>Ga0164243_10009595_pt1 | contig 14069 bp, 12 predicted proteins | sample OricompcompostOP_FD_108781 | JGI IMG/M metagenome (GOLD analysis project Ga0164243, IMG submission 108781) | Organic Plus compost microbial communities from Emeryville, California, USA - Original compost - Organic plus compost (OP) | ecosystem: Engineered > Solid waste > Mixed feedstock >... | reverse complement strand
CGTGACCGGGCCCCGCCCTGCCCGTCTCCCGGCCCGGCGGGCCGCGGTGCGTGCGGCCGGCATCCACGGTGGTCGTTGACCGTACGGGACGCGGCTCCTACTATCTGCACTGTGAATGCAGATTCCCGTCGGCTGGCCGGCCGGGTCGCGCTCGCCACCGGCGCCAGTCGCGGCATCGGCCCCGCCATCGCGCGGCGACCGGTGGCCGAGGGCGCCCGCGTCGGCCTGACCGCCCGGCGTCCCGAGGCGCTCGCCGAGGCGGTCGACGCGCTGGGCGGCCCCGCGTACGCGGAGATGGTGGCGGGCCGGGCCGACGAGGGCGCTCGCACCGGCGGTCCGCGTGAACGCGGTCGCCCCGGGGGTGGTGAAGACGGGGCCGCACGGCGCGCGCGCCCGCGCGGAGCCGTGCCGTGAGCGGGGCGGCGATGGGTGAGTGCGCCGCCGTGAACCCGCTGATCATGGCGCGTCTAGACTCGCCGGTGTCGCCGGGTGGGTCGCGGCGGTGGTGAGGGGACGGGAGCCGATGGGCGGGACGGCCGCGCCGGGCCGGGTCGACGGGCGGACGCTGCGCTCGGAACGGACCCGTGCGGCGATCGTCGACGCGCACCTCGCGCTCATCGCCGAGGGCGACCTGCGGCCGACCGGGGAGCGGATCGCCGAGCGGGCCGGGATCTCGCTGCGGACGCTCTGGACCAACTTCAAGGACATGGAGACCCTCTTCGAGGCCAGCGGGGCGGAGGTGCTCCGCCGGCAGGACGAGGCCTACCGGCCGATCTCGCCGGCGTTGCCGCTGACGAGGCGGATCGAGGCGTACTGCCGGCAGCGGGCCCGGCTGCTCCAGCTCATCGCGCCGTCGGCGCGGGCGGCGCAGATGCGGGAGCCCGTGTCGGAGCAGTTGCACCGCAACCGCCTCATGCACATCGCCCGGGTGCGCGACGAGGTCGAGACCCTCTTCGCCGCCGAGCTGGCCCGGGCCGGCCGGGGGCGCAAGCAGCTGGTCGACGCGATCGTGGCGGCGAGCATGTGGCCGGCCTGGTCCATGCTCCGCGACGGCCTGGGGCTCAGCGCCGCCTCGGCCCGCGCCGTGATGGCCCGCACCGTGGGCGCCCTGCTGGCCCAGGTCGCCGAGCACTGAGCCATCCCGGCCTCTTTCCAACCCGTTACGCATAGGTGACACTCGATGCATGGTTAGTGCATCAACAGTGCAAATAACCGCGCTGCCGGGCCGGGACGAGGAGTGCGGGGCGATCCGCCGGCTCCTCGGCGATTTGGCCGACGGCGGCGGCGCGCTGGTGTTCCACGGCGAGCCGGGATCGGGCCGTACCGCGCTGCTCGACCACGCCCACCGGCACGCCGACGGATGCGCCGCCATCGCCGCGGCCGGTCTCGCGGAGGAGGCGGCCCTGCCGTACGCCGGGCTGCAACGCCTCCTCGACCCCGTGCTGGACCGGGCCGGCGACCTCCCGGGCCGGCAGGCGCACCTGCTGCGCCGGGCGCTGGCCGGCGCGGGCTGCCCGCCCGAGCACCGGCTCGCGCTCTGCCTGGCCGTCCTGCGGCTGCTCGCCGCCGCGGCGCGGGAGCGTCCGCTGCTGTGCACCGTGGACGACGTCGACCGGGGTGATCGCGCGACCGCCGAGACGCTCGCGTTCGTGGCCCGGCGGCTGCGCCGGCAGCGGGTCGCCGTCATCCTCACGACGACCGCCACGCCCCCCGCCGGCCTGCCGACCTACCGGCTGGGCCCCCTGACGGAGCGGGAGAGCGCCGCCCTCCTCGCCGACCGGCTGCCCGAGCCGCCGATCCCTCCGGTGGCCGCGGCGCTCGCCGCGGCCGCCCGCGGGAACCCGCAGGCCCTCGTCGACCTCGCCGGCCGGCTCACCCCCGCCCAGTGCCGGGGTGACGAACCGCCGCCGGACGCCCCGCCGCCCGACGGCGCGCTCGGACGGGCCTACCGGTCCCGCCTCGACGAACTGCCCGGCGACACCCGGCGGGTGCTCCTGCTCGCCGCGCTCGACGAGGACGGCGCGCCGGACACCCTCGTCCGCGCCGCGCTCGCCAGCGGCACCTCGATCGCCGCGCTCGCCCCCGCCGAGCTGGCCGGGCTGGTCCGGGTCGCGGCGCACCGCGTCACGTTCCCGCACCCCGCCGCCCGGGCCGTGGTGGCGGACGCCGCCCCGCTGGCCGCGCGCCGGGCCGCGCACCGGCGCCTCGCCGGGGTGCTGGACGACCCCGCCCACCGGCTCGGCCGGGCACTGCACCTCGCGGCGGCCGCCGCCGGCCCCGACCCGGGGCTCGCCACCGAACTGGAGCGGGCCGCCGGCCACGACGGCGGACTCCGCGCGTCCGCCGCCCTGGAGCGCGCCGCCGAGCTGAGCGACGACCCCGTGTGCGCCGCGCGGCGACGGGTCGGCGCCGCCGCGTACGCCTGGGGTGCGGGCGACGCCCGGCGGGCCCGGCTGCTGCTGGCCGGCCTCGGGCCGGTGCCGCCGGCCGTCGCCGGGCGGGCCGACCTGCTCCGCGGCGAGATGGAACTGCGCGGTGGCCGGACCCCGGCGGCGATGCGGGCGCTGCTCGCCGCGGCGGACGCGCTGGCCGGCACCGACCGCGCGCTGGCGCTCACCGCGCTGGCGCGGGCCGGCGAGGTGCTCTGCTTCTCCGGCGAGCAGTACCGCTACGCCGACCTCGCCCGGCGGGCCCGCGCCCTCGCCCGCCCCGGAGATCCGCCCGCGACCGAGCTGACCAGCACCTACCTCGCCGGGGTGGGCGCCACGCTGCGGGGCGACCTGGAACAGGCCGGTCCCGCCCTGCGCCGCGTCGTCGTGCGCGGCGGCCAGCTCACCGGGCCGGCGCTCACGCCGGCCGCGCTGACCTGGGCGGCGTCGGCCGGCCTGCTGGTGGCCGTGGACGGCGCGGCCCACCGTCTCGCCGAGCGCGCCGTCGAGCTGGCCCGCGACACGGGCGACCTCGCCGCACTGCCCCGCGCGCTGGAGCTGCGGGCCACGGCCGAGTACTGGCTGGGCCGGCACCGGGCGGCGGCGGAGAGCTGCCGGGAGGGGCTGCGCGTCGCGCGCGCCACGGGACAGGTCAACGCGGCCGACGTGCACCTGGGGCTGCTCGCGGTGCTCGCGGCGGTACGCGCCGACCGGGAGACCTGCCTGCGGCGGCTACGCGAGATCCGCGACGAGCCGGCGCCGCACCGCCGGCCCCGGGCGCTGGCACAGTGGGCGCTCGCGGTGCTCGACCTGACCGCCGGCCGGCACGCCGCCGCAGCGACCCGGCTCGCCGAGCTGGCCCGCCCCGCCACCGGCCGGGGGCAGGTCCTCGTGCAGGTGATGGCCACCCCGTACCTCGTGGAGGCCGCCGCCCACCTGCCGCACCGGCCGGCGGCGGCCGCCGCGCTCGCGGTCTTCGACCGCTGGGCCAGCAGCACGGCCAGCCCGTCCCGGCGCGCACTGTCGGCCCGCTGCCACGCGCTGCTCGCCCCCCGCGGCAGCGCCGAGGCCGAGGAACGGTTCCGCGACGCGTTGCGGCTGCACCCGGCCGACGCGGACGCCTTCGAACGCGCCCGCACCGCCCTGCTCTTCGGCCGTGAGCTGCGGCGGGCGCGCCGACGCCGGGACGCCCGGGACCACCTGCACGACGCGTGGGAGACGTTCACGCTGCTCGGCGCGACCGCCTGGGCCGACCAGGCCACCGCCGAACTGCGCGCGGCCGGGGAGTCGGTCGCCGCGCCCGACCCGGCCGCCGCGCGGCTGCTCACCGGTCAGCAGCTGCGGATCGCCCGCCTGGTCGCCGAGGGGGCCACCAACCGCGAGGTCGCCGCCCGGATGTTCCTCTCCACCCGGACCGTCGACCACCACCTGCGCAACATCTTCCACCGGCTCGGCATCCGGTCGCGCACCCAGCTCGCCCGGGCGCTGGACCAGGACGTGCCGGTCGGGGCCCGAAGCGCCGCCGGGACGCGCGTCAGCGCCGGTCCTGGATCAGGGACATGAGCCGGCCGTGCGTCTCGGCGTCGCCGGCCGCCACGAGGCCGCGGACCCCCGGCCCGGCCGGGGTGCCGTCGAGGCCGGTGACCACGCACCCGGCGGCCCGGCACAGCGCGATGCCGGCGGCGAAGTGCACGCTGGCGGACAGGTCGTCGCCGTCGGTGACGTACGCGGCGCGCCGGCCCGCCGCGACCCAGGCCAACGCGAGCGTCGTCGACACGACCCGGGGTCGGAACCACCGCGCGAACCCCGGGTGGGCCAGCAGGTCGACGGCACGGAAGGCGGGCGCGCCCGGGAACGGCGGATCGAGGTTGACGTCCACCAGCCGGGTGGCGGCCGACGGCGCGAGCGGTGTGTCGACGCCGTCGCGGCGCAGCCAGGCGGCCGTGCCGTCGGTGACGAAGACCTCGTCGGCGAACGGGTCGGCGACCGCCGCGGCCCGGCCGGGCAGGGTCACGTTGACGGCCACCAGCATGGTGCCGACGGCGTAGTTCAGCGTGCCGCACAGGGGATCCACCAACCACCGGCGCGCCGCGTCGGCCGCGCCCCGCCGGCCGCCCTCCTCGCCGAGCACCGCGTCCCCGGGCCGGGCGGCGCGGATGACCTCGACGATCCTCTGCTCCGCGGCCACGTCGGCGGCCGTGGCGAAGTCGCCGCCGCCCTTGTCGACGCGGCTCAGCCGCTGGCCGTACATGCTGCGGACGACGTCCGCGCCGGCGCGCGCCGCGGCGACCGCGACCCCGGCGTCGTCGAGGCCCGTCCACGAGTTGATCATCTGCGGAGCGTATCGGGATGGGACAGGGCGCGAGCGCCGGCCCGACCACACGTCGGCCGGGACCGGCCCGGTCGCCGGGGCCCCGGCCCGTCCGCGTGCCGGTCGCCCGTCCGGGCCCGCCGTCCCGCGTGGTCGTCTACGGCCGGCTCAGGGCACCACGACCGTGCGCGCGCCCTCGCCGCGCGCCATCCGGTCCAGGGCCGCCGTGGCGCCGTCCAGACCGGTGCGGTCGGTGATCAGCGGGGCGAGGTCGAGCGAGCCGTCGAGCACCGACCGGGCCAGTTCGGGCACGTCGCGGTCCGGGTCGGACGAGCCGTAGACCGAGGCGCGCAGCGTACGGGCCGAGTGGAAGATCTCCAGCGCGCCGAGCGGGACGACGTCGTCCTTGGCGCCCATGCCCACCACGGTGACCGTCCCGCCCCGCCGGGCGGCCCGCCACGCGGCGCGGATGGTCCCGCCCCGCCCCACGCACTCGACCGCGTGGTCGGCGCCCCGGCCCCCGGTACGTTCGCGGACCGCCCTGCTCAGCGAGTCGCCGGAGAGCAGGAACTCGGTGGCGCCGGCCGCGAGCGCCAGCTCCGCCTTGGCGGGGGAGACGTCGACGGCCAGCACCGGGTCGGCGCCGGCCGCCCGGGCCGCGCCCACCACCGCCAGGCCGACGCCGCCCAGGCCGATCACCACGACCGACTCGCCGGCGGCCACCCGGGCCGTACGGCGGACCGCGCCGACCCCGGTGAGCACCGCACAGCCGAGCAGCGCCGCGGCCTCGAACGGCAGCTCGGCCGGGACCGGGATCACCGCCGCCTGGGGCACCACCACCTCCTGCGCCAGGGCGCCGAGGCCCAGCGTCACGTGCAGGGGTTCCCCGGCCGCCGTGGCGCCCCGGGCCGCGGCGGGCGCCCCGCCCCGCTCGCAGAGCCAGGGCTCGCCGTGCCCGCAGAACCAGCACCGCCGGCAGGGCGGCGCCCAGTTCAGCACCACGTGGTCGCCCGGCCGCACCCGGGTGACGTCCGCGCCCACCTCGACGGCCACGCCGGCCGCCTCGTGCCCGAGCACCAGCGGGTACGGCGCGGCGAGCGTCCCGTTCACCATGGACAGGTCGGAGTGGCACACCCCGGCGGCGCGGACCGCCACGCGGACCTCGTCCGGCCCCGGGGCGGGCAGAACGACCTCCTCGACCCGCGGCCGCTCACCCACCCCGCGGACGACGAGCGCCCTCACCGCTGGATCGACTTGGTCTGGAGGAACTCGGCGAGCCCGTGGCGGCCCAGCTCCCGGCCGATCCCGGACTGCTTGTAGCCGCCGAACGGCGCGAGCGGGTTGAACGGCGCGCCGTTGACGTCCACCGCGCCGGTGCGCATCCGCCGGGCCACCCGCACCGCGCGTTCCTCGTCCGCCGACCAGACCGCGCCGGCCAGGCCGTACCGGGAGTTGTTCGCCACCGCCACCGCGTGGTCGTCGTCGTCCACCGGGATCACGGCGAGCACCGGGCCGAAGACCTCCTCCTGCGCCAGGGCGCTGTCCGGGTCGACGTCGGCGATCACGGTGGGCGCCACGTACCAGCCCCGGTCCGGCACCGGGGCGTCCGGACCGCCGGCGACCAACCGGCCGCCGTCGGCGAGACCGCGGGTGACGTGGCCGCGCACCCGCTCCCGCTGCGCGGCGGACACGAGCGGGCCGAGCCGGGTCGCCGGGTCGAACGGGTCCCCGAGCCGGTAGCCCGCGGCGACCTTGGCGGCCAGCTCCAGCGCCTCGTCGTACCGGGAGCGGTGGACGAGCATGCGGGTCCAGGCGGTGCAGGTCTGACCGGAGTTGAGGAACGCGTTGCCGACTCCGACCTTCACGGCGGTGAGCAGGTCGGCGTCGTCGAGGACCACGTTCGCCGACTTGCCGCCGAGTTCGAGCGCCACCCGGGCGATCCGGTCCGCCGCGAGGTGCGAGATCCGCCGGCCGGTCGCCGTCGAGCCGGTGAAGGAGACCATGTCGACGTCCGGATGCGCGGCGATGGCCTCGCCGACCACCGGGCCGGTGCCGGTGACCAGGTTGACCACGCCCGGCGGGAGGCCGGCCTCGTGGATCGCGTCGAAGAGCAGGTACGACACCAGCGGGGTGAGTTCGCTCGGCTTGAGCACCACCGTGCAGCCGGCCGCGAGGGCGGGGGCGAGCTTCGCGACCACCTGGTGCAGCGGGTAGTTCCACGGCGTGATGGCACCGACGACGCCGACCGGCTCGCGGACGACGGTGGAGTTGCCGACCGTCTCCTCGGTGGCCGGGTGCGCGGCCAGCTCGACGTAGCTGTGCAGCACGGTGAGCGGGAGGGCCGCCTGGACGCGGGTGGCGAGCTTCAGCGGCGCGCCCAGCTCCAGGGCCACGGTGCGGGCGATCTCGTCGGCCCGCGACGAGAGGGCGGCGTGCAGCCGGTCCAGGTGCGCGGCACGCTCGGCCGGTGGGGTGGCGGCCCAGCCGTCGAAGGCGGCCCGGGCGGCGGCCACGGCCCGGTCGACGTCGGCGGCCGTGCCGGCCGGCACGGCCGCGATGACCTCCTCCGTCGCGGGGTTGTGCACCGGGATGGTCTCGCCGCCGGAGGCGGTGACCCAGCGGCCGTCGAGATAGAAGTCGGTCCGTGCGAGATCCATGGCGCCCCTCACGTACGTCGCCAAACTAGCGCTGCAAGTTTGGACCCTAGTACGCCTCCGCGGACGGCGGGAGGGGTGGCAGCGGCCCGACCTGGCGCTCGTACGTGCGCGACAGTCCGTCGATGAGCGCGTCGAGGCCGAGCGCGAACGCGCCCTCGTCCACCTGCTGCTGGTGCTCGGCGAGGCGGTGCGCCTGCGTGAGGTGCGGGTACTGCTCGGCGTACAGGCCGGGGTCCTCCACGAACCCGCGGGCGAACGACCCCAGCGCGGACCCGGCCACGAAGTAGCGCATGAGTGCCCCGATGTGGGTGGCCCGGGCCGGCGGCCAGCCGGCGTCGACCAGGCCGCCGTAGACGGCGTCCGCCATGGCGAGCGCCGCCGGCCGGCGCCCCGGGCCGCGGGCCAGGTACGGCACGATGTTCGGGTGCGCGGCGAGCGCGGCCCGGTACGAGTGTCCCCACCGGCGCAGCGCCTCCCGCCAGTCGACCCGGCCGAAGAACGACACGTCCACCTGCGCCGTGATGCTGTCGGCCACCGCGTCGAGGATCTCGTCCTTGGTGGCGAAGTGGTTGTAGAGGGAGGGGCCGCGTACGCCGAGTTCGGCGGCGAGCCGCCGGGTCGAGACGGCCTCCAGCCCCTCGGCGTCGATCAGCGCGGCGGCGGCCTCGACGATCCGCTGCCGGCTGAGCAGCGCCTGCCGCGGCCGGGGCATCCGGTCCTCCTTCCCTCGGTGACGGTGACCGGCGCGGTGTCGCCGTCGGCGGCCACCTGGGCGGTGCCCCGCCGGCCGGTCGCCGGGTCGGTGCCCCGCCGGGGCCCGTCCCGCCGGTCCGCGAGGTCGGCGGGCTGCCCGGTGGTCCGCCGGAAACTCTGCCACAGCGGGTCTGGACTTCATTTAACTTGCACCGCTAGTTTATCTCCATGGACCTGGGTCTCTCCGCGGAACAGGCGGCGGTCCGCCGGCTCGCCGCCGAGTTCGTCGACCGGGAGGTGCGGCCGCACGCGGCGGAGTGGGACCGGCGCGAGTCGGTCGACCCGGCGATCGTCGGGCTCCTCGGTGACCTCGGTTTCCTCGGCCTGACCATCCCCGAGTCCGACGGCGGCTCCGGCGGCGACCACCTGACGTACTGCCTGGTGCTCGAGGAACTGGGTCGGGGCGACTCGGCCGTCCGGGGCATCGTCTCCGTCTCGCTCGGCCTGGTCGCCGCGTCGATCGCCCGGCACGGCTCGGCCGAGCAACGGGCCCACTGGCTGCCGCGGCTCTGCTCGGGAGCGGCCCTGGGCTGCTTCGCGCTCACCGAGCCCGACAGCGGGTCGGACGCCGCGGCGCTGGCGACCCGTGCCGTCCGCGACGGCGGCGACTGGCTGCTCACCGGCACGAAGACGTTCATCACCAATGGCACCACGGCCGACGTGGCGCTGGTCTTCGCCCGCACCGGCGGGCCCGGTCACCGGGGCATCACGGCGTTCCTCGTGCCCACCGACAGCCCCGGGCTGGCCCGGCGGGAGATCCACGGCAAGCTCGGCCTGCGCGGCCAGGCCACCGGTGAGCTGCGCTTCGACGGCGTACGGGTGCCCGACTCCGCGCGCCTCGGCGAGGAGGGCGGGGGCTTCCGGCTGGCGATGGCCACCCTCGCCAAGGGACGGATGTCGGTCGCCGCCGGCTGCGTCGGCATCGCCCAGGGCTGCCTGGACGCCGCCGTCGCGTACGCCGCGCAGCGCACCCAGTTCGGCAAGCCCATCGCCGGCCACCAGCTCGTGCAGCAGATGATCGCCGCCATCGCGGTCGACACGGCCGCGGCGCGGCTGCTCGTCTGGCAGGTGGCCGACCTCCTCGACCGCGGCGAGCCCTACGCCACGGAGGCGTCCATGGCCAAGCTCTTCGCCAGCGAGGCCGCCGTGCGCGCCGCCAACAACGCCGTGCAGGTCTTCGGCGGGTACGGCTACATCGACGAGTACCCGGTCGGCAGGTACCTCCGCGACGCCCGCGTCACCACCCTCTACGAGGGCACCAGCCAGATCCAACAGCTCCTCATCGGCCGCGCGCTCACCGGCGTGAGCGCCTTCTGACGAGGGGGAAGCCCCCACCCACCACCCGGAGGAACCATGGACTTCGCGCTATCCGACGAGCAGCGGGCCATCCGCGACACGGCCCGCGACTTCATCGCCCGGGAGGTCATGCCGCTGGAGCAGGAGCTGCTGCGGCGGGAGCGCGCGCACCGGCCCGGCCTCGACCGCGGGGAGCTGCGCGAGCTGCAGCTCAAGGCGCGCAAGTTCGGCTTCTGGGGCCTCGCGACGCCGGAGGAGTACGGCGGCATGGACCTGCCGGCCGTCACCCAGTCGCTGATCTGGACCGAGATCGGCCGCTCGTTCGTGCCGTTCCGCTTCGGCGGCGAGGCCGACAACATCCTCTTCTACTGCAACGAGGAGCAGAAGCGGGAGTACCTGCTGCCGACCATCGAGGGCGAGCGGTCGAGCTGCTTCGCCATCACCGAGCCGGGCGCCGGTTCGGACGCCGCGAACATCCGGCTCAGCGCGCGCCGCGACGGCGGTGACTGGGTGCTCAACGGCGAGAAGACCTTCATCACGGGCGGCAACGAGGCGGACTTCGCCATCGTCATCGCCGTCACCGACCCGGAGAAGGGCGCCCGCCGCGGCGGCGCGACCGCGTTCCTCGTGGACCGGGACATGGGGTGGCGCTCGGAGTTCATCCCGACGATGGGCGAGGGCGGCCCGGCGTCGCTGGTCTTCGACGACGTGCGGGTGCCCGAGCGGAACATCCTCGGCGAGCTGGGGCAGGGCTTCGCGCTCGGGATGGAGTGGATCGGCAAGGGTCGCTACACCATCCCGTCGCACGCCGTCGGCATCGCCGAGCGCGCGCTCGGGATGGCCATCGCGTACGCCAACACCCGCGAGACGTTCGGCCGGCCGATCGGGGAGAACCAGGCGATCCAGTGGATGATCGCCGACTCGGAGACCGAGCTGGAGGCGGCCCGGTGGCTCATCCTGCGTGCCGCCTGGACGGTCGACCAGGGCATGGACCCGCGGCACGCGTCGTCGATGGCGAAGCTCTACGGCGCCGGCATGGTCAACCGCGTCGTCGACCGGGTCCTGCAGATCCACGGCGGCATGGGCTACACCCGCGAGCTGCCGATCGAGCGGTGGTACCGGCAGGTCCGGCTCTACCGGATCTTCGAGGGCACCGACGAGATGCAGCGGCTCATCATCTCCCGCGACCTGCTGCGCGGCTACACCAAGCTGGGAGGGCACCTGGCATGAGGACGTTCGCCTCCGTCGACGAGCTGGCCGGCGCGGTCGGCGAGACCCTGGGCCCCGGCCCGTGGCTGCCGATCGACCAGAAGCGGGTCGACCTGTTCGCCGACGCCACCGACGACCACCAGTGGATCCACGTCGACCCGGAGCGCGCCGCCGCCGGCCCGTTCGGCGGCACCGTCGCGCACGGCTACCTCACCCTGTCGCTCCTGCCGGCCCTGGTCGGCGGGCTCTGGCGGGTCGGGGGCGTCGGCATGGGGGTCAACTACGGCCTCAACCGGGTGCGCTTCCCCGCGCCGGTGCGGGTCGGCAGCAGGGTACGGGCCAGCGCCACGCTCGCCGACGTCTCCCCGGTCGACGGCGGCGTCCAGGTGGTCGCGGCGGTCACCGTGGAGAGCGACGCGGGCGGCAAACCGGTCTGCGTCGCCGAGACCGTCAGCCGCCTGTACCGGGAGGTGTCCCGATGACCGCGCTGTCGCTGGCCATGGTCCTGGCCGAGTCGGCCCGCCGGCACGCCGACACCGTCGCCGTCGTCGACGGCGACATCCGGGTGACGTACGCCGAACTGTGGCTGGAGGCGCGCAGCTACGCCGCCGGGCTGCGCGAGCTCGGCGTCGCCCCGGGCGACGCGGTGGCCCTGCTCGCCCCGAACGTGGCCGACTTCCCCCGCGTCTACTACGGCACGCTCGCCGCCGGCGCGGTGCTGGTGCCCGTGCACCTGCTGCTCACCCCGGACGAGGCCGCGCACGTGCTGCGTGACAGCGGGTCGAGCGTGCTGGTCTGCCACACCTCGCAGCTCGCCCTCGGCGCCGCGGCGGCGCAGGCGGCCGGCGTACGACTCGTGACGGTCGGTCCGGCCGTGCCGGGCGCTCCGGCGCCCCGCCTCGAGGACGCCGGCGAGACCGTGCCGCCACTGCCGTCGTACGTCACGCGGCAGGCCGAGGATCCCGCGGTGATCCTCTACACGAGCGGCACCACCGGGGTGCCCAAGGGCGCCGTCCTCACCCACGTCAACCTCGTCATGAACGCGGCCGTCAACGTCTTCGACGCCAACGACTCGCGCAGCAGCGACGTGGTGCTCGGCTGCCTGCCGCTGTTCCACAGCTTCGGCCAGACGGTGGCGATGAACGGCACGTTCCGCATCGGCGCGACGCTGGTGCTGCTGGCCCGGTTCACCGGTCCGGAGGCCATCGACGTGATGCTGCGCGAGGGCGTGACCGTCTTCCACGGCGTACCCACCATGTACGTGGCGCTGCTGGAGGCGGCCCGCGGCCGCGGCGAGCTGCCCCGGCTGCGGCTGTGCATCTCCGGCGGCGCGTCGCTGCCGGTGGCCGTGCTGGAACGCTTCCACGCCGCGTTCGACACGACGGTCTACGAGGGGTACGGGCTGTCGGAGACCTCCCCGGTGGCGACCACGAACCAGCCGCACTTCGGCACGCGCGCCGGCACCATCGGGCACCCGATCTGGGGTGTCGAGGTGGAGATCGCCCGCGCCGACGTGGACGACCGGATCGAGCTGCTCCCGGCCGGCGAGCTCGGCGAGATCGTCATCCGGGGTCACAACGTCTTCGCCGGCTACCTGGGCCGGCCCGAGGCCACGGCCGAGGCCATGGTGGACGGGTGGTTCCGCAGCGGCGACCTCGGCCGCAAGGACGCCGACGGGTTCGTCACGATCGTCGACCGGAAGAAGGATCTGATCATCCGGGGCGGCTTCAACGTGTACCCGCGCGAGGTGGAGGAGGCCCTCGCCCGGCACCCGGCCGTCGGCCAGGTGGCGGTGATCGGCCTGCCCGACCCGCGCCACGGCGAGGAGGTCTGCGCCGTCGTGGTGCCCGACCCGGCGGCGGACGTGCCGAGCGAGCAGGAGCTGATCGACTGGGCGCGGGAGCACCTCGGCCGGCACAAGTACCCGCGCCAGGTCCGGTACGTCGACGCGCTGCCGATCGGTCCCAGCCACAAGGTGCTCAAGCGGGAACTCCGCCGCGCCCTGGCCCCCGCCCCGCCCGCGTAGAACTCACTCCTCCCGGTGGTCCTCGTCGTCCGGGATGATCGCCTCGCGCTGTTCCACGGCGTCCGCCGGGTTCGCGTCCTCGGGCAGCCAGGTCAACGAGTCCTGCTCGCCCGGTGGCGGCGAGCCCTGCTCGGCGACGTCCGCCTCGCTGGCCTCCACCGGCGGGGTGGTCGGGGTGACGTCCTGCTGCGCGTCGTCCACCACCGGCTGGCGCTGCTCCAGGGCGTCGGCCTCCGGCGGTTCGCGCAGCGGGTCGTCCGGGTCGACGGTCATGTCGCATCCCTCCGGGCACATCGGTGGTGGGTCGCCTCCTTAGTTCCCCGATGACGCGCCGGAAACCCGGGCACCGGGGGTGAAGAGGACACGGGCGCCGGGTACCCGGGCCCATGCCCGAGGGCCACCTCATCCACCGGTACGCGCGGGAGCAGCACGCCGACCTCGCCGGCCGGGTGCCGCGGCTGTCCAGCCCGCAGGGCCGCTTCGACCCCGGCCCGTACGCCGGCCGGACGCTGCGGGCCGTCGAGGCGTACGGCAAGCACCTGCTGTACCACGTCGACGACCGCCCCGTGCTGCACGTGCACCTGGGCATGCGCGGCCTCTGGCTGCGGTACGACGACCCGGCCGTGTCGCCCCGCGCGGGGGTGCGGCTGCGGCTCGCCACGGACGCCGTGGCGTACGACCTGATCGCGCCGATCCGGTGCGAACCGCTCCCGGCCGACGGCGAGCGGGCGCTGCGGGCCTCGCTGGGCCCGGACCCGCTGCGGGCCGACGCGGACGCCGACGAGGCGGTACGCCGGCTGGTCGCCGCGGGCGGGGCCGTCGGGGCGGCGGTGCTCGACCAGTCCGTCTGGGCGGGCATCGGCAACGCGTGGCGGGCCGAACTGCTCTTCCTGGCCGGCGTCGACCCGGACGCGCGCGGCGTCGGGCCGCAGACCGCGCGGCGGCTCTGGGAGCTGGCGGTGCGTCACCTGGCGCTGGGCCGGGACGCCGGGCAGGTCGTGAGCGACCCGGCCGCGCCCGACGAGCGGTGGGTCTACAAGCGGGAGGCGTGCCGGCGCTGCGGCGCCCCGGTGCGTCGCTGGACCCTGGGCGGCCGCACGGCGTACGCCTGCCCCGTGGACCAACCCACCTCGTCGATCTTGCACTGACCGCCCCGACAAAGCCGGGCCAAAGGGGCATCACGGGGGCCGAAAGTGCAAGATCGCGGGGGAGTGGCCGGCGCGGGCTAGGTTGTTGCGCTAGCTAGGTAGTGGCGCTAGGGTCTGGCCGTGATCTTTCGAGCGGTGGGCCGGCCGGGATGAACCAGGAACGGCGGGCGCAGTGGCTGCGCGGGGTGCTCGACCTGTGCGTGCTCGCGCTGCTCAGCCGGGGCGAGTCCTACGGCTACG
>Ga0164243_10009592_pt1 | contig 14072 bp, 12 predicted proteins | sample OricompcompostOP_FD_108781 | JGI IMG/M metagenome (GOLD analysis project Ga0164243, IMG submission 108781) | Organic Plus compost microbial communities from Emeryville, California, USA - Original compost - Organic plus compost (OP) | ecosystem: Engineered > Solid waste > Mixed feedstock >... | reverse complement strand
CGCGTTTCACGCCGTTCGGGGCGGGGAGCTAGCGACGATGGGACCGCGGTCACGTTCGCGGCGCGGGATCGTGTGCGCCTGCGCGCTGGCCCTGCTCGGGCCGCTCACCGCAGCCGCGCCGTCGTCCGCCGACGTCCTGCTCGAAGAGACCTTCACGGGCGCGACCGCGAACGCGCAGATGCGCGTCGGCGGCACCTTCGTCCCCTGCCTGACCGCGTCGACCGCCACGGGGCAGGAGAACGTGCCCGGCTGCGCCGCGGGGCAGCCGTCGATCCCGTCCGGCGGCGACCCCGTCGGCGGCGGGGCGCTGCGGCTGACCGACAACGCCCACGACCACCACGGCTTCGCGATCTACGACCGCCTCTTCCCGTCGACCCAGGGCGTGCGCTTCACCTTCACGACCTTCGCGTACAACGGCACGCGCGTTCCGGGCTACAACGCCGGCGACGGGATCTCCGTCTTCCTCGCCGACGGCTCCGTCGGCGCGCAACACCCGGGCGCCTTCGGCGGCAGCCTCGGCTACGCGCAGAAGGCGCGCGACTTCGACGCCGAGGTTCCCGACATACCCGGCGTGCCGGGCGGCTACGTCGGGGTCGGCGTCGACGAGTTCGGCAACTTCGCCAACGACCGCGAGGCGCGCGGCTACGGCTGCGAGAGACGGGTCGACCGCGACATCCACCCCGACCACCTGTCGATCCGCGGGCGCGGCCTCCCCGGCAGCGGCTGGCTGCGCGGCTACTGCCTGCTCGAACGTTCACCGGCGCCCGCGCCCGGTGCGCTGTCGCAGCCCGACGCGACCTCCCGCGAGCTCCCCGAGGTCGGGCACACCTTCCGCGTCGAGGTCGACCCGCCGCTGCTGCCCGACGGCGCGCGCGACCCCGCCGCCCGCGTGCGGCTGTTCGCCGACATGGACCGTGACGGCACGTTCGTGCCGGTGCTCGACGTGCCGCTCCCCGACGACCCGCCGTCGACCTACGAGTTCGGCATAGCGGCCTCGACCGGCAACGCGACGAACATCCACGAGATCCGCGCCGTGCGGATCGAGACGATCGACCCGCTCCCGCAGTTCACGCTCGTCAAGCACCACACGGGCCAGCTCGTCGCCGGCTCGACCGGCGCCTTCACGTTGCAGGTCGGGGTGACGAGAGCCGGCGGGCCGGCGTACGAGACGCTGCACCTGGACGACACGCTCCCGCCGGGCGTGACGCTCTCCGCGCTCCCCTCCGGCAGAGGCTGGGACTGCACGGCGTCGGTCGTCGGCTCGCGGATCGTGCACTGCGACCATCCCGTCGCACGCGGCAACCCGATCGCGCCCGGCACGAGCCTGCCCCACGTGACGGTGCCGGTCGCGATAGACCCCGGAGCGCGCGGCAGACGCGTCAACGTCGCGCGCCTCAGGAGCCTCGAGCTGCCGGAGCCGCTCAGAGCGCCCGACCCGTTCACGCTCGCCCGGTCGGTCGACATGCGGATCGAGAAGCGGGCCGTGCCGGCGGTCGTCGCTCCCGGCGGCGAGACGGCCTACACGCTCGTCGCGGTCAACGACGGGCCGAGCGACGCCGACGACGTCGTCGTCACCGACCGGGCGCCCGACGGCGTGACCTTCACCGGGGCGCGCCCGAGCCAGGGCGCCTGCACCCACACCGCGACGACGCTGCGCTGCGAGCTGGACCGCGTCCGCGCCGACGCGAGCGCCCAGGTCGTCGTCAGCGCCGTCGTCGGCGCCGACACGGCCGGCAGACGGCTGACGAACCTCGCGCGCGTGACCGCCCCCGACGACCGCGACCCCTCCGACGACACCGCGACCGCGACCGTCGAGGTGCACGCGGAGCCGCTCGGGCCGCTGCCGAGACTGCGCGTCACCAAGACCGCCGCGCAGCGGTCCGTGCGCATCGGCCAGCCGGTCGACTACACGATCCGCGTCCACAACGACGGGACCGTCACGGCCCGTGACGTCGTCCTGACCGACAGCGTCTCGATGCCGGGACGGCTGGTCGAGGTGAGGCCGCCGGCCGGTGACAGCTGCGAGCACGAGCGGGCGGTCCTGCGCTGCCGGCTCGGCCCGATCGCCCCGGGCGCGACGGTGACGATACGAGCGCGGCTGCGCTTCGGCCGCGCCGGGACGGCGGTCGACTCGGTCTCGGTCTCGCCGTCGGTCGGGCCGCTCGCGGACCGGCTCGCGAGCGCCGAGGTCGTCGTGCACGGCGGCGCGCGGCTCGCGCTGCGCAAGCGGGCCAGCGCGACGCGCGTGCGCGTCGGCGACCTCGTCCGCTACCGGCTGACGGTCCGCTCGCTCGGGCCCAGACCGGCCGTCGGCGTGCGCGTCTGCGACCGGCTGCCGGCGGCGCTGCGGCTGGTCGGCGCGCACGGGCCCGGCCGCCGCGCCGTCGCCGAACGGGCCGGTCGGCAGCGGGTCTGCTGGCGGCTGCTCGGGCTGGCCGTCGGCGCGTCGCGCCGCTACACGCTGCTGACGCGCGCCGTCCGGCCGGTGCGCCGCTCCCGCAACGTCGCCGGCGCGGCGGCCCGCAACGCCGCGCCGCAGCGCGCGAGACGGCCGCTGACCGTCCGCCGCGCGCCGCGTCCCTCGGTCACCGGCTGACCGGCCGGGTTCGCGCGTCAGGCGAGCGTGAAGCGGCCGGCGAGCTTCTCCAGCTCCTCGGCGGTCCGCGCCAGCTCGGCGGCCGAGGCGGCGATCTGCTCGGCCGAGGCCGACGTCTCCTGGGTCGAGGCCGACACCTGCTCGGTCGCGGCGCTCGTCTGCTCGGCGATCGCGGCGACGGAGGAGATCTCCTCGCGCATCCGGCCGCCGCTCTGCTCGATCCGGCGGACCTCCTGCTCGATCTCGGCGACGCGGCCGTGGACGTCCTCGACGCTCGCGCGGATCCGCTCGAAGGCGTCGCGCGCCTCCTGGACCGTCTCGACGCCGGCGGCGGTGCGGGCCTCGCCGTCCTGGACGGCGGTGACGGCGCTCGCCGTCCCGCCGCGGATCTCCTCGACCAGCGCCGCGATCGAGGAGGCGGCCGTGCGCGACTCCTCGGCCAGCTTGCGGACCTCCTCGGCGACGACCGCGAAGCCGCGCCCCTGCTCGCCGGCGCGCGCCGCCTCGATCGCGGCGTTGAGCGCGAGCAGGTTGGTCTGCTCGGCGATCCCGGTGATCGTGTCGACGATCCCGCCGATCTGCTCGGACTTCGCGCCCAGCTCGGTGATCGCCGAGCTGGCCTGCACCGAGGAGCCGCGCACCGCCTCCATCGCGGCGTTGGCGCGCTCGGCGGCGTCGGCGCCCTCCTGCGCGAGCGCGCGCGCCTGCTCGACCGCCGCGTTGGTCGCCGCCGCGCTGCCGGTCGAGCGGGTCGCCGCCTCGAACACCTCGTCGTTGGCGGCCCGGGTCGTGCCGACGGTCGCGACCTGACGCTCGGCGCCCTGCGCGACCTCGGCGATCGCGTTGGCGATCTCGCCGACGGCGCGGCCGGCCTCCTCGGAGGTCGCCGCCATCTGTTGCGAGGCCGACGACAGCTGCGTCGAGGAGTGCGTGATCTCCTCGAGCATCGCGCTGAGCGTCCGGCGCATCCGCTCGTAGCTCTCGACCGAGGAGCGGGCGCGCCCGAGCATCCCGTCGAAGATCGCCGCCAGCCGGCCGGTCGCGCCGGCGTCGGCGAGCGCGGTGGTCGCGACCTCGGCGGGGCGCGTCAGGTCGCCGCCGGCCATCGCGCTCAGGCCCTCGTCGAGCTGGGCGAGGTCGCGGTGCTCGAGCGTGTCCATCCGCTCAGTCAGCGCCTCCAGGCACGACCGCTCGCCGAGCGCCTCGCGCAGCTCTCCCGACATCCGGTCGAAGGCGTGGCCGAGCACGTCCTGCTCGGACTTCGGGCGGACCCGCTCGGAGAGGTCGCCCTGGGCCATCTTGTCGGCGATCCCGGCGAGGCCGCGCAGGTAGGCGACCATCTCGCCGAAGGCGGTCGCCATCCTGCCCAGCTCGTCGCGCGAGCGGACCGGCACGTCGATCTCCAGGTCGCCGCGGCTGATCCGCTCGGCCGCCTCGGCCGTCTCGCGGATCGGGCGCGACAGGCGCGCGGCGACCAGCCAGACGACGACGCCGGCGAGCAGCAGCGCGACGAGGCCGCCGAGCAGCAGCAGCGTCCGCAGCGAGTTCGCCTCCGCGAGGATCTCGTCCTTCGGCGCGACGGTGACGAAGCCCCAGCCGCCGGTTCTGACCGGCGCGGTGAACATCACGACGTCCTCGCCGGTGCGCGGGTCGGTCGTCTCGACCCGCGCCCTTCTGCCGGCGCGGACGGCCGCCTGGACGCGCGCGAGGTCGGGGTTGCCGGATCTTCTGCCGAGCGCCGCGAGCGTCGTCTTGCCGATCAGCGATCTGTCGGGGTAGGAGACGAACGCCCCCTTGTTGCTGACGACGAAGGCGTAGCCGCTGTCGAGGAATCTGACCTTGCTGACGGAGGCGTCGAGGTCGGTCAGCAGCATGTCGACCGACGCGGTGCCGACGAACCGGCCGTCGCGCAGCAGCGGCGAGGCGTAGGAGGTGATCAGCACCCCGTCGTACAGGTACGGCTCGACGACGCCGTCTCTGCGCGTCGTCTTCGGCAGCTGCCAGTAGGCCTCGCCGGCGTCGAAGGTCGCGCTCAGCTGCACGCTGCCGGTCAGGCGGTCCCAGTAGGGCGCGAAGCGGCCGTCGGGCATCGAGCCGGGCGCGCCTCTGTGACGTGCGTCGGCGCCGTCGAAGGCGTCGCGCTCGTAGGCGACGTAGGCGCCGCCGATGCCCGGGTTGTCGCGCAGGAAGCGGCCGAGCTGGTCGACCACCTCGCCGCGGTCGCCCGAGCGGTTGCCGGCGCCCATCGACGCGATCGAGCGGGCGAGCGCCTGGTTGGCGGCGGCCTGCGCGTCGAAGGCGTTGGCCTGGCGGGCGGCCAGCTCGGTGGCGGCGTCGTAGACCGACTTCCTCTGCGCGTCGGTGACGCGGTCGACGGCCAGCAGCGTCAGCCCGCCGATCGCCAGCGCGACCACGGGCAGGATCGTGAGCAGCAGCTTCGCCCGGACGGATCCGAGGGCGACGCGCGGGAGACGGGATGCCATGCCCCTGTGGTCGGCGCGCCAGAAAGACGCTTGAGCGCGCCAAACGGGTCCGACTGGACGGTTGGCGCATAGACAACGGTGTGTCTCCGACGTTCGTCCGAGGTAGTTTGCTCGCGAGGAGAGAAGCATCGGTTTCGTCCCAACCAGTGAGGTGCTGCATGAGGAAGTTCCGTACGCGGCCGCTGTGGCTGCTCGCGCTCGTCTTGGTCGCGTTCGCCGCCCTGTTCGCCGCGGGCTGCGGCTCCGAGGACGACGGCGGCTCGACGACCGGCGCCTCCGCCCCGGCGGAGACGACCGGCGCCGCCGCCGGCACGATCGCGGTCCCTGACGCGGTCAGAAGCAAGGGGACGCTCGTCGTCGCGACCGACCCGACCTACGCGCCGAACGAGTTCGTCGACAGAGACGGCAAGACGATCGTCGGCATGGACGTCGACCTGATCAGAGCGATCGGCGAGCGGCTCGGCCTGCAGGTCGAGGTCCAGAGATCGACCTTCGACGCGATCATCCCCGGCCTGGCGGCGAGAAGATACGACGTGGGGATCTCGTCGTTCACCGACACGAGAGAGCGCGAGCAGACGGTCGACTTCGTCACCTACTTCAGCGCCGGCACGTCGTTCTACGTGAGAAGCGGCGGCCCCGAGATCACGACGATCGAGGACGTCTGCGGCGAGAAGGTCGCGGTCGAGAAGGGCACCACCCAGGCCGCCGACGTGCAGGCGCAGAACAGAAGATGCGACACGCCCGCCGACCTGCAGGTCTATCCCGACCAGAACGGCGCCAACCTCGCGATCCGGTCGGGCCGCGCCGACGTCGGCATGGCCGACTCGCCGGTCGCCGCGTACATCGTCAAGCAGTCGGGCGGCGCCTTCAGACTCGACGGCGAGCCGTACGGCACCGCGCCCTACGGGATCGCGCTGCCGAAGGACAGCGGGCTGGCCGAGCCGGTGCTGGAGGCGGTCAGAGCGCTGATCAGAGACGGCACCTACATGACGATCCTCAGAAGATGGGGCGTCGAGCAGGGCGCGATCGACGACCCGCAGGTCAACGGCGCGGTCGACTAGCCGGAGGCCTGCCCTGTCCACGTCATCCACAGAGCCCGCCGGAACGCCGGCGGGCTCTGCCGGACCGCCGCCCGAGGCGATCAAGGCGATCCCGGTCCGGCACACGGGCCGCTGGGTCGCCGCGGCGGTCGTCCTGCTGCTGATCGCCGTCGCGGTCGACTCGGTCGTCAGCAACCCGCGCTTCGAGTGGGACGTCGTCGGCGACTACCTGTTCGACTCGCGCATCCTCGACGGCCTCGTGCTGACGCTGGAGCTGACCGTCTGCGCGATGGCCGCCGGCGTCGTGATCGGCGTGCTGCTCGCGGTCATGCGGCTGTCGCCCAACCCGCTCGTCTCCGGCGCGAGCGGCTTCTACATCTGGCTGTTCCGCGGCACGCCGGTGCTCGTCCAGCTGCTGTTCTGGAACTTCATAGCGGCGCTCTATCCCGAGGTCTCGATCGGGATCCCCTTCGGCGGCCCGGAGTTCTTCTCGATCCAGGCGAACAGCGCGATCACGCCGTTCGTCGCCGCACTGCTCGGCCTCGGCCTCAACGAGGGCGCCTACATGGCCGAGATCGTCCGCGCCGGGATCCTCTCGGTCGACGAGGGGCAGCACCAGGCGGCCCAGTCGCTCGGCATGTCGCGACTGCAGACGATGCGCCGGATCGTGCTGCCGCAGGCGATGCGGGTGATCATCCCGCCGACCGGCAACGAGACGATCTCGATGTTGAAGACGACCTCGCTCGTCTCGGTGATCGCGACCGCCGAGCTGCTCTACGCGGCGCAGCTGATCTACGCGGAGAACTACAGAACGATCCCGCTGCTGATCGTCGCCTCGATCTGGTACCTGGCGATGACGACGATCCTGACGATCGGCCAGTACTACCTCGAGCGCCGCTTCGGACGGGGCGCGAGCCGCCAGCTGCCGCTGACGCCGTGGCAGCGCTTCAAGCGGGTCGTCGTGCCCGAGCACGCCGACCCGGTCACCGCTCCCCAGCGCAACCCGGGAGGTGCCGCGTGAGCGCGCGCGAGCCGATGGTCAGGGCCGAGCAGGTGCACAAGGCGTTCGGTCGCCTGCACGTGCTCAAAGGCGTCTCGCTGACGGTGATGCCGGGCGAGGTGACGTGCGTGATCGGGCCGTCGGGCTCGGGCAAGTCGACCTTCCTGCGCTGCGTCAACCACCTGGAGAAGATCGACGCCGGCCGGCTGTCGGTCGACGGCCAGCTGGTCGGCTACCGGCAGGAGGGCGACAAGCTCTACGAGCTGCGCGAGCGCGAGGTCGCCAGAAACCGCGCCGAGATCGGCATGGTCTTCCAGCACTTCAACCTGTTCGGCCACATGACGGCGCTGCAGAACGTCTGCGAGGCGCCGGTGCAGGTGAAGGGCGTCTCCAAGCAGGAGGCGCGCGCGGTCGGCCTCGAGCTGCTGGAGCGGGTCGGGCTGGGCGACAAGCGCGACGCCTACCCGTCGCAGCTGTCCGGCGGTCAGCAGCAGCGGGTCGCGATCGCGCGGGCGCTCGCGATGAGACCGAAGCTGATGCTGTTCGACGAGCCGACCTCTGCGCTCGACCCCGAGCTGGTCGGCGACGTGCTGGCGGTGATGCGCGGCCTCGCGAGCGAGGGGATGACGATGGTCGTCGTCACTCACGAGATGGGCTTCGCGCGCGAGGTCGCCGACACGGTCGTGTTCATGGACGGCGGGGTGATCGTCGAGGCGGGCACCCCCGCCGAGGTGCTCGGCAGCCCGCGCGAGGCGCGCACCCGCGACTTCCTCTCGAAGGTGCTGTAGGTCTGCTGACAGACCAGTCAGCACTGACTACTTGCGCATTGGACATTCCACCGCTCTAGGATGCGTCGCGCCGTCATCGGGGGACGACGGCGCGACGCGGCCCAGGAGGCAAACCGGTGTCCATGAAATACGCCGTCCTCGGCCTGCTGATCGAGCGACGCGGCTACGGCTACGACCTCGCCACCCGCCTGCAGGAGCGGCTCGGCCCCGGCTTCAGAGCCGCCTTCGGCGCCGTCTACGTGTCGCTCGACCAGCTCGCCAAGGAAGCGCTCGTGACCGAGTCCAGACGGGTCCAGGTCGGCCGCCAGGTGAAGGTCTACTACGAGGCGACCGAGGCCGGCGTGCAGCGTTTCAGCCGCTGGATGCGCGAGACGACCGGCCGCGAGCCGGTCCGCGGCGAGCTGTACCTGAAGCTCGCGGTCGCGCGCGACGAGGACCTCGGCACGCTGCGCGAGGAGCTGCAGCGCCTCGAGGCCGAGTCGCTCGCGGAGCTTGAGAGATGCGGCCAGGCGCTCGCCGCCGAGGAGGCCGACGACGACCTGCGCTGGGAGGACGCCGCGCGCTGGCTCGCCGACGTCGCCGTCGTCGAGCGCCTCCAGGCCGACCTGCGCTGGCTGCGCACGGCGCTGCGCGCGCTCGAATGGGCCGTCTCGACCGGCGCCGTCCCGCGCGCCGAGCTCCGTCGCGGCGACGCGCTCGCCTCCGCCTGACCCTCCCGCCCTGGGCGGCCGGCCGCGCGGCCGGCGCCGTCACGCCCAGTAGCCGCTGTGGACGGCGCGCGCCTCATCCTCGATCAGCGGGCCGCGCACGGCGACCGGCCGCGACGCGCGCGCGAAGACGTCGCGCGAGGAGAGCGCCAGCGAGGCGTGACGCGGCCCCTGCAGCTCGACCAGTGACGCGCCGCTGAGCGCGAACACGAGCGTGCCGATCCCGGCCCACACCATCGCCGCCGAGCACATCGCGCAGTTCTCGCAGCTGGTGTACATCGTCGTCAGCCGCGCGACCTCCGGGTCGAGGTGGCGGCCGGCCCAGACGGCCAGCTTCAGCTCCGGATGGGCGCTGACGTCACGGTCGGTCACGACCGAGTTGCGCGCCTCCGCCAGCACGATCCCGCCTGCGCCGACCAGCAGCGACCCGAACGGCTCGTCGCCGCCGGCGCGCGCCTGCTCGCTGAGCGCGATCGCCCGCCGCAGCCAGCGCAGGTCGCTGTCCTCGGTCCCTTCCATCGGGTGCAGCAGCGTCTACCCCGCCGCAGCGGGCGGCGAACCGTCGGCCGGGAGGCCGTGGCGGCGCTCGGCCAGCCACGCGGCGATCAGCGCCTGGGCGGCGGCCGACAGCAGCCGGTCGTCGAGCATCGGGACGTTCGGCAGGTCGCCGGTGTGGAGCGCCTCGTCGAGCCACAGCGCGGCGAGCGCGAGCGCGACGGAGCGCACGAGCGTCAGCGTCCCGGCCTCGTCGAAGCGCGAGGCGTCGCGCGTCAGCTCGCCGACGGTGACCTTCTCGGCGGCCATGTCCTGGACGCTGCGCCAGCGCTCGGTGTGGTCGGCGCGGTGCTCGTAGGCGTCGTGGGCGAAGACCAGCGCGGCGGCGACCTCGAGCCACAGCGCCCGCAGCCACGGCACCTCCTCGGGGCCGCGCGGGTGGAGCAGGATCTGCTCGATCTGCCAGGTCGCCTGCTCGACGTGCGCGAGCGTCGCGCCGGGCTGCTCGAAGACGCCGTGGCCGACGTCGCCGTCGCGCCGCTCCAGCAGCGCCTGCGCCTCGCGCAGCAGCGGCTCTATCAGCGCCCGGGAGGCGATCCCCTCCTCGACGCTGGTCGTGCCGGCGAGCTGGTGGACGGCGACCAGCTCGGCGACCGCGAGCGCGACCGTGTCGACGCCGATCACCGGGTCGGGGCCGACGGCGGCGCCGAACATCGCGACGCGCGCGTCCAGCTCGGCGGGGCGCGGGCGGGGACTGGCGGTGCCGGCGTGGCGGCCGCGCTCCCACCGCCGCAGCGGCCGCTCCAGCTTGCGCAGCCAGGCGTATGGACGCAGGTCGAGGTCCTCGCGCTCGGCGGTCGCGGCACGCGCCAGCGTCAGCAGCCGCGCGATCAGCGCGACCCGCTGGTCGTCGGTGCCGTTGAAGGTGACGTCGACGACGTCCCCGAGATAGTCGTCCAGCGCGCTGCCGGCGGCGTGCGGGGGCGGCGCGGGGGCGCGTTCCATCGCCTCCGCGACGGCGCGCAGGAGCGCGGCGATCGCCTGGTCTGTTGTCGTGAGGTCGGCGGCCACTTCCGGGTCTCCGGACGTTCCCCTCAGACAGATCATGACCGCCTCGGCGGCGGTTGACGCGTGCCGCTCAGCAGGGCGCGAACAGCTCGTCGCGTCTGCGCGCCAAGTGCCGTCGCAGCGAGACGAACGCGAACGCGCCGCCGATCAGCGGCAGCCAGAAGAGGATCACGCGATAGGCGAGCACCGCGGCCGCGGTCGCGGCGGCCGGCGCGCCGAAGACGACGAGCGTGCCGATCAGGCCGCCGTCGATCCCGCCGACGCCGCCGGGGATCGGCAGCAGCCCGCCGAGCTGGCCGATCAGGTAGCCGAGCAAGATCACGGCCGGGTCGACGTGGGCGCCGAAGGCGTGGAAGGTCGCCCACAGCACGGCGTTGTCCCAGAACCAGTAGCCGATCGAGCCGGCGATCACCGCGAGGTCGCCGGAGCGGACGATCTCGACCGCCTCGCGCGTGCCGACCACCACGCTTCTGCGAGCGGCGGCGACGGCGCGGCGCGTTCTGCCTGCGTCACGCGCCGGCGGCGCGCCCTCGCCGAGCCGCGGCAGCAGCAGGATCGCGACGATCACCAGCGTCGACAGCGCCGCCGGCAGCGCCGTCAGCCACAGCGACAGGCCCGGTCCCCAGAGACCGAGCGCGACCACCGTGCCGAGCACGGCGACGGCGACGAAGTTGACCGAGCTCTTGATCAGGAAGAAGGCGACCGAGCGGCGCGCGACCCGCTCCGGCGACATCCCGCCCTGGATCAGCGCCCAGGCGCCGAGCGCCAGCCCGGCCGCGCCGCTGGCCGGCACGATCGACCCCATCCCCAGCCCCGACCAGCCGATCCGCGAGGCGTGCCGCCACGACATGCTGCGGCAGAAGACCGGCCGGAACATCAGCACGTAGGAGAGGCAGGAGAGCAGCTCCAGCGCGACGGCGAGCGCCAGCCACCATGGGTTGGCGTCGCCGAGGTGCTCGCGCACCTCCCCCAGCCCCGGCGCCAGCAGCGCGACGAGGAAGAGGACCAGCAGCAGGACGCCGACCTGCAGCGCGTGCTTGAGCAGCACGCGCGGCTCGAAGGCGGCGGGCAGGCCACCGCCCGCAGTCGGTGTCGCGGTGTCGGTCGGCGGCGGCGGGGTCACGACCTCAATTGTTGCATGAGCATGCAAATCGCTTGTGCGGTGCAGCTCATGCGGGGCTTCCCCGCCACGCGGCGCGTCAACCGGCCGGGCCGTGCGCGTCACCCGGCCGGCGCGCCGGTCACTCGGCCGGGCCGCGCACCTCCAGGAAGCGGCGGTTCTCGGCGGTGTCGGGCAGCCATCTGACCGACACGACCCGCTCCTCCAGCTCGTGGGTCGCCCACTCGCCCTTGTCTCTGCCCCAGTTGATCCTCGTTCTGGTGAAGGTGCTGAAGGAGACCGGCTCGTAGGTCTCGGCATCGACGACCAGCTCGGCACGGTCCCCGGGCAGCGGGCGCAGGCCGTCGTCGAACCCGGTCACGGTCAGCACGAAGACCCGACGGCCGTCGCGCACCTCCTCGCGCATCGGGACGTCGTCGTCGTGCCGCTGCGCCCGTCTGAGCGCCTCCTGCGAACGCGACAGCGCCGACGGGACCATCTCGGCGCCGACGTCGACGCGGATCCCTCTGCCGGGCAGGTACGTGCGCGTCGTCGGTCTGCCGTCGGCGTCGAAGCTGACGGCGGTGTCGAGGCCCGGTGGCATCGACTCGCCCTTCGCGTCGAGCCGCAGCGTGCGCGAGTCGCCGTACGTGCCGTCGGAGCGGAGCTGGAGCCAGTTGCGCGTGTGCTCCTCCAAGCCGCCGGGCCCGTCCGGGCCGTCCCACCGGACGACCTTCTCGGACTCCACCACGCCGATCGAGCCGGCCGGCATCGTGCTGGCGCCGATCGCGTGCGCGAGCACCTCCGAGACGGTCGGCGCGACGGGGTTGCCGCCGAGCGGCCCTCTCGGGCCGAGCGCCAGCGCCGCCGAGGCGGCGAGCGCCAGCGCGGTCGCGGCCACGCCGCCGCGCAGCAGGTGGCGGTGGGCGCGACCGCGGCGGGCGCGCTCGACGGCGGCGCGGTCGGGCAGCGGCGCGGGCGGCAGCGCGGCGGCCGGGTCGGCGGCGCGCAGACGCCGCATCAGCTCGTCGGTCTCAGGCGTCATGGAGCGCCTCCAGCGTCGTGGCGGTGACAGGGCGAAGGGCATGGGTGGTGCCGTTGGAGGAGGCGGCCGCGGTGCGCGCTCTCCCCTCGTGGTCGAGCGCGACCCGCAGCCGCATCCGCGCTCGCGAGAGGCGGACCGCGAAGGTCTCGCGGCTGCAGCCGGCGACGCGCGCGGCGTCGGCGTGGTCGAGCCCCTCCCAGGCGACGAGGCAGATCGCCTCGCGCTCGTTCTCGGTCAGCGTCGCGAAGGCGCGCGCCAGCTCGGGGTCGCCGTGGACCTGGTCGGCCGGGTCGGGCGCCGAGGGCACGTCGCGCTGGCCACCGACGCGCAGCAGCAGCGCGGAGCGGCGGGCATGGCTGCGGCGGTGGCCGTGGACGACGCGCCGCGCGACCGCGTACAGCCACGGCAGCGGGTCGGCCTCGCGCGGGAGCTTGCGCCAGGCGATCGCGAAGGTCTCGGCGACGACGTCGTCGACGGCGTCGGCCTCGACGCGGCGGGCGGCGTAGGCGCGGATCGCCGGGGCGTGCTGCTCCCACAGCTCCCAGCGGCCCCCGTCGCGCGGCCGTGCGGTGTGGTCGGTCCTGCGGTTGAGGATGGTCACGTCAGCCTTCTGCCGGAAGCGGAGCCGAACTTACGGCGGCGGCCGAGGCACGGCATCGGGAGGTCTCCTCGTCTCCGCCCTTGACTTCAAGCGCGCTTCAAGTCCTACCGTGGAAGCCGTGATCCCACCGACGACTTCTGGAGCGCCCATGCACGCGATCCGACTGCACGCCTACGGCCCGCCGGAGAACCTCCGCTACGAACAGCTCGCCGCCCCCGAGCCGGGGCCGGGCGAGGTGCGGATCGCGGTCGCGGCCGCCGGCGTCCACGTGCTCGACACGAAGCTGCGCGCCGGGATCGCCGGCCCGCCCGGCTCGCTGTTGGAGCTGCCGCACGTCCCCGGCCGCGAGGTCGCCGGGGTCGTCGAGGCGACCGGCGACGGCGTCGAGGGCGACTGGCTCGGCCGGCGGGTCGTCGCCCACCTCGGGCCGGCGCCGCTGCACGGCGGCTACGCCGAGCGGACCGTCGTCGCGGCGACGTCGCTGCACGCGCTGCCCGACCACGTCGGCTTCGACGCGGCCGTCGCGATGATCGGCACCGGCCGCACGACGATGGGGATCCTCGAGGTCGCCGACCTGAAGGGCACCGACGTCGTGATCGTCACCGCCGCGGCCGGCGGGATCGGCTCGCTGCTCGTGCAGGCGGCCCGCAACCTCGACGCGTGCGTCGTCGGGCTGGCCGGCGGGGAGCGCAAGACGGCCGCCGTCGCCGCGCTCGGCGCCGACGTCGCGGTCGACTACACGCAGCCGGACTGGGTCCAGCGGGTCCGCGACGCGCTCGGCGGCTACGAGCCGACGGTCGCCTTCGACAGCGTCGGCGGCGACGTCGGGCGCGAGCTGCTCGGCCTGCTCGGCGTCGGCGGCCGGATCGTCCTGATCGGCTGGTCGTCGGGCACGCCGACCGAGATCACGACCGACGACCTGTACGCCGGCGGCCTCACCGCGACCGCGGCGCTCGGCCCGCGGATCATGCGCCGGCCCGGCGGGATCCGCAGCCTGGAGGGGGCGGCGCTCGACGCGCTGGCGAGCGGGGCGCTGGTGCCGGCGCTCGACCGCTTCCCGCTGGCGGAGGCCGCTGCGGCGCACGCGGCGCTGGAGGAGCGGCGGACGACCGGGAAGGTCGTGCTGGAGCCGTAGCGCGGCGCGGCGCGG
>Ga0164243_10009591_pt1 | contig 14072 bp, 12 predicted proteins | sample OricompcompostOP_FD_108781 | JGI IMG/M metagenome (GOLD analysis project Ga0164243, IMG submission 108781) | Organic Plus compost microbial communities from Emeryville, California, USA - Original compost - Organic plus compost (OP) | ecosystem: Engineered > Solid waste > Mixed feedstock >... | reverse complement strand
CAACCGCACTATATCCCCTGATTCCAGGGTCCGCTTTTCATACCCCTGCAACGTCACCGCAATCATCGCCTTACCAAGCTCCCCCAGGGTGCATACATAATTACGAAAAGCCAGCCGCCATAGGGGGTAAAGCCATGAAAAAGCGTAATAGAATCTATGAGTGTTCTTTGAACCGCGCATCGGTTGAATATAGGCCGGCCGGAAATTGTACACAGCCTTGAAAGGGAGCTGCTGCAAGGCCTTTTCCGTTTCCCCCTTTACCCGTGCCCACATCCGGCGGCTGCGCCCCGTGGTATCGGTACCGGCGCCGGAAACGTAACAGAACGTCATGTCGGGGTTTTCAGCGGCTATCGCCCCTGCCATGTAAAGGGTGAGGTCGTAGGTAAAATGCCGGTAAATTTCCTCCTTCATACCCAGCGAGGATACGCCCAGGCAAAAATAACAGGCATGATATCCGCGCAGCTGCGGAACGATTGCAGTAATATCAAAGAAATTGTGATGAATTATTTCTTTGAGTTTGGGATGCACCACACCACAGGTTTTGCGGTTTATGACCAAAACAGCGGCAATGTCAGGATGTTCGAGGCATTCATACAAAACGCCTTCGCCCACCATACCGGTCGTACCTGTTATGATCACATTAATTTTCATCGAAATATGTCATTGGAAAGGTACAGAAAGTAACCGGAATCGTTAAATTTATGTATGACCGTATTCATATGACCATCAGCAACAAGGAGCAAATCGCCGGATTCACGCCGGCGCAGCAGGCCATGGTTGACCGGCTGCTGGAAGAGCGTACCCGCCAGCTTACTGCTACCGTCGAAGAGCTAAAGAGCAGGCTCCGCGCCGAAGAGGCGAAGGATAACGCCCTGCAGCGCATGAACAGCTTCCTCAACAGCATCTGGAACAACGCGGACGCCATTATGCTCGTATTCAGTCCGGAAGGCTATATCCGCTATTTTAACCCAACGGCGGAACGGCTCCTGGGCTACCGGGCGGTGGATGTGATCGAGATCGAATCGCCCCTGCTGTTCCACGATCCGGAGGAAATGGAAAGGCGGGCGGCCGAGTTCTCCCTGCAACTGCAGCAGATTGTAGACCCCGGCATCGATACCCTGACCATCAAGGCCAAGCTGAACATGCCCAATGAGTACGAGTGGACCTACATCCGCCGGGATGGCTCGAAGCTGCCTGTGTCGCTCACGATCAGCGCCATCAGGAATGCCAACCAAATTACCGGCTACGTGGGCATCGCCATCGATATCTCGGAAAAAAAGAGCGCAGAGGCGGAATTAAGGCAGGCGCTGGAAAAGGAAAAGGAACTCAATGAACTGAAGTCCAGGTTCGTATCCCTGGCCTCTCACGAGTTCCGGACCCCGCTCAGCACCATCCTGTCGTCCGTGTACCTGATCAGCCAATACCAGCACAGCGAAGATCAGCCCAAGCGGGATAAACATATCCGCCGGATTGTATCTTCTGTTAATATGTTAACTGATATTTTGAATGATTTCCTTTCTGTAGGTAAAATTGAGGAAGGAAAAATTCAGGTCCGGAATAGTACCTTTGACCCGGGCAAACTAATAGGCACTGTCATTAGCGAAATGCAGGGACTCCAAAAGGCGTCACAAGAAATAGCGTATGTACATGAAGGCGGGCACGAGGCAAAGCTCGACCCTACCCTCCTTAAACATATTGTGATGAACCTGGTGTCCAATGCCATTAAATTTTCACCGGAAGGAGGCGTCATCACTGTCCGGAGCAAAAGCGATCATCGACACAACCTGCAACTGTCTGTCAGGGACAATGGAATCGGCATATCGGAAGAAGACCGCCAGCACTTATTTGAACGGTTTTTCCGGGGTAGTAATGTATCCCATATCCAGGGCACTGGCCTGGGCTTACATATCGTATCCCGGTACACGGAAATAATGGGCGGTACCATTTCCTGCCAATCTCGTATCAACGAAGGCACTGAGTTCATTGTAACCTTTCCGGTGCGGGAAATTTAAGCTTATGGAGAAAATTTTATTGATCGAAGACAATCGGGAGATTTTGGATAACATGACCGAAATCCTCGAATTGGCAAACTACCAGGTGTTAACTGCAACAAACGGTAAAACAGGCGTGGCCATGGCGATGGAGCACAAACCCGACCTGATTGTTTGTGATATCATGATGCCGGTCCTGGATGGCTTTGGCGTTTTACACCTGTTACATAAAAACGAAACACTGCAACATACCCCCTTCATTTTCCTCACCGCAAAAACGGAACGCAACGATATGCGCAAAGGAATGGACCAGGGGGCGGACGATTATATCACCAAGCCGTTTGAAGGCACGGAGCTGCTGAATGCCATTGCATCGCGGTTGCGCAGGCGCATGGAACTGCAGTACGAGCCGGTAAACGGCACCACGCAACTGCTGCAACACCTGAGCACGCAGGAGCTGCTGGATACGCTCAAACAGCATAAGCCTACCCACCACTATAAAAAGAAGCAGCTGGTGTATGCCGAAGGCACGCAGCCGCAGTACCTGTATTATATATTCCAGGGCAAGGTGAAAATTTCCAAAAGGAATGAGGAAGGGAAGGAACTGATTGTGGGCTTGTACAACGAGGGCGACTTCTTCGGTTACCAGGCCATGATGCAGGAAAGCGCGTACCAGGAAGATGCCGAATGCATGGAAGACTGCCTGCTGGCGCTGATCCCGCAGGCGGATTTTGAACTGCTGATCAACCAGCATCCACAAGTGATGCGCAAGTTTGTGCAGTTGCTCGCCAGGAACGCCGCGGAGCGGGAGCAGCAGCTGATTGGGCTGGCCTATAACTCCTTACGGAAGAAAGTGGCGGAAGCGCTGCTGGTGCTGGATAAAAAATTTAACGATACCGGTAACGGCTATACGTTGCACATCAGCCGGGAGAACCTCGCTGCCATGGCCGGCGTAGCAAAAGAATCGCTGATCCGCACCCTGGGCGATTTCCGCAATGAATCGCTCATACAATTAAAAGAAGGAGATATCATCATCACTGACCGCGAAAAGCTGGCTACCCTTATTGCCTGATCCTTTTTTTTTATTTTTTGGGGGAGAGATTTAATGCCGCGATGCACGGCGCCCCGGCTGGGCCGGCAGATTCACAAGGGTCGTTCCGTACCGGCAAATTGCAGGAAATTGGCACGCAGCGTCACAAAGTCCAGCTCAGTACGGTCGATGTCACGCTGTAATCTTTCAGGGGAATGTGGATTTTTATCTTTCAGCTTTCCCTTCAGCCATTGGCGTTGCTCGCCAATTTCGTGGCGTAACAACAGCAGCCCTTCCTCTACGATCAGGAATCTCGCCTGGTACTTTTCAGCGGCTTCCACAAACTCCTGGGAAACGGTGGTGGATAGTACAGCCGCCAGCAAGCGGATTAATAACGCATTTTCTTCCCGGAGGTCTTCTACTATTGCCAACCATGAACAACAAATCCTGTCCAGTTCCGCCTTTGAATAAGTGCTATTCTCTAAATAATGCATACTAGTTCAGATATACCTGCCTGTTGTGCTGTTGTTGGCGCTGGCTCCATTGCTGAAGTACAGCAATCAGCTGGTACTGGATAGTATTAAAGGCTCTGATAGCCACTATTACTTCTTCTACATCCTGGCGGGTGCAATCAGATGGCAGGTGGTTATAACTATTTTCCGTATCAAGGTTTTCCTGTAAAAATTCGATAACGGCATTCCCGTTTAATATAAACTGTTTGATCAGGTGCGACCATTCATTGCTGTACACATTGCCGGCATGACTGCAATCAGGCGTGCGTTTTACCATCGGTTTGGCAGCCTCCTGCTGGCGCAGTAATACTACGGATTGATAGTTGGACAGCTCATTGTAATAAGTGCTGAGCATATCCGTAAACGTAGTAAATACCGCAGCCGTGGTTTGCTCGGAGCGGTTGTTGCTTTCAAACAGGCGCTCTACCTGCCGCATCAGCGCAATGCCGTTGGGAATGGCTACCTTATTAATCTTTTCCAGCAACTGCTGCGCAAAGAAAACATGAAAGTCAAACGCTACTTTCCGTTGCTCCAACACCTGGCGTATGCCGGAATTGGGCTTATACTGCTTGTATATATAGTTACCTGACTTCTTCAACTGCTTAAAGGGGAAAAAGAGAAAACCTTCGCAAAATCTTTGTTGAATGGAGTTGAGAGAAAATTCAGTGTACATATGATGATACGTTTTATTGTAATTGTTTCACTGGAAAAAATGTCACCGCAGCTAGCTGCGGTGACGAGATAACGGTAAAGACCGCCATCCGTTTAACTTTAGATAGATGTTAACTGTACAACAAATCTAACACACCTTACATCTAAAACAAAATGATGTTTATACAAACGACGATGATTCTGATCAACAAAATCATTGACGGCGATCATCGGTTATGGTAAACGCTGCTCCACCGGCGGTTTGTAGTTCATACACCTGAACGCCAGCCACTTCCTCACCAGTTTTCCGTTATGCATTACCACAATCGGCGGCAGCGGCGTAACGCTGCTGAAGTAAGGCAGCAGGTCCTTCACAAACGCCTGCTCATCCACATCATCCTTTACATCCGTCAGGGAGTTGATAAATATAGCATTCCTGCCTTTCAGCGTTTGCAGGTCCGTACCTACATAGTCAAACTCCAGGGCTCTTTTGCCAATGATGTTCTGAGAATAAACCATCTGACCCATATAAAGGTTGAGTATCGCGCTGGTTTTATAGTCGTCCGCAGAGAAAATAAAATCATCAGGATAAGTTGCGTGCAACTGTTGCACGGCTTTGCCCAACCCAGGCCAGCCTGCCCAGGTATCGTCCGACTTCACCGGCACCGGGTAAAATAATATTTCCACCGCCAGCGCCAGGTGCACCACCAGGGAAATGATGTACTGCCAGCGCATCCAGCGCCGGCCCAACCAAACGCTCACCCAGATAATACCGGTAATATAACCGGGCATCATCCAGTTCAGCTTCACCCAGTACACCGGGGATATCAAAAAGAAACCGATAAACACCGGCAGGAAAAAACATAACAACCAAAGCTCCTTTTCCGGCACGCGGCCCCACTTCCAGCCATACCTGCGGATGGCCTTCCAGATGAAGTAACAAAGCGCAAAAAAGAGTACCGGTATCAGGATGGCAGCCTGGTGGCCTACCACCCCCAGCACGTCCAGCCAGTTCAGCTCTAAATCGCCCGCCCGCTCGGAGGACTGGAATTTAAACGACGCAAAGCCATTGTTCACATTCCAGATGATCACCGGCGAGATGGTGATGACAAAGCAAACGATGGAAAGCAGGAACCAGGGGGACGTTAACCATTTTCTGTTACGCGCGCTCAACAGCAGGAACAACACGGTACCCGCCGGCAGGAATATAGCGGTGTACTTACTGTCAAACGCCAGCCCCATGGCAATACCTGTCCATATCCACCAATGCCGCCTGCCTTCAAAAATCGTTTTGTGCAAACACAACAGGGATACCGCCCACCATAACATCAGGGGCACATCCGGCGTGGTCACCAGCGAAAGAATGGTGACCATCAGCGTGGAAAGCAGTAGCAGTAAAGCTTTCCAGGTTTTATGCGGACTCAGGAACTTTTGCGCCAGCAGGTAAAAGCAACCTGTCATCAGCAAGGTAACGATAGTATCGCCCAGCTTGATGGCATAACTGTGCGCGCCGAAAATTTCCGTGAAAGTTCTGGTAAGTACCGCTACTCCGGGAGGATGGTCAAAGTAGCTCAACGCGGGGTGCTGCCCGTAAAAATAGTAGTAGGCATCCTGCGGCATGGGACCCATCAGCCATATAAACGCAACGCGTAATGCCAATATAATCACCAGGGATAAATATATCCACTTATCAGTTTTAATATAGCCATATAGGTTAGTCGCCGGTCGGTTCATGCATACCCCAGTTGTAGTGTGACAGTCTTGTTGGTGCCCAATGCGCAAATACCATGCCCCCGAGGAACATACCACATTACAACAAACCAACATAAGTATTGTTGCATTATTTCCTCAGCAATTTGTAAATGCAGTGGCAAAGTATGGACAGTTATGTCAAACTGTTGTGGAAAATCGATGACTGCTGGTTTTTTGTCTGCCTGCCACTTTTCACCATGGAGGCCGGCAGCAGGGGGAATACTCCCCGGGGCCCTTCATGCGGTCAAGAACCCTCTTGCTGCGCCGCTCCTGGTGGTTGGTATCATATCATGCAGCAGTAATGCATACTGCAGTATTATTGCACCGGTACTAAGTGAGCAGGAAACAAGATGGTATAATTACACAGGCGCCTGTTAAAGGAGAGTGGATGGCAGGGCCTGTCCGTTACAGCAAGGCTGTACGTTTCATCATTGTTACACTGTTCGGGGATCAAAGGTATAAAAAAGCAGGATTATTTTCCTATTAATATCCTGCCGGGGCGGGCATTTCCTCCTGGCGCAAGCGGTGGAAAGGCACTATCTTTGTTGCATACCCCCACCACCAATAAATAGTATATGAAGGTTTTTGCAACAAGGGTGATTCCCGCTGAAGGCCGCATCCGTATGGAGCAGGCAGGTATAGACGTTACAGAATGGAAAGAGAAAAGAAGCCTCTCCCCGGATGAACTGGCGGATACGCTGCAATCCTACGACGCCCTCTACTACGCTGGCGGTAAAGCCATGAACCGCGAGTTTCTCAGTAAGTGCACCCACCTGAAAATCATTGCGCTGATGAGCGCCGGATATGACAACATCGATGTGAAGGCCGCAAAAGAATTAGGCATTCCCGTTACCAACGTGCCGGGAGTACCCAGCAAATCCACTGCCGACGTAGCCTTCCTCCTGATGCAAGCCGTAGCCCGCAAGGCTTTTTACATGCATAAACGCATCCTCAACCAGGAATGGGGCTTTTCCGACCCTACGGCCAACCTCGGCATCGACCTGGAAGGCAAAACCCTCGGGATATGGGGGCTGGGCAACATCGGCACTATCCTCGCACGCCGCTGCCAGCGCGCCTTTGACATGAAGGTCATTTACAATAACCGCCACCGTAATATGGAAGCGGAGCAGGCCCTCAACGCCGTCTGGGTGCCGTTCGAGGAACTGCTCAGGCAAAGCGATGTACTCAGCGTGCATACCGCCCTCACCGCTGAAACCAAAGGCAGGTTTAACAAAGCGGTGTTCAGCCGGATGAAGCCTACGTCCATCTTCATCAACACGGCCCGGGGAGGCATACACGACGAAACGGCTTTATACGAAGCCCTGCAGGAAGGAATCATCTGGGGGGCCGGCCTGGATGTGACCAACCCTGAGCCCATGCAGGCGGACAGCCCGCTGCTCTCCCTCCCCACCGTAGCCGTGCTGCCGCATATCGGCTCCGCCACGGTGGAAACGCGTGGGCGTATGGCCGTACTGGCGGCAGAAAACATTATCGCCGCGGCCCAGGGGCAGCCGCTGCCTACGCCCGTTAAAAGCTAGCAAAAAAGTAAGCTAAATTGAATAACTTAGGGACAGCAGATACTGTTCCCTATGAAGTACAACATTTCCCAATGCTTGTCCATCCCTGTCCTGTTAGGTATAACAGTTAATACGATGGCGCAGGATAAAAACAATATCAGACTTACAGACAAACAAAGTATTCCCCGCGTAGTAGCGGCCATGACGGCAGAAGAGAAGGTGAGCCTGGTGACGGGCATGGGCCTCCGGATAGAAGGCCTGCCTCCCGGCATCCTTCCGCCCGGCGACCCGAAGGATGCCAACATACCGGAAAAAGTGCCCGGCGCTGCCGGCCGCACCCACGCCATCCCCCGCCTTGGCATCCCATCCATCACCCTTTCCGACGGCCCTGCAGGCGTACGCATCGCCCCTTTCCGCAATAACGACACCACCCGGCCTTATTATGCCACCGGCTTCCCCGTAGCCACGCTCCTGGCTTCCAGCTGGGATACGGCGCTGGTAACGCAGATCGGGAAAGCCATGGGGAAGGAAGCGCTGGAATACGGCATCGACGTGATCCTCGGGCCGGGGATGAACATCCAGCGCAACCCGCTGGGCGGGCGCAATTTTGAATATTTTTCGGAGGACCCGCTGCTCACCGGCCATATGGCCGCCGCCATCGTACGGGGCGTCCAATCTATGGGCGTGGGCGCCTCCATCAAACACTTCGCGGCCAACAACCAGGAGTTTAACCGCATGCAGCTCAACACCATCGTTAGCCAGCGCGCCCTCCGGGAGATCTACCTGCGCGGCTTCCAGCTGGCGGTTAAATACGGCCAGCCCTGGACGGTGATGTCGTCCTACAACAAGATCAACGGCGTGTACACCTCCGAAAGTCCGGCCCTGCTGAAAAACATCCTGCGGGGCGAATGGAAATACAAAGGCATTGTGATGACAGACTGGTTTGGCGGCACAGATCCGGTAAAGCAACTCAACGCGTACAATAACCTGCTGATGCCGGGATTCTATGCACAGTCGCAGGCCTTGCTGGCCGCCCTGAAAGACGGCTCCCTCTCCGCCCAGACGCTGGACGCCAACGTAACCGGTATATTGCAACTGGCCATACAATCGCCCGCGTTCAAAAAGTACAAATACGCCGATAAGCCGGACCTTACGGGCAGCGCGGCCATCGTACGCCGCGCCGCCGCGGAAAGCATGGTGCTGCTCAAAAACGACAGCGCCCTGCCCATCGCGCCGCCCGGCAAAGTAGCCCTGTTTGGCGTCACCTCGTATAAACTCATTGCCGGCGGCACCGGCAGCGGGGATGTGAATAAAGCCTACGTGACAGACCTGGATAAAGCCATGCTGCAAGGCGGCTATGTGCTCGATGCAGGCCTGCAAACGGAATACGCCCGCTACATCGCGGAACAGACGGCCCAACAACCCAAACCCACGGGCTTATTCAGCACGCCGCCGCCCATCCCGGAACAACAGCCGGATACGGATGCCATCAACCGCCTCGCCAAATACATGGACGCCGCCATCATCACCATCGGCCGCAACGCCGGGGAAGGCAGCGACCGCAAGGTGGAAGACGATTTCCTGCTGCGGGAAGATGAACGCACGCTGCTGAAAGCGGTCAGCGAAGCGTTTCATGCCAATAATAAAAAAGTGATAGTGGTACTGAATATAGGCGGGGTGATTGAAACTGCCAGCTGGCGATCATTAGCGGACGCCATCCTGCTGGCATGGCAGCCCGGCCAGGAAGGCGGCAGCAGCATTGCGGATGTGATCAGCGGCAACGTCAATCCTTCCGGGCGGCTCGCGGCCACCTTCCCGATGGCGTACCAGGATGTGCCCTCCGCAGCGGACTTCCCCGGCAAGGAACTGCCGGGCGGCAGCGATAACGGCAATCCATTGATGGGCAAGCCTTCAGAGGTTCGTTATGCGGAAGATGTTTATGTAGGCTACCGCGGATATACCACCCGCAACATAGCCACTGCATATCCTTTCGGATACGGGTTATCCTACACCACTTTTTCGTATAGCCGGCCCCGTATTGCCAGCGCTCCCGGCACTTACCCGGTTCGTATATCCGTCACCGTTACCAACACCGGCAACCGCCCCGGAAGGGAAGTGGTGCAGCTGTACGTAAGCGCGCCGGCAATTGCGCAAGGCCGCCCGGTACGGGAACTGAAAGCCTTCGCGAAGACGGCCATACTGCCTCCCGGCGGGAAAGAAACCCTGCAGCTCAGCGTAAACACGCAGGACCTGGCCTGGTTTGATGAGGCAAAGATGGCATGGGTAGTGACGCCGGGCAATTATAAATTTGAGCTCGGCAGTAATGCCGCCGCGGTTATTTCATCTGCCGACCTAAAAATTCCCAAAGAGATCATTGCAGAAAAAGTAAGCGTCAGCGTAAAATAATTGGCAAACCTAAACCGGCAGCAACAGGCATGTACCTGTTGCTGCCGGTTTGTTAATGCGGCAACCGCTCCCGCAATTTTCCATACACCCAGGTGCCTGCCACAGCGCTCAGCAGGGTAATAACAATTACCGTAGCGCCGCCGCCAGCCTGCGCCAGGAGCGGTCCCGGGCAAGCCCCCGTCAGCGCCCAGCCCAATCCGAATATCAACCCACCGTAGATATTTCCCTTATGGAATTTTTTATCCGGGATATGAATAGCTTCTCCCCGGATAGTTTTGATGCCGAACTTTTTGATCAGCATCACGGCAATCATGCCCGTTACCACGGCGCTGCCGATGATGCCGTACAGGTGGAAGGATTGGAGGCGGAACATCTCCTGTATCCGGAACCAGCTTATTAGTTCCGCCTTTACCAGTATGATCCCGAAGGCAATACCTGCCAATAAATATTTTAACATAGTGAATCGCTTAAAGAGAAAGGATAAAAGGCAAGATCAGGTTGGCCATGATAAATCCGCCTGCCATAAAACAACAGGTAGCTGCCAGCGAAGGCCATTGCAGGGAAGCTAAGCCCATGATGGAATGGCCGCTCGTACAACCACCCGCATACCGGGTTCCAAAGCCGACGAGGAAGCCGCCGCCAGCCATCATGATCAGCCCGCGGACCGTGAGCAGCTGCTGCCAGCTAAACAGCTCCCCCGGGATCAGGGACGAATAATCGTGTATCCCATACCCTGCCAATTCATTTACCAGGCGCGGGTGTACAGTTACGGCTGTACTATCCCGCATAAAGGTCATCGCAAGAAAACCACCCAGTAATATTCCCAAAGCAAAAACTAAATTCCATTTTTCCTTCTCCCACTCGTAGGTAAAGAAAGGTATGTTAGCGGGGATGCAGGCTGCGCATACATGCCGCAGCGAGGCAGAGATCCCGAAAGTTTTGTTTCCCAGTACCAGGAGTAAAGGTACCGTCAGCCCGATCAGCGGCCCGGCCACATACCAGGGCCAGGGCTGACGCAGCCATATGCTCAGCTGTTCCATATTGTGATTACTTATTATTGCCGGAAGGGCATACAAAATCCGTTACAGGTACGTTAGTTTGTTGAATCGCATTCATTCCGCCTGCTACTTCGCTGAAATTGCGGTAGCCGTGCATTTGCAGGATACTAGCCGCCGCCATGCTGCGATAGCCGCCGGCGCAGTGAATATAGAAATGTTTATCCGGGTCGAGCGTTTTGATCCAGCTGCTGATATCAGCCAGTGGTTTGTTGCCGGCGTTTTTCACATGCGCAGCATTGTATTCGCTTTCTTTTCGTACGTCCACCACCGTTATATGTTCATCATACTGTGCAGCGAATTTTTCCGCGGAAATACGATCGACGGCATCTACTACTCTGCCGGCGTTCTTCCAGCTTTCGAAACCGCCGTCCAGGTAGCCGATGACGTTATCGAAGCCTACGCGGCCCAGGCGCCCGATGGCTTCCGGTTCCGTCCCGGGCTCGCTTACGAGCAGTATAGGCTGTTGCACATCGCCGATTAGCGCGCCCACCCATGGGGCAAAATCGCCTTTCAGCCCTATGTTGACCGACTGCGGCACAAAGCCTGCAGCAAAAGCGGCGTTATCGCGGGTATCGAGGATCAGCGCGCGGGTATCATTGGCGGCCTTTTCAAAAGCGGATGGGTTTAGCGCCATCAGGCCTTTTTTCATCACCTCGTCCATACTGCGGTAGCCCTGTTTGTTCATCAGTACGTTGGCGGGGAAGTATTCCGGCGGCGGCAGGAGCCCGTCCGTTACGGCTTTGATGAAAGCGGCCTTGTCGGGCTGGTTCAGCGCATAGTTCACCGCCTTTTGGTGGCCGAGGGTATCCACGGTTTCCTTCATCATGTTTTTACCGCAGGCGGAACCTGCGCCATGGGCCGGGTACACAATCACTTCATCTGCCAGCGGCATGATCTTGTTCGTCAGGCTATCGTACAGCATGCCGGCCAGGTCTTCTTTGGTGATGCCGTCCTTCTTTTGCGCCAGGTCAGGCCGGCCTACATCGCCGAGGAAGAGGGTATCCCCGCTGAAGATGGCGTAGTCCTTCCCCTGCTCGTCGCGGAGCAGGTAGGTCACGCTCTCCAGCGTATGCCCGGGCGTGTGCAGCACTTTGATGGTCGCGTTGCCTATACGGAACTCCTGCCCGTCCGCAGCGATGATGGCGTCAAACGCGGGGTCGGCGCCGGGGCCGTACACGATGGGCGCGCCGGTGGCCTGGTGCAGGTCGATATGGCCGGACACGAAGTCGGCATGGAAATGTGTTTCGAAAATATATTTGATGGCAACGCCGTCCTTCTCCGCCCTGCGGAGGTAAGGCGCCGTATCGCGTAAAGGGTCAATAATAGCCGCTTCTCCGGCGGATTGAATATAATAAGCACCTTGTGCCAGGCAGCCGGTATAAATCTGTTCTATCTGCATAATAAAGCCGTTTAGATTAGATTTATCAAAGGTCAGACATTATGCTGTCCCGGACGGTGACATTTGTCACATAAGGGAGATTTTGTTCCGGCCCAGCCTGACCGTACCGTCGGCCTCCAGCTGCTTCAGCAGGCGGGAAACCACCGCCCTGGCCGTGCCCAGCTCGTTGGCCAGTTGTTCGTGGGTAACCTGTAACTGGTTATTGCCGGTGAGTTCAGCTTTTTTGCGGAGTAATTGCAGCAGGCGCTCGTCCGTTTTGCGGAAGGCCACGGCATTCACCACTTCCAGCAGTTCTTCGAAGCGTTTGTGGTATAAGCGGAAGATATAATCCAGCCATTCGGGGTACTCCCTGATAAACAGCCCCACCTTTTCCACCGGCAGGAAATAGATTTCCGCCTCTTCTTCCACCACGGCTTTGACCTTGCTTTCTTCCTGGTGCAGGCCGCCCAGGAAGGACATGATGCAGCTTTCCCCGGCACGGATGTAATAGAGCAGTATCTCCCGCCCGTCCTCATCCGTACGGAGCACGCGCATGCTGCCCCGTGTAACGATGGGAATGGCGCGGATATTGGCGCACTCGTTGAGGATCACCTCTCCTTCCTTAAAGGTACGGATGGTGCTATACTCGTAGAGTTTTTCCCGGAGCTCCGGGCTGGACTGAAAAGCCGTGATACTGTTCAATACATCCATACTGCAAATATACGAAAAGCCCTCCGGACGAAACGGAGGGCTTTATATCATCATCTACTCGTTATGAAATACTTGAATCTTTACTTATTCAACTATTAAAGTGTTGATGGAGTGTGGCTGGCTTACAGCCGGCGCTGCATTACCGGCGATCCAGAGGTTGTATTTGATCTCCTTATCGCTGGTATTGAGTACGATCACTGCCAGTTTCCCGTCTTTGTTGACGAAGGCAGTCGTTTGCAGCTGGGAGCGGCTGCTGGAGCTTACCACACGCTTCGCACCGGGGCGGATGAATTTTGAAAAATGGCCTAAATAATAATACGCGTTCGTATAAATGAGTTGTCCTTTTTGTGTGTCCGCATGCACGGGCGCAAAGCAGAAGTTGCCCACGTGGTTTGGTCCGCCTTTTTCGTCCAGGAGGATGTTCCAGTCCGTCCAGGCTACGGTGCCGCTGTTGAAATCATTCACGAGGGAGTAACCGTACTTTTCGCCGATGGCCCAGTCGTTCAGGCGGTTGTAATCAAATTTTTCGATACAGCCTTCGGTAAACACGAGGTTGATACCCGGGAAGGCCTGCTGTACCAGCTTTTCGTTCTGGAACTGCATATCGCTGCCGGTCCAGGTTTCGTACCAGTGGTAGCCGATGCCCCAGATATATTTGGCGGCTTCCTTATCCTGGAGGAGCGTGCTGGCGCGTTGATACAGGAGGTCGCGGTTATGATCCCAGGCGATCAGCTTTTTGCCGCCCAGGCCATTTTTTGCCAGCGTAGGGCCGAGGTATTGCTTAATGAAATCCCTTTCTTCTTCCGCGGTGAAGATGCAGGATTACCAGCGTTGTTTGGCCATAGGCTCGTTTTGCACGCTGAGGCCCCATACGGGGATGCCCAGGGCTTCGTAGGCTTTGATGAATTTCACGTAGTGGTTGGACCATGCCGCATAATAACGGGGCAGCAGTTTACCGCCCTGTAATACGCTGTTGTTGTCCTTCATCCATGCCGGCGGGCTCCAGGGGCTTACAAACAGCGGCAGCGTGCCGCCGGCCGCCTGGGTAGCCGCTTTGATGAATGGT
>Ga0164243_10009590_pt1 | contig 14073 bp, 26 predicted proteins | sample OricompcompostOP_FD_108781 | JGI IMG/M metagenome (GOLD analysis project Ga0164243, IMG submission 108781) | Organic Plus compost microbial communities from Emeryville, California, USA - Original compost - Organic plus compost (OP) | ecosystem: Engineered > Solid waste > Mixed feedstock >... | reverse complement strand
GTGCTCCAGCCGGCTTGAGTGGCTGCCTCCTTCAAGCCCCGCTCGGCGACGGACTCTGCCTCGTCCAGGTTCCCCTGGTAGGTGTGGATCTTGTAGAGGCAGAAGTAGGTGGGAAGCTCCCGGGGGGCGGCTTCCAGAGCCTGACGGAATAGCTGGTCGGCGCGGGCGTGGTCGCGGCGGTAGGCTGCAACACCCTGCTGCAGCAGAGCGTTGATCTCCTCCGGCAGATCGCCAAAGTTGATCAGGTCCGGGTCGGAGTGCAGGTTGACGACGTTGGTCATGCGAGGCTCGGCTGGTTTGGGCGCGTATCTACCGGCTGGATAGCGGGCGCATCTGACCAGACCCCGCGCTCCGGCCACTCCCCTAGAAGCAAAAGCCAGGCCGCTCATAAGGGCGGGCCAGCCGCACGCGTGCGTTACGTCCGCAACAGCCGCCAGCGCGGCGTGTCGAAAACCTGACATTGGCGACCAGCACCGGCGCCCGTGCCGCGGGCTATTCGACATTCATGGAGATATGGCCAGCCACGTTTCTATTGACAGCTCAAATGCTTGCGTTTTGGCGCCCGCCTTGCATGGGCAGGACGGCAGCATCAGGAGCGATGACGATGGCAATGGTGGGAACGGAGATCGAGCGCCTCATCAAGGAGGCGTTCCCGGATGCACATGTGGTCGTGGTCGACCTCGCAGGCGACGGCGACCACTACGCCGCGCGCATCACAAGCGAGGCGTTCAAGGGCAAGAACCGCGTCCAGCAGCACCAGATGGTCTACGACGCGTTGCAAGGGAACATGGGTGGGGCGTTGCATGCGCTGGCGCTGCAGACCTCGGCGCCGAAGTGACTGGCCCTGGCTTTGCATCTTTAGACAATAACGCAACATCTGCTCGGTCGCATCGGAAGGGATAGCCCATGTCAGAGAGAACCAACAATCGCATCAAGGAAATCATCGGCAACAACGACGTCGTTCTCTTCATGAAGGGCGTCCCTGCGGCTCCTCAGTGCGGCTTCTCCGCCGCCGTCGTGCAGGTGCTTTCGCAGCTCCACGTGCCGTTCACGAGCGTCAATGTTCTCGAGGAGCTCGATATTCGCGAGGGCATCAAGGCCTTCTCCAACTGGCCGACCATCCCCCAGCTCTACGTCAAGGGCGAGTTCGTCGGCGGCTGCGACATCGTCCGGGAAATGTTCCAGGCAGGTGAGCTCACGACGCTGCTGAGCGAGAAGGGCATCGCGGTGGCTGCGGCATGAGCGCTGTTGAAGAAGAAGCCGAGATCGAGATCCCGCAGGTCTACAAGGCGCACGTCTTTGCCTGTCACACGCAGCGGCCGCCGCAGCACCCGCGCGGAAGCTGTGGCGCGTCAGGTGCGCAGCCGCTGTGGGATCGACTGGGGAAGGCAATCGAGACGCAGCGACTCACCGACATCGGCTTCACGGCCTCGGGCTGTCTTGGTTTCTGCAGCGTCGGCCCACTGATGGTCGTTTATCCGGAAGGCATCTGGTACCGGCCGCAGACTCCCGAGGATATCGACGAGATCGTCGAGTCGCATTTCAAGCAGGGCAAACGAGTCGACCGCTTGGTGATGGTCCTCTCGCGCCGCTGAGCACTACTGGCTCCATCCAGACGCGCAGGCCGATTGCGGTTTGCGCGTCTGGATGATTTTGCTTTGCGCTCAGGCCCGGCGCGCCGCAGCTCATTTGATCCAAATCAAATTTGGCACCTTCTCTGCATCCCGTTGCTTCTGACGGGCGGGGCGACGTGGCTTTGCGCGCTTTCCGCCATTTCCAAGCCAAGGGATCGAGGGTGTCATGGTTGAGCTGACAGCGAGCGATGGAAACAAGTTCTCGGCCTACAGGGCCGATCCGTCCGGTGCCCCCAAGGGGGCTGTCGTGGTCCTGCAGGAGATCTTCGGCGTCAATGATCACATCAAGAAGATCGCCGACAGCTTTGCCGAAAAGGGGTACGTCGCCATCGCACCGTCGCTGTTCGATCGCGCCAAGCCGGGGGTCGCGCTCGGATACGACGAAGCCGCGGTGACCGAGGGTACGGAGCTCGCGAAGCAGGTTGGCGTCGATGGGGCGATTACCGACATCCAGGCCGCCGTCGAGGCCGTCAAGGATGCCGGCAAGGTCGCCATCGTCGGCTATTCCTGGGGTGGCTACCTCGCTTACGCCTCGAGCAACCGCGTCAACGGGCTCGCTTGTGCCATCGGCTACTACGGCGATGGGGTCGAGAACGAGTATCAGGCGAAGCGCAAGATCCCGACGCTGCTGCACTTCGGAGAGGAAGACAAAGTCGTTCCCTTCGAGGAAGTGGTGCACTTCCGGACCAAGCGTCCGGACGTCAGCGCATTCGGCTATCCCGGCGCGGGCCACGGGTTCAACGCTGACGACCGCGACAGCTACAACGCCGACGCAGCAAAGGCCGCTCTCGAACGGACGCTGTTCTGGATCTCGCAATTCGTCGAGGGCCAGCCGCCGGTCCAGCTGAAGAATGCCGGCGCCTACGCCCAGGCCAAGACCGACAAGAAGAAGAGCAAGAAGAAGGCCGGCGGCGACGACATGGGACCGCCCATGGACTGACGCTCGTCTACCTGCTGGTTGACGCTCATACAGCCGCGAGGCATCGTTGACGTCATTCTTTCACCAGCGAGGAAATCATGAGCGTCATAAAACATGATTTCGGCAAAAAGAACCGCCTCATTGCGAGGCGGTTCAGAAAGTTGCTTCGCCTCGATGCCTTGCACGAGGCGAATGTCAAAGCCAACCCGCTTCCCTATCTCGAGCGCGCGAGCCATCGCATCGACCAGCTCGAGACAATTCTGTTCGAAGCAATCGTGGCGACAAAGCCCTCGGCGATCGAGACGCCTTCGGGGGAAACGGTAGAGATTTCTCGGGAAGAGTATGAGCGGCTGTTGAAATGCCGCGACATCGTCGAAAAAGGCTTCAAAAAAATGGGGCCGCGAGAGGAATTTCTCTAGATATTCCGCAAAGCCCATGCAGGGGGCACCCGCTCGGGTCAAGCGGGTGCCAGCCGTGTCGGGCGTAGTGTCAGTGGGTCGTCTGCGGGGGCGTCCACTTATAGAGGTCGCCCCAGCCGGTCTCGGCCGTCGCCTCGTGCACGAAGCCATGCTTCTTGAGCTCGTCGGCGAGGCCGAACTTGTCGCCGCTCTTGACGCTGAAGAGCACGGGCAACTTCTGCCCCTGAATCTCGCCCAGCAGCGTTCCGAGGACGCCTTTGTCGCGATGGGTCGGTGCCACGGCGGCGTAGGACACGTGGAGGACCTCGCCGTTGCGAATGCCCCATTCGAAATCGTCACGGCGCGCAAGCAAGGCGCCAACAATCGACTTGCCATCTCCAACAGCGACGGGCGACAGGCCGGACGTGCAGCAACGCATGAGCTCGCTCAACACGCTCTCCTGTGCGGCCTCGCTGGCTTGATCGAAGGGAATATCGCCGGCCACAGTCTTCACCAGCCCCCAAATCTCCTTCAGGTCGCTGAGCGACGCTGAGCGCTGTGTCACGTCCGTCATTGCTTTCTTGCCTCACGAAAATAGTTGCGCATTCGAATATAGATGGATCAGGCAATTATACAATATCGGTTTGTGCGAGATGCATTGGCGAATACCGATGTCGAAATTACACCATTCAGCAATTTTGTTGTCAGCTTTCATACAAGCGGGCGCGGCGATATCGCGCTTTGCTGCGCTCAAACGTGCTCCTCAATTCGGCAGGATCTTTGCTTGCGATCGTCTTCAGTCGCGGTGGTCAAATCGCGCTGCACTTCGAGGTTGAGGGAATAGCCAATGTCGAATCCAGAAGGCTTCTTCGTAGATTGGGATGGAAACGCGCGCAGCACGCTCGACCCGGGCGGCGGCTACCTGTGCGAGGCCGATACCGTCGCAAAGTACGTGGCGATAACCACCAAAAGCGGCACCCTGGTGCACGAAGGCACGTACTACAAGACTTTGGCCGATATCGAGAAGGCAGGCATCAAGGCGCCCTTCGTCCCCAGCTCTCATCCCTGGGGCAAGCCTGAGGAGGGGTTCTGAGGCACTGAAGAAAGAGGATATCGAGGCATGCTTCCGACGACGATTCTGATCGACGAAACGCCGAAATGTATCGTCCGCCCCACGGACACGAAGGCTCTCAATCGTTTCATCAAGAACGCCAAGGGCTATCTCCTCGCCGAGAAGCCCGACGGCAAGATTACGCATCGCAGCGCCAGCGACGACGAGCTGGCGCAGTGGCAGAGTGCCTTCAGCCTGCACAAGGCGTGGGGCGGCGACGATGAGGCATTTTTCGGCGTGCCGCTCTATTAGCGATGCAGCCTCGCGGCGTCAGGGCCGTGATGAGCCGGTGTCGTGCGGGTTGCCACTTTGGTTGCGCATCCAGTCAGCGAGCTTGGCCATATTCTCGTAAAGCTCCTGGCGCGCGGCGGTGTCGCTGACTGTTTCCTCGAGCGCGCCGCGCATGCACAGCAGCCACGCATCCCGCTCCGCCTCGCCGATTGCAAATCCCATGTGGCGCTGGCGGAGACGCGGATGTCCCTTTTCGGGGGAATAGAGCTTAGGTCCGCCGGTCCACTCCGTGAGATAGCGCTTCAAGACCTGCTTGGTCGACGACAGATCTTCGGCATGCATGGCGCGGATCACGGAGGCCTGTGGAAGCGCATCCATCCGCTGGTAGAAGCTTTCAACCAGCCTATCGATAATGATAGCGCCGCCGATGCGCTCGAACATCGAAATCGTAACGTCGGCCTCTGCCATCATACACTCCCTATTGATCCATTCACGGCCGCCATTCCGCGCCCTGAGAGCATCGCCTGCAAGTCCTCCGGCTTGGTGACAGGAGGCGAGCACGTCTCACCGACGCATACGTATGCCGTCGCTGCGCCGCCGATATTCGCCTTGCCTTCTGCAGGATGTCCCTTGGGAAGATCGTCGCTGGCTGCGATGACGCTCAAGACGCGATTGGGCACGCAGGTATCGTGCACCACGTCGAGGAGAGCTTGAGCGCCCTCGCCGGCGCGAATGACGATCTGCACGCCATTGAAGAAGAAATCCATGGCCGAGAGGAGCGAAGCCAGCGGAATCGCGTTGCGCACCGCCTCGCCCGCAAAGGCACCGATCTGCCGCTCCGCGCCGCTGCGATACTCGGCTGCGCCGGTCAGATAGGCGAGCGCTGCAAACACCTCCAGCATCATCCCGTTGCCGGACGGCGTGGCATGGTCGGCGGCGTTTCGAATGCGTACGATGATGTCCGATGCATCGCTGGGCGTGAAGAAGTATCCACCATGCTCGCCGTCGGCGTAGTGCGCGTCGAGCAGGCGCAGCCATTCCTGCGCCCGCGCTAGATAGCTCCCCTCACCCGTCGCCTGATGGAGCGCCAAAGCGGCTCGGCACATGGCGGCATAGTCGTCGAGCGTACCGGGGTGCGTGCGTCCTTCGCACCACGAGTGGAAGAGGCGACCGTCCGTGGCCGTCATCTTCGAGTTCACGAAGGCGAAGGCTTCCGTAGCGGCACGCAGCCATTCCGGCTTGGCGAACGTGCCGCCGGCGAGCGCAAGGGCTGCGATCGCTAGACCGTTCCAATCAGCGAGCACCTTGTGGTCGCGGCCTGGTCTGACGCGCTGCTCGCGCAGCGCCAGGAGCTTCTCGCGGCTGGCGGCAAGACGCGCCTCGGTCTCCGCGTCCATCAGATCGGGCTTGTCGGACCGATTGAGGATCGACTTGCCTTCCCAGTTGCCGATCCAGTGGACGTCGTAGTGAGACTTGAACAACTTTGCGTCAGGGCCCAGCGCCGCGTCGACCTCGGCGGCCGCCCATACGTAGAACTTGCCTTCCTCGTGCTCGCTGTCGGCATCAAGCGCCGCGGCGAAGGCGCCTCCGTCGACGCGCATCTCGCGCAGCATCCATGCGATGGTCTCGCTGACGCGTGCGGCATAGAGAGGGTTCTTCGTCTCCTGCCACGCCCAGGTCAGGAGCTCGACGAGCTGGGCGTTGTCGTAGAGCATCTTCTCGAAATGCGGGACGAGCCAGCTGTTGTCGGTCGAGTAGCGCGCGTAGCCGCCGCCGAGGTGATCGTAGATGCCGCCCTGCGACATGCGATCGAGCGTCAGGAGAACGCAATCGCGCCATTTCGTATTCCCGGTGCGCTTATAGCCACGCCAGAGCATGGCGAGCACCGGCGACTGGGGAAACTTTGGTGCCTGCCCAAGCCCGCCTTCCACAGGATCGAAGATCTCGCTCACGCGGGTGCAGATCTCGTTCAGGGTATCGGGCGTCAGGATGTTGTCGGGCGGTGGCTGCGACAGGCTGCGCAGGCCCTCGCGCAGAGCCTTGGTGTTCGTCTCGACCGTGCTCTTTTGCTGACGGTAGACATCGGCAACGCGCCGCAGGATGTCGCGAAAAGCGGGACGTCCGTATTTGCTCTCCGGCGGATAGTAGGTGCCGCCCCAGAACGGCTCGCCGTCAGGCGTCAGGAACATGGTCAGTGGCCAGCCGCCGGACTGCCCCATGATGGCGAGTGCGTTCTGGTAGATAGAATCGATGTCGGGGCGCTCCTCGCGATCGACCTTGATGGGCACGAAAAGGTCGTTCATCAGGGCGGCCGATTCAGCGTTGGTAAAGCTCTCCTCGGCCATCACGTGGCACCAATGGCAGGCGGCGTAGCCGACAGACAGCAAAATCGGCTTATCGAGCGCCTTCGCCTTGGCCAACGTCTCCGGCGCCCAGACGTGCCAGTCGACAGGGTTGTCCTTGTGCTGGAGCAGATAGGGACTTGTCTCGTTGGCCAACTGATTCATTGCCGCCTGGCTCCTGCCCGAGGCCAATGGGCCGGCCTCGCTCGGCAAGTTGCCAAGCAAGGATCTCGCCAGTGTGCGAGGAGCAGCTATTCCTCCGTGTTGGGAATGAGCAGGACCTCCGCGGGGGCACCGATCCCCTGAGCCTCGATGAACTCGAGTGCATGGACACTCGAAAGACCAGGGCCGTTCTCCATGAGAACGACTGCATCCTTCGGCAGCTTGGCAAGCTGGTCGAGCAACTGGGCAACCGTCATGCGCGAAACTCGCTTCCCGAAAGTTGTGGCGGCATCATGAGCTTGATATCTGCGCCCCGGTCTCGTCGAAGGTCAACGTCACCGGGTCTTCCTCGAGCATCGTTATATGCGCGAGCTTCAGCGTGCCGTTGGGATGGTACTCGTAGCGATGCGCGAGCTCCACCTCCCCGTAAACCATCTTGTCGAAGCCAGTCAGCGCGCCTGACGCATCGAAATAGGCACGGATGAACGTGTTGCGATTGGAAAGCGCTTCCGCCTCGACTGGATTGACGAGATTGAGCGGCAGCTTCACGCCGCTGTACGAGACAAAATAACGGCAGTCCTGATGCGTCTCCTCCACGGGTGCATTCTCCTTATTGTTGGTTCTGAGGTGAAGAGCAGCCGTGCCCGTCAATCGGGATGGATCATGATCTCCATGGTGTCGTCGGGCTCCGCGAAAGGGTCGGGGAAACCACTGTCCTCGACGAGAGCGACACCGCAAAGACAAACGTCGCCGTCAACGACGGCGAGCGCAATCGGCTCGAGCGACTTGCCTTCGCACGGGCCGTCGACGCATACGCCGGTTTCGATCTCAAACTGGGCGCCGTGCCGGCCGCATCTGAGCCGCGTGCCATCCTCGTTGAAGAATTCTCCGGCGCCGATGTTCAGCCAGACACCCTTGTGAGGACAGGTGTTCACATAGCCGACGTAGGCATCATCCTGCGTGCGAACAACGACGATGGGGAAGGGCCGCGCCTCGCCGGCCTCGTTTATGCGCGACAAGCTGAATGGCTTGGCGCTGCCGCGTTCGATGCTCTTCGCCGGACAAATGGCGAAGACTTCAACTTCCTCTGACGACATGATCCGCCCCCTGCATCAACGGGCTTCCTTTCCTTCCTAGAGAGCCGAAAGCGTCGGCGCCCCTTTGAGGACCGGATAGTTCTCCCGAAGGATTCGCTCGATCTTCTTGCAGAGGTCCTTGTCGCTCGCGGCACCGGCGCCGACGAAGTCAGTCCCCTGCTCCCAGATCTCGAAATAGCAGTGAAGCTTGTCCTCGTGGCCGGCAGAAGGGGCCACGCTCACGTCGTTCAAGGTGGCGATGCCGGCGGGCGTGACCTCAAGACGCCAACTGCGGTCGTCCTCGACCGAGCCAAGCAGCGCGCTGACGTCCGCACTGGACCATTCCTTGTTGAGATCGATTGCCATTGCCGTCCTTGTCACGAATACAACAATTCTGTCCGACTCGTTCCCTTGAAGAGCCCCTCAGCATGCAGATTGAACCGATAATTGCATGAAGCATGCCGTGACGTCGGCGTATGGTGCGCAAAGGCGCGCCCTGCACCGGGCAGGCTACAATCCGGCGGGCCTCGACAACGACATCATTGATCCCAACCGAACAAGACTCAGTCGCTACAAACTGTCGAAAGGAACATCATGGCCGAAATGACCGTCGTCGAAGAGCGCAACCAAGACGACATGTCGCGCAAGGCAGGTTGCTACCTCTATGCCGACACCAAGCTTTGGCTCGAGAACAATATCGTGCATCGCGCCGACGGCCCGGCCATCGTTTTTCCCGACGGGGCGGTGCGCTGGTATCTGCACGGGAAGGAAGTCACCCGCGACGTGAGCGTCTTCTTTCTTGAAAAGAAATGGCCGCTGGCAAAGGGCCTCGATACGGCGGAGAAGGTGGCCGTGTTCCAGGCTCACTTCTTGAAGTAGCGGGTGCAATAGCGAGTTGAAGTAGCCGGAGCAGTAGCGAGCGGCGAGTGCCGAAGGCGATCAAGGATCGCTTTCGGCAACTGGTCGCCACCAAGCGCGGCCTGGCTGCTCGTGCCGCGCAGAGAACTGGGCGCTGATCACGCCGCCGAAGGCGTCGCCTCGGCCTTGAGAGCGTCGACCTGCTCACGCGTCAGCCGGAAGATGCCGCGGCCACCGGAAAGCGCCTGGTAGGAGCTCTCACCCACCTTGGTCGCGAGGAAATCGAACCACTCCTGCGGCGTGAGAGTCGCCGGACGCTCACCGATCTCGACGATGGTGCCGTTCGGTGCGAAGCGGGCGTGAATGATGACTTCTGCGATGCTCATGTGTGTCTCCTTTTTCCTTACGCTTAGAGACCCGAACCGAAGTTCAGCAGTTCGACCTTGATGTTCTCGGTGCCGAGAACCTTGGCTTGGCAGGCGAGACGCGACTTGGAGCCGACGCCGACAATCGTGTCGAGCCTCTCGTTCTCCTCACGCGCAACCCTCGACAAGCCACGACGACCTTCCTGGACGAAGATGTGGCACGTGCCGCAGGAGGCCTGTCCCTCGCATTTGTGTGCGAGGGACTCCTCCGCGGCAAGGACTGCTGCCAGCAAGGTTGTGCCGTCGGCCACCTCGATCGTCTTGCACGACGGCATGATCGTCACGGTTGCCCTCCGACACACAACAGACCTCAGAGACCGGAGCTGAAGCCTAGCAACTCCACCTTGATGTCCTCGGTGCCGAGAACGGTGGCGTAGCATGCGAGGCGGGACTTGGAGCCGACGCCGACGATTGCGTCGAGCTTCTCATTCTCTTCACGCGATACCTTCGACAGGCCCTTGCGCCCTTCGTGCACGAAGATGTGCCACGGGCTGGCGTCGTTCTTGGATGCATCGAAATCCTGCATGAACGACTCGTCTGCTGAGCGAATAGCCGCCAGCAGGGTCATACCCTCGGAAGCTTCTACCGTCTTGCCCGTTGGCATGATCGTAACTGTCGTCATAACACCCCTCTTCGCCTTTCTTCTGCTTCAACTGCTGATCGCAACGGCGATCTAGTAGATCGCCGCCCCGGCACCCACGTTGATGGATGCCTCCTTCATCTTCTCTACGATGAAGCCGATTTGGTCGTCACTGAGATGGCTGTGGAAGGGAAGCGCCACGGCGCGATCCGCTACCTTCTCAGTCACCAAGAAGTCGCCGCGCCGATAGCCAAGATCAAAGTAGTACCGTTGCAGGTGCAGCGGATTGCTGTAGGCTGCGGCCTCTACTTTCTCGACGTGCAGATCCTCGACGATGGAATCGCGGCTGGAGCGCGAGAAGCGCGTCCCGAGATGCACGAGATAGAGAAACCAATTCACCTCCGTCACGTCCGGCCCGATGTAGGGATCTTTGATACCCTCGAACGACTTGACGTGCGTGAAGTAGAGCTGCTCGGTGAGCCGGCGGCGCTCGAGGATCTCATCGATGCGCTTCAGTTGCGCGAGACCCAGCGCTGCCGAGATGTCGCTGATTCCTGCCTGATAGGGCGGCGTGCTGCTCACGACAACCGATGACCGTTCCTGCAAACGATGCGAGCGGTGCCGGCGGATGGCGACGGCGATGTCGACATCATCGGTGACGACCATGCCGCCCTCGCCGCAAATCAGCGGAGAGGGTTGCGAGAAATCGAACACCGACACGTCGCCGAAGGTGCCGACCAGCGCGCCTTTGTATTTCGAGCCGATGGCTTCCGTGGAATCCTCGAGCAGGACGAGGTTATGCTTCTTGGCAACTTCACGCAGCTCGGCCCACTGCGCCGGATGGCCGTTGTTGTTGCAGGCGAGGATGGCGCGCGTCTTCTCGGTGATGCGTGCCTCGACCTTGGCGGGAACGAGCGTACCGGCCCAGTAGTCGATGTCGGCGAATACCGGCCTTGCGCCGGCAATGGCGATGGCGTGTGCCGTCTCCCGGAACGAATAGGGAGAGGCGATGACCTCGTGCTCGGGGCCGATCTCGTAGGCCTTGAGAGCGAGGACGAGGCCCATCGTTCCGCTCGGCACGGCCACCGCATACCTGCGCCCAAGGTATTCTGCAAAGGCTGTCTCGAAGGCCTCCATCACGGGGCCGGTCGATAGCCGTGGCGACCGCATGACGGTGTCCACGGCCTCGAGCTCCGACTCCGTCAGGTCCGGGTCGGAGAGAGGGATGAATGTGTGATCGGCTTCGTCGAGAATCGCGTCGTCGCCTTCGGGCGAGACGTCTTCCGCTTCGGCGACGATTGGATTGACCATCACGTCGCGCTCCGCTTTGCCAATATGATGCCGGTTGCGCGGGACGGATCACTCGTGATCTGCACGCAGTGATCGGCGCTGTCGTAGAGGTGGACGTCAAATCCCGGGTAGACGCGGAACGGCACTTCGACGACATCGGATGCGTCGCAGCGCGTCAACGCGAGGCGCGGAAACAACTGACGCAGTTGGGCATACGCATTGGCGCCCGCGTCGGGTGACGAAAGCACCTTGTCGATCTCGGTCAGCTCGTCCGCGCTCAACGCCATTGCCATCCACTCACTGCCAGAACTTCCGATCGGGATCTGCGTTCAACTGATCGAGCAGCTCGATCAGCCGGTCGTAGGTGCTGTCGAACTCCCACGTTCCGCTCGCGTGATCCTTGCGAAACAGCCGCCATACGGCTCGGCTGCCGTCGTATTGGAGGAGGGCGACGTCGACGATACCGCCCTCGGGGTCGATGTTTCGAGAGCAACACGGGCTCTCGATCCTATAGCCGTCCTTCACTGCCTCGACCTTCGGCGACACGTAGCGATAGCGCTTGCGCTGAGCGATCGTCCGCTCGATCCTCTTCAGATCGAAGTGGTTCGGATGCGCGGGCATCCCAACCACGGGTCGCTCAAGTGTCGCCTGATCCATGACGCTGCCTCCTACTCGCGCAGGGCGATCTCTTCTTCGAAGCAGCCCACGACGAGATGCTCGGCGAATTCGACGAGGTAGATAGGCGTATTTGTATCCGTGTGCGTTCCGACCTGGACGATCTCGCCCGGATCGCCGACGCGGACGAGCAGCGCTTTGGGCGGTGCGTCGGGAAACGATCCGTCGTTGTGCAGGTCGATGGTCGCCTTGACGCGCTGGCCCCATTCGAACTTTGGCAGTCTTGGCTCGATCACCGCGCTACTCCCCCTGGCAGTGGAAGATCTTCTTCATCCTTCGGGGTGCAGGGCTCCAGCTCCTTGCGCTTCATGCCGACGCGGTTGCCGCTCTCGGTGAACTCGACGCCGTAGATGTAAAACTGCTGCAGGAAGGTGCCGATGGACACGACGTAGCCAATCTCGCCCTTCTTGGCGAGGACCTCGCCGATCTCCTTACCGGCATAGGTGCCATCGTTGCGAATGACGCGCTTGGCCTTCACCTTCTCGCCGAAATTGAAGTAGGGCGGCTCACTGATCTCCACCACGTCGCTGTCGCGGACAATATTGGTCATACGTTCAGCTCCTTCCTCAGCTCGTGCGTGCCGGCGAGGCGCGAGCGCGCCATCTCGCTCACCATCGCGTCGCCGTCGTCCGCCAAGTTACCGATCTGCGTGAGTGGGATGCGGCTCGCCACCTCGTAGCGCACGCGCCAATCGGCATCGCCGCGCATCTTGAAGAGAAGGTCGGGCGTGAGGCGTTGCGCCACCTCCACCCGAACGGCAGGATCCGGATCGCCGCTCATGCGCGACAGCAGGTTCATCGGAATGCGTCGTGCCACGACGCGGCGGACCTCGACCTCCTCGTCGCCCATCAGCGTGGCGAGCAGCGGCGGATCGATGCGCCGGGCGATGACAAGGCGGACGTAGTAGTCAGGATCCGTCAGCATGGGCACCAGCTCCGCGTCGTCCAGCAACGAGACGATGCGGATGCGGACCTCGCGATGCGGATCGGTACGCAGACGGAGGATGAGACGCTTGGGGAGCCGGCGTGCAGCGTTCCAGCGCACGGTCTCCTCAGGATCGTCAAGCAGTGGCGTCAAACGAAACACGTCGGCGTGCTTGGCGGCGATGGCGCGGACCTCGAAGTGCGGATGCGCGACGTAGTCGTTCGCCAGTTGCGGATTCCAGTTGAAGAAGCGATCGATGCGGCGCGCATAGCGGTCGTTGACGCACGAGCGCCTTAACTCGCAGCGGCCCGATGCCAACAGCGATTGGTGGGGGCAGGATGCGCAATCGACCTCGTTGCCCTGCCAATCGCGAGCTTCGTCGATCTCGTCATTCATAGTCGTCATCCCGCCCCATGCGTTCGAGGACGCCGAGCAGCACTTTGGCTCCGATCTTGTCGCTCGGGTCGAGCTCAAGCAGCTTCATCACGGCCGCGCGTCCTTCCTCGATATTTCCGAGACGCATCTGGAGGTAGGCGTAGCCCTTCAGGGTGAAGAGGAAGAAGCGCGGAAGAATCTCCTCGTAGCGGCTGAACTGCGCGTCGGTGGCCTTAACGTCGTGCCAGTCGGGAGGCAGCTTGTTCTCGCGCGCCGCCTTCGCGAGGCACACCTTGGCGATCTCGAGCGCTTCGGCGAGCCGCCCCTTGTAGAAGTAGAAACGGTAGAGGCCGATGAGGACGGCGGCGTGATCAGGCGCCAGCGCCTGCGCCTCTTGCAGATGGTGCTCGGCGACATCGTCGAGGTGATAGGAAAGCCCTGCTTCCCAGAGGTGAAACTCAGCCTCTGGCGGCAGCCCTCCTCCGAGGAGGGCGTCCGCGAGCAGGGCGTCCTCCATAGGCGTCTCAGTCATGCTCTGCCCCGCCGATTCCATCATCGGCCCGTTCCCCGCTGCCTACTAGTGCGAGTGGGCGTGGGCGTCAGCGCCGTGGCTCGAGCAGGACGTCGGACGCTCCGAAATGAAGACCAGCCCCGTCTTCGCCGCCGTGTCGGAGAAGTCGATCGTTGCGCCCTCGAGAAGGACGCGGCTCTCGGCCGGCAGGAAGAGCTTATAGCCGTTGCCGTCGATCACCGCATCGCCCGGCTCCGGTGCGGCCTTGACCTCAATGTCGGCCGAAAGACCAGAGCAGCCACCCGAGCTGACAACCATGCGAAAGCCGCTACCCGGCTTGCCGTCGGCGCGCAGCATGAGCTTGATGAACCGTTCTGCCGCGGTCGTTATCTTGAAGGCCATTTCTCTCTCCTGAGCGAGGCTCGTGATCCAGTGGCTACGTCACCCGCCCCGAAAGGCGGGTGACGTGGTAGTCGTTGCGGTGCGGGCCGTCAGGCCGGGGGCTGGTAGCGCGGGTAGGACGTGTCGATGACGCACGTGTCGTCGACAGGGCAGACGGCGG
>Ga0164243_10009589_pt1 | contig 14074 bp, 15 predicted proteins | sample OricompcompostOP_FD_108781 | JGI IMG/M metagenome (GOLD analysis project Ga0164243, IMG submission 108781) | Organic Plus compost microbial communities from Emeryville, California, USA - Original compost - Organic plus compost (OP) | ecosystem: Engineered > Solid waste > Mixed feedstock >... | reverse complement strand
CCGAAACGTTCAACAATAGGAGAAACAGAACGTGACAGCACTTGGTTTTGATTTCACTCAAATTGACCCGAATTTCGGCGGCGGCGGTTTTCTTCCCGTTTCCGATGAACGCGGATGGCTTGTCGTGTTGACCGCTGACAACGGTTTCAAGGCGGCGCAATCGGGGCAGGGAATGTATCTTGAACTTGTGGGCAAGGGTCAGGACCAAGCCGTTGCCAATCAGGAATTCGCCCTTCGCCTGAATTTGCAGCATACTAATCCGCAGGCCATTCAGGCGGCTTATTCGCAGCTTGCCGCCCTTGGTCTTGTTTGCGGCTTGCAAGGTCGCGTGAACGATACCAGCGAACTTTTCAATAAACCGTTCCGCGTAGTTTCCGTCAAACAGAAAGACAGTGAATACACGCAACTCGCGAATAACGGTATTCGCGACGTGAACGGAAACAAGCCGGGAAAATTCGGCCAAGGCCCGCAGCAGTCGCAACCCGCGCCGCAGCAGTTTGGCGGGTCAGGTCAGGGCGGCGGCTTCCCTCCGCAGGGGCAGGGACAGCCGGGCGGTTTCCAGCCGCAAGGCCAGCCTCCGCAGGGTCAGGCCACGCAACCCGGTCAAGGCGGCGGACCTGTCGGAACCGTCCAGTTCGGTCAGGGCGGCACTTTCCAGCAATCGCAGCAACAGTTCGATCCGAATACCGGACAGGCACCGGGCTTCGCCCCGCAGGGTCAGAATGGCGGCTTCCAGCAACAGCCTAACCCCGGAGGCTTCGGCGGCGCTCCGCAGGGCGGACCCGCTCCGTTCGGCGGCAACGCTCCGCAGGGGCAGGGCGGCGCGCCGGGATGGGCGCTACAGCCGGGGCGATAATCCCCGGCCCGGCAATTACCAGCGGGTATGCGTCGTTTGTGGCGCATACCCAAATGAGGCTTGCAAAGGGCCGCGATGGGCGATTTCCGCGCCAATGTCGGATTGCATTCCATTCTAGTAATTCGCTATCGGGCCGAAAGGCTATTGGTTAAGCCAACAGATAGCGGATAGCGGCGACAAGGACTTTTTGCCGATTGGGCTTGTCGCCGCTTCAATTTCAAGGAAATTCTATGATCGACTTTCGCGATAGCATTGTTCGAAAAAAGATAGCCGCGAATGTCAAAACGGAGATATTCGCGAGTGAAGCCGCGAAGCGTCCTAACAGGTTTAAAACCCGCCTTGCCCCTTCGTCTCTTGGCGAGGAATGCGCCGCTAAGACGTGGTATGATTTTCGTTGGGTTACTCCTCCTAAACCCGCAGACGGGCGCATGTCCCGTTATAACCGAAAAGGCGAAGAAAACGAAGCTGATATAGTCGCTCGACTTCGCGAAACCGGATGGACCGTTGACGAAATAGACCCGGCAACAGGCGAGCAATGGGCCATTAATGGTTATTGGGGACACCTTTACGGGAAAACAGACGGGATAGCCTCGCATCCGGTTCATACCGAAGGTCAGCGAATTTTATTGGAATTCAAGTATATTAATTACAAGCGATTTTCAACGTTCATAAATAAGTCGCTTATCGAAGCTGACTTGAAATATTACTGTCAAATCAATTTATATATGAGCGAGCTAAATCTACCGGCTTGCATGTTTGTTCCTGAAAACAGGAATGACGCGGACGTAACCCCGATCATTATTCCGCGCGATGATGCTCAAGTTGACATTATTCGCCAAAAAGCCGATACGATTTTGACGACGCGAGTTCGCCCGGCGCGGGTCGCTGAAAGCGCCGCGTTCTTCATGTGCAAATCATGCGATCATGTCGAGGTATGCCACAACGGCGCGTTACCTACAAAGAATTGCCGGTCTTGCATCAACGCCATGCCGACCGATGGCGGGAAATTCTTTTGTTCGCAATGGAATGCAGTTATCCCGAATAAGGATGCGATCTTGACCGCTTGCGATGAATGGTCCCCGGTTCGCTAAAATGTTGCTTCATTCGCCCAAGGTTCATCAAGAGCGCTGGTATCAAACCGAATGTGAAAACGCGATTTGGGATTACTTCGCGCAAGGCAATAACGGAAATCCTGTCGTCGCGCTTCCGACGGGCGCGGGCAAGACCCATATAATTGTCAATTTCATTAAGCGCGCGCTGAATATGTACCCTAATCAACGGTTCCACGTCGCTACGCATGTTAAGGAATTGATTGAACAGAACGCAACAAAGTTCGGCGAAGCGTGGCCGTATGCGCCCTATGGCGTTCATTCTGCAAGTCTAGGCGCGCGAGATTTTCAACAGCCAATTATCTTCGGCGGCATTCAATCGATGGTCAAAAGGCTGGAGCTTTTTACCGCCGCGACCTGTCCTAATCTGGTTTTCATTGACGAAGCGCATTTAGTGCCGCCCGCCGATGAAAGCAATTATCAGAAATACATAAAGCATCTTCGCGAAATAAACCCATACGTTAAATTCGTCGGGCTTTCCGCTACACTTTGGCGAACCGGCATTGGCATGATTACGTCGCCCCATGAAGGCCAGATTTTTCATGATTGCGTCTATAACCTTTGCACGATTGAAGGTTATTCGCGACTTATCGCGGAAGGATTTTTGTCGCCTCTAATCCCTAAGCGCACGTCTATCGAAATCGATACTAGCGCAATTTCAATGGGCGCTAATGGCGACTTCAATCAAAAGCAATTACAGGAAGCGGCGAACCGCGAACGCATTACCCATGCGGCGCTTATGGAAGCCTGCCACTACGGCCACAATCGGCGATCTTGGCTGGCGTTCGCCGCTGGGGTTGAACACGCCGAAAATATAACCGCCATGCTGAATTCGTTCGGCGTGTCGGCGGTATGCGTTCACTCGAAACTGAAAGACCCGAAGGAACGGGATCGCAGAATTGAAGCGCACAAGCGCGGCGAAGTCCGCTGCCTTGTGGGCAATAACATTTTCACGACTGGATACGATCATCCGCCGCTAGACTTTATCATTGATCTTCAACCTACCATGAGCGTTGCGAAGCATGTTCAAAAATACGGTCGCGGTATGCGCCCTTGCCCTTGGACCTATAAAGAGAATTGTCTCATTCTCGATTTCGGCGGAAATGTTCGCCGTTGCGGTCCAATCGATGACCCGTACATTCCGAAGCGGAAAGGAAAAGAGACAGGAGACGCGCCGGTCAAAATTTGCGAAGAATGCGGGACATATAACCATGCAGCGGCGCGCGAGTGTATCGGATGCGGCGCGCCGTTCGAATTCGATACGAAAATTGTCAGGAAAGCGGGCGAGGAAGAAATTCTAAAATCGGACATGCCGATCATTGAAACGTATGACGTAGATCGCGCTTTCTATTATAAGCACGTTTCCAAGACGACAGGCATTCCCGCGCTCGTTTGTTCCTATTTTTCGGGCTTGTCCAAATACGACGAATGGGTAAATCTCGAAAACCCGAAAGCCAAACATTTTGCACATGAATGGTGGCGAGCAAGAACGAATATCGATCCCCCGGAAACGGTTGATGAAGCTCTTAACTTTCTGTCTCAACTTCGCGTCCCGCGTCGTATCCGCGTTCATATCAATACAAAATTTCCTAAAATTATAGGGGTTGAATGGTGACGATCCGGCCAGAACAAGAAAAGCGATCCGAAGAAAATTGGTTTCGCCGTGACGAAGTAACCAAGGCGCTGAAACTCGCTTTGGAGGATACCCGGCGCATGTTACATTGTTGCCCGAATTGTTGGCATTGGATCGAAGCGAACGAAGAATGCGAGCTTGCCCACGCTCGACCGCCCGCTAAGGTGATCGCGTTCGGTTGCGAGAAATTCAGCGAACAGATACCGTTTTAGGAGAAATCAAAATGAACATCATGCTTGATCTTGAAACTTGGGGATTAACGCCGGGAAGCGATATTCGTTCAATTGGCGCTTGTGTATTCGCGCCGGAAACTGGTCTAGTTCATGACGGTTCGCTAGGAACTATTCGCCCGTTCTACTCCGCAACCGCTACCCCCGAAGCCCTGCCACTAACTCGCGATCCTGAAACCGTGAAATGGTGGAACGATCAAAGCGAGAAAGCACAAGCCGCTTTCGCTAACCCGGCTGATTTGTGGTCAGCTTGTTATTCATTCAATCATTGGATTTGGAGCGTTTGCGGTTCGCGGGAACGGTTCGAAAATTGGACGGCAGATGAAGGCATTCGCATTTGGTGCAAAGGTCCGCATTTCGATGTATCGATTTTGGCAGCGATTTATCGCGCGATTAAAATGCCGGTTCCTTGGCATTATCGTTCGCCTCGCGATATGCGAACCGTTGTCGATATCGCCAAGATCACCAAAGACGAAGAACGCGCAATGTTTACAGGAACGCCGCACCATGCGCTTGACGATGCGATTAGTCAGGCGAAAGTTGTATGTGAAGCGTTCAAGCGATTGAGGTTGACAGATGGCCGCGAAGCGTAAACCGAAAGAGGAAACTAACGAATTCCTTGCCGCGCTCAAATTCGTGTCCCGCGCTCAATCGGAAAGCGGGACACCAAACCAGACGCATTGCCGCATTGGCTGGTTTAATTACGTTGTCGCCTATGATGGTATCCTAGCTATGGGATATCCGGTCAAGGATAACGTTCCTGAAACCTGTCCGCATACGCTCCAGCTTGTCGCGGCTATCGAGCGCGCCAAAGACGTATCGGCTCTTACATTCGAAACCAACTCGATTACGGTCAAGACCAATAAATTTCGAGCTACCGTCCCTTGTCTGTCATCCGTCGATTTGCATTATGTGACGGTCGATCAAGGCCAATACGCCATATCAAAAGAATTCGTCGCCGCCGCTCAAATTGCTGCGATCTTTACCAAGGAAGGCGCTCAAACAGTCGCGGGCGCTTCGGTCTTGACGCGGAACGGTTCGCTTGTAGGGACGAACGGGCTAGCGCTTATCGAGGCGTGGCATGGGATCGCTACGCCGCCCGGCCTAATTATCCCGAAAACGTTCTTCGACGTTATCGCGAAAATTGATCTACCCATGCAGTCATTTGGCTATTCGGAAAATACCTTTACCCTTTGGTATGAAAATGGCGCTTGGGTAAAAACACAACTTTATTCCGAACAGTGGCCGAACGTGGATCAATTATTTGCTTATACCGAAACGGCGAAGCCGGAAGAACTCGACAAAGATTTCTGGACCGCGCTAAAATCAGTCTCGCCTTTTTCGGAAGATCACCGCGTTTATTTCATGAACGAATTTCTTTGCTCGCATGTCTCGCCGGGTAAGGGCGCGGAATACAAACTTAAGGGACTTCCAAGCGGACAAGCCTATAACGCCAAGATTTTGCAGACGCTTGAAGGAATAATGAAAACTGCCGACTGGACAGGAAACGAAAAGGTTTCCTGTTTCTTCGGGGATAATGTTCGCGGCGTTCTATCAAAAATGCAAATTTAGATGTTGACGAATTAAATTCGCTCGCTTATATTCCTGTTTATCGAACAACGGGAGTTACGGAAATGGCTGGTTTCATCATTCGCACTCGTTACACCTTCAAGCGTAATAACGACATTTGGAAAACTGCCACCGTTTATCGCAATGGTGAAGAATACAGTCGAATGAATGTCGATGCCGCACGCGAATTTTGCTGGAAATGGAACGGCAACCGCGAAGATTGCGAGATTAAGGCGGCGCGCTAATGCGCCGCTTCCTTTCAACGATAATAGGAGTAATCGACATGTGGAAATATTATCTTTATCGCGATATGACATTGAATGGAATGATCGCATCGCATATCGTTCATTTCTACAAACATAAATTCAACATCAATCCTGTTAAGTTTCAGGATTGGCCGAACGCGAGGTATCAGAAATGAATATTTGGCTTCGCAATCATTTTCAGTCCGACGATCTTCCGCCAACTGATATTCTTCGTTCTTCCTATGAAGCGGCTTGTCGAGTTCTGCAAAATCCGGCAAGATTTCCTAACGCCGATTTTGCTATGCTTACGCGGCTTATCGAAGAAATGGAAACCGACGCGGAAATTTGTAATCTGATATGACTTTCTGGAATGATGACGAATTAGTAAAGAAAAAAGGGGCGCGAGTTTTCGCGCCCCCGCCAATTCCTGATACCGGCTGGATTAAGCCAGTCGAACCGCCGAACCTTTCCGCCGCTGTCCGCCTGTCCTTCGATTGCGAGACCAAGGACTTGACCTTGAACCAAGAAGGGCCGGGATGGGCGCGAGGCAAGGCGCATATCGCTGGCGTGTCCCTAGCTGCCGAAGATCGGCAAGGAAACCGGGGCGCGTGGTATTTCCCTTTACGCCACGAAGTCGAGCCGCAGGACAACCTAGACCCCGCTACGGTCCTTCCTTGGCTGTCTGGCGTTCTTGATACCCCCCATATCCCCAAGATCGGCGCGAACCTCACATATGATATCGGAAATCTGAATAACGAAGGCGTCAAGGTTTCTGGCGAGTTACACGATATTCAATTCGCCGAACCGCTTATTGACGATGAAGCATTCGTTTCGCTGGAAGCCCAAGCAAGGAAATATCTAGGCGTCGGAAAGACGGTCGATCTTCTAAAAGCTTGGTGTATGGAAGCGTATCCCCACACAAAGCCGACTTTCTGGCGCGGGGATATCCATCGTTCGCCGCCGCGTCTTGTCGGACCTTATGCGATATCCGACGCAACCTTGCCTATGGATATTCTCGCGCAACAGTGGCCGATATTACAGCGCGAAAATTTGATGACGGTTTATCGTCTCGAATGCGATTTGATCTATCTCATGATCGCTATGCGGTTCGCCGGGATACAAGTTGACGTGACCCGCGCCGAAGAAATGATTTCCGAAATCGAAAAGGACACGCAAGACCTTTACGCCAAGGTCTATCACGAAACCGGCTTCAACCTTCGTTCGGCGTCGAATGCGAACGTTGCTGCATTGTTCGATCATGTGGGCATTAGGTATCCAAAGACCGGGGCAGGTAATCCGCAAGTTCAAAAACAATGGCTAGCTGATAACGATCATCCTATTACCGATATCGTCAACGATATTCGCGAGCATGAAAAGATGGTCGGCACATTCTTGAAAGGCTATGTGCTGGACAAGAATGTAAACGGGAAGCTCTACCCGCAATTTCATCAATTGAAGTCCGACGAAAGCGGAACAATGGTCGGACGATTTTCCTCGTCTGACCCTAATTTGCAGAATATCCCGGCTCGAACAAAGCTAGGCAAGAAAATTCGCGAATGCTTTATTGCGGATAAAGGACATTCAAAATGGGTCAAGATGGATCAATCGCAGGTCCATTACCGTATTCTCGCGCATTATGCTGTCGGCCCCGGCGCGGAAGATTTGCGTTACACCTATAACAACGATCCTAGTACGGATTATCACAATAACGTCTATCGCAATGTCTGTCCTTTTATGGGATGGGACTATAGCGACGAAGAAATGCGGGACTTTCGCAGGCGTCCAATCAAAAATGTTAATTTCGGATTGCTATATGGCCAATCGCTGAAATCTCTTATGGCGAAAGTCGCAATGTATTTCGGTTCTAGTTTCACGATGGAACAGGCCGAACAATTCATTAAAGCTTATTTCGACGGCGCGCCCTACGTTAAGCCCACAATGAAAGCTATCGGCAACGAAGTTCAACAGAATGGATTTGTCGAGACACTTCTAGGTCGCCGTGTTCGGTTCCATTTATTCGAGCCGAACAGCCGCAAGCGAATTCAGGAATTGAACGAACGCGGCGAATATTATGGACCGCTTCCGCTTCAAGAGGCGATCCGATGCTATGGACCCGGCGTAAAATATTCATATGAATATCGAGGCGTCAATTACAAGTTCCAAGGAAGCGAGCCGGATATCATCAAAAAGGGGTTGCTTGATTGCTGGAATTCAGGCGTATTCAACGTGACCGGCGTTCCTCGCGTTACGGTTCATGACGAAGTGAATTGGTCGCTTCCGCACGAAGAACCTATTATGTTTGAAGCGCTTAGGTTCATTCAACATACAATGACCAATTGCATTCAACTTCGTGTCCCGCTTAAAGTTGACGTTGAAGGCGGTAATTCTTGGGGCAAGGTCAAAAAATTCGACATTGCCGCTTGACATTCGAATTTCGGGAATTTATATTCGTCTCACAAACAACGGAGACAACGGAAATGGGCAAGCTGGTTTCTATTGAAAGCGTTCGCAAGGCCGCAGAGCGGAATTTCTACAGCAATTGCGCAGTGCGCATCGCCTCGATTACCAACGCTTTCAATCATGGTTCCGACATTCGATTTACCCTGAATAGCGTGATCCGCGAATACGATAGGCTAACTCGCCTTGGTTACGTAATCGCTTTGATCGACGTAGGGCCGGGCTGGAAGCATCCAACAATCGAAGAACTGGCGCGCTAATGCGCCATTCTTTCCCTGTCGTCTAATGGTAGGACGCCGCACTTTGAATGCGTCAATCTAGGTTCGATGCCTAGCGGGGAAACCAAATAATAGGAGTATTCGAAATGAAGCCGACTGATTACGAATTCGCAGACGCTTTGACGTTCTCGCTTTCTCATGATCTTGTTCAAGCCTTAGACGCGGCGCTTGACGCGATGACTAGCTACGGTTCCGATACAGAACACATGCTTACGCTGTCGGCGCTGAAAATCGTCGCTATGCGAGCGCGCAAGGATGCGATGGACGATGAAAGGGGCAAGTCATGATGTATTATATTCGTTGTCCAGACGGAAGCCGATGGAAGGTCAAGGAAGCCCGTTCACTCAAAGCGGCTATCAATGAAATCGGCTTCGCCAAGGCTACCGGAAGCGTCGGCAGCTCGTCTTTCGTCGCCCCGGTCAATGAACCGGAATACGCCTTGGCTATCGTCAATCGGGTTAATTCGGATAATACCGAACAGCGCCCATATGAAAAAGTGTATTGACGCGGAAACCATTCGCGCTTATATACGTTCTCACAAGCCCCTGACTTGTTTCCTCGCTTGATTGCTTACCGCCGATGCGGAGCGAAGGAACGGCGGAAGTCAGGGGCGATTTTTATGGCGAAGGCGGAACAGCCGGGGAAGCTGGTAGAATTTCGATAGGCAAACGATCTTTGAACATAGAAGCTCGCGTTATCGAACTGCCAGACGGATACGCCGTAGCTTCAAATTCAGCGTCAACCCAAAGCCAACCAAGACCCGGAGCGCAAGCCGGGATTTCAATCGTAAGATTATCGACCAAGACCGAAGTCGATAGAACGGTATTCCCGCAATCGTAAGCGGTTCCTTCACTATCTTCAATCCAAACACGATAAGCGGTCAAATTATTATTTGCGTCGTGTTCTGTTTTTATATCGCTATCCCAAGGATTAGGTTCGGACGGGGCAAGCGGGCCAATATTAAAATCCTTGGACGAATAGAACGGCCATCCGCCGCTAGGGATGACGCCGGGCGCTAGCCATGCGCGGGCGCGAGGCGTCCAAGAGATATTGACGCTCGCCCCGACAGACAGCGCTACAGGCTCGCTAGGGCGATCCCCGGCTATCTTGGTCATGGCGGGCCGGTACGGCGCTACAGGACGTTCTGACGCCGTATAGCTGGTCTTGTCGAGAAACAGCGCCGTATCTGACGAACTGAAACGTTCTTGGCCGAAAGCGATAGCCGTACCGACGAAATGATAATCGGAAGCTAAGTGACCACCGATATTAGCTACGCCTCCAGTCCATATCCTTCCGTAATGCCAGCCAGCTTGCATCGCCTCGATATAGATTTCTGTTCCGACTGCATGGCTTTCCGCCACACTATCGAAGATTGCGCGCTTACATTTCGTAATCACAAGCGAATTACTAGACTTTGTATAAACCCATTCGCTGCCGTATTTATCCGCGTCAAAATAAAAGATTTCATTTCCGACAAAAATATAACCGTATTTATTCTGATTTGCAAAAGTCGGTTGCGGACCAATCAAATTATCAATTTCAATATCAATTGTTCCCGCGTCATCCCAATTATCGTATTTATCTATAGCCGCCGCTAATTTTCCAATAGTATCGTAGGTCTCATAAATATCTCGCAATCCTTGGTATATTTCTGGATTAGAAAAAAATGAAGTATACCGCAATTGATTTTTATTAGCTTCCCAAGCAATTACTTTAGGCGAACTGTCCTCCGTACCCATTCGAATTGCGTTACTGCCCCAAGTATCGCTACCGTTCCAAGGGGTAGAATAATATTGTAAGTAGTAAGGAAGATCATAAAGTTTAACCTTCGTCGGCGGATACGGATTAAAATCTACTTCCTCGAATAGACTATCCTCCGGTACGGCGAACAATGTGTTATTATTTGGGTAAAGAATAATATATCCCGAAAGTGTGACGGAATTATTATCGATAGGTTGCGTCCGCCGACGCTCGACAACGAAAGCCGCTGAATAATATTTATATTTGCCGAACGTGAAAACAATAACGTCGCCCGGCAAAGCGTCAGACGTTTTACGGTTTGTCGTCATCGATACCGATTGAACTGGCGACGACTGAATAGACGTTTCTCGCGCCAAGATCGCGGTCGCAAGCTCTTTGTTCGTTACCGTGGGCAGCGACAAGGAAACCGGCGAATTATTATCGCTATCGCTCGCGAGATTTTTACCCGTTACGGAATTGTCCGCATACCGATTAGACCTGTCAGTAAACTCGATTGTCAAGTTAGACGGGACGCTAGGCCACGCTGATTTTTCCATACTGTCAATAGAAATAATATCGTTATCGTATATACGAAGCGCGCCAGTTTTATCGGGCGGAAAAGCCATCAATTTAATCTGATATTTATTCGTAGTCGGATTAATGAAAATCGTCGCGCGACATTGCGCGAGCAGTGAACTAAGCAAATCCGTTCCTGTAGTCGATCCAGTATTTATCAAACTACAGCCATCATTAGCCGCGTATCGAGAATTCGCCGCTGCAATAAAATTGGCGGTATCGATAAGATCGATAGACTGCCCACAAGCGCCCCAAGGGTTAGTGACGATATCGGTTATCGCCGAAATTACGTTAAGATCGTCATCGATCTTGTTTTTCGAGCCTAGCGCGAGCGGGTCAGGATAGCGGGAAATTTCAAAGGCTATGTTATCGAGTTCTTGCGTATCAACTTCCTCGATAATGATATAGGCCATTCCGACGAAACCGGGAACGGGCGTCGATCCATCTTCGTTCAAGATCGCTTCAAGATACGGGTCCGGCGCTTGGTCGAATTCTCCGCTATGGAAAATGCAATTCTTGATCGGCGTTACGTCATTCGTCAAAGCGAATTCAGTTCGCCCTACGCCAAGGTCGCCGCTCCAGACGGCAATACCCTTATAATAAATTGTATTCAAATGGACGCCGGGACCAAGCGCCAAGACGAATTGATAATCCGCTTTATACCCCTTCGGCGTTAGCGTGTAATCAGTATTGACAGTTTGGTTGCCTTCGTCATCGGTAGTTGTCGTTTGTTCCGCCGTAACATCGTAATACGGTTTGATGTTGCCGTACCAAGTCAATAGCGGACTAGTGCAAAGCTGTTTCCCCAAAAGATACGGGATAATCTTTCCCGTAGCCAATTGAGGTTGTGAGAAATCGACCGAAGAACCATAAGTAACCGTTGACGTATAAGTCGTCTTGGGTTTCTTTTGCTTACTAGGCAAAAGTTGATGTAATGTTACTTTTGATGAAGTTCCCATTAGACATTATATCCTTGACTTGGAAGCCAGCTAAGGCCGCCGAAATTATCGACGTTATCGAACTTGGTTCGACAAGTCGTATATGATCTATCGCAACCCGTAAATAGCGTTACAGTATCGCCTATTTTGATATCGATAAATTCGTAAGTAAGCGAGATAACGTTTGATTTGTTATCCGTTATAATCCGATATTCACCTGTCCGATCATTCACGATCTTGCCCAATTTTAAAGCGCCATCGGGATTATGGTCATCATCGACAATAATTTTTACACCGCGAATAATTTGAACCGTCGCTGACCATTTAAAGTCGTCAGGATTTATTTTGCATCGCGCATCATAAAGTTTATGGTTGCATTGCGTATGGCAAACAATCTGATTTGTCGCGAGCGTCAAATAAGCTTGCAACGATGATTGCGTCGAAATACTTCCGTATTCTCCGTTAACCGGGAAGCTAACCGCCTCGCCAAACCAAATTCTTTTAGATTGCGTGTCAATATCATCGCCGCGATGAAATCGAAAGATTTCAACAGAAAGGCGAATTGGCATTGTACGAAAATTATACAATTGAATAATTTCATTAGTGATCGGAAAAGTAACATCGACCGTAACGATACTATCAAGCACCGAAGTTACATCGATAGCGGAACGAATAATATTAGTTGGAATATAATCTTTTCCACCATAACTATGTGAAACATTATCATTAGTATAATAATAATTACCAAGTTCGCCGACAAACTTATAAAGTTCAACCGGCGAGCCGTCACTAATTGAATTGTCTTTTTGCGCGTAGGTCATCCGTTTACCGCTCGAATAGTGAAATTGATTTTGCTGTCAATTTCATAATGCGTCAAGGTTATTTCGTCAGTATCGAGCCTACAAAGGTTCATAAACGACACGCGCTTTATTACATTATCGCCGGAAGAATTGCCGAATTTCTCCGTCAAATAAATCGTAAGATATTCAGCGTCTCCGTTTTCGTCATAATGAACTATGACGTTAGAAATGCGTCTATAGATAATTCCATTCGCCGTTTCGATGCGAATATATCGATAGATTATTTCCTGCCAAAACGTCCCGAAATCGATATTGTCAGTATCGAAATGATCGCTATTTAGATCGACAGGGCTTATTACCGGGATATCGTCGCGGAAAGTCGGAAATAGTCCGGCTTTCTTTCTTCCCCTAAAATAGTCGGCAATATGACGCCAATAATCAATTCTATCGCGACGATTAAAGACGAATTCTCTATTACCTATCGTGTGGGCATTGCTCCAAGATGTTCTAGGAGTAGGAATAGAAGTTCCATTGTCCGCCCATTCAATTATCATATCGAAATTCTCTTGAATGGCATCATTAGCCGCGTGACGGTCGCCGACAATAAGATAACCATCCTTGTATACAAGATCGTCTCGCGCGGTTGTTATAAATTCGCGGGGATTTACAGTTTCTAGTATCAAGTTGAATGAACCGCCAAGAGCATTCATGTTAATGCCCACAATCGGCGTGACCCTAAAGGCGACTGCCGGGCAGACTTGCCAGTTAGCACCTACTGCGAACGTAAGTTCTTCGGTTAAATTAGCGCCGTCGCTATCAAGCGTATCTATCGTGACATAATGGACGTATTCAAGATAAGGATCAAAGACGGCGATTTGTTCACCTTCGCGAACATCGGTTTGCGCCGGATCGAAATAAATTTTGGTATCACCGATATTAGCCGCTGATGTGACATAAGCGTTGTATTGAAACATAGGATATGTGAACGCGATTTTCACAAAGCGCATTAACATATTATAGATATGGCGGCGCTGTTCTTCATTTTCAATGACAACTGACATATCTAACCGATAACGCGGGCCATTACGAATTTCGGCCCGCTGTTCGCGGCTGGTTTCAGCAACGTTTACAGCCGTCAACCAAGTCCAGCTTTCGCCTAGAGGAATGTCGGGGATGACAGGTTGCGGAAGCGGTATCGGCTTTTCGAGATAAGGCACGATGACCGGCAGTTGAGTGACGCGGTTCGATTGCTGAATATCGGCCAAGACCATAATTGGCAGTTGCGAGACGCGAACGCCTTGGCTCGCCAGATAGGCCACGATGACCGGCAGTTGCGTAAGCCTTGCCTCCGGTCCCTCCGGGGACGGAGAAGGGCTAGGAGACGGGCTAGGGCTAGGTGAGGGACTAGGCGACGGCGACGGGCTTGGGCTAGGCGACGGGCTTGGGGAAGGTGAGGGGGACGGAGACGGGCTAGGCGCATCCCCGCGAGCGTCACAAACCTCAATACGGCTTATGAATGTATTCGAATTTCCGCTTGTAATGTATCCTGACGTGGTAATGGTTTCGGTATCGTCACCTCCTGATTTATATTGGCGCGAAAAAATACTACCGAAAGTACCAGTACTAAAACCCGGCGCATCTTT
>Ga0164243_10009588_pt1 | contig 14075 bp, 12 predicted proteins | sample OricompcompostOP_FD_108781 | JGI IMG/M metagenome (GOLD analysis project Ga0164243, IMG submission 108781) | Organic Plus compost microbial communities from Emeryville, California, USA - Original compost - Organic plus compost (OP) | ecosystem: Engineered > Solid waste > Mixed feedstock >... | reverse complement strand
TTCATTCTGGTCGGCTTCGATCCCGTCTTCTCGATGCCGGATCTGGCGCCGCTCACAGGCTCTTCCATTGCCGCGTACGTGGTGATCGGGGCGCTCGTCGGTGTGGCCTCAGTCTGGGTGACGCGCGCCGTTTACGCTATCGAGGACAGGTTCGAGCGACTTCCGATTCCCTGGTACTGGTGGCCGGTGCTGGGTGCCATCGTCGTGGGTGTCGTAGGCTACATCGATCCACGGACGCTGGGGGTAGGCTACTACAACATCGAGCACATCCTCACCGGCGATCTGATCGGTACGGCGCTGGTGACGCTGATCGTGCTCAAGTTCATCTCGTGGTCCATCTACCTGGGGAGCGGCACGTCCGGGGGAACGCTCGCGCCGTTGTTCACCATCGGTGGTGGGCTGGGGGCGTTCCTGGGGAGTCTGCTGGCCGGATATGCTCCGGCGCTCGGTGTAGAGATCGGCGTAGCGGGGCTCGTCGGCATGGCGGCGATCTTTGCTGGCGCCTCGCACGCCTTTCTGGCATCGGTCGTGTTTGCCTTCGAAACCACGCGCCAGCCGATGGGGCTGTTGCCACTGCTGGCCGGATGCGGAGCCGCCTATCTGGTATCTCTGCTCATGATGCGCCATTCCATCATGACGGAGAAGCTCGCCCGGCGCGGGACGTCCGTACAAACGGAGTACGGTGTGGACTATCTGACCCAGGTGCTCGTTGGTGACGTAGCTTCGCGGAACGTCGTTGCACTCTACGGGAGCGATAGGCTGGGAAGCGTGCGGGAATGGTTGCGTTCAGAAGATGAAGGCGCGACCCATCACGGATTCCCCGTGGTAGACGACGAGCGGAATCTGATCGGCGTGGTGACGCATCGGGATCTCCTGGATTCAACGAAATCCCCCGACAGCCTCGTTCGTGAGGTGGTGAAGCGAGCGCCGGTGGTAGCCTATACGGACAACAGCCTGCGTGAGGCGGCGGACCACATGGTTCAGGAGCACGTGGGCCGGCTTCCTGTCGTAAAGCGTGAGTCCCCGAAGAAGGTTGTCGGCATCATTACCCGGAGCGATCTGCTCATGGCGCATCGTCCTCGCATCGAGGCCGCACGTCAGCCGGAGCGGCGCCTCACGATCGTACACCATGATCGCCGGAACGTCACTACGTAGGATCGTTCCGGCCAGTACGTACTGTTCGGCAGAGATGGTTCGGCTCATTGGAGTTGGGAGCGGGCGATTCTGCGCTACCAGGAGGTGGGCCGGGCATCATCGTCATGTACCCGGAAGACCGGTAGCTTGAGTCCCCAGTAGATGGCCGCGATGCGGATAGTGGCGACGATCACCATAGCGATCAGCGCGGCGGTATCGCGAGGTGCGTCCGTAGCCCCGAGCAGCAAATAGACCGATGTGCCGATGATACTGGCCGTCGCGTACAACTCCGTCTGCCGCATCAGAATCGGAACCTCGGCGCTCAGAACGTCTCGGAGCACGCCTCCTGCCGAACCGGTGATGGCGCCCATGAGTACGACGATAATCCCCGGGAGATCGGCTTGCTCTGCGATCTGTGCTCCGCTAATAGTGAACAGCGCAAGCCCCAGGGCGTCTGCGACGCGGAGCGACATACGGGGCGGGGTACGCAGGCGGACGTAGGCCATCGTGAGTGCGGCTGAGGCCAGGATCACCACGAGATAGGTCGGGTCTGCGATCCAGAAGATCGGGTGGCGATCCAGTAACACATCCCGAATCGTACCGCCCCCGATGGCTGTCACTACGGCCAACACGGCGACGCCGATCAGATCGAGGCTCTTGCGCCCGGCTGCAAGGGCGCCACTCACGGCGAAAACAGCTACGCCAAACAGGTCAAATAGATAGGAGATCATACGATTTCATTACCGATCACCGGATTTCTGCCTGAACCACCCCCCGATGACGTGTTCGGCGGCTTTGTTCTGTGGCGTGAAATCCAGCATCCACCGCTCAGGACGGTCTGTGCGGTACGGATAGAACTTCCACAGGATGGCGCCGGCGAACGCCGGTTCCTGCCATAGGGACTCGAAGAATGCCTGGTAGAGCGTGGCTTGCAGGCTGTCGTCCGGGTGTATGGCGCCCACCTCATCCCGGGTTGGCCACCGCCACGGCTCCGCAGCTGCACCCGGCACGCTCCTGTAGCCGATCTCCGTAAACAGAATCGGCCGGCTGGCGCGGCGGCTGATTTCCAGCAAATGCCGCCGATGGGGTATCCAGCCCGCCCGTAAGGCTTCCGGTGTCGGATTCTCGGCTGTGCTGATCGGGAAATAGGCCTGCACGCCGATGAAGTCCAATTCGGACCAGAACCGGATATGCTCGTACTCATCGTACCAGTTTGCGGCGTACGTAAGCTTGCCACTGTAGACCTGCCGCACGTCCCGGATGAGCCCTCGCCAGAAATCCGTCCGTGTTCGGGTTGAACCGGCGAGTTCGGTGCCGATCACAAAGAGCGGGGCACCGATTTCTTCCGAGAGCCGGGCGTAGTGGAGGATGAATGCGCGGTAGTGTTTTTCCCACTGCTGCCATTCCGCCTCCGTTTGGAAACGGATCGCGTGTGGACCGCTCTCGCCTGAGTTGCCCCGTACCCAGATGTGCGGCTTCAGGACTACCTGCATACCGAGTGAATCCGCTTTCCGCGCCAGTGCCCGGATACCCCGGTCACTCTCGCTGTACCAGCGCACGTCCGGATCATGCCTGATTTCCGGCACGCCGGGTTCAGGCTGAAAACCGAACGAGGTGAGTGTAATGTGGGTAACGCCGAGGTCTCGGAGACGGAGCAGGGTGGAGTCGTCGGGCGCCTGCCGTGCGTCCAGCGTAACGCCTTGCACATGCGGCCTCGCTGCGTGCGTGGGCTGCGCCGTCGTTGCTAGCATCCTGTTCCCGTCCTCGCAGGCCGCGAGCCAGCCACCGACGCATGTTAGCAGCAGGACCATTCTAATATGAAACAGGGCATGTATCACGTTATGCCGGTGTGGTCCGTATGCCTGAAGGACGTTTGCTGTCGAACGGAGGGAGAGACGTTCTGTATCTGGAAAGTACCATTTCTCCGATCATAGTAGGTGGAGGAGGGGCTTTCGGTCGCTAAAGAGTTCTACGGTAGGTTGAGTGTTCCAGAGTATCCAGGAAAAACGGTCAGCGTGTGTAGGTGAAAGTCCGTCCCGGCCGATAGGTATAACACAACCCTGATTAGGACCGAAAATCGAGGTTTTCCAGAGGTTGTGATGCGCAGGTGTGTGGAGGTGGCGAAACCGGATTGTTAACCCTTCGGCACATACGTAACACTGGTGTAATTGCATGTCTCGTTTCGAAACTGACCTGTGGGGGAGGTGCGTGTAAGATCGCGTGTGATGAGGGATGGAGGATCGCGCGGCGCTTCGGCGAGCGCCGCGCAGATCGTAGGGCTGTGCAGAAAACGCCGGCGCCGGCTGACATCTGGCGTCGGCGTTTTCTGGTTTTAATCCGGATTCGCTGAACGAGATCAGGCTGTGCGATCCTTCAATTCATATCTTCCGAGTCAGCCACCGGCAACAACATGTCTGGACCCGGCTTACAACGAGGAAACGGGACGGATCCGATCACTTCCTTCCCGTACTTACAGGAAGTACCCCGCATTGCTTCGCGCATGAAGTTCAGAACGAGCACGTACGTTGAGGGCTCCGAAGTCATAGAGATCAGCATGCCTGAGACGGTCCAGCCCTCGGCTGCCGTGGAAGCTGAACAACACCGTACGATTGTCGAAAACTGGGAGAGCTTTGCGGCGGCCGCGTACGAAGGCTATCGGCGCTTCGGTGCGGGTGCCGTCGTAGTCGAGGAGGACAAAGTGAACCATTCCGGCGTTCGTCATCCTTTCCTCACCCACGTCATCTGGTATGCAACGAGTGTGGCCACATGGGCGGAGCAGGGCCTTCTGAAGGGCTCCTCTGAATGGATTGAGGAGCAGATGGCGTGCTATGATCCACGAGCGGCTTGCATGTTCGTGTTTCTCCGAGAGGATGCGGAGCCTCGCGTCTACTTTGTTGAGAGTACCCTCACGCCCTCTCAGGCGCTTACTCGCATCAAAGCCCTGCTGAACTGACCATCTTCAGCACGTTTTTCAGCTATGCCCGCGAACCGATTCCTCCCGTATATCGCAGCCGGGCTCTTGATCTGGCAGGCTGGCTGCACGCCGAACCAGCCCGCCGGGGAATCAACATCTGAGAGAGGTCGTCCCGCGGTTGCTACCGATACCCCACCAACCACACCCGGCACGGCCCGACCGGAGGCAGGTGATACCACTTCGTCCACCTTCACGGGAACGGCCGGCATTGTGGAAAAGGAGGCGCAGAGCGACAGCATAGCTATCCTGCGGGAGGTAAGAACGGCTCGGCATGACGCTTTCGACCGCGTCGTGTTCGAATTTGAGGGTAACACGCTGCCGGGATATCACGTGGAATACATTGATAAACCGGTGCGTGCCTGCGGTTCAGGAGAGGTCGTGCCTCTAGCCGGCGACGGCTGGCTGGAAGTGCGCATGATTCCTGCCCGGGCCCACACGGAAGAGGGCGCTCCCACCGTTACACAGCGTGAGCGACGTCTGGATTACCCCGTGCTTCGCGAACTCAAAGCCACATGCGACTTTGAGGCGGATGTAACCTGGGTACTCGGCGTCGCCTCTCCGAACCGTTACCGGGTGCTGGAACTCGCTAATCCTTCCCGCCTCGTCATCGATGTGAGACATTGAGCGGTGGGCGGCAGGGTTTTTCCCGTTTGCGCCGCTCCAAACCAATCTCGGTGAGTTCACTGGCGTGCGGGAACGGCATCGGCTACTGCTTCCAGTAGATCGTCGTACGCCACCACGTGCGTGCGCCAGTCCAGCCGCTCCGGAATACGTTTGAGGGTGGGGAGCGGCAGCGGGCGCTCGTCACCTCTCAAGATGTCGCACATGATGCGAAAGAGCTCCTCCTCGTCATTATAGAGGATGGGGGCGTGCAGCAGGGGGCGATGCAGGGATTCAGGAATGAGTTCCGGGTAACTCAGCCGATTGGGCAGGAGCGGGTGGCATCCGCAGTAAATAGCTTCCATGATAGCGATACCGAAGAACTCATGGATCGCCGTAGAAATCACGATGTCTGCCCTGTGTAGCAGACGGCTGTATTCCTCGAAGTCTTCCGCATAGCCGTAATGCAGGATGCGCTCGGCATAGCGCCGGAACGCCCGCTCGAACTCATACGGCTGTTCCTCGAAGTGCTCCCCTGCCAGGATGAGACGGAACTGAAAGCCTACGTCGTCCAGCCGGTTCATGAGCCGGAAAAAAGCTTCGGGGTTCTTGTCGTACTCCCATCGCTGGTTCCAGAGGATGATCGGCGGTTTCATGCCCGGTCCCCAGGCGTGCTGCGGGTAGTCGGGCGCGTATCGATCATGCTTCTGCAATTCCATACCGAGGTGCAACACGGACGACTTATTGCGGATTTCCTGGACCGAAGTCAGGTGGTTGTAGTCCGGAAACGCCCGTAGCAGCGTCGGTAGCGCTTCCATGAACTCGTCGTAATGGAATTGCGAGTTGAAGATGATATGGTCTGCCGCCAGGCAGGAGAGGTAGTTGATGTAGCCGTACGTATAGTCCCGCTCCACCCCTTCGGGAAGCGGATAAGTGAGTTGGTTCTCGTGGAAATAAGCAACCACCGGGACGTTTGGAAGCTCACGCCGCGTCAGTGCGAGAAAGGCAGGCAGGTTGACCATACTCGTCGCCAGAATCATATCCGGTCGGAAACCTTCACGGTATGCCTGCACGGCTTTCCTTGCCATCGTGACGGCACCTCCCTGCATGCGCCACTTCCAGAACCGCGCGGCCATCGTTATCGAGTGGTATGTGTGGCGGCTGTGCTCTATCAGCCCATCCATGAAATTCCGGTGTGAGCCGCCATACCAGGGCTCCAGGTAGAGTACGTTCATGCTACGCCGTTCGATCAGGTGCGCGGACAGACTGATGGATGTGATGTGTTGCCCTCCTCAAACCGCGCCATGTGCGAATATAAATCACGCTGCTGGTCGGCATGCGTAGCCGGTGAGAGGGGATGGTGCCGGAATGCCGGAAGCCCGGCCGCAAAAAAATCCCCACCGTAGTCAGTATGGGGATACAGGATGATGGGATCTACGTACGGCGCCTTTCACGGTCTGCCGTGTGGGTAGGCCGGTATACCTGGGTTTATCGCGGCTGCAAGTCCTGGTAAGGCCTCGGAGCCTGTGTTGGCCCTCGGTTTACTCCTGTGAATCGCTTTCGCCGCCTTCCAACCGCCGGATCAGCTCGAGTTCTTCCTCTTCCGTAGAGGGCCGGACGATGGAGACCGCACGTACCTGGAGGTGCTCTCGCAGCACGGCATCACGCACCTCTTTTGCCGTGACGAGTTGCTCCTCACCCGGCTCGAGCCGGATGTGACGCGTCGCCATCGGAATCTCGACGGATTTGGAATTCGTATTCTTTATAAGCATTCCGCGCCGCTTCGCCATGCTGGAATCTACTGCCTAGAGTGTTGGGGAGATACCCGCTCCGGTTAGAGACATCGTTCGCAAGCTGTTCGCCTGTGCAGGGATCTCCGTCGGAGTGGACCAGCTACCGACTTGTACGCCGCACCCCGCCATAGTAGCTTCCATTCCCAGGAGCCCCGGCAATGGGCCAATTATACGACTTTTCGCGTGGAGACGTGCGCGGAAAGACCATCGTACGAAAGATAGTGGCACATTTTCACGTGTCAGACACAATGCCAGACCGCCAACCGCTACCGGTCAGTCGCCCCGTACCGTTTCTCGGAAAGGTTCGGGAAACGTGCCGTGGCCTGCTTCGATTGGCGTATCCTCCCACGTGTCTCGGGTGCGGTGTCGTGCTGGAAGAAGAATCAGCCCTGCTCTGTGATGTCTGCAAGAGCGGGTTGCGGCGCGCAGATCCAGACCGGATCTCTGCGGAACTGGCACGGCTCCCGGTGGGATCGGACATCATCGACCGTTGCTTCTCTCTGTGGTTTCTCGAACCGGGTGAGGTAGTTCAGAAAGTCCATCACGAATTGAAGTATGGCAACCGACCGGCGTACGGCATTCGCCTGGGAATGGAAATGGGGTGCGTTCTTGAAGAGATAGACGTACCATCCTCGTTTCATGCCATCATTCCGGTTCCCTTGCACCGGGTTCGGCTATACGAGCGTGGTTACAACCAGAGTGCCATGTTAGCGGAAGGTATTGCCCGCGTATGGTCTATACCGGTACGAGAGGACGTGCTCGCCCGAACCCGTTCCACACGTTCTCAGACCAGGCTTTCTCGTTCGGAGAGATGGAGTAACGTGGAGGGCGCCTTCGCTGTCCGAGAACCCGAAGCGGTGCGAGGACAGCGTGTTCTCCTCGTGGATGATGTATTTACCACGGGTTCCACGCTGCTTGCTGCTGCAATCCCCCTCCGCGCCGCAGGAGTTGCTGGCATCACCGTAGCAACGCTCGGTTATGCAACGAGCTAACACGCTGCTATCGGCCACGCCGGCATTGGGTACGGGAGTGCTCTGGTGGCCGGATGAAACGGCCATCGCTACCCCGCAAAATCTTCGATTCGGATAGCCTTTTCACATTTCGCGGCTTCCTCTGGGTCGTTCGTGGCGACGATGAGCAATAGGCCTTCGGATCGCTGTCGCTCTATCACCCGATCTACCATAGCGATACCTGCCGCGTCGAGGTTGGAGGTCGGTTCATCCAAGAGGAGGAGTGGTGGATGAGTCAGGAGTGCCGCCGCGAACTTGGCGCGCTGCTTCATGCCTGACGAATACGTCGCTACCGGATCATCTGCTCTTCGGGTCAGGCCAACGAAATCCAGTGCCCAGTCGATCCGCTTGACTGCTTCGGCAGAATGCCGGGCCCGGGCGATGAACTGGAGGTTTTCTCGCGCACTGAGCCCATCATACACGTTGAGATAAGGCGATACCATCCCCACCATGAGGGGTCGATCCGCGTCTGAGATGCGCTTGCCCGCCACCTGCAAGTGCACGGTGCCCTTGGACGGAGATAGTACACCGGCCAGCATCCGCATGAGGGTCGACTTCCCAGATCCGTTTGCACCGGTCACGGCAAGGGATTCACCTCCGGAGAGTTCGAACGACATCCGCCGAAAGATTACACGCTGTCCGAAGTGCTTACCTAGGTTTTTTACTATGACTTCGTGCATAAAAAACGGTGGCGTTCCTTAACTTACCTGTCCATGCAATGCGGGCGTTTGAAGTCTTTTGCAACGAGGTTACGTCTCAGAGCCTTGTTCTTGGTACATTTTGGCGCATATTTCGTGCGAGGAGTACTGCCTGTGAGGCAGTCCCGGTCATTTACACCCAGGTGCGTAGAACATGACAATGTTCTCGTCGGGATCTATCTGTCTCCCCGCAACGATGCGCGAATGTGTCGCAAGATGATGGCGTCCGGGATTTACTTGCTAACTGCGCGCTTCATGTGAGTCGCGCGGCGGCTTCAAGAGCCCGTTCGATCACCCAAACTACCAACAACACGTACGACCTCCTATGAAACCATTTCTGAATAGCATCCCAGCCGTTCTGTTCCTTGCGGGGATGATTACCCTCAGTGGATGTCAGGAAGCAGGTCAGCCGGCCGAAACCGGGGCGGATACTCTGTCAACGGATACGCCCTCGGGTCAGCAGACTGCTACGGCTCAGCTCGAACCCACCGAAGGCAATACGGCACGGGGTACTATCCAGTTTGTGTCCACGAATGGACAGATTGAGGCTACCGGTACCGTTACGGGACTCGAACCGGGCGAGCACGGTATCCACATCCATCAGAACGGTGATTGCAGCAACAATGCGGAAGCTGCCGGTCCGCACTGGTCTGGAATTGGTACGCAACACGGTGCTCCGGACGCGCCGGAGCAGGAGCGGCACGCAGGAGACTTCGGCAACCTGAATGCGGACGAGTCGGGCACTGCTAACTTCGAACAGACCGTCGATCTGACGATGCCGCTCGACTCACTGGTCGGCAAAGCAGTGGTCGTTCATGCCGGGCAAGATGACCTCACGAGCCAGCCCAGTGGCAACTCGGGCGCGCGTATCGCGTGCGGCGTCATCGAAATGGGCAGTGGCTCTGGCATGACCTCCGATACCGCCGGTACGGATACGACGGGTATGTAATCCGGCACACGGTTGACGGATATGCCCATAAGCGCCCGGAGCAGCCAGGCTCCGGGCGCTTCTTTTTTATCACCCACGTTTAAACTGCTGGGTCAAGCGCGATGCTGGACATGCGATTCTTCCAGTCACTCGTGCTTTGCTTCCTGCCCGTTTCAGGGTTTAGGGCGCGGTCGACGTCACAATCGGGTTCGCGTTCTGCTCGAGCTCCGTGGCGTTATCTGTTGCGTCAGCGGTGGGGAGTTTCGATCCTTCGAAAAGCTGTGGATGGTTTTGCCGCAGACGCTCTTCGACGTCTGGATCCAGGCGCGCTTCGAACAGGCTTTTCGCATGCTCCAGATTAGAATCTTCCAGGTACGCCCCTCGAAGATCGGCTCGCTCCAGGAAGGCTCCCTGGAGGTTTGCTTCACCCAGGTACGTGCTGCGCATGTTCGCTTCCACGAGATAAGCACCTTGCAGGTTGGTACGTTTCAGGTAGGCCCCTTCAAGGTTCGTCCTTAGCATGTAGGTACCCCTGCAGTTGGCATCTACCATGTTGGCCTGGTACAGGTCTGCCTCCATACAGTTCGCCATACCGAGGTCGGCGCCAGCCAGGTCGGTGCGCTGAAGGATCGCTCGCTCCAGTTTCGCATTGGAGAGTGTTGCGTTGCGCAACCGGGCTCCGGCCAGGTTTACTTCTACGAGATATGCACCGTGTAGATAAGCGTGTTCTAGTTCCAGTTCGGTGAATCCTTCCTGGTTGAGCCTGCGAATGCTGCTCGCAATGCGGTGCATGGCTTCCACGGACTCCCACCGCAGGAAGTTTTCGATCTCCTCCAGGTAACCCCTGATCATGATTCGCCGCTCGGCGCGCCTGTTCATCCACGTAATGAACCAGCCGATGATGAGCAGGTCCATAGCCATCCCGTATGCCTCTGCCATGATGTTCGTCATCAGATCCTCCGGATTCCGCCGAAAGAACGGAATGGAGAACGTGACGACCAGTACGGTCACAACGAGGAATACCAGAAAGGATAGCAGGACGGGCCGATCCGTCGCCAGCTTCTCCAGTCGATCTGCGATCCCGCGGTTCTTACGAAGGTGCGAATGCTTGGGCATACATGAAGCACCGGGTACAACTCAGAAACGTTGCTGCGCAGATAGCATCCACGCGTTCACACGCACATATGCATGGCGTCAGCCACACGCATGGTTTAACGGCGTGATAACTACCCTACCAGCAGAATGTGACTTGGATTCTGCGCCAATCCAAAGCATTACATATGCATCAAAATGTTTCTAGCCCGGTTCAATGCACATATCGATTTAGCTTGAGCACCGGATCGTGCGCCTCATGGCAGAATCCCTGGAAATCACTCGCACGTCAGATATTGCGCTCTTTGGCAAGGATGCTTCTCCTCGGATTATCGACGTGCTCCCTCTTCGAACGGGCAATGCCGGACACGAAATAGTCCGCATCTATCGCCGGAGCGAGAACCTTGAGGAGGTTTATGCGGAGGATGTCCCGTTTTACCCGTTTTTCTTTCTCTCCGATGCGGCTTTCCTGAAGAACTTTCCACGGGACCGTTATAAAATCCAGCGGCTTCAGGGCGAGAACGTTTACAAGTATCTCGTCGCCTTCAATACCTGGCAAGAATACTGGGACGCGATCCGGCACATCGAGCGGATTACGGAGAACCGAGAGAAGCGCATCGATGAGATCTATACGGCTGGCAGCCCGGCTCAGCAGTACCTCCTTCAGAGCGGCCGCACCTGCTTCAAAGGTATGGCGTTCGACGACCTCTACCGGATGCAACTCGACATCGAGACATATTCGGAAACCGGTTTCCCGGACGCGAGAAGACCGGAGGATCAGATCATCATCATCGCGCTTCAGGATAACCGAGGCTGGCATCGGCTTCTCGATGCGCGGACACTTTCGGAGCGAGCCATGCTCGAAGAACTCGTTCGGATCATCCGGGAACGTGATCCGGACGTGCTCGAGATGCATAACGGGTTCGCTTTCGATCTTCCTTATATCGAAGCCCGGTGCGCCCGCCATGGAGTTCCCTTTGCTGTTGGCAGAGACGGTTCGGTGCCGCGTACCTATGCATCTAGCATTCGCTTCGCCGAGCGCACGGTAGATTTTACAGCTTACGAGATTGCCGGTCGCCACGTCATAGATACCTTCTTTCAGGTCATGGCGTTCGACGTAGTAAAGCGAAATCTGCCTGGCTACGGTCTCAAAGCCGCGGCGCGTTACTTCGGTTTCGCAAGGGAGGATCGTACGTACGTCGAAGGGAGCGAGATTTCCCGCATCTGGCGCGAGGATCCTGGGCGTCTCTTGGCCTACGCTCGCGACGACGTGTACGAGACGGAACGTCTCGCCCGGCATCTCTCCGGCTCGGCATTCTACCTTACCCAGATGCTCCCGATGCCGTACGGGCAAGTCGCTCGGACCGGCCCCGCCGCTAAGATCGAGAGTCTGTTCGTTCGGGAGTACTTACGGCGGCGGCATGCTCTCCCGAGGAGCGAGTGGGGCAGCCAGGCCGTGGGCGGTTATACGGACGTCTTTGTTACCGGTGTCGTAGGCCCCATTGTGTATGCCGACGTGGAGAGCCTGTACCCCTCCATCATGCTGAACTATGATGTCAAGCCGAAGAGTGATGAACTGCGTCTTTTTCCGCTCCTGCTGAGGCGCCTGACTGAGCTTCGGCTGGAGGCGAAGGGCAAAATGCGTGAGGCAGTAACGGAGGAGGAAAGAAGCGAGCTGGATGCCCGACAGACATCCTATAAGCTCTTGATCAATAGCTTCTACGGCTCGCTGGGCTTCTCTCTCGCGCTCTTCAACGACTTCGCCGAAGCGGATCGCGTGGCTTCCACAGGTCAGGATATCCTTCGCCAGATCATCGGCCTCATCCGAAATGCGGGAGGCAAAGTCATCGAGGTCGATACCGATGGCGTCCTTTTCGTCCCCCCACCCGGCCTAGAGACCGAGGAAGCCGAGCGCGCTTTCGTCAAGCAACTCAGTGCCGAGATGCCCGCGGGTATCAATATTGGATACGACGGGCGCTTTTGCTCCATGCTTTCCTACAAGAAGAAGAACTACGCACTGCTCACGTACGACGACAAGCTCGAGTTCAAAGGCTCTTCTCTGGTTTCCCGCTCCATCGAACGCTTCGGGCGCCATTTCGTCCGAGAGGCCATTCGCCGCCTTCTCGATGAGGATGTGCAGGGCCTTCACGATGTTTATCTCCGTTATCGTGACCGCATCCTGCGCCATGACTGGGAACACGGCGTCGAAGACTTTTCCCGAACGGAAACCCTCAAGGATACGGTCGAGCAATACGAAGCGGATGTACGAGAAGGGAAGAGAACTCGTGCTGCCGCCTACGAGCTTGCCATAGCACAGGCAGCAAGGACGGGCCGGCCTGTGCGCAAGGGCGACCGCATCTCCTATTACGTCAGCGGTTCAGGTGCCGGTGTTACCGCCTTCGAGAATGCCCGCCTCGCAGCGGAGTGGAATCCTGCACAGCCGGATGAAAACACGGCCTACTACCTCAAGCGTCTCGACGAATTCGCTCAGAAGTTCGAGCCGTTTTTCGAGCCGCACGATTTCCGCCTCATCTTCTCGCCGGAAGATCTCTTCGGCTTCTCGCCGAAGGGCATTCGCATTCGGACTATTGAGCGTCCGATTGAAGAGGTCGAAGGCGAGGTTCCCTTCTGAGATTCTGGCTTAGGAGGCTGTTTGGTAGTCGGTTCAGGTATTGCACGGTCTCCTCCTGACCAGTGTATAGACCGAAGGGATAGCTGACACACGTTCGGGGCAAATTGATCCCCCAGAACTTCTGTTGACGGTAGTAAACCATGTAGAACCCACCGCCCGCCACGGGGCTGAGCGCTACCGTCTCGCCTCGAAACGCCTTCTACACTCAGCTCGGTAGCTATCTGGGTAGAGCCGGCAATGCGGTCGAGCCTGTTGAAGCAAGGTCGGCCGGGGGGCGGTGGGCGCCTTGCACGGGAAGCAAGCGGCGTATACATTCCATGAGGGGCATCAGAGTGGACGGATACGCCGGGGTCGTTCGCATGACACGTGCTATACGGCTATTGTCTGCTTTCCCACGTCTGCGTCGGTGCAGGTGGTTGTGTTTGACAAGCTTGCGAAGAGACGAGTATGTGTGATATGCCGGCGCTGTCCGTATAGTACATGTTAGATCACATGAGGAGAACGTAATGCGACCCCTTCGGTATTCCATCAACGTCACATTGGACGGGTGCTGCGATCATCGTGCAATCACCCCGGACGAAGAAACGCATCGGTACCACGCCGAGAACCTCGCGCAGGCCGATGCCCTCCTTCTTGGCCGGGTGACCTACGAAATGATGGAGGCAGCGTGGCGGTCGCCGGCGCAGACAGGAGTGAGGCCCGATTGGATGGAACCCTGGATGGAATCCTTTGCCCGGACGATCGATGCGGCAAAGAAATACGTCGTGTCGAGCACCCTGGAGCGGATCGATTGGAACGCGGAGCTCGTGCGCGGGGATCTGGGGAAGGTCGTTCAGCAGCTCAAGCGGGAGCCGGGTAAAGGATTGTTCGTGGGAGGCGTGAAGCTCCCGCTGGCGTTGGCAGAACTGGGATTGATCGATGAGTACGAGTTCGTGGTGCAGCCCAGGCTAGCGGGTCACGGGCCGACGTTGTTCGCGGGGCTATCGAAGCGTGTCGACTTGAAGCTCGTAAGCCGGCTGGAGTTTGGCTCGGGGGCGGTGGCGATGCGGTATGAGCCGAGAAGGTAGCCATTGGGACTGGCGTTTACACTGTATGCCGTGCCTGCTACAACAGGCGGCAGTTAGCTCGCAGGACGATCCGGTACAAGGCTTCGACATCTCGCGCCATGCGCCTTGCGGGCTTGAGGCCGAATAAGGTCGCGTCTGCCAGGGAAT
>Ga0164243_10009586_pt1 | contig 14077 bp, 23 predicted proteins | sample OricompcompostOP_FD_108781 | JGI IMG/M metagenome (GOLD analysis project Ga0164243, IMG submission 108781) | Organic Plus compost microbial communities from Emeryville, California, USA - Original compost - Organic plus compost (OP) | ecosystem: Engineered > Solid waste > Mixed feedstock >... | reverse complement strand
TTTTTTTTATTCAACAATTAAAAACACTCATTCATTTTTCACTTTCTGTTTTTCCTAACTGAATTCAATAACTCAAAAAAATCTTTAATTTGTTTCCAATCATGCAATCGAATAACATTTTTAACATTTCGGTTGTATGGCATATCAAGCAGAATTGCATGACCGGGAAAATTTTCAACTACATGTGGAGCGTCATCAATAATATAATTTACATTTAATAATTCTTTATGAAATGTACTAATGAATTTATTAGCATCAAAAAATGGAAACTTTTCTTTTATCCAAGCCACTTTATCAGAAACAGTATCGGAACGAGCAGAACTAATGATATAGACATCATAGAACTTACAAAGCCATTTGAATCCATCATAAGTCCATTGATCCCTATAATCTAAGGTTCGAAAAAAGCCCGGATCCATTAAAATGTCATAAACCTTGTCACCTGCTTCTGGTTTCACATATTGCAAAACATTATAAGAAACTAAATCTTCTTCACTCAAATTGTCACCATACATTTTATTGTAACGGTCTAATAGCCAAACTTTGTACAGATTATTTAACGTACTGTCTAAACCCACTCCTATTTTTAACATATTCAACACACTTTCTACATTATTTTTTTTTATAAAAGATAACTGAACGACTTTAATACATGCCTGCCATCTTCTATTGTTATCATGGCATCATCTCCAGCTTTAAGCATTACATTCAATTAGAGCCTAGCCGCTGAAACTATGCACGACTGAAGTCGACAGGCTCTACTGTAAAAACGTATCCCTCTTCCCCTCCCTCTAGTTTAAAATTTAAAAGAGTTTATTAGCAAGTAACCTCTGCATAACCTTATCAACTGCAGCATACAAGTCTTCAAGAGTACTATCATTATGAATATTAGCATCCACATCAAAATCGTATATGTGCTGTTCAGTTTCGTGGTAAAACATGTCTTCATCAATCTTTTCACCTTTGTCTTGCATACGTTGTTTCCTTAGTTGTAAGGGAGCAACAATACGAATAATCTTATAACCTTCTTCACGTAATCTGACATATTCATTTGGCTGCCGAAGGTCAGTAATAACGGTAATAAACGTAATATCTGAATTAGTGGTATTATAGTTTTGAGCTACACGTTTAATGTACTTAATATGTTCAAAGCATTTATCTACCCAGAAGTCCTGTCCATATACTTCTCTCATAAGTTGACCGTATAACTGGTATGCCTTGTGAGGTTTAGGGTTGCGAGGAACTTGGGTATACGTGTTATGAAAGTATTCCTTAAGCTTATCACCAAAAGCAAAGGGAACAACACCATATTTGTCTACCATATAGTCACACACTGTATCTTTACCTGAACGCATTTTACCACAGATTGCAATTTTGAGTTCGTTCATTATTTACTTTTCCTCCTCTAAATCAAAAGTACGGTTTAATAGTCCCACTAACTCAGACTGTGATTTATAAGTGTACTCATCACGTGTTATATTAGTTGCACAAATATATGTTGCATAATTTTCGCCACCACTAGCACCAGACTTATAGGCTAATTTTGTACTGAAAACTAAAGTATCTCCTACCTGAACGTTCTTAAACATCTTTGCACGTGTTTTAGACTTAATGTTTACTACTCTTCAGTTTTCTTTCTAAAATACTAATTTCCTTTTCTAGTTGTTTCGTCTGTTCTTCCAGTTCTTCCTCAGTAGCTTCCTTATGCATTAGCATTTTGTAACCAAAGAAAAGGTTATCTTGACGATCTAGTAGCATATCTTCCAACTCATCTCTTGTTTTCCCCCTTAAATCAGCAGATTTCACTGGTTTTACCTCCTAATTAATATCGTTGTTAGCATTTTGAACACCCTCTGTATCAGACTCTTTAATCCATTCAGGAAAGAAAAGTTCTTCTTTTTTCTCAATGTGTGGTGTAACTTGTTTACATTTATAACAATACATATGCTTTACATGGTTATGACCATGCATTTTACTGAGTCTCCTTTGAATAGTTACTACGTTTTTACAATTTTCACATTCTAAATAAGTAGGTTTGGTCTTTGTCTTTCTTCCACATGACATAGTCAATCACTCCTAGTAATATTTAGTATTTAGTGTCTAGTATTTTAATACTTTATTACAACCTGTACTTACCTTATATGTAGACTATAACATTACTATAACATCTTGTCAATACTATTTTTGAATTTGTCGATAACTTTTTGTCATATTAAAAATGGAGACTTGCAGTTACCCACAAGCCCCCTATAACAGCTTCATACTACTTCACTCAGTTTCATCACTTTCCAGTTTAACAAGCTGTTTAATGCTAACCGGAAATTTTTGTTTAGCCAATTTATAAACAGCTTTAGCATACTCAGTGATTTCAGCTTGTGCGTCATGCGCTAATCTTTGGTTTAAAAAGTGAGCGACAGATTGTAGACTAGCTGTCCAGTAATACCGCACATACATACCATACGCAGGTAAAAATAAACGTGCTTGTTCCGGGGCTACCCCACCTTTTATTGCATTTTCATAAGCTTCAAGACCTAAATCTATAATACGTTGTAAGTCACCTGTAAGCGTACACCCATATTCAGAATCTACAGGGTCACCACTACCTTGTTTTGAGTTTTCCGGTGCTGACCTCCATTTATCAACTTGGGGAACATAGAATGTCGGTTCTTCAGTTATATAACGTCTACTTGACTCATTCCACGCTGTCATATTATCCCCAGTAGCTTCTTGAAATGAGGACCCTACAATATACTTCCAGTGCTGCCTACATACCATTAATGGAGCATAAACTTCAAATTGAAGCATTGAGTGCCGGAAGGGACTATGGTGCCCATGTTTGGCAAGGAACTTAATTAGTCTAATGTCCTTTTCACTTAGTTCATGTGATTCCTTATTATAAGAAACTCTTGCGGAATTCACCGTAGTTAAATCTGAACCCATTGTATCTACTAATCTTACATATCCTTTATCCAAAACATTTATCATATTCAAGTTACTCATTATATACCCTCCTAAAATTTAACTACTCATACTACTTGTTATCCCTTATTTATTATCTACTAAATCATACCTCATATAAACATAGTCAATCCATACATTTTCATGTTTCGTATACAGCCCCCCTAAGACTAGCAAATAGCAGCCAATCTCTTGGCTGCTATTTATTTTATCTTTACTTTAACAAGCGTTCTTTCTTGAAAGCGGAAATAACACCTTCATTGGATAGATACTCAATGTCATAGTGACTGTTATTAGGCAGGTGTTCAAGGTAGAAACGTAGTGTTTCAACATCATTAGATGTAAAGTGTTCAACATCTCTATAAGCTTCTTCAATCTGTTCCATTGCGGTTAATACTTTATATGAAACATGGTCATTTACTGCTGCAATACGAGCATTTATATTACAACCTTTTTCAGGTTTCACACCATTCTTGTTCTTACCATTTTGAAAGTATACTGCTGCTTTATGTGCTTTTTCAAGTATATCAGAATTTAAATCCCCTGATAAGTAGCCAATACGTGCATTAACATAATCAGTTATTGGTTTTTCAAAATGAGCATCTGCATCAAAATCTAATTTTCCGGGTTCTATGTTATCATCAAGGTCCTCAAGCAGTTCTACAAAAGCTTTAGCTTCATCCTGTAGGTCTAATGCAGCTTTGTAGATAGCTAAGCTGTCATACCCATGACCTTCATCAATTAACTGTTTTATTTCACCTGCGAATGATATTACTTCTGAAAACGATCTAATCATAAGCCCATTCTTTTTTACAATTTTAGCCATTTATTCTCCTCCTAATTGTTAGCCTTAACTTTTAAATATTTATTTTACTATCTGCTATTTAGTTGGGGTTGCAATCGTATATCTTCCTAATTTGTCAACAAAAGAACTGAATGGTCCACGGAAATCATATGTAAGTTCTGCAAAAGCAATATCGGTATACTCACCAGTTTCCAGACCCATTTTAAAGTGGTGTTTCAGTTCAGAGAAACCAGATTGACTTTTCTCAATATCAATCTGCCCGTTATGCCCCGCCATTGCTATGTAACAATCATCCTCGAAGCGTGTTAAGGTTTTTCTGATTTCGTCTACTGTACCATTTTGAATTTCATCTACAATGGCTCCTACATTTTCAAATGTTCTCCCTCTAAGAAACGTATGTGGTACAACTTTATAAGGACCACCAGTAAACACATTACACATGTCATCAAGGTCAAGTAATTGTGGGTTCACTCCTGCTTTAACCAATGCCTGAACAAAAGGTACTGCATACTCCTTAATCTTTTCAGAAACACCACCCGGTAGGTAGCCTAGAGAACCTTCCTGAACAGGGAATACAACATAGTAAATCGTTGTTATATACTGTTTATCTTGCAGGGCTTTCATTGCCTGTGTTAGTACACTCGTCTTCCCCGAGCCGGCAATAGAATCCACTATAACCTTTTTCTTCTTAAAGAGTTTTGTTACCATATCCTCTTGTTCCCTGCTTAATTTGTTTATAAACGGGAACTCTTTTTCCGATAGTTTGTCGAGGCTTAACGGTTCTGTTTTATGCGCCATGTATTGGCTACACCCCTTTACACCGATTAGTGGTTAACATTTTCCTATACTTCTATTATACTATACTTGCAGTATAGCAAGGGCTTAACAGACTTTGTTTTTACTTCAGTAACTTGTATCTTATATCTTTAACATACTTATACTATACACGGAATGTTACAGCCTGTCAAGATATTATAACAAAAAAGACTCCCTGAAGGGAGTCTTATTTATTTTATTTTACCCGAATGGTTTCTCCAGCGTAAATCGTATAATTTTTGTCTAATTTGTTCCAAGCCTTAATCTGAGCAGATGTAGAACCATATTTAGCAGCCAATTCGGAAACAGTGTCCCCAGCAACCACCTTATGATATTTTGCTGTAGGCGCTGAACCCTTAAGCTTAAGAACTTGTCCTACATAGATAACATCTTTATCGATATGATTTAACTTGGCAATAGCATCTACACTTAAACCATACTTAGCACAAATTTCTGAAAGCGTGTCACCATACTTTACAGTATAGCTAGATGGTACTGAAACTTTAGATGTCGATTTAGAATGTGATTCCTTCTTAGGTTCTGATTTTGGTTCTGGTGCAGCTTTACCATAAGCTTTATTTTTAACTATAAAGAAATTACCACCTGCGTAGTCTAAGTCGACATCACCACTAATACCGTTTACTCTGCCCTTCCAACTATGTTGCCAAGCATATAGGTTAGACAGTCTGAGACCTCCACCGATATTACTTGAAGGATAAGCAAACCAGAATCCAAATTCAGAAGTAATGCTCTTAATAGCCCTATACTTTTCTAAAGGCATGTAAACGATACAGCTACCTAACTCTTTTTCTACATATCTACAAAATGTTTTAGCTGCTGAAAGCATAGCAGACGCACTAGAAAAACTACTCGTTTCTAGGTCTAGTGCTGGAGGCAAAGTAAAGTTATACTTTCTAATTTTATTTACAAAATACTTCGCTTCTGCAAGTGCCGAGTTGTCATCATGGAAACGTTGGAAGTGATAAAAACCACCAGCTAAACCTACAGAGGTACCACCTCTAAAATGTGAATCCATTGTAGGGTCTGTATAATTAGTACCATCAGTAGCCTTTTGGTAGAAAAATTTAATTCCATCAGCTTTTACCTTATTCCAGTCGGTAACCGTTTGATAATGAGAGATGTCAATACCTTTGTCACCTTGTTTAATTGCCACATAAACCATTCCTTTCTAAGTTTAGTCATTCATAATATAGCGTTTTACATTGAATGGATTATTGTTTCAATCGGGATTCTAATTCGTTTAGAATAGCGTCAAAGTCTGTTTCAGGGCTAAAGGTGAAAACAAAGTCAACACCGGCAACCATTGCACGTTTACCATCTTTAACAACAGGTATTTCTCTTTGTTCTGGTACTACTGGGCAGTGCCAACTTTCAGTTTCATTAATCTTTTTAACTGCTAGAACAAACTCCCTGTTTTCCTGTTCTTGCTCTATCATAAGTGTAGTGGGGATGAAAATAGAATGTTCTGTTTTCATCCGTCCTACTGTCTTACGACTCTTAAATACTTCTACCGTGTCCTTTAGGGTCTCAAGCAACGATTTTCTATCACTCAACTTATCCGGCTCCTTCACCTTTTTCTGGGAATGTATTTTTGTGCCATTCCCCATAATTTGCTCTGGTTAGGAATGAAATGATGAATGCAATTTCCCCTCCTTCAAGACCAGAATTAATTGGGGATACTCCTGTAGGTAACGTAGTTGTATTATCGTTTGTAATAACAACAACATCTGGTCCGAGGTCAATGACTTTACCATTTGCTACTTTCTCAGCAAACTTTTCTTGAAGCTTTCTCATATCAATTCCATACTCAATAGCTTTCCTGAAGATTTTCTTATGCAAGGCAGGTGCTTCTTCATAATGACTTACAATTTGTAAAAAATGTGGTTCCTTTGTTTCATCTGACGATTTTGCAATTAAAAATTTAAAGTCTGCATATGTACGTTTTGCTAGTGTCGTAAGCAGTGATAAAATTTCCTCATATTCTTCGTCTGTAGGTTTACGATTTAATAGGTCAGTCAGACTCATACCTTCTACGTCCTCTTTACGAGCGCCGTGTACAAATTCTGAACCTTCAAAGTCTTTATAACTTCCTTTATCCATTAAATAATTTTCCCCCTTGTGTACGACTTCTTTTATTTCCTTAACCACCTGAGTAATACCGTTTAAATACTGTAAATATAACTTTAATTCTCTCATAGCTGCTATAAACCCAAGGAGTATAACTAGTGTATAAAATACAAGCGTCAATATGATTATAACATAAACAGAGTCAGTCAATCGTTTCTCCGCTCTTTCCAAATACTTCTGATAGATCATCATAAGAAATTGTCCAAACTTTACCATCATCACTTTGCTGTAACCCGAATCGGAGATAGACAGGACGGGCTTGCTTATTATCCTCAGCTATAACACCTTTTCGTTTACGAATAGCAAGGTTAACAAGTTCCGCAAAACCTCTGGAAGCAACCCCACTTATCTTCCCGTTACTCCTATGGAAGTCCATTTTCAGGTGATCTCCTTCCTCAGAGTAGCCTACAATCCCTGTAGTACGATCTCCATCCTTTAACTCAAGGTAATAGCTAGACTTGTCGTAGAATGGTTTGTTTCCCCTTGTAAGGCTATTAGAAACCGTTTTAAGCATAGCTACATCTTTTGGGTTAAGCCCTTTCGTTATCTTGCTCTTGAACTCTCTAGCATGACGTATTGTTGGGGCTTCTTCTCTTTTATCATTTTCATTTTTATTTGGTTCTTTACTTTTATATATTTCTTCATAAACTGTAACTTCTTGGTACTTTCCGTTGCGTTTAATTGTTCGTTGCACTGGTACCAATCTGGTAATATCTTTAGATTTAATCACTCCCTCTGGCATAATGTCACAGGACTTTGCGTATATATACATGTCATACATGGATTCAAACCCATACATATTTAGAAAACCCTGATAAGTTTTTGAAAGCTGCTCATTACGTTCAATAACATCTTCCATACCTTTTACTTTTGTCATGGTTTTAACCATATGAGTTGTTATTGGAGCTTCCATAAGTCCTACAGCTTCACCATTTAAACCTTCTTCTCTAATCTGGGTAAGCCTTTCCATAAGCTTATTCATACCAGATTCAGATAGACTATATTTCTGTCTCCGCATAAGCAACACCCTTTCAATTCTAATTATAGCATAAGGGTATAACAAAGGCAACAAAATAGAGGTGTATCATTGAAATACCCCTCTGTTACTATTAGTATCCTCTTGAAAAAATATCAGGAGCAGTAGGCTTCATGTTCTGTACAACTGTGTAGTTGAAAGCATTCTCCTGTGTTTGCAAAATATATGGTTCAAGTACATGTTCCATACCAACCATTGAGTAAACTGACGACTGAGCATAATGATCGTCACCTTTTCTTGTAATAACTTGATAGATATCCCTTGTCTTTTCGTCTTCTTCGTCACGGATAACTACGTTAACCCAGTGTTGTTTATATAATTCTAGGTCTTTATCTGGGCGATAGAAGCCTAAACGACCCATCTTCATATCTGAAATGTGACGTTTGTTCTGCGTCAGTTTATCTATTGTAACCTGTCCACGACTTTCTTGCCATACTGGGGAAATTTGTCCGTTAGAACGTGGGTTAGGGTTTACTTTTACACCATAAACTTTACCTAAACCAAAATGTTCCTGTAACTTGTAAACATAGTTACCACTGTCACCAATATCTGCACAAATAATGTCTGGGTTATACGGAGTTATTTCATTGATAACCCTTTCTAGGTCAGCTTCAATATTGGCTACACCACGAGCACGTTCTACAGAGAAACAACGGATAATGTCAATCATACCATTATCTCTGAACCCACGAATTGTAACCCAATGTCTATTCGTTAATACCGCCTCTTTCGAGGTACTTTAACACTGCTCTAGGCAGTCGGACTAGACTATATCTTAACCCTACGTTTTGGAGTAGGGTTCCCTGTATTACGTTGCATTAATCATTAGTGAACTACCCGACACCTACGCTTTGATTAGAAATGGGATACTTCTTCTAAATTTATACATATACTACATCCACGATATTTATAATGCAACTCTTATCCAGTTCTCACTATACCCATTTGTATAGCTACCTAGAAGTTTAGTCGTTGAACCTTCCTCTACTTGAGAGGCTTGGCTGCTGATTACCCAATCCTTAGCCTTTTTACTATACCGTTGTGATTAGCAACGCCCATATCTATGTCACCATGATATGTTAGTAGCTAAGGCTCTAAGGGGTTCCCCGCAATTAACAGGGTTATTCACTAATCATTACTGATTAGGGGGGCAGATAGTTTACCCCAATCTATTCCTATAGAGATAAACCGGTAATTACCTCTATCCATTAAGGGCGCTGGTAGGTCCTCTCTGATATTATTATCAATGTCTTGTGGCATGGCAGCTAAAGCTAGGTCCAAGTATGGGTACCCTAAAACGTAGTTGTAAAAGTGTTGTTTAGACTTCGCTTTCAACTCTTTACGTTTTAACTCATCAGCGGTAATGAACACTGCATTTAGCTGAGTAATCATGTACCCACGAATACCACCACCATCTGCTGTACGAGACGGCATTTGTGCTACCCACTCACCATTGTACCATCTATCCAAACTTCTACCACACTTCTGACAAACAAAGCGGAACGACCCGTCACGGACCGTCTGAGCGTATATATCGACACCCGATTCATCTATACATTCAATGTTCTTTTCATAATCTAATATCTGAGTATACCCACAATGCTCACACTTATGCATGTAAACCATCTGATCAGATTTATCATAGAGTTCATGGATTCCAAAGTTAGGTACTGTCTAATCTACCGCCTCTTTCGAGGTACTTTAACACTGCTCTAAGCAGTCGGAATGGACTATATCACAACCCTAATATTTGGTTTAGGGTCCTCTGCTTTACGGTTTACAATTGACACTCCTCATGACTGAAGTCAGGGGATTCTTGGGTCGTTAGCGTCCTCATCCACTTCTGTTTCGGACAACGCCCAGGTTCATAGTAAACCTCTTATCCGGTCCTCACTATACCCATTTGTAAGCTACCCGGAAGTTTAGTCTCTAGGCATTTACAGTCTGTTATAGACTGACTTAGCACGGGGTTACCACTATCCTTTTCAGGACTTAGGCTTTCTTACCAGCTTATTGGTTATTCAGCTTTGCCCGTTTAACAGAGTTTTTCATCTACAGATTACTCTGTAGAGCCCCACACATTAACGTAGGGGTTGACCATCTACGCATAACTTTGAACAGTGAAGATGACATTGACTCTTCCGCAGAAATCAAGGCTGAAGCAGAGACACGATCAAACTCATCCATGGATAGGTAATCAATATCGACACCTTCTACAGCAGCACTTTTAGAAGATGAACGGAAGAGCAAGAAACTGTTACGTATCTTCTTCTTCTCCAATGAATCCACGTTTTTATCCGTTATTGTTGCATAATAACCATGTTCCAAAATTGGGTTAATCCTTGTTGAAACAAAGTCTTTCATTTGACGGTTTGTCATTTATACCCCCGGTTTCCCAGTATTTAAAAGGGATTAGACTACATCATAACCTTACGTTTTGGTGTAAGGTTCTCTGCTTTACTTCCTTGCTTTAAATACTTATAGGCTACCATACCTATAGGTACCTGTTTAACTCTTCATGAATGGCACTTCCAACACTCGTATAAGGTATTACAAGTATCTCCATTCCATTAGCTTTTGCGTAGTCACTTTTTATTTTATCTCTCAAAACTTGACCTTTGAACACATATTCCCCACCAAAAAACTCTGTTAAAATGATGATATGGTAGTTTTATTAAAGCAAGGTTTTCTTATCTAGTTCTCACTGTCACCGTTTTGACAGCTACCTAGAAATTTAGTCGTTAGGCATTTACAGTCCTATTAGACTGACTTAGCACGGGATTACCTCTATCCTCCGCAGGACTTAGGCTCTCTTACCAGCTTATTGGTTTAAAACTTAGGTTATTAAGCTATGCCCGTTTAACAGAGTTTTTCTTCTGTAGATTACTCTACAGTGCCCCACACAATCTAGGGAATGTATATAAACATTTAACCGCTGCATAACTGTGTGAATCTGCAAAGTGAATCATTTCAGCAACACCCATTTCACTTAACCCTAGTTGCCTACTTTTAATTATAACTTTATCCGGGTGCTGATCGTTCAGTATTTGTACCTGCCATGGCCTATGTGCATTGGCTTTAGCAGAGTTTCTGCCACTAACATGGAATGTAATCGGGTGCCCTTTAATTACGTGGTGCTTTAAAAGATAAGACGAAGGATTAAGCATAGTCAAAACATAGGCTAGCTGTTCCTTCGTTGGTTTTGTTGTACCAAACGTTTGTAATGCTACGTTGGCTATTAATTTTCCGTCTATGTTGTTTACCGACATTAAAATGCCTCCTCGTTCTCTGAATTTTGAGCAATGTCAAAATTCCTAACAAGTTCTGCAACATCCTCCGCTGACATATTCATAACGTCTAGTCCTTCTTCATCTTCAGACATTTTACCTTTTTGAACTTGTTCATCAATTGCTTTTTCTACTTTCATACTAATCTCAGGAAGTGCACCAGCACCGGAATTACCTTCCAAAGCTTCTTCAATGTTATTTGCTTCCTTGAACATACCGAACACCCTTTGCAGGTCAGCAATGTTATCAATCGGTATTTCACCAGCATTTAAACGTATTAAGTACTGTTTTAAGGATTTAGACATTGCCTCGTTCAGTAAGTCAAGGACTTCAGCACTACTTGTCGTTCCAGATTTCTTCTTTTCCACTTTTCTTCTTAGTTCATCTGTCATTGACATCTTCAAGTTCTCCTTTCCTTCGTAGTGTTCTATAACAGGAATGTACATCCTCACAAATATCCACTGTTACATCTTTACTTAAATGGCAATGGATATGGCTTTGAATGGTTACATACCTGTTATCATTAATGACTAAAGATGTCAGAGGACGGCCACAAACTACACATAGTCTAGGAGTACTTACTCTTTTATCACCCTTCTTAAACGTGTGTCTACGTTCAGAGTTGATTAGAGCATGTCTACGTTTGGTTACAACGTCTCGCCTATTTATCGTTACCACCTTCCTTCCTGTTATTTTTTCCATCTTCACCTCCCTTCTTGTCATCTTTATCATCTTCGTCATTGTTATCATTATCGTCATTATCTTCAAAGTCGTCATCAAAATTGTCATAGTCGTCATAATCATCAAAGTCGTCATAGTCGTCTAAGTAATCTGGAAAGTTCTCATCTAAGTAATCATTATAATCATATAGTTTCTCTTCCAGAGAATCATCTATTTCATCCTCGTCATCACTTGTTATACCAATGTAAATGTGAGGTAATTCAAGAATAATTTCACCGACAATCGTATTACAAATATCTGAATTAAGAGAAATAGAGTACTTGATAAACTGCATATAAAGTTGTTCCACGTATTTATCATGCAGCTTACTTGCAATCTCAGATTCTTCCAGATCACTTTCACATTGTAAATAAGCATAATCGTAAGCCATAAGAGAAGCAGTAAGTGTAATAATGTGCTCTATATCCATTCTCATTACATTGATGAACACCCAGTCAGGTTCAAGTTTGCTTCCTTCTTGAAAGGCAGGGGACATGATACCTGCTTTGGAGACAATATTAGGTGATACTTCCTCCACTGCATAATTTTGTATAGTTTCTATATATTTGTTCATTTCATCTTCTGTAAGTCCAAACATGTCTACACCCGCCTTAATGAATTCTCTTCAAAACAAATTTTGTCAAATCCTGTATTTCTTTTTCTACGCGCTCCTTTTTTCGCTTCAGAATGTGGTCATATATCTTTGTAGTAGTATAGGCTAATAAACTGCCTAAAATAAGGTAGGTCAATGTTGTGTAGTGAAGCGGGAATATATAAGTTGAAAAAACTTCCGTAAACCATACAACAATGGCTTCAGTAATAATAACAAGCGTAAGTTTTATGTATCTGTTATTTTTTATCATAATGTAACCTCCATATTCCGTTTGCTTATAATATAAGGCTTTCTAAAATATGCACTTACAAGTCTTATATTATAGTGGAATCAGTTGACGGAGAGGGTAATGATGTTTGTCTTTGTTGCGTCTATCGTTTTAACCGCTGTATTTTACGCGCTAAACATATATGTATCTTTTATGGCTGCTTCAATTCTTTATTTAGGGATAACCTTTAGAAAAATAGTGCCTTTATTTCAGGCTTATTTGTTTATACTAATAACCTACATCTCCATTATATCAGATGTTGTAATGTTTGTACACGGTATGCACAGCTCTATTTCTGTTAAGAACGGGCTGCTTCTTTTGTTATTAGTGGCTTCACTCATCACCGCTAGGAGCAGAAAGGGGACTGACTAGATAAATGCATATAACTGAAAATAAGTACCACAGTACAATCAAGTCTGAATTTAAAGAGTTGATTCACAATATTGTGTACCGGAGCAGATCACTATTTCATGTGTATACGATACACCGTTTACTCTCCTTAGGACTTTTAATCGACTTTCAGTATAAGTATTTGAAGCAGGAGTCTAGCTTAGACATTTGTATTGAACTAGATTTAAAGCAGTATGGTAAAGTACAGTTTTCGATAGATTCAGATTCTAATTATGGGTGTGTAGCAAATAAAGAAAGCCTGAAAGTGCTGAAGAACTTCTTAGATAACTTTGACACTGGACTGAATGACGGTAATCCTAAAGGAAAATGGCCGTTCAATAAATAGGGAAGGTGGGGTTTTAAGTGAACCAAAACAACGAGGTAATTCAGAAGTTAATACACATAGAAAATACCCTCCAAGATCATGAAGCTGACTATTCAGAGTTAAAAAGTGTAGTCAGTGAGCTTAAAAATATCGTTCAGTCCCTTGATAAAGATATGGCTATTCAAGCTGAAAAACAATCCCATTTATACTTTCGGGTTGAACAACTCCAAAAGCAAATTGAACTCCTTGAAGCAAAAGGGACTAAAACAAGTGATAAACAACGGGCTTTGATTGAGAATGCATTAATGGCTTTTCTCGGTGGGTTGATTACATATTTGTTTAGTCTTATCGGTGGTCATTAAAAGTAGATAAGGAAAAGGAAAGGTGAGGAACATTTATGAAAAGGATTGTTACAGAACTTAAAGTAACCATGATTAATAATTCTGTATGGTATGTGGACCCTAAAGTACTTTACAGTGGAGGAGTACCTGAAACTGTTTCCTCTTACTTTGGTAACCAAATTAAAGGTAGTCGGGGACCTATGATTAGAGCAAATGCAGCGTCTGATTTCACTGGAGAAGAACAATGGTTAAACCCGGCACTTATTGTCAGCGTTAAACCTACATATGGTGACGCTCCTGAATCCTAAATAAGGGGAAACGAAAATACCAGAGGTTTTTCTCCTCTGGTTTTTTTATTCATATTCATATT
>Ga0164243_10009584_pt1 | contig 14079 bp, 11 predicted proteins | sample OricompcompostOP_FD_108781 | JGI IMG/M metagenome (GOLD analysis project Ga0164243, IMG submission 108781) | Organic Plus compost microbial communities from Emeryville, California, USA - Original compost - Organic plus compost (OP) | ecosystem: Engineered > Solid waste > Mixed feedstock >... | reverse complement strand
CGCCGACGTCGCCGGACGCGGCGGCGTCCCGCACCTCGGGCCGGCCGGCACGCCCGTGTCCGCCCCGCGCCGAGGCCGCCCGCAGTTCGCTGGGCGTACGGGCGTAGATCTCGCGCACCGTGTCGTTGAACTGCCGCACGCTCGCGAAGCCCGACGCGAAGGCGACCTCGGTGACGGACAGCGACGTCGTCTGCAACAGCACCCGGGCGGTGTGCGCGCGCTGCGCCCGCGCCAGCGCCACCGGGCCCGCGCCCAGCTCGGCGGTGAGCTGCCGCTGCACCTGGCGGGCGCTGTAGCCGAGCCGCCGGGCCAGACCCGCCACGCCTTCCCGGTCCACGACCCCGTCGGAGATCATCCGCATGGCGCGGCCCACCAGGTCGGCCCGCACGTTCCACTCGGCCGAGCCGGGCACCGCGTCCGGCCGGCAGCGGCGGCAGGCCCGGAATCCGGCGCCCTGGGCCGCCGCCGCGGTCGGGAAGAAGCGGACGTTCTCCCGTTTGGGGGTCACCGCCGGGCAGCTCGGCCGGCAGTAGATGCCGGTGGTGCGCACGCCCAGGAAGAACACCCCGTCGAAGCGGGCGTCCCTGCTGCGCACGGCCTCATACCTGCTGTCGTCACTCGTCACCCCTCCAGTGTGGGCGGCGTCCGGGCCCGGCGACTGGCGGGATTCGGACATGGCCGTGGACGGGGGCCGAGGGGCTCCCGTCAGCGGGAGCCCGGCTCCTGCGGGGTGCACTCCACAAGCCGTTGCAGCAGGCCCCAGGTGAACTCGGCCACCACGCTGTGCGGCACCCCGTCACGGTCGGGAGCCGTGAAGGCGAGCTGCGTACGGGTGGGGGCGGAGCCCTCCCGGGGGCGGGCGGGCGCGAAGGCGCGGGCTGCCTCGTCCACGGTGCAGGACCAGCCGGTCAGGTCCTCGACGGTGCGCAGGACGGGCGGCGGGGTGCCGGGGGCGCGGACCAGCCACTCGTTCCATACGGCGCCGCCGTCGGGCGCGGTGAGCACCTCGAAGCGCAGCCCGGGCCACAGTGGCAGCGGCCAGCGCAGCACTTCGCACTCCAGGTCGCCCACCTTGCGGCGGTGCGTCTCCTCGGGCGGGCCGAGCACCGAGCGGTAGCGCGCCAGGGTGCCGCGTGCGCCGCGCGGGGAGCGGACCATGGCCTGCCAGCGCCGGTTGGCCTCCCGCAGCTCGCCCCGGGTGGCGTCCAGCTCGCGCAGGGCGCCGTCGACCAGGCCGGGCTGGAAGTCGTCCATGCGGCGCAGCAGGACGAGCTGGAAGTCCCTGCGTGCGAAGGTGGCGCGGTCGCGGTCGTCCATCAGCGGCTCCGTAACTGTCGCGGGAGGGCCGGCGCCCTCGGTGCACGTCCGACGTCGTGTTTCCGTGCGACGCGGTGAGGGGCCGGCCCGGGGTGTCTTCCGGCCGGTGGGTTCCGAACTCGCCACGGTCCGGCCCGGGGCGGACCGGCCCGGGGCGGACCGGCCGAGGACGGGTCCGGCCCGGGTCGGGGCCATGTTCGCCGGGCCGCCGGGCAGCCTGGCGACGCGGGGCCGTGACGCTGCCGGGCCACCACGGCCCCCGGCCGGGGGTGGCGGCACGGTGGGGACGGTAGCAACCGTCCCCACCGTGCCGCTCCCCCGCCGTGCGGCTGTGCCCTCAGGACCTGCGGCGCGGGCCGCGCTTGCGCTCCATCATGTGGCGGCCGAGGGCCTGCCGCTGTTTGGCCTCCCGGTGCTGTTCGGCGCGCAGCCGGGCGTCGGTGCGTGCCGCCAGCCGGGCGTTCTCCCTCAGCAGCTTGCGGTAGCTGTCCAGGCGCCGCTCGGGCAGGGTGCCGCTCTCGACGGCGGCGAGGACCGCGCAGCCGGGTTCGGCGACGTGGGCGCAGTCGGCGAACCGGCAGTCGGCGGCCAGTTCCTCGATCTCCGCGAAGGTGTGGCCCAGACCGTCCTCGGCGTCCCACAGGCCGACGCCGCGCAGCCCGGGGGTGTCGATGAGGACGCCGCCGCCCCGCTCGGCGGGCAGGGGCAGCAGATTGCGCGTCGTGGTCGTGTGCCGTCCCTTGTGGTCGCGGTCGCGGACGGTTCGCACCGTCTGCGCGGCCCGGCCCAGCAGGGCGTTGGCCAGGGTGGACTTGCCGGCGCCGGACTGGCCGAGCAGCGCGGTGGTGCCGCCCGCGACGGCGGCGGCCAGCTCGTCGACGCCCTCACCGGTCTCGGCGCTGACGGCCAGCACGGGTACGCCGGGTGCCGATGTCGCGGCGTCGGCGAGCAGGTGCGACCGGGTGGTCTCGTCGGGTACGAGATCCGCCTTGGTCAGGACGAGCACCGGCTGGGCGCCGCTGCTCCAGGCCAGCGAGAGGAACCGCTCGATGCGGCCCAGGTCCACCTCGGCGGCGAGGGAGACGGCGATGAGGGCGTGCTCGACGTTGGCTGCCAGGACCTGGCCCTCCGAGCGCTTGGAGGAGGTGGAGCGCACGAACGCGGTACGGCGCGGCAGCAGCGCACGGACGTACGGCGGGTTCCCGGTCGCGTCGACGACGGCCCAGTCGCCGGTGCACACGACGCGCAGCGGGTCGCGCGGGACGACGAACTCGGTGTCGGCGCGGAGCGTGCCGAGCGGGGTGACCAGGTCGCACTGGCCGCGGTCGACGCGCACCACCCGGCCGGGCACCGGGTCGGGTCCCGCCGTGGCCGGCCGGGCGCAGGCATCGTCGTAGGCGGCTTCCCACGCGGTGTCCCAGCCGTAGGCGGCCAGTGCGGAGAAGTCACGCGGGCGCGGCGTGGCGGAGGAAGGCTGTGAAGACGGGTGTGAAGACGGGTGTGACAAGGGGGTTCCCTTTGCGAGGGTGGCCCCGGCGTGCGGAATCCGGACGGCTCAGCCGGTGGCCACGGAGGTGAACTGGACGGACCGGATGCGGGCAGCGCCCACCGTGACGGCAGCCATCGGTCACACCTCCGTTCGTCTCCCCTGGCGCGGCGGCCCGTCGCCGCCGCGCGTGATCGCCGTGACGATACCGCGCCCCCGCCGGGCGGCGCCACGCTTTTTCCCGGCCCTCGCGAACTGCCCCGACCGCCCGGTTCGCACGGGCACTTCCGCCTCTCCCGGCGGGCCGCCGGTTACGGCCGGCGGCGGGTGTCGGCGGTCGCGGCGGAGCCGTCCGGCCGGTCCGCCACATGGCCGGGGCCCGCCTCGTGGGCGCCGGTGCGCTGGTCCCCGATACCGGCACCGGTCCCGTTGCGGCCGGTCTCGCCGTGGTCCGCCCCACCGCTGCCGGCCTCATCGCGGTCCGTCTCGTGGCGGTCCCGGCCGCGGGGCCGCAGCAGCCGGCCGCGTACGTCGGAGGGCGGCAGGAACTTGGTCCAGCGCTCGGGGAACTCGGCGGGGGCGTCGGGCAGGTCGCCGTCCTCGTCGGCCTCCTCCCCGGCGCCCCGGCGGCGCCGGGCCGCGGCGGCGACGACCTGCTTGGCGGCCTCTTCGCGCAGCCGCTCGTTCGCCCGCCGGGCGGCGGCCGTCGCCACCGAGGGCCACACGTGGTCGATGGCCGCGTTGACGGCCGCGCCCACCAGCACGGCGAACGCCGAGACACCGATCCACAGCAGTACGGCGACGGGGGCCGCCAGCGAGCCGTAGATGGTGGGGCCCTCGACGGTGTTGGTCAGGTACAGCCGCAGCAGGAAGCTGCACACCACCCACATCACCAGGGCGACCAGCGCGCCGGGCACGTCCTCCCGCCAGGGGGAGCGCACGGGCACGGACACGTGGTAGAGCGTGGTGAGGAAGACGACGGACAGCAGCAGCACCACGGGCCAGTAGAACGCGCTGACCACCCACTCGGCCTGCGGGACGAGCCGCAGTGCCGCGTCCGGCCCTGCCACCATCAGCGGCAGCGCCACCGCGCCGATCACCAGGGCGATCAGATAGAGGAAGAACGCCAGCAGCCGGGTCTTGACGATGCCGCGCCGCCCGTCCAGCCCGTACATCACGGTGATGGTGTCGATGAAGACGTTCACGGCGCGGGAGCCCGACCACAGGGCGAGGGCGAAGCCGAGCGAGATGACGTCGGGGCCGCCGCCTCTGATCACGTCGTCGATGAGGGGCCGGGCGAGCTGGTCGACGCCCTTGTCGGACAGGACCGTGGCGGAGGCGTCCAGCGCGTTGCGGCGGAGCGTGTCGACGGTGTCGGCGCCGATCCAGTCGAGGTAGCCGAGGGAGCCGATCAGTCCGAGCAGCAGCGGCGGGATCGAGATGAGGGTGAAGAACGCGGCCTCGGCGGCCAGCCCGAGGACCCGGTACTCCATGCAGGAGTTGACGGTGTCCTTGAGCAGCAGCCACGCCATCCTCCGTTTGGGGACGTCGCGGTACTTCACCCGGGCCCGGCGGAACTGGCCGCGGGAGCGCCGCGGAGCCCACCAGGGCGCCCGTTCGCCGGTCTGCTCAGGGGTTTCGTCGACTGCACGCACCTCTTTAACGTATCTGTCATGCCACCCGCGACTCACACCGTGACCAATCAGCCGCCGCCGCTGACCGACTACGACGTCTTCACGACCGACTCCGCGCTGGTCGACGGCGTGGCACGGCACGTGACCCCGGAACGCGCCGAGGAGGTGCGGGACGAGCTGGCCGGCCTGGGACGCACGGCGGGCTCCGCGCAGGCCCAGGAGTGGGGCAGGCAGGCCAATGCGAACCCGCCCGTGCTGCGCACCCACGACCGGTTCGGGCACCGGATCGACGAGGTGGACTTCCATCCCGCCTGGCACCGCCTGCTGGAACAGGCGGTGGGTGCGGGGCTGACCGATCCGTGGTCCCGGCCCGACGGGCAGCTGCGGCGCAGCGCGGGCTTCTACCTGTGGTCACAGGTGGAGGCGGGGCACGGCTGCCCGGTCTCGATGACGCACGCGGCGGTGCCCGCACTGCGCAAGGAGCCCGCCCTGGCCGCCGTGTGGGAGCCGCTGCTGACCTCGCACACCTACGACCGGGGGCTGGAGCGGCCCGCGGAGGCCAAGCGCGGGGTCCTCGCCGGCATGGGGATGACGGAGAAGCAGGGCGGCAGCGACGTACGGGCGAACACCACCGAGGCCACGCCGCTGGCCGAGGACGACGCCTACACGCTGCTGGGCCACAAGTGGTTCTGCTCGGCGCCCATGTCGGACGTCTTCCTGGTGCTGGCGCAGACGCGTGGGGGCGCCTCCGGGCCGGCGGAAGAGGGAGGGCTGACCTGTTTCCTGGTGCCCAGGGTGCTGCCGGACGGCACCCGCAACAGCTTCCGCATCCAGCGGCTGAAGGACAAACTGGGCAACCGTTCCAACGCCTCCGCCGAGGTCGAGTTCGACGGCACCACCTGGGCCCGCAGGGTCGGCGAGGAGGGGCGCGGGGTGGCGACCATCATCGAGATGGTGGCCGCGACCCGGCTGGACTGCGTCACCGGCTCGGCCGCGCTGATGCGGCAGGCCGTCGCCCAGGCCACCCACCACGCGGCGCACCGTGCGGCGTTCGGCAGGCTGCTGGCCGACCAGCCGCTGATGCGCAACGTGCTGGCGGACCTGGCGCTGGAGTCGGAGGCGGCCACGACGCTGATGCTGCGGCTGGCGGCGGCCCACGACGCGGTGGCCGGCGGCGGTGAGCGGGCGGCGGCCGAGCGGGCGTTCCTGCGGCTGGCGCTGCCCGCCGCCAAGTACTGGGTGACCAAGCGGTGCGTGCCGCTGGTCGGCGAGGCGCTGGAGTGCCTGGGCGGCAACGGCTACGTCGAGGAGTCGCCCATGCCCACCCTGCTGCGCGAGTCGCCCCTCAACTCGCTGTGGGAGGGCTCGGGCAATGTGCAGGCGCTGGACGTGCTGCGGGCCCTCCAGCGCTCACCGGAGGCGCTGGACGCCTTCTTGAAGGAGATCGGGCGGGCACACGGCGCCGACCACCGGCTGGACGCCGCCGTCAAGGACGTGCTCACCCAGCTGTCCGACCTGGACGGCATCGAGACCCGCGCCCGGCGGCTGGTGGAACGGATGGCGCTGGTCCTCCAGGGCGCCCTGCTGGTGCGGTACGCGCCGCCCGCCGTCGCCGACGCGTTCTGCGCCTCGCGGCTGGGCGGCGACTGGGGCGCGGCGTTCGGCACGCTGCCCTCGGGGCTGGATCTGGCGGCGATCGTGGAGCGGGCCCGACCGGTGGGATGAGCGGGCCGGAGCTGGAGCGGCACACCTGGCCCGGCTCGCCCGGCGCCGGTGCGGGGCAGCTCCCCCCGCCCAGGTACGGGACGCCACCGGCACCGGTGCGGGTCAGTCCGCCGGCGCCGGGCCCAGCATGCGGTCGAGGGCCCGGCGGGTGCGGGCGGGGGCGGTGGCGTCCGCAAAGAGCTGGAGCTCCTGGTTGAGCGCCATGTAGAGACCGTGCAGTTCGAAGGCGAGCTGGTCGGGGTCCACGCCGGCCGGCAGCTCCCCCACGTCCACCGCGATCCGCAGATCGTTGACCAGCAGCCGTCTGCCGCGCAGCAGGAAACGGGCCACCGTGTCGTGGACGGGCCCGCCGCGCGCGTCGAACTCGACGGCGGCGGCGGTGAACAGACAGCCGCCGGGAAAGGCGGTGCGCTCCCGCTCCAGGTAGCGGATCCACGCCTCGCAGAACGCGCGCAGCCGGGTCAGTCCGGGCCGCAGTCCGGCGACCGGCTCCCACACCAGGCGGGTGAAGAGTCCGGAGGCGCCGTGCAGCGCGGCCAGTTGCAGGGCCTGCTTGGATCCGAAATGGCCGAGTACGCCCGCCTTGCTCATGCCGAGATCGGTGGCGAGCCGTCCGATGGTCAGCCCCTCCAGCCCCTCGACGGAACCGATGGCGACGCTGCGCTCGATGATCCGTTCCCGCGTCCTGCGGGCCTCGGCGGCTGACTTGCGTGGGCTCATGCGCCCATCGTAACGACCACTCCTCATTTAACTTCCGATCGGTCGGTTGCTATATTCCCGCCACGCCGCCGCACGGGCCCGCCCCGTGGCGGCACACCGTCGCCGCACCGCCCACCGAGGAGAGCGCACCGTGCCCGGAACCCGTATCGCCGCACTGGGACACCACCAACCCGACCGCGTCCTGACCAACGACGACCTCGCGGGCATGGTGGACACCAACGACGCGTGGATACGCCAGCGCACCGGGATCGCCACCCGGCGCATCGCCGCCGAGGACGAGACCGTCGCCGACATGGCGACGGCGGCGGCCGGAAAGGCGCTGGCCGCCGCCGGGCTGGACCCCGCCGACATCGGCATGGTCGTCGTCGCCACCTGCTCCGCCAGGGACCGCTGCCCCAGCACCGCCGCCCAGGTCGCCCGCCGCCTCGGCATCCCCTCCCCCGTCGCCTACGACCTCAACAACGGCTGCGCCGGCTTCTGCACCGCACTGGCCACCGCCGGGCACGCGGTGGCCGCCGGCGCCGCACGGCACGCGCTGGTCATCGGCGCCGAGAAGATGTCCGACGTCACCGACTGGACCGACCGCAGCACCTGCATCCTGCTGGCCGACGGCGCCGGCGCGGCCGTCGTCAGCGCCCAGCCCGAGGGCGAACCGGACGCGATCGGCCCCGTCGAATGGGGCTCCGACCCCGCACGCGGCGACATGGTGCGGCTGCTGGACGCCTGGCAGCCCCGCTTCGCCCAGGAAGGCCCCGCCGTCTTCCGCTGGGCCACCGCCGAACTGCCCGAACTCGCCCGCCGCGCCTGCCGGCGGGCCGGGCTGACGACCGGCGAACTGGCGGGTGTCGTCACCCACCAGGCCAACCTCCGCCTGATCGAGGCCGTACTGGGCCGCCTCGACCTCGCCGAGGACGTGGTGATCGGCCGGGACGTCGTCGACTCCGGCAACACCTCCGCGGCGTCCGTCCCGCTCGCCCTCTCCAAGCTGGTGGAACGCCGCGAGGTGGCCCCGGGGGCGCCCGTGCTGCTGCTCAGCTTCGGCGGCGGCATGTCGTGGGCCGGCCAGGTGGTGCGCTGCCCCTGACCGCCCCCCGCCGCCGCTGAACACCGTGCGCCCGGTGCCGGGTGGGGCCGCCCGTCCGGACGCCATGCGCCTGGTGCCGGGGGGGGCGGGGCCGCCCAGCGGGATGCCGGGCAGCGTGCCCGGTGGGACCCGCCGACCGGATGCTGCTCCCCCCGTGCCGGATGGAACCCGTCCCCACCGAGACGGCTCCCCGCTGCCGGGCGACCCCGGCCGGACGCCGCCCCCGCTGCCGGGTGGGACCCGCCCGGCGCCCGTCCTCCGGCGGCTGGGACGATGAGGGCATGGACGTCACCCCCACCGGTAGCCCGGAGACCGCCGCCGGACCGCTCGTCTCGGCGGCGGCCGTCGTCGAGAACGGACGGCTGCTCGTGGTGAGCAAGACCGCCGCCCCCGGCCTGTTCTATCTGCCCGGCGGCAAACCGGAGCCGGGCGAGACCGCCCGCGAGGCGCTGGTCAGAGAACTCGGCGAGGAGCTGGGAATGCGACCGCGCTCCCTCACCCCGCTCACCGAGATCCGGGCCACGGCGGCGCTGGAGGGCGTGCCGATGACGATGACGGTCTTCCGCGCGACGCTGGAGGGCCGGCCCGCCCCGGCCGCCGAGATCGCCGCGCTGCGCTGGACCGACGGCACCGGGCTCGATCTGGCCCCGGCCGTCCGCGACCACGTGCTGCCCCTGGTGCTCTGAAGGCGGGGACGGCCGCCACGCGGGCCCGTACGCGCGTCAGGCGAGCCGGCCCATCCGGTGCGGGGCCCGTTCACCTGCGGGCGGAGCAGCGGGCCCGCACCGAGCCGTGCCTGCGACCGCGCGGTCTGCTCGTCGGCCGGCATCTTCCGGCGCTCTGGCCTCCAGCGCGTCCGGCGCCCCGCGCGCGATCGTGTCCGGGCCCGTCCTGCCCGCCTCGACTCCGGCCGTCCTGCCGCCCCGCGTGAGCCCCGGCCGCACCACCGGCTCCGCCCCCGCGAGCGCGGTGCTTCGCACCGAACGCGACCGCCTGGCCTCCCGCGTCCAGGGCGTGTCCCGCGCCCCGCACCGGCTCGACGGGCTGCTCGCCGCCGGCCGGCGCGGCGGACAGCGCGTGCCAGGGCGCGGCGGGTGCCGCGCCCCGGCGGGTGTTCAGCCCTCGGTGCCGCCCGTGGCCAGGTCCGCGGCCCATGGCGGGTTCGCTCCGCGTACGGAGACCACGGCGGCGGCCACCCGGGCGCCGAACTCCAGTGCGTCGGTGAGCTGTTGCCGCGTGAGGGCGTCGAGCCGGCCGCCCAACGCCCCGGCTCCGTGCAGGGCGTGCAGGAAGCCCGCCATGAAGGAGTCGCCCGCGCCGACCGTGTCCACGACCTCGGCCGGCGGCGCCGCCACCTGTACCTGTTCGCCGTCCAGCGAGGCCAGGACGCCCTTCGCGCCCAGGGTGACGACGACCAGCGGGGTGCCCGCCTTGTGGAACGCGTCGGCGGCCTCCTGGGGGGTGGCGCCGGGCCGCAGGTGGGCCAGGTCGTCGTCGGACAGGCGCAGGATGTCGGCGGCTGCGCACCACCGGGGCAGGGCCTCGCGGTAGACCTGGGGCGCCACCAGCAGCGGACGGACGTTCGGGTCCAGGGAGACCGTGGCCCGCTCGCGTATGCCGGCCAGCAGACGTTCCACGGCGGCGGCGCCGGGCTGCTGGACGAGGGCGAGCGAACCGGTGTGCAGGCAGGCCACCGGGCCGGCGGAGGCGGCGGCCAGTTCGTCGTCGGTCCACTGCCAGTCGGCGGTGTGCTGGGCGTGGAAGGAGTAGTCGGCGCTGCCGTCCTCGGCCAGGTCCGCGACGGCCAGGGTGCTGGGCTCGGCGGCGGCGACCGTGCGGCTCATGTCCACGCCGGAGCCGGTCAGATGGCCGGTGAACAGCCGCCCGAACACGTCGTGGGACAGCCGGCCCAGGAACCGGGTGGGCGTGCCGAGGCGCGCCAGCGCGACCGCGGTGTTGGCCGGGCCGCCGCCGGGGTGGACGTCCAGTGTGAGCGGCGTCGGCGCGCCGGCTGCCCGGTGCGTGGCGTCCTGCGGCGCGACGAACGCGTCGGCGACGCACTCGCCCAGCACGGCGACGGGGAGTTGTGCACTCATCTCGGCCCTTTCGTGTTCCGGTCGGTCCCGCGGTGCGAGGTCGCCCGCGCCGCGTACCGGCGCGGCCCCACACCGCAGACCGCCACCCTACGAACCCCCGCCCGGCTTCCGTCGGCCACGGCCCCGTCATGGGGGCGAAGATGGGCAAGCAGCGATGCCGTGGCTGGTCAAAAGGGGTACCGACCCGTGTGGGAGGGGACCACCGGCCGCCAATCGTCGGGCGCTGTGCGGGGATTGGCCGGCCGGGCGGGGGTCAGCGGGTCGCTGCGGGGGCGCGGTGGACGGCCGGAAGGCGGTCGGTGCGGGTGTGACGGTAGGCGTGGGTGGGTGCGGCGGTGGCCGGATCGACGGTGTAGGCGTCGACGACCACCTGGTGGGCGTTGATGGTCAGCAGCATGAAGCCGAGCGTGTCGTACGCCTCCCAGAACGCCTTGTTGGTGGGCTCGGGGGCACGGCCCTTGGTTTTGGCGGCGGCGCCGCACACGATCTGCTGGGTGCCCCGGTGGCCGTCGGCGGTGTCGAGGATCTGGAGCGTGTGGTCGTGGCCGGACAGCAGGAACTCGGCGCGGCCGACGACGACTTCCTCGTACAGCTTCTTGACGTGCTTGCCGCTGAGGTAGTCGCCGCAGGTGATGCCCTCGTACTCGCCGGCGTTGCGGTGGGTGCCGTTGTTGCGCAGCGGGTGGTGGGCGAAGACGAACTTCCAGCGGGCCCGGGAGGCGGCCAGCGACGCGTCCAGCCAGGCGCGCTGCCGGCGGGCGAAGGGGCCGTCCCAGTAGTACTCGGGGTCGGTCTGGAGCACGTAGGAGGACAGCGGTGTGGTGTCCAGCGCGAAGAACTCGGCGACGGGTTCGGCGGCACCGTGGGGGACGGTCACCGAGTAGTAGCGGTCGGGCATGTACCAGCGGGCGGAGTGCCGGTGGTAGGCGACCTCGTGGTCGCCCCGGGAGGGTCTGCCGCCGCTGCCGGGGATGATGCCGCTGGTGTCGTGGTTGCCCAGCACCATGAGCCAGGGCACGTCGATACCGGTGTTGGGGCGTTCGAACTTGGTGCGGAACTCGTCGTCGGTGTCGCTCTCGGGGCCGTTCTCGTAGATGTTGTCTCCGAGCCCGATGGCCAGGTCCACGCCCTGGCGGGCGCACACCGTGCGGGCGGCGTCGGCGACGGCCCACTGGCCGTCCTCACCGGTGCCGGCGTCGCCGGTCAGCAGCACGGTGAGTTCCGTCTTGCCGGGTATCGGCAGTTTGGTGACGCCGTCCGCGCGGGCCGGCTGCGCCGCCGCGCCGCCCAGGACGACTGCGGCTCCCGCCCCGCCCGCCCCGGCGAGCACCGTCCGTCTGCTGACCGAGTCACCGGCCCCGTGCGTGGTCATGTGTGTCTCCGTGAAGGTCGCCGCGTCCGCCGGCCACACCATCCCGCGAAGGTGAAGATGGCATGTACACGGCGCAGCTAAGAGTGGGCGCGACGGCAACACCTGTCAACAGCCGCTCCCGCCCCGCGGCCGGAGGCAGACGGTCCCTCCCCGGCGGCACGGCTCTCGGCTCTCGGTCCTGGCAGCACGGCTCGTCCCGGCAGCGCGGCTCTCGTCCCCGGCAGCGCGGCTCTCGTTCCCGGCGACAGGGCTCTCGTTCCCGGCGGCACGGACCGGCCGGCGGCACGGACCGGCGCCGCGCTCAAGGACCCTCGGCGGGCTGCCCTTCCGTGACGCCCAGTTCCTGGGTGCCCACCACGGACAGCAGCTCCAGCTGCTCGGCCCCCCGGCTTCCGGGCGGCGCGGTGAACCACAGCAGACGCTGGCGTCCGTCCTCGCTGAGGAGGTTGTAGCAGTCGAGTTCGATGACGCCGAGCAGGGGATGGACGATCCTCTTGTGGTCCACGCGGCGCACCGCGACGTCATGGGTGTCCCACAGCGCCGCGAACTCCTCGCTGCGGCGGCGCAGCCCGGCGATCATCTTCGCGACCTCCGCGTCCCGGCCGCGCCGGGCGGCAGCCGCCTGGAGGTCGGCCACGAACACCCGGGAGTGGTACGCGTGGTCCTCGGGAGGGTAGATCTCGCGCGCCCGCGGGTCGGTGAACCAGCGGTGAACGAAGCTCGCCGCCGGCCCGCGGCCCATCGGTGAGCCGCCCAGCAGCGTGCGGGCCAGATCGTTCTCGACCAGGGTTTCGTGCAGATCGGTGATGACCCGCGCCGGGGTGTTGGACAGCCGGTCCAGCAGCCCGAGGAGCGCCGGCTGCACATGTGCCGACGGCCCGTGTGCCGACGGGGGAACCGGCCGTTCGGCCAGGTGGAACAGGTGGTCGCGCTCGTCGCCGTTCAGACGCAGGGCGCGGGCCAGGGCGGCCAGGGTCTGGGCCGAGGGCTGGACGCCGTTCTTCGCGCTGCCGCGTTCCAGCTCGGTGTAGTAGTCGGCCGACAGCCCGGCCAGCTGGGCGACCTCCTCACGGCGCAGCCCGGGGACGCGCCGGCGCGTCCCCGTGGGGAGACCGACCTCGGCGGGGCGGATGCGGTCGCGGCGTGTCCTGAGGAAGGCACCGAGTTCTGGGAGGTTCACCCCTCCATCGTCGCGCGCGCGCCGGGGCCGAGCCAGGGGGTGGCAACCCCTGGGTGGACACAGCCCTGGCTAGGGGTGTGGGACCGGCCGATCGTGGAGGCCGCAGCAGGGCGACGGCGAGGCCGCCGCCCGACCGGCAACCACCCAGGAGTCAGCGATGTCCCATCCCCCGTCCCCCGACCGGACCGCCGCCCCGGCCGGGTCCACCGCCGCACCCCGTGTCGCCATCGTCACCGGCGGCTCACGCGGCATCGGCCGCCGGACCGTCGGCCGGCTGGCCGCCGACGGGTACGCCGTCGTGGTCGGCTACGCCGGCAACCGGGGCGAGGCCGAGGCCGCCGTCGAGGAGGCCGGCACCGCCGGTGGCCGGGCCGTCGCGGTACGCGCGGACGTCGCCGACGAACACGCGGTCGCGGCCCTGTTCGACACGGCCGAGGCGGAGTTCGGCGGTGTCGACGTCGTCGTGCACGCGGCGGGGCTGATGCGGCTGGCGCCCGTCGCCGAGCTGGACCTGGCCGTCCTGGACGAGGTGCACCGCACCAACATCCGCGGCACGTTCGTCGTCGCCCAGCAGGCCGCCCGCCGGGTACGCGGCGGCGGCGCGGTCCTGACGTTCTCGACGTCCGTGGTGGGGCTGGCCTTCCCGGGGTACGGCGCGTACGCCGCGAGCAAGGGCGCGGTCGAGGCGCTGACGCTGATCCTGGCCCGCGAGCTGCGGGGGCGGGATGTGACCGTCAACGCCGTCGCGCCAGGACCCACGGCCACCGATCTCTTCCTGGACGGCAAGGACGAGGAGACCATCGCCCGCCTGGCCGCCCAGCCCCCGCTGGAGCGGCTCGGCACCCCGGCCGACATCGCCGAGGTCGTCGCGTTCCTGGCCTCCCCGGACGGCCACTGGATCAACGGCCAGGTCGTCCGCGCCAACGGCGGCATCGTCTGAGCCCCCGGCAGCCCAGCCCACTCCCCGACCGACGAAAGGCGCTGTAATGACGAACGACGAGCCCGGCAAGCACGGCGAGTCCGGGAAGGTCGTCCTGGTCACCGGGGCCTCCAGCGGCATCGGTGCGCTGTCCGTACGTGCTCTGGCCCGCGCCGGGCACACCGTGTACGCGGGCATCCGCCGGACCGCGACCCGCAACGCGCCCGCGGTGGCCGAGCTGACGCGCCACGCCACCGAGCACCGGCTCGATGTGCACGCTGTCGAACTGGACGTCACCGTGCAGGACTCCGTCGACGCGGCGGTCGGCCGGATCGTCGCCGAGCGCGGCCGGCTGGACGTGCTCGTGCACAACGCCGGGCACATGGTGCTGGGCGCCGCCGAGGCGTTCACCCCCGAGCAGCTGGCGGATCTGTACGACGTGAACGTCCTGGGCACCCAGCGCGTCAACCGCGCCGCCCTGCCGCAGCTGCGTGAGCAGGGTTCGGGGCTGCTGGTGTGGATCGGCAGCTCCAGCACCCGCGGCGG
>Ga0164243_10009582_pt1 | contig 14081 bp, 12 predicted proteins | sample OricompcompostOP_FD_108781 | JGI IMG/M metagenome (GOLD analysis project Ga0164243, IMG submission 108781) | Organic Plus compost microbial communities from Emeryville, California, USA - Original compost - Organic plus compost (OP) | ecosystem: Engineered > Solid waste > Mixed feedstock >... | reverse complement strand
GAGTCGAGGGTTCCGTACGCCCGAGTCGAGGGTTGGGTGCGCCCGAGTCGAGGGTTGCGTGCGCCCGAGTCGGGGGTTGCGTGTGCCCGAGTTGGGGGTTGCGTGTGCCCGAGTCGGGGTTTCCGGGGGCCTTTCCCGAGTTGAGCGTTCCGTCCCGGCCAAGTCGGGATCCCGTGCGGCCGAGTCGAGGTTTCCGTGCGGCCGAGTGGGACGTTCCGCGTGGCAGAGCCCAGCGTTCGGTGGGCGTGGTGGCGGTTGTTCGGTGCCGGCCGAGTTTGGCTGGCGGCGTCTCTTCCCACCTCGATCCCGGATTGTGTGGCGGCGAAGCGCGGCCGGGGATCGGGGTGGGGAGAGGTCTGCCTGGGGCTCGGGTGGCTCAGCTTGGCCTCGCAGCCCACCCGCCTCCCCATCGGCCACCCGCCTCCCCATCGGCCACCCGCCTCCCCATCGGCCACGCGCCTCGGCTCGGGAACCGTTCCGCTCAGAACCACCGCTCCAAAACCTGCGCCACCCCGTCCTCCGTGTTCGGGCCGGTGATCTCGTCCGCCGCTTCGCGGGCGGCGGGGTGTGCGTTGGCCATCGCCACGCCGTGGCCCGCCCAGCGCAGCATCTCGACATCGTTGGGCATGTCGCCGAACGCGATGACGCGCTCCGCCGGGACATCGAACCGCTCGGCGACCTCCGCCAGGCCGGTCGCCTTCGTGATGCCGTGCGCGGAGATCTCGATCAACCCCGTACCCGCCGAGAACGTCACGTCCACCGACCGGTCCAGCACCGCGCGCACCGCAGCGGCCATCTCGTCCGAGCTCATGCCCGGGCGGCTGACCAGCAGCTTCATCGCCGGATGCCCGGTGATCTCGGCACGCGGCGACCGTACGCCCTCACCGTCGCCCCACGGGTTGCGGTAGCCCTGCTCGATCACCAGGTTCCGCACATCGGGATCGACGGCCCGCTGACCGATCCGCTCCGCGGCGAACCCGCAGCCAGGCAGCGCCTTGCCGACCTCCTCGACCACCTCGACGAGCAGGTCCGGCTGCAACAGCCCGTGCACCGCGACGACCCGATCCGCACCGATGTCATACAGCACGGCGCCATTCGCGCACACCGCGTAACCGGTCAGGCCCGCCTCGTGCGCCACCGCCGGGATCCACCGGGGCGGGCGGCCGCTGGCGAGCACGATCGGCACACCGGCGTCGGTCGCGCGCCGCACCACGGCGAGTGTGCGCGGGGACAGCCGCTCATAGGCGTCGAGCAGGGTGCCGTCGACGTCCGAAGCGATCAGCAGGGGTTTCTCCACACCGCCCATTGTCCCTGCCGCCCGGCTGACCGATAGCGTTGCCCGGGTGCGCGTAGGCATTGTGATTCTCCCGGAGGACCGGTGGTGGGCCGCCGAGCCCAAGTGGCGTGCGGCCGAGGAATACGGCTTCGACCACGCCTGGACCTATGACCACCTGGGCTGGAGATCCCTCGTCGACGGCCCCTGGTTCTCGGCCGTCCCCACGCTCACCGCCGCCGCGACCGTGACTTCCACCATCAGCCTCGGCACCTTCGTCGCGTCCCCGAACTTCCGGCACCCCGTGCCGTTCGCCCGCGAGCTGATCACCCTGGACGACATCGCCGACGGCCGCGTCATCCTCGGCGTCGGCGCGGGCGGCCTCGGCTACGACACCAAGGTCATGGCCGACCCGGAACTCACCCCGCGGCAGCGCGCGGACCGGTTCGCCGAGTTCGTGGCGGCCCTCGACGGGCTGCTGATGACCGACAACTTCGACTTCAAGGGCGAGTACTACCGGGCCAGCGGCGCGCGGAACCTGCCGGGCCCGGTGCAGCGGCCCCGGCTGCCCTTCCTGGTCGCCGCGAACGGCCCGCGCTCGATGCGGCTCGCCGCCCGCTTCGGTGCCGGCTGGGTGACCACCGGCGCCGCACCCGACGATCCGGACCGGACCGGGGCGCTGGACCGCTGGTGGGACAAGGTCGCGCAGCTGTCGTCCCGGTTCGACGAGGTACTGGCCGAGGTGGGCCGGGACTCCGCCGGTGTCGCCCGCTACCTGAGCCTGGACGCGGCGCCGGTGTACTCGCTGTCCAGCGTGCAGGCCTTCACCGACGCGGCCGGCCGCGCGGCCGAGCTCGGCTTCACCGACGTCGTCGTGCACTGGCCCCGGTCGAGCGAGCCGTATGCCGGGCGGGAAACAGTTCTTGAACAAGTGGTGGCCGACGTGCTGCCGGGGCTCCAAGACCGCGCTTAGCACAAGGGCGCCGCGATTGCACTCGGTCACGCCGGTACCCTCGACGCCCGTGAGCGAGCACACGAATCAGAGTGACTTTTCGGAAGCCGATTTCACCTCCTACGACCTCATCGTGGTCGGCTCCGGCTTCTTCGGGCTGACCGTGGCCGAGCGGGCCGCCAGCCAGCTGAACAAGCGGGTGCTCGTCCTGGAACGGCGTGCCCACATCGGTGGCAACGCCTACTCCGAGCCCGAGCCAGAGACGGGCATCGAGGTGCACCGCTACGGCGCGCACCTGTTCCACACCTCGAACAAGCGGGTGTGGGACTACGTGAACCAGTTCACCGAGTTCACCGGCTACCAGCACCGGGTGTTCGGCAAGTACCGGGGCCAGGTCTACCCGCTGCCGATGAACCTCGCGCTGATCAACCAGTTCTTCGGCAAGTCCCACACGCCGGACGAGGCCAGGAAGCTGATCGCCGAGCAGGCGAGCGAGATCGACACCGCCGACGCGCAGAACTTCGAGGAGAAGGCGATCTCGCTGATCGGCCGTCCCCTGTACGAGGCGTTCTTCCGCGGCTACACCGCGAAGCAGTGGCAGACCGACCCGAAGGAACTGCCCGCGGCGAACATCACCCGGCTGCCGGTGCGCTACACCTTCGACAACCGGTACTTCAACGACACCTACGAGGGCCTGCCGGTCGACGGTTACACCGCGTGGCTGAAGAAGATGGCCGAGCACGAGAACATCGAGGTGCGGCTGGGCGTCGACTACTTCGACGTGCGCGCGCTGATCCCGGCGGGCACGCCGACCGTCTACACCGGACCGCTGGACCACTACTTCGGCTACTCCGAGGGCCGGCTGGGCTGGCGCACGCTGGACTTCGAGCAGGAAGTCGTGCCGACCGGCGACTACCAGGGCACCTCGGTCATGAACTACAACGACGAGGACGTGCCGTTCACCCGGATCCACGAGTTCCGGCACTTCCACCCCGAGCGGGACTACCCGAAGGACAAGACGGTCATCGTCCGCGAGTTCTCCCGGTTCGCCAACGCGGAGGACGAGCCGTACTACCCGATCAACACGCCGGAGGACCGGGCGAAGCTCGAGCGCTACCGCGAGCTGGCCAAGAAGGAGGCCGCGGAGCGCAACGTGCTCTTCGGCGGCCGGCTGGGCACCTACAAGTACCTGGACATGCACATGGCCATCGGGTCCGCGCTGTCGGTGTTCGACAACAAGATCGCTCCGCACCTCACCGAGGGCGCGCCGCTGGACGGGAGCATCGATGCTTGAGAAGAAGGCAACCCGATCGGCAGAGATCGGCGTGCTCTCTACGGTGCAGCGGACACTCAAGCGGCCGGCCACGGTCAAGATCGCCCGTGGCATGTCGCACTTCGGTGAGCACAGCGCCGGATGGTTCGCGGCCGGTCTGCTCGGCGCGGCGGTGGACAAGCCCCGCCGCAAGGACTGGCTGGTCGCGGCGGCCGGCGTGGTCGGCGCGCACGCCGCGTCGATCGCGGTCAAGCGGGTGGTTCGCCGCCCGCGGCCGGAGGACCCCAGCGTGGAGGTCCTGGTCGGCACACCCAGCAGGTTGAGCTTCCCGTCGTCGCACGCGACGTCCACGACGGCGGCGGCGGTGCTGTACTCCGGATTGACCGGGCGTAACCTGGTTCCCGCTCTGGTGCCGCCGATGCTGGCCTCCAGGCTTGTGCTCGGGGTGCACTACCCGACCGACGTGCTCGCCGGTGCGGCACTCGGTGGCGTGGTCGGTGGCCTGCTGCGCAGGAAAATCCACAAAAAGGGGTAGGGAAATCCACTCGTGACCAAATCAGTGAACGAGACCGACGTGGAAAAGAGCGCGGTCGAAGCCGAAAAGACTCAGCCGGAGGCCACGGCGGAAACCCAGCCGGAGGCCGAGGCGGAGCGGGAGACGCCTGCCGTCAAGGGCGGGCCGATCCGGTCGGCGATGGGCGTGCTCAAGACGGCACGCCCGCGCCAGTGGGCCAAGAACGTTCTCGTCTTCGTCGCACCGTTCACCGCGGCGCAGATCACCAACGGCGGTGTGCTGCTCGACGCCGTCGTGGCCTTCGTCGCGTTCTCGCTGGTCGCGTCGTCGGTGTACCTGGTCAACGACGCCATCGACGTCGAGGCCGACCGGGCGCACCCCACGAAGCGAAACCGCCCGATCGCGGCCGGTATCGTCCCGGTCCCGGTCGCGTACGCCGCCGCCGTGTTGTTCTTCGCGGTCGGCCTCGGGATCTCCTTCCTGGCGAGCCCGCAGCTGGCGATCGTGCTCGGCGTGTACGAGGCGGTGCAGCTCGGGTACTGCTTCGGGCTCAAGCACCAGCCGGTGGTCGACCTGGCCATCGTCGGTTCCGGCTTCCTGATGCGGGCGATCGCCGGTGGTGTCGCCGCCGGTATCGCGCTGTCGCAGTGGTTCCTGCTGGTCACCGCGTTCGGTTCGCTGTTCATGGTCGCGGGCAAGCGGTACGCGGAGATCATGCTGTTCGAGCGCACCGGCGCGAAGATCCGCTCGTCGCTGAAGAAGTACTCGGCGAGCTACCTGCGGTTCGTGTGGGCCACCGCGGCCGCGATCCTGATCATGTCCTACGCGCTGTGGGCGTTCGAGCTGCGTGAGCGGGCCGACGGGTCGGTGTGGCCGGTCATCTCGATGGTCCCGTTCGTGATCGCGGTGCTGCGTTACGCGGTCGACGTGGACGGCGGCACCGCGGGTGAGCCCGAGGACGTCGTGCTCAAGGACCGGGTGCTGCAGGTGCTGGGCCTGCTGTGGGTCGCCTCGCTCGCGGTGACGTTCTACCTGTGACGAGCACGTTGGCGCGCGGGTCGGCTCCCGAGGCCGCCGCCGCGCCGGACGAACCGCCGCTCACGCGGCTCACGCTGGGCCGCACGCTCGCCGAGCTGGTCCTCGGTGGCCTGCTCGCGATCGTGCTGAGCCTGGTGCTCACCTTCGCGGCGAGCCGGATCGGCACGGACCCCGGTACGAACGTGCCGGACGCGCTGGTCAGCCTGGCCTGCGCGGTGATATTGCTGGTGTGTTTCGCCTCGCTCGGCTTCGGCTGGACGCGCCGCTGGCCGTCCTGGGTGAACCTGGCCGGCGCGTGGGCGGCGCTCACCGCCTTCGCGACACTGCTGCTCGCGATCCCGCTGCAGGCCACCCGCTTCTACCTGGGTGGTTCCTCGGTCGACAACACCTTCCGGCTCCAGTACATGGAGCGGATGACCGCGACCAGCGGCCTCGCGGACATGAACTACCACGGCCTCGCGCCGTACTATCCCGGCGCCTGGTTCTGGCTGGGCGGCCGGTTCGCGAACCTGATCGGCTGGGACGGCTGGGCCGCCTACAAGCCGTACTCGATCATGTGGGTGGCATTCGCGGCGGTCGTGGCCTTCGTGCTGTGGAGCCTGGTGGTCCGCCGCAGGCTCGCGTTGCTGGCCACCTTCGCGACCGTGCTGGTCGCGATGATCACCGTGGTGGTCGACGAGCCGTACGCGTGGCCGACGACCGCGTGGCTCCCGCCGATCGCCGTGCTCGCCTGGTCGGTGTTCCGGCGCCGCCGCATCCCGAAGTGGCCGGTCGTGCTGATCGGTGTGTACCTGGGCGTGGCGGCGATGACGTACACGCTGCACGCCGCGTTCGGTGTCGCCATCGTCGTGCTGCTGGCGGTCGTCGTCGGCGTGCTGGACGTGCGGCGCGGCCAGGCGCTCGGGCCGACGATCAAACGGCTGTTCCTGCGCCTCGCGGGCATGGGCGTCATCACGCTGCTGCTCGCACTGGTCACGTGGGGACCGTTCATCCTCGCGGGCGGGCTCGGCGAGCCGAACGTCGCCGCGCATTTCCTGCCGGACTCGAGCGCGTTCTTGCCGACCCCGTTCGAGCCGACCAGCGTGTCCGGGGTGCTGTGCCTGGCCGGGCTTGTGTGGCTGATCGTGCGCGCACGCCGCGACGCGATCGCGTTCTCATTGCTGACGGTCGTCGCGCTGGTCTACGCCTGGTACGTGCTGAGCACGCTCGCGCTGCTGGTCCACACCACGCTGCTCGCGTTCCGGTTCGCCGGCACGCTGCAGACGGTGCTCGCGGTGGCCGGGGTGTTCGCGGCCGTCGAACTCCTGCGCGCGGTGCCCAAGCTCGTGCACAACGCCCGGCCGGTGCTGATCACCGGATTCGTGCTGGCCCTCGCCGGCGCGGTGTCGCTGACCCAGACGAGCGTGCAGTCGTCGCTGGATCCCCAGGTTCAGGACGCGGAATCCGACTACTACGCCGACGGCTACAACGCCAAGGGTGAGCACGACACGAGCCAGGACGGCGCCTGGACGGGCGCGCTGATCAGCACCATCGACCAGCTGTCGGGCCGGGCCGAGACGGACAACATCGTGCTGTCTGCGTACGACCGGCTGCTGTCGTTCGCGCCGTACTGGGGTTTCCAGCAGACCACGCCGCAGTACGCGAATCCGCTCGGCGAGTACGACAAGCGTAACGACGAACTGCGGAGCTGGGCGGCGTCGGCGGATTCGGAGCAGCTGCTGCGGCGGCTGGACGCGAGCCCGTACGAGGCGCCGAATGTGTTCGTGTTGCGCCGCGTCGAGGGCAAGCTGATCGCCTACGCCGCGTCCGATGCCTTCCCGCGTGAGGTGCCGTTGCGGGTCGACCAGGTCTCCTTCGATCCGGTGCTTTTCCAGTCCCCGGAATTCGTGACACGGAATGTCGGGCCGTTCACGGTGGTCGTGAAGTGGTAACTTCGGACAGGTGAGAAGCACCTGGTGGTTACCCGCGGGTGCCGCCGTGGTGTCCGCACTGGTCTTCCTGCTGGCCAAGGACAGTCTCACCGACGACGCGTTCATCACGCTGGCGTATGCGAAGAATCTCGCGCTGCACGGCGAATGGGCGCTGATTCCCGGACATCCCGCCAACACCGCCACCTCGCCGCTGAACGTCGCGCTGCTCGGGTTCGTCTCGTTCCTGACCAGGGTGAGTGGTTCGGTCCATCCGGTACTGGCGCTGGGCATCGTGACCGTGCTGGCCGGCGCGACGATGGGCTGGGCGTGGGCCAGGATGCGCATGCCGGCGGCCGGTGCGCTCGGCGTGCTCGTGGTGCTGCTGAACCCGCTGCTGCTGTCCGCGCTCGGGCTGGAAGTCGTGCTGATCGCGACGGTGCTGATCCTGTTGGTGTCGTTCGCCCGGCAGCCGGTCGCGTTCGGACTGATCTCCGGGCTGACCCTGCTGACCCGGCTGGATCTCGTCGTGTTTGTCGTGCTGATCGGGCTGAGCTCGCCCGCCGTCCGGCGGCATGCGTTGCGCGCGCTGGGTTTGCTCGTGCTCGTGATCCTGCCGTGGCATCTGTTCAGCTGGTTCTACTTCGGTTCCGCGGTGCCGGACACGTTGGTGATCAAGCAGTTGCAGCCGCCGTTCGGCAAGAACTTCTTCGAGACCGGCATCGACCAGATGTGGTTCGGCAACGAGCTGACGATCCTGACGTTCGCACCGGCCGAACTCGGGGTGCTCGCGCTGGTGGTGACCTTGTGCCTGCGCCGGTTCGGTCCGATCGAGGCGCTTGGTATCAGCGGAATCGCTTACTTCGCGGTGTATTCGTTCCTCGGTGTGCCCGCGTACCACTGGTACTACGTGCCGCCGATCGTCGCGTTGTCCATGTGTGGTGCGGGAATCGCGGGCACTTTGCCCGTTCCGGCAAAGGCGGGCGTGCTTGGACTCGTCGGGGCACTGATCGTGGCGTACATCCCGGCGGGGTTCACCGGGCGCGGCGTGCCGTGGTCGTCGCCGCCGTTCTTCGGCAACTGGGCCAGCGCGCGGGATTACGCCCGCGTCGGGCTGGAACTCAAGGACCGCGTCGGCGGCGCGGCGACGGGTGCGCCGGGGGAGATCGGCACGCTGGCGTACTTCTGCGAGTGCACGCTCGTCGACGGTTTTTCCGATCGGGGTCTGCTCGGCCCGCAGATCAGGGCGCGGATGGATCGCGCGAGCGCGTTCGGGCGCTGGCTGCTGAACCTCAACTACAAGCATTTCGACTGGTCACTGCGGCCGATCCCGCTTGTTTACCAGATGGGGTACGAGCCGGGGCCCGGTGCTGCCGAATGGACGGTTTCGTCCGCGGCCAAGGGTGTCGGGCACTTCACGCTGGTGCCGACTCGCTGAACCTGTAAGGTCCTCGTAAACTCCCAGCGCAATGAGGAGTCGGGGAAAGCAAAGGGTGGTCATGAGTTACCCCCTGTACCGGCGTGGCACGTTCGCCGTGCTTGACGGCACATCGCATCCGGTGTCCTACGCCTACGGTGACAACTACGTGCATTTTCGCGACAACGGCAAGCCGACGCCCTACCCGAGATCCGTTCCGACGCCGGTCGAGATGTGCGAGCGTGTGTTCTCCGTGCAGGTGTACGCGCGGTACCGCGGACACGGCGTGCTGGTCGATGACGTCGACGAGGCGGGTATGGCGCGTCTGATGGAAGCCGAGTGGGACGGCGAATGGGCCACCATCAACGGTTTCGTGCAGGAGAACAAGTACGAGTACTACAAGACCGCCGATCTGCGGGATCTGCGCGACTACTACGAAAAGCAGACGGATCTGCTGTTTCCCCGTTGGCGCGCGGCGCATTTCGCGCGGCCGATCGAGGGACACGAGCTGACCGGCGGATGGGCGAACGGCGAGCCGGCGGTGGTGCACGGCAGGCCACGCTCGGGCATCCTGGAGAACGAGGACGGCCGCGTCGCGAAGGTGACCACGCGCGCCGAGTACCTTGGACATCCCTGCGAGGTCAAGGGAATCTCGGCGGACGGCTCAGTGGGACTGCGCTTTCTCGGCACGGACGCCGACCGCGCCGAGGCCGACGGCTTCACCATGACCGACGGCCACTGGACGAAAACCGTGCACATCTACGACGTGGCCCGCTACCACGAACACCATGAGGACCTGCTGTTCGACAGCTGGCGCGAGTCCTCGCACCTCAGCACGTAAGTCCACAACGGACTCCCCGGGTGGGGCCGCCTTCCGGTCCCACCCGAGGATCCGCTCAGATCGGCAGCTTGCGGAAAATGGGCCGGGGCACGTGCCGCAGCACGGACATCACCGCGCGGAACTGCGCGGGCGCCCACACCAGGTCCTTGCCTTTGCGCGCCGCGTCGACCGCGATCGTGGCGACCTGTTCGGCGGTCTGCTCCAGCGGCGCCTTGCCCATGCCCTCGGTCATCTTCGTCTTGACCTGGCCGGGGCGCACCACCGTGACGGTCACGCCGTGCGGCCGCAGCGCCTCGCCGAGGCCCAGGTAGAAGCCGTCGAAACCGGCCTTGGTGGAGCCGTACACGAAGTTCGAGCGGCGCACGCGCTCGCCGGCGACGGACGACAGCGCGATGATCGAGCCGTGGCTCTGCTGCTTGAGCTTGTTCGCCAGCGCGACCCCGACGGAGACGGCCGCGGTGTAGTTGACCGTGGCGAGGTCGACCGCCGTGGCGTGGTTCTGCCAGGCTTCCTCGGCGTCACCGAGCAGCCCGAACGCGACGACGGTCACGTCGATGTCGCCGCCGGCGAACGCCTTGTCGATGACCGAGGGATGCGAGGCCGTGTCCTTCGCGTCGAAGTCCACTTCGGACACTTCGGCGCCGAGGCCGCGCAGTTTCTCGGCGGCGAGCTTGCGACGCTCGGACGCCCGCGCCGCGAGCACGACCTTCAGCGGCTGCTCGGCAAGGTACTTCTCGGCGATCGCGAGCGCGATGTCCGAGGTACCGCCGAGCAGCAGCAGCGACTGGGGATTGCCTACCGCGTCGATCACAGCTCAAGCCTCCGGCTCATGTCTGAGGCGAAAACGCCTTCGGGGTCAACGGAATGACGAACCTTGCGCCATTCCTCCAAGCGCGGGTACATCTTCGCGAACGCTTCCGGCGTGGTGCGCGAATCCTTCGCGGTGTAAAGCCGTCCGCCGATGGAGAGAACTTCTTCGTCGAGATCGCGGCAGAACCTGCTCAGCCCGGCCTTGATCGGGAAGTCGACGCAGACCATCCAGCCGGGATGCGGGAACGACAGCGGCGCCCGGTTGCCCTCGCCCATCTGCTTGAACACGTTGAGGAACGAGTAGTGACCGGAGTTGGCGATCTTCACCAGGATCCGGCGCAGTTCCTCGGCCGCGCCGAGGGGAGTGCTGAACTGGTACTGCAGGAAACCCTTCGAACCGTAGGCCCGGTTCCACTCACCGAACATGTCGAGCGGGTGGTAGAAGGCGGTCAGGTTCTCGATGACGCCGCGCTTGCGCTTGGGCGACTTCCGGTACCAGGCCTCGCCCAGCATGCTGAAGGTCAGCTTGTTCGCGAGTCCGTTGGGGAAGACGTCCGGCAGCGTCGCGAGCTTCGGCGCGTCGAACTTCAGCGGATCCTGCCGCAGTTTGGGCGGCAGCTCGTCCAGTTTGGCCAGCGACCCCCGGCTGAACGCCGCCCGGCCGAGCTTGGGTCCGCTCGAGATCGCGTCGAACCAGCCGGAGGAGTAGGTGTAGTTGTTCTCCGAACCGTTGCTGACCAGTTCGAGCGTCTCGTCGAGGTTCTCGGTGCGGTCGAGGTCGGCGATGAAGTACGCGGTCTCGGTCTTCGTCATCTTGACCTTGGCGCGCACGATGATCCCGGTCAGCCCGATCCCGGCGACGGTCGCCCAGAACAGCTCCGACTCGGGGCCGTCCGAGGTCAGCGTCCGGACCTGCCCGTCGGCCGTGACCAGGTCCATCGACAGCACGTGGTTGCCGAAGCTGCCCGCGCTGTGGTGGTTCTTGCCGTGAATGTCGTTGGCGATCGCGCCGCCGATGGTGACCTGGCGCGTGCCCGGCAGCACCGGCACCCACAGACCGTGCGGCAGCGCCGCCTTCATCAGCTGGTCGAGGCTCACGCCGGCGTCCATGTCGACGACGCCGGTGTCGGGGTCGATCGAGTGGATGCGGTTCAGTGCGGTCATGTCGATGACCAGACCACCCGCGTTCTGCGCCGGGTCGCCGTAGGAGCGGCCCAGCCCGCGCGCGATCACGCCGCGCTCACCGGCCCGCGTCACCGCCTGCGCGATGACCTCGGGGTCCGGGGTGCTCAGTACGTCTGCCGTGGTCGGAGCTGTGCGGCCCCACCCGGTCAGTGTCCGCCGCTCGGTCCGCGGCTCGGGAGTCGCTGCGTTCACCCGGACCAGGGTAACGATCCCCGATCGGAGGCTTGCGCCGCGTCGCTTCTACACTTTCCCGGGTCCCTAAAAATCCATGCTGGCGAGGTAGTGCAGTGGTGTCTACGGAACCGCAGGAGCAGGTGGAAACGCCGATGAAGGCCTCGCCGGGTCTCCTCGGCCAATTGGTGCGCTTCGTGCTCATCGGCGGGTTCTGCGCCCTGCTCGATCTCGGCACCTACACGCTCGAACGGCATCTGGGGATGGATTTCGCGCCCTGGGACACCGTCGCAAGGGCGATCAGTTTCATCGTGGGAACTACAACGGCGTATTTCCTTAACCGGAAATTCACGTTCTCCGCGGGGCGTAAGGAAGGCAAGGGGCAGATCGGCGGTTTCGTGCTGCTCTACACCGTCACCTTCTTCGTCGCGGTCGGGATGAACGCACTGATGCTCGCGGTACTGCCCGAAATGGCGTGGAAAGCCACGCTGGCCTGGGTGATCTCGCAGGGCACCGCCACCGCGATCAACTTCGTGATGCTCAAATGGGTGGTTTTCCGGGAGAGTCCCGCGCAGTAGTGCGCAAAGATTTCACAGCGTGAGCGTGTAGTTTGGCTCGGGCGTGACGAAAACCCTGGAGGACAGCGAACTTATGGCAGGCAAAGCCGCGACGGCCAGGACACGGGCGAACGGCGCCCCGACCGCCGCGACGAAGGAGCAGACCACGTTCACCGAGCACACTCCCCAGGGGAGACTCACCACGCAGCGTGGCCTGTTCAGCGGCCCATCGCTGATCGTGTCGAAGGACCTCTACGCGGAGGTCCTCGAGGGTGTCGTCACTCGTAAGCGGGACAGCATCGCACTCGAGCCGTCCGCCAGGGTCACCTGCAACACCTACTTCGGACGCTTCCCGGCCAGCTACTGGCAGCGCTGGACCACGGTCCGTGACGTCCGCGTCGAGCTGGTCGTCACCGGTTCGGGTGCGGTGTCGGTGCGGGCATCCGACTTCGCGGGTGAGCCGCGCACGATCGCCGGCCGCGAGATCGACGGTGCGGAGCGGGCGGCGGTCGCGTTCGACGTCAAGCTCGACAAGTTCCTCGACGGTGGCGCGCTGTGGGCCGACCTGAGCACCGAGGCCGGGCAGCGGCTGACCGTCGAGCAGGTGCGCTGGACCGTCGAGCCGCCGGAGAAGATCCGGCCCACCGCGGTGACCATCTGCACGATGAACCGCGCCGACGACTGCCTCGGCAATCTCCGCGCGCTCGCCGACGACATCGCGTCACTGGACACTCTTGACGCGATTTACGTCGCGGACCAGGGCACCGACCGGGTGGACTCGCGGGACGGGTTCGCGCAGGTCAAGGCCGATCTCGGAGAGAAGCTGCACTACATCACCCAGCCGAACCTCGGCGGTGCCGGCGGCTTCACCCGCGGCCTGTACGAGGTGGCCGGGCACACCGAGACCGAGCACGCGAACGTCCTGTTCATGGATGACGACGTGCTGCTCGAGCCGGACCTGATCATCCGCATGACGGCGTTCAGCAACCGCGCCGCGAACCCGATCATCGTCGGCGGGCAGATGCTCAACCTGCTGCACCCGCACCAGCTGCACGTCGGCGCGGAGTACGCGCGGCTGAACTCGCTGGAGCCCGGTGTGCCGGTCGAGAACAGCCTGTCGACGGCGGACCTACTGGGGGTCGACGAGGAGACCGGCAAGCCGAACCGGCAGGAGCGGCGGGTCGACGCGGGGTACAACGGCTGGTGGTCGTGCCTGATCCCGTACGAGGTGGTCGAGAAGACCGGGTATCCGATGCCGTTCTTCTTCCAGTGGGATGACGCCGAGTACAGCTACCGGGCGCGGGAGCACGGTTTCCCGACGGTCACGCTGCCCGGTGCCGGTGTCTGGCACGCGGACTTCCACTGGAAGGACTGGGACGAGTGGCATCGGTACTTCAACCTGCGTAACTCGATCATCACGGCGGCGCTGCACAGCGAGTTCAACCTGACCGTGTTGTGCCGGGTGCTGATGGCGCAGCTGGTGCGGTACCTGCTGGGGATGCAGTACGGGCTGACGCACACGCTGATCAAGGCGGTCGAGGACTTCCTCGCGGGCCCGGAGATCCTGCACGACGGTGGTGTGGCCGCGATGAAGGAGATCCGCGAGATCCGCGCCCGCTACCCGGAGACGAAGCGCTACGACCCGACCGAGGTGCCGGGCATCGCCTCGAACGACATCGGGATCATCAACAGCCCGGGCCGCCCCGCCCTGCAGCGGCTGGTGCTGCTGAAGCGCGTCGTCGACCGGCTGCGCGGCCGTTCGCGCTTCGGCCTGGGCGCCATCCCGGCCGACGAGGCGAACTGGTGGCACGTGGCCCTGTTCGAGACGGCGGTCGTGACGGACGCGAACCAGGAGGGCGTGCGCGTGCGCCGGTACGACCGCGACCGCATGCTGGAGCTGGGCAAGCGCGGCCTGCAGGTGATCAACCGCCTGCGCAAGGAGGGCAAGGCGGTGCAGGCCCAGTACAAGCGCGCCCTACCGGACCTGACCAGCCGCGAGAACTGGAAGCGGCTGTACGAGCTGTGATGTGAGGCCGAAGCCGGGGCGCGGTCCGAAGGGCCGTGCCCCGGCTTTTATGTGGGGAGTTTGGGCTCGACGATCGTGGCGATTTTGTTCACCAGGTCACACGTCTCGTCGGTCGTC
>Ga0164243_10009580_pt1 | contig 14082 bp, 9 predicted proteins | sample OricompcompostOP_FD_108781 | JGI IMG/M metagenome (GOLD analysis project Ga0164243, IMG submission 108781) | Organic Plus compost microbial communities from Emeryville, California, USA - Original compost - Organic plus compost (OP) | ecosystem: Engineered > Solid waste > Mixed feedstock >... | reverse complement strand
GCGCCCAGGGCCGGTGCGGGTGGTGGTCGCACCGGCCGCGCTCGGTCGCGCGACGGGGGCAGCCGTCGACGTTGCAGATCGTCGGAGCGAGCATCGGTCGAAGTGGTGGCCGTCGGGCCGCGACCGACCGTTGACGCGCGAGCCCGGTGCGCGCTGCTGTCCCGGCCCGGCCCACGAAAGGAGGAAGGAAGCGGAGCCTGTCGCACGATCGCGACGGGGACAGCATTGGTCGGTCGCGGCCCGGGAGGCGGGGTCGCGGACGAAGCGAAGGGGCCGCGCGGGCGGCCCTGCCGGGAACGAGAAACGGCGCCGGTTCGCGGCGCCGGTTCTGATCGCGGACGTAGTTCGTCCGTCGGCAAGAAGCGTATCTGAGACAGCCGACGGACTGCAACCCGGGTCCGGGATCAGGGCGCGCACGGGCCGCTCGAGGCGCCCGGAAGGTCCCCGCTGGATCCCGGGTGCGGTCACGAATCAACCGGGTCGGCGGGCGATCGGCCGAGATCTCCGGGCGACGTTCTCCCTGCAAACGGGCGACTTATCGTGCACGCCCGTCTTCTCGCTTCAGCCCTCGAAGTCTCTCGTAATGAAGGGGTCAGCGGTTCGAGTCCGCTCGGAGGCTCCTGATCGGAACCCCCGCCACCGGCGGGGGGTCCGTCGTTCCGGGCCCCGGAACGGGCGACGGCCCGCCGAGGCGGGCCGTCGGGGCGGTTCGGGGCCGCGATCAGCGGCGCGTGCCGCGAACCTTCACCGGCCCGGGCTGGACGCTCGTCGTGCCGCCGCTGCCGCGCAGGGCGACCTTCAGCCGCACGAGCGAGCCGCGCTGGAGCCGCCGCTTCAGCGCGCCCTTCGTCGCCAGGGTCACCTTCGTCGTCCGGCCGGCGCGGATCGTCACCGTGCGGCGGAGCACCGAGCTGCGGCCGCTGGTCACGGTGATCCGGACCCGGCAGGAGCTCGGGGCGCCCTTGGCGCAGGAGAGCGCGAACGAGATCCGGCCGGTGCGGGTCGCTCGCAGGTTGCGCTTGACCAGCCGCACCCGGCGCGCGACCGGCTTGCGCGTCGCCCCCGGCGCAGCCGCCGAGGGAGCCGGCGCGGGCGGGGCGAGCGGCGCGGGCGGCGGGCTGACCGCGCCCGGGTCGACGTTCGTGACCGGATCGGGCGCCGGCGGCTCGGTCTGCGGGGCCGGCGGCTGCTCGATCACGATCGGCCGCGGCGTCGCGCTGCCGTCGTACTCCAGCGCCGGGAACTGCGTCGGCTCGACGTGGCCGTGCAGCCGCTGCTCGATCGCGTAGGCGAAGCCGAGGATCTTCGGGTCGTCCCAGGCGCGGCCCTGGATCTGCAGCGAGACCGGGTGCCCGTGGTCGTTGCGCCCGACCGGCACGATCACCTCGGGCGCGCCCGAGTTCGACGCCGGCGCCGTGGCGAACGCCCCGCCGAGCTGCAGCGAGTCGTTGTCGTGGAAGTCCGACGTGTTGTTCGGGTAGACGACGGCCGCGACGTCGGCGTCGTCCATCCACTGGGCGATCCGGCGCTTGTACTCCAGCCGCCGCTCGCGGTGGGCCCGCAGCTGCTCCGGGGTCATCCGCCCGGTCGCCGTGGTCGGGCTGCTGGAGCGGTTGTAGGGCAGCTTCTTCTGCGAGTCCTGGATCTCGGCCGCGGTGTCGTACGGGGACTCGGGGTGGGCCTCGATCCAGCGCGCCCAGCCCTCGGTGCCGGTCGACGTGCCGGGGGTCGAGACGTTCGGCGGGGCGCTCGGCGCGTCGGGGACCGGCACGAGCGTCGCCCCCATCGCCTCCAGCTCGTGCAGCGCGGCGTTGGAGACCTCGAGCGTGCCGGCGGTGCCGTACGAGGTCGACGCGAACGTCGACGGGACGTAGCCGATCCGCTTGCCGCGCAGGGCGTCGGCGTCGAGCACGGACTTCCAGTCCGCCGGCCGCTGGTGGTCGGCGTCGGCGGCGACCGTCACCTCGTCGCTGGGGTCGGTGCCGGTGGTGACGTTGAGGATCGCCGCCAGGTCGCTCACCGACCGCGCCAGCGGCCCGGCGTAGTCCTGCAGGAAGTTCAGCGGCATGACGCCCGAGCCCGAGCTCATGCCGTCGGTGCCGCGCAGCGCCACCAGCGAGCTCGCGCCCGACGGGGCGTTCAGCGACACGCCCGTCTGGCTGCCCATCGAGAAGGCGGCGAAGCTCGCCGCGACCGCGACGCCCGAGCCGCCGGAGGAGCCCTGCGAGGTCGCCGAGGGCTTGATCGCGTTCCAGACCTGGCCCCAGGCGCTCTCGGAGTGCCGGCCCGAGTTCGCGTACTCCGACATGTTCGCCTTGCCGATGATCACGGCGCCGGCGTCGCGCAGCCGGGCGACCTGGAACGCGTCCTTGACCGGGCGGAAGCCCTCGAAGACGAGCGACCCGTTGGTCGTCGGCATGTCCTTGGTGTCGTAGAGGTCCTTGACCGCCACCGGGATGCCGAGCAGGTCGGTGTCCTTGCCCTTCGCGCGGGCGACGTCGGCGGCCTTCGCCTGCTCCATCGCGTCGTCGGCGACGTGGATGAAGCTGTGCAGGCCCAGCTGGCCGGTGTCGTAGGCCGCGATCCGGTCCAGGTAGGCGCGGGTGATCTCCTGCGAGGTGGTGCGGCCCGCCCGCAGGTCGGCCTGCATCTCGGTCAGCGTCTTGCCGACGACGTCGTAGGGCGAGGTCGTCTTCGGCGTCTTGGTGACCGGGGCCTTCTCGGGCTGCGGCGGCTGGGTCGTGGCGCAGGTGGCCGGCAGGCTCGCGTCGATCGCCGCGAGGTCCCAGTTGGCCAGGGTGCAGCGCATCGCGGTGCTGATCCCCGAGAGGTCCGGCGCCGCCGCCAGGGCGCTGGCCCGGTCGACGACCGCCTGGATCTGCGCGCCGGCCGTGGCGGCGGTGTCGCGCAGGCCGATGACGGCGAAGTGCGCCAGCGAACGGGTCTGGCCCGGCGCGATCGTCAGCCGGCGCAGGTAGCCGTGGAAGTTCGACTCGTGCCCCGTCGCCGGCAGCGCGTTGGCGAACGGGTCGCGCATCTGGTTGCCCATCCGCAGCAGCCCGCTCGGGTCGCCGATCACGGTCGCCGACGTGCCGTTCTGAGTCGGGCCGGAGGTCGGCGTCGCGGCGGCGGCCGTCGGCGTGCCGACGGCGACCCACGAGTCGGCCGGCGTGATCGCCTGGTCGCCGCTGGAGGTGGCGAGGATCTTCGCGCTGGTGGCCTGGTAGCCGGAGGCGGTGTCGCTGGCCTGGCCGAGGATGCCGCCGAACGAGACCTCGATCGTCACCGGCGCGCTCGTGCGGTTGGTGAACGAGTCGACCCAGCGCGCCCAGTTCTCGCCGCGGTCGATCTTCAGGTTGCGGCTGACGTCGACGCCGGAGACCCGCACCGGCGTGGTGGTGGCGAACTCGTCGAGGCCGTCGAACCGCAGGCCGAACCCGCGCAGCAGCTCGCCGTCGAGGCGGTCCGGGTGCAGGCCCGACACGCTGACCCGCAGGCCGCCGTAGCCGAGCAGCGAGTTCTGGTTCGTCGAGCGGATCGAGCCGGTGTCCAGGCCGGGCATCGCCGCGTCGTTGACGCCCCACGACTCGCCGTTGGCGGAGCTGACGTAGTTGATCGCGGACGCCGACGGCACCGCGGTGAGCGCCGCGGCGGAGGCGGCGACCGCGACCGCGGCGGCACGGGCCGTGCGCGAGCGTGGGCGGGACGTGGAGCGTGAGCGGGGCATGGAGACTCCGGGGTCGGGAACGTGCGCGACGGCCGGCGCCGCGCGAGGAGCGCCGTGCGGGCGGCCCGGACGGGCCGATCGCCGCCGACGAGCGGCGGGACGCACGACGAACTTGATGGTGCCAAGCATGTTCGAACGCGCCCCTGCCGGTGTGTCCTGTACGCGCCCGGCCACGTTTCGACCGGTGGACAGGGCGCCGTCGGCCCGCCGGCTGCATGCGCGCGTGCAGCCCGTCGGACGGGCCGCGTAGCGTCGCGCGACGATGCTGCGCGAAGCCCGGAGCGCCCGCTTCGACCGCCGGACGACCCCGCTCGGTCGCCGCTACGGCCTGGTCCACGGCCGCGAGCGGGCGACCGCGACCTGGGGCGCGCGGGCGTTCCGCCGCCTCCAGCGCGAGCAGTGGGAGCGGCCGGTGCCGCTGCTGCGCGACGACCGGCGGACGTGGTGGGCATTCGAGGACCGGATCTGGTGGGAGGACGAGGACCTCGCCGCCGAGGACGTCCTCGCGCTCGTCCGCGAGCGGGAGCGGCGCGGCCGCCGCCGGCTCGAGCGCGCCCACGCGGCCCTCGTCGCCGATGGCGAGCCCGAGGCGCCGCGCCGCGCGCCGATCCCGCGCGAGGTCCGGCGGGCGGTCTGGGAGCGCGACGGCGGCGCCTGCGTGGCCTGCGGGGCGACCTTCGACCTGCAGTACGACCACGTGATCCCGGTCGCGCTCGGCGGGGCGAGCACCGTCGAGAACCTCCAGGTGCTCTGCGCCCCGTGCAACCAGGAGAAGGGCGCGAGCCTCTGAGGCCGGTCCCGGGGACCGGCCCGGCCCCGGTCAGTCCGCGGCCGGCGGGGCCCCCGGGGCGGAGTGCACGAAGTCGCTGCGGCGGATCAGCACCGCCGCGCCGGCCGCGCCGACGAAGGCGACGATCGCGCCGATCAGCAGCAGGGCGTCGAGGCCGCTGACGAACGTCGCGTCGGCCGCCTCGCGCAGGCGCTCCAGCGCCGGCGGCGTCAGGTTCGGGATCGCGTGCAGCGCCCGGTCGGCCTGCCCGGCCGTGACCGCGGCGGCGAGCTGGTCGACGCGCTCGGGATCGACCGGCGTCCCGGCCGGCAGGCGGGCGGCGACCTCCTGCCCGAGCCGCTCGTGGACGTGGTGCTGGAAGACGGCGCCCAACGCGGCGACGCCGGCCGCGATCCCGACCTGGCGGAAGGTCGAGTTGATGCCCGACGCCATCCCGCTGCGGCGCGGCTCGACGACGCCGATCGCCGTCGAGGCCAGCGGCGGGTTGACGAGGCCCGACCCGATCCCCGCGATCACGAAGCCGGCGATCAGCACCGTCCAGGCCGAGGTCGGGTCGATCTGACGCATCAGCAGCAGGCCGATCCCGACGAGCAGCAGCCCGCCGCCGAGCAGGGCCCGCACCGGCACGATCGCCGAGAGGCGGCCGGCGACCGGTCCGACGAGCAGCGTCAGGCCGGTCAGCGGCAGGAACCGCAGGCCGGCCTCGAGCGGCTCGTAGTCGAGCACGCCCTGCAGGTAGAGCGTCAGGTAGAGGAACATCGCGAACAGCGACGCCGACATGCAGAAGGCGACCAGCGACGCGCCGACGAACGTCGGCTTGCGCAGCAGCCGCAGGTCGAACAGCGGGTGCTCGCGGCGCAGCTGGACCGCGGCGAAGAGCGCCAGCAGCACGACCGAGCCCACCAGCGACCCCGCGATCGGCGCCGACCCCCAGCCCTCGGCGTTGCCGCGCACGAGGCCGAAGACGAGCAGGAAGAGCGACGCGCTGAAGAGCACCGCGCCGACCCAGTCGATCCCGGCCGGGTGGGGGTCGCGCGACTCCTGGACCTTCGCCAGCGTCAGCGTGATCGCCACCGCGCCGATCGGCACGTTGACCAGGAAGATCCACTCCCAGCCGAGGCCGTCGGTCAGCGCGCCGCCGAGCAGCGGTCCGATCGCGATCGCCGACCCGGTCACCGCGCCCATCACCCCGAACGCGACGCCGCGCTCCGGGCCGTGGAAGGCCTGCGCGATCAGCGCCAGCGACGTCGCGAACATCATGCCGCCGCCGATCCCCTGGACGCCGCGGAGCAGGTTCAGCAGCAGCGGGGTGCCGGAGAGGCCGCAGCCGATCGACGCCAGCACGAAGACGACGAGCCCGGCCACGAACACCGAGCGCCGGCCGACGAGGTCGGCGAGCGAGCCCGCCACCAGCAGCGACGCCGCGAGCGTCAGCGCGTAGGCGTTGACGACCCACTCGAGGTCGGTGAACGAGGAGCCCAGGTCGGCTCCGATGCTCGGCAGGGCGACGTTCACGATCGTGACGTCGATCAGGAGCATGAAGACGCCCATCGCGATCGCGATCAGCGTCCACCAGCGTCGGTCCATGTGGAGCTCCCTGGCGGGTCGTGGGACGGGACGCGGTGCGGGACGGCACCGGCCTGCGCAGCCTAGACCGCGCCCGGACGGCACCGGCCGATCCGGCGCGTCGCCGCTCTGGCGGCGCGATGCCGCTCGTCCCACGTGCCGCGGCGCGCCGCGAGGGGCCGCTCAGCGGTCGAGGGCGGCCGGCGGCGCCGACGACCGCGATCGCCGCGGCACGTCAGCGGGCGCGGCTCGCACGTCGGCGCTCGGCGGGCTCAGCCGCAGAGGGAGCCGCTGGCGGGGACGGTCGGCGCCGCGTCGGTGGCGGCCAGGCGGACCGTGACGGTGACCGGCTTGCCCTTGCGGACCGGGAAGGAGAGCAGCGCGACGCGGCGGGTCCGCGGCGAGGTCGGCTGGCCCGGCAGCGACGCCAGGCGCAGGCGCGCCCCGCGCGGCACCCGGCAGAGGCCGGCCCGGTAGCCGCCGACGGCGGCCCGCAGCAGCAGGCCGCGCGCGCCGTCGGCCGAGACCGCCCGTCCGCCGAGCGGCCCGCCGCCCCCGCCGCGGCGCACGATCCGCGCGCTCGCCCCCGCCCCCCAGATCGGCAGCCGGACCGTCGCGACGGCGTCGCGGGCGGGCGTCACGCGCCGCGTCACGAGGATCGACCCCGAGGAGAAGCGCGACGTGACCCGCACCCGGCCGGCCCCGGTGCGCACCTCGGCCCGCGCGGCGAGCGCGCGGGAGAACGTGCCGCGCAGGTCGCTCCGGCCGGCGTCGCGGACCGAGAAGCTCGTCCGGCCCCGCCGCGCGATCGCCCGGCCGGGTTGCGTGTCGAGCGCGATCCGGCCGCCGACCGTCAGGTCGAGCCCGAAGGCGCCGCGGCCGCTGCCGCCCAGCCCGGACACCGGGTCACCGGCCCCGGAGAGCAGCCGCGCGAGCTCGACGCCGCCGTAGTCGTCGGTCGGGTGGCGGAGCAGGATCGCCGTCGAGTAGCGGCGGGTGGAGACGCCGAGGCGGTGGACGTCGGGGTCGTAGGCGAACCACGGCGGCGGCTGGGAGCCCGGCAGCCGACCGACGCGCAGCTGCGCCAGCCGCGCGGCGTGGGCGGCCATCCGCGACGCGGTGAAGACCGGGTCCTGGACCGGCGCGCCGTCGCGGCCCCGGATGCCCCACAGCGCGCTGGGCAGCAGGCCGCCGCTCTGCGCGGCGAGGCGCTCGTAGGTCTCCAGCCCGCGGTCGGACACCGACGCCGCCCAGGCGGCCTGGTGCGGCATCGCCGCCAGCCGCTGGGCGCTGACGAGCGTCTCGAGCCCGCGCTGGGCGAACGCCCAGTAGCGGGTCAGGTGGATCCGGCGGGTCCCGAGGCTCGTGTCCCAGTTCAGGTAGCCGGCGTGCGTCCAGTCGCCCAGCAGCGTCCGCTGCGCCCAGGTCCGCAGGGTCTGCTCCTCGGCGCCCGTCAGCGGCGTCATCCCCTGCGCGACCGCCCAGTCGTAGTGCTGCAGCCCCGAGAGGACGAGGTTCTCGTACTCGGTGGCCGAGAGCAGCGCCTGGCCGGTCGCGCCCGCCGTCCGGGGCGCGTAGATCAAACCGTGGCCGGCGTTGAGGTAGGGCGTGCGCTTCGGGTCCAGCGCCGACCGGGCGCCGCGGGCGAAGCGCTGGAGCTGCAGCCGGTAGTCCTCCAGGAACGAGCGGTTGCCGGTGACGCGAGCGGCGAACGCGTCGAGGTCGGCGTGCCAGTTGAACTGGGTCAGCAGCATCGCCGGGTAGCGGAAGAACCGCGAGGCGGCGACGTCGCTGATCACCTGCTGGATCCGCAGCGCCAGGTCGTCCGGGAGCCCGACGACCCGACGCGCGTCCCAGGCCGCCGCCAGCGCCTCGGCGACCTGCGGGTCGACCGCGACGTGCTGCCCGCCGACGCGCAGGGTCGACGAGGTCCATCCCGGGACGTGGCCCTGGCCCGCCGGCGCCGGGTACGGCGGCTCGAGGTACGCGGGCGAGCGGGTCAGCGCGCGGACGAGCGTCACGACCCGGTCGTCCTTGCGGGCCGCGCCGCGGTGCCCGGTCGTGGCGGCGAGCGCGTGCGTCAGCAGCATGTTGGCGTCCATCCGGACATCCTCGCTGCTGCTCGGCGGCACGTAGGAGCCGACGTCGGCGCGCCAGGTCGGCTCGACGTCGGCCTGGCGGCGGTCGGCGAAGGCCCAGTAGTCGGCGTCGCGCAGCTTGCGCGCGGCTGACGCCGACGGCGCCGGCCCGGCGGCGAGCAGCGCGACGCCCAGCGCCGTGGACGCCAGGACCGCCCGGAGCCGGCCGCTCACGAAGCGGCGTCTTCCAGGAGGACGGTGTCCTCGTCCGAGTAGGGCGGAGCGCAGCAGCAGAGGATCGACAGCGGCTCGTCGCCGTCGTTGAAGAGCTTGTGCGCGGCCCCGGGCGGCAGCACGACGCAGTCGCCGACGCGCAGCGCGCGCTCCTCCCCGTCGACGCGGATCCGGCCGACGCCGCGCGTGACGTAGTACAGCTCCTCCGAGGTCCGGTGGAGATGCTCGATCGTCGTCCCGCCGACCGGGACGGTCGCCTCGGCGAGCGACTGGTTGGCGGTGGGCAGCGAGACCGGACCCGCGAGCTCACGGATCGTCGAGCCGTCGAGCGTCGTGAAGGGACGTGCGTCGGCGTGGTTGCCCAGCTGCATGCGCGCGAACGTAGCAGCGGGACCGGTCGCGGGGCGCCGGCCGCCACCGTCGCACGAACGTCCGCGGATCGGGGATGATCGTGCGGGAAAGGTCCTGACCTGCCGACCTTCGAGACGTTCCACCCCCGTGGGACCCGGTCCCGATGACGCCCTCCTCCGCCGCCACGCTGCGCTTGCGCCGCACCCCGACCCTGCGCGCGCGGGCCGTGCGCGGGGACGCGCAGGCGTTCGCGGTGCTGTACGAGCGGCACCACCAGGAGCTGTACCGGTACGCCCGCTCGATCCTGCAGCACGACGAGGATGCGCGCGATGCGCTGCAGAGCGCGATGGCGCGGGCGTTCGCGGCGCTGCAGGGGGAGCGCCGGGACTTCGAGGTCCGGCCATGGCTGTTCCGGATCGTGCACAACGAGACGATCTCGCTGATCCGGCGCCGACGCCCGACGACCGAGCTGGAGGACGCCCGGGAGATCGGGACGGACGACCTGGAACGGACGGTCGAGACCCGCGAGCGGCTGCGGGTGCTGCAGGAGGACCTGCGCGAGCTGACCGAGCGGCAGCGCGCGGCGCTGGTGCTGCGCGAGCTGAGCGGCCTGGGGCACGAGGAGATCGCCGAGGTCCTGGAGACGAGCCCGCGCGCGGTGAAGCAGACGATCTACGAGGCGCGCGTGGCGCTCGGGGAGCTGGCGGAGGGGCGGGCGATGGAGTGCGCTGAGGTCCAGCGGCGGCTCTCCGACGGCGACGGCCGCGCCCTGCGCGGGCGCAAGATGGCCGCGCACCTGCGCGCCTGCCCGAGCTGCGGCCGCTTCAAGCTCGCCCTGGCCCAGCGGCCGGCGGACCTGGGCGCGCTCGCGCCGCCGCTGCCGCTGGCGGCCGGCGCGGGGATCCTGGCGACCGTGCTGCCCGGCGGCGGCGGTGCCGCCGGCGGCGCGGTCGCGGCGGGCGGCGCGGCGGCCGGCGGCGCGGCCGCCGGCGGCCTGCTGGGCGGCCTGTCGCTCGGTGGCGGCGCGAAGCTCGCGCTGCTGCTGACCGCCGGTGCCACGGCGGCCGGCGGCGTCGCCCTGACCGAGCACCGCCACGAGCGGCCGGCCGCGCCGCCGCCCGCGTTCCGGGACCGCCCGCCGGTCGAGGCCGTCCCCGTCGCCCTCCGCGCCGGCGCCCCGGCGACGTCCGCCGTGCCGGCGTCGCCGTTCGGCGTCCCCGCGCCGGCGACCGCGGGGCCCGGCGCTGCGGGCCCGATCGCGCGCTCCGCGCTGGGTGCGAGGTCGGCGCACGGCGTGGCGGTCCAGGCCGGCCCGCTGGCCTCGATCCTCACGCCGCACCTGCTGCCGAGCGCGGTGCCGGGGCCGCCCGCGGCCGCCGGCGCGGCGGCCGACGCGCACCGCCACGGGAAGCCCGCGCACGCCGCCCGTGGCGACGGCCAGGGCGCGAGCGCCGCGACCCCCGCGCGCCGCGACGCGCCCGCGGCGTCCGCCGCCGGCGGCGGCCGGCCGGCGTCGTCGCCCTTCGCCACGACCGTCCCCGCGCGGCGTCCCGCGGCCGGGGGCCGTGGCGGGACCGGCGCCGGCCGTGGGTCCACGAGCCACGACGGGTCGAGCACGGCCACGCGCGGCGGCGCCTCCCGGACCGGCGCCGGCCGTCCGACCGCGGCGGCCCGCCCGGCGGGGGGCGGCGCGAGCGGCGGCCGCCGCGCCACGTCCTCCGGCAGCGCGCGCCACGGCGGCTCGTCCGGCGCCGGCGCCGGGGCCTCCCGCTCCGGCAGCACCTCGTCGCGCTCCGGCAACGGCTCGTCGCGCTCCGGCAACGGCTCGTCGCGCTCCGGCAGCAGCTCGTCGCGCGCCGGCGGCAACTCGTCGCGCTCCGGCAGCAGCAGCCGCTCGAGCGGCTCCACCGGCGGCCCCAGGGGCTCGTCCGGCGCTGCGCCCCGCTCCGGCGCCGGCCGGCGGTCCCTCGGCGCCGTCCAGCCGATCAGCGTGCGCGCGCCGGCCGGCCCGACGCCGTCGCGTCGCGCGCCCGCCGCCGCGCGGCCGAGCGGTGCGCCCGCCGGCGCCCCCCGCGACTCGCGGCCCGCCGCCGGTCCGACGCCGGGCCAGGCCTCGGGCCGCCGGTAGCGCCGCCCGGCTGCCACCACCCGCTCCCGCGGGACCACCCGGGACGCGTCCCGGCCCACGGCCCGGCCGCCGTGCCGTCCGCGGCCGCCGGCGAGGCCGACGACGAATTCGAGATAGGCCCTGACCTTCGCGACGCGCGGGCGTTCCAGCCCTCGACAGTCACGCACCTCGTCGATCCGACGGCGTCGCGACCCGGCTGTCCTGACCACGACACGGAAGGGACCAGCACATGAACTCCACTCGGACCATCGCCGCGCTCTCCGGCGCCGCCATCCTGGCGGTGCCGACGGCCGCGATCGCCCACGGCAAGGGCGGCCAGGCCAAGCGTCCCGACGGCCCCGCCACGAAGCCGTCCTCCCCGCAGGCGCCCGGCAAGCCGGCCGGCCGCATCGGCGTCCTCAGCGGCGCCGTCAGCGCCATCGATCCGGCCGCCAAGACGGTGACGCTCGCCGTGCACGGCGGCGACAAGCGGACTCGCGGCACGGCGCGCTCGGTCGTCGTCTCGCTCGAGGGCACGAAGATCCTCGCGCCCGACAACGACGGCGACGGCACGCGCAACGAGATCGAGGACGTCCGCGTCGGCGATCACGTCGTCACGGTCGTGACGAAGAAGGCGACCGAGGAGGCTCCCGCCGCCGCCACGCGCCAGACGACCACCACCACGGCGCCGACGCCGCCGACGACCACGACGCCGGCCCCGGCACCCGAGGGCGACCAGCCGACCCTCGTGGCCCGCACGCTGATCGTCACGACCCCGCGCAAGACGTCGAGGACGCTGCTCTTCCAGGGCACCGTCGCGAAGGCCGACGCGGCGGCGAAGACGTTCTCGCTGACGGTCAAGCGCGGCAACCGCGCCGCCAAGGAGTACGCCGGCCAGACGGTCGACTTCTCGCTGGCCGACGCGAAGCTCCGCGTCCGCGACCACGACGGCGACGGGACCCGCAACGAGATCGAGGATCTCGAGGCCGGCGTCCGCGTCTCGGTCAAGGTCCGCCTGGCGAAGGGCGCCGAGGCGACGAGCCCCCTCCAGGCCAAGCAGGTCGTCGAGCTGGCGCGCAAGCGCGCGAAGACGGCGACGGCGCACCGGCCCCACAAGCGGTAGCGACGAGCGGAGCGCCGGCGACGGCGCCGACGGACCGGGCCGCGGGTGCTGTCCCCCCATGCCCGCCACGGTCCCCGGCGCGCCGACGCTCCACCGATAGCCATCGAGGTCCCCCCTCGCCTCCCGGCTCCGCGGGCCATCCCACCCGCGGAGCCGGTCCCCCCCTTCCGCTCGGCCGGCCGCGCACGCGCCACGCGAGCGGCGGTCTGCCACGATGCGGCACGCATGATCGAGCGTTGCCGCCGTCTCGTCGCCGCCCCGCGCTTCGACGCGGCGATCCTCCTGGTGATCGTCGCCAACGCGGCGGTCCTCGGCGCCGAGACCTACCCCGGCGCGGTCGACGCGATCGGCCCGCTGCTGCGGACGCTGAACGACGTCTTCCTCGGGATCTTCGTCGTCGAGCTGCTGCTGCGGATCGTCGCGTCCGTCGAGCCTGGCGGCCTGCGACCGACCGTCCGCCGGTTCGCCCGCAACCCGTGGAACCTCTTCGACCTCGTCGTGGTCGTCGCCAGCTTCCTGCCCGGGCTGCGCGAGAACGCCACGCTGCTGCGGCTGCTGCGGCTGGCCCGGATCGTGCGCGTCGTCCGGTTCCTCCCCGACCTGCAGGTGATCTTCGGCGCCGTCCTGCGATCGCTGCCCGGCGTGGCGAGCCTGGCGGTGATGACCGCGCTGCTGATCTACGTCTACGGCATGGTCGGCTGGGTGATCTTCCACCAGCACGACCCCGAGCAGTTCGGGACGGTCGGCAGCGCGATGATCACGATGTTCGTCCTGCTGACGCTCGAGAACCTGCCCGACTACATCGCCGCCGGGCGCGACGTCTCCGACTGGACGCTGCTCTTCTACCTCTCGTACGTCCTCGTCGCGTCGTTCCTGGTCTTCAACCTCTTCATCGGGATCGTGATCGGCTCGATGGAGGAGGCGCGCGAGCGCGACCGCGAGGAGAAGCGGATCCGCGACCGCGCGGCCGCCGCCGCGACCGCGAACCGCGAGGACGACCTGATCGTGGCCGTCGAGGACAAGATCGAGGAGCTGACCTCGACGCTCGAGGACCTGCGCCGGGAGCTCCGGGTGCGCCTGGCGGCCGACCTCGCCGCGGACCGCGGCGGCAGCGACCGCGGCTCCTGACGGATCGCGCCGGCCCCGGCGGGGTACCGGCGCGCCATGGCCGCGCCCGCCGTGATCCTCGACGTCGACGGCACGCTCGTCGACACGAACTACCACCACGCGCTCTGCTGGTTCGAGGCGCTGCGCCAGCACGGCGCGACGCTGCCGCTCTGGCGGATCCACCGCCACATCGGGATGGGCGGCGACCAGCTCGTCGCGGCGCTGGCCGGCGAGGCGTTCGAGCGCGACCACGGCGACGACGTCCGCGCGGCGGAGAGCGCCCTCTACGCGCTGGCGATCCGCTCCGTCGCGGTGCTCGACGGCGCCGACGAGCTGCTGGACGACCTGGCGGCGAGCGGACGGCGGGTCGTGCTGGCCAGCTCGGCGAAGCAGGCCGAGGTCACCCACTACCTCGACCTGCTCGACGCGCGCGGCCGGGTCACCGGCTGGACGACGTCGGCGGACGTGAGCCGGACGAAGCCCGCGCCCGACCTCGTCGCCGCCGCGCTCGAGCAGCTCGAGGGCGAGGACGCGGTGCTGATCGGCGACACGCCGTGGGACGTCGAGGCCGCCGGCCGCCTCGGGGTCCCGACGATCGCCGTTCGGACCGGCGGGTTCGGCGTGGACGAGCTGCGCGACGCGGGCGCCGTGGCGGTCTTCGACGACCTCGCCGGCCTGCGCGACGCCCTGCCCGAGACCCTGCGCCGGCTGGCCGCTCCCGGGTCGCCTAGCCGCGGTTGACCGGTGCCGGACCGCCGATCGACGGGTCCGGGCTGGGATGATCCCCCGCATGAGCACGGAGCCCCGCACCCCCGCCGGTCCGCTGGTGGCGGTCGTCACCGGCGCCTCCAGCGGCATCGGGGTCGCGATCGCCCGCCGCCTGATCCAGGAGCCGGGCGCGCGCCTGGTGCTCGTCGCCCGCCGCGAGGAGCGCCTGACCGAGCTGACGCTCGAGCTCCAGCGCGACCGGCCCGAGGGCACGGTGACCTACGTCGCGGT
>Ga0164243_10009579_pt1 | contig 14083 bp, 10 predicted proteins | sample OricompcompostOP_FD_108781 | JGI IMG/M metagenome (GOLD analysis project Ga0164243, IMG submission 108781) | Organic Plus compost microbial communities from Emeryville, California, USA - Original compost - Organic plus compost (OP) | ecosystem: Engineered > Solid waste > Mixed feedstock >... | reverse complement strand
TATCACCGCGGAGAGGGGTATGCCCTCCAGCCACTCGGTGATCAGCACCTGATCGCCCTGGTGCACGACGTCGGGGACGAGGACGTCCGGGTCCTCGGCGTACTCCTGGGCGTAGGCACTCTGCGCCTCCGCCTCCAGGCCGTAGTCCAGTTCCTCGGTGACCCTGTCGTGCATCTCGGTGATGAGCGGTTTGATGTCCATGCCGGGGATGAGCGGGCCCAGCAGCCGTGCGAAGCGGCCCAGTTGGGCCAGGTCGGAGACGAGGGCCTCGCCGGCGCCGGGGTACTGGAGCTTCACCGCGACTTCGCGGCCGTCGTGCCAGACGGCGTGGTGGACCTGGCCTATGGAGGCGGCTGCCGCCGGCGTGTCCTCGAACTCGGTGAAACACGCGCGCCAGTCCTCGCCGAGTCGTTCTGTCAGCACTGTGCGGACCGTGCTGGTCGGCATGGGCGGTGCGGCTTCCTGGAGGCGGGTCAGTGTGGCCCGGTAGGGGCCGGCCAGTTCCTCGGGGAGCGCGGACTCGAAGACCGAGAGCGCCTGCCCGAACTTCATGGCGCCCCCTTTCAACTCGCCCAGCACTTTGAACAGCTGTTCCGCGGTGCGCTGTTGCAGCTCGTGGCCGACCAGGTCAGCGGAGATGCCCCCGAGGCGCTTGCCCAGCCCCCAGGCGGAGCGGCCCGCGAAGCCCAGCGGCAGGGCGGCCAGTTTGGCCGTACGCGTCACCGCCTTGCGGGGAAGACCAGACATGCGTCCCTCCAACTCCCAGACGTATTCGACCGAGACAGCACCGAGGACGGCGGTTACCCGGTCATTGTTGCGTGCGTTCGGTCGTTCGCGGAGTCCGTGGGCCGGGCGGACACCGAAGCGGCACCGCACGGGCACTCCGGGTGCGCGGTGAACTGTTCGGTGTCCGGCAGCAGGTGGGGCAGCGCGAACCGCAGCCGGTAGCCCGCCGCGCACGCCCCGTCTCCGTCGAGGTAGGTCAGTGCGTAGGAGGCCGCGGCTCCGGCCACCATCGTGGCCAGCGCGATGTCGCAGGCGGGGACCCCCGTGCGCCGCCTGCTACCGGTACGCCACTGCCCCACCAGCATCGGCCAGCTCGGCTCCCGTTCGGCCCGGGAGCGTGCGAGGCATTCCGAGCACGGTGAGGTGCCGGGAAGCACGAGTGGGCCCACCACTCCTGTGGCTTCCACCACGCCGCAGAACAGGTGCGGGGTTCCCGCTCCGGTGAACCGTTCGGTGATCTCCGGGTCCGGTGCGTAGGCGTCCAGTCCGTCGCGGGGCGCGATGACCACCAGGTCGATGCGGCCCCGTGACCTGCTCTGCCAGGTCTTCGACTGTCGTACTGCGCTGCGGGCCGCGACATCGCGCCGCGTGCCGGTCTGGGCCGGTGGCACTCCGCCGGGCGCGGTGTCCCATTCCTCGACGACGCCGCCGTCGACCACGTCGACCTGTCCGACCCCGGCGGCGGACAAGGTGGTGGCGACGGTTGCGCCGACCCGCCCGGCGCCGCGCACCTGTACCCGTGCCGCGCGGCGGGCGGCGAGTCTGCGTACTCCGCCGCCGGGCTCGCGGTGCACCACGGACAGGGACGCCAGGTCGGGGCGGAGCCGGTCGGTGACGCCGGCCGCGGCGGTGCGGTCGGCGGTGGCGTCGTCCAGCACTCCGGCCGCCGCGAGCCGGTCGACGAGTTTGCCGGGAGTCTGCGGGGCGAGTCCTAGGCGGTGCGCCTCGTGGCCGAGCTGTTCCATGCTGCGGGTGCCGTCCATCAGCTCCATCAGCGCGGCCGTCGCGTCGCTGACCGGGCCGAGCAGGACGGCGTGCGCGGGCGCCATTCCGTACTGCACCGTCTGCCGGTCCCGCCAGCCGCGTCGCAGCGCCGGCTTGATCATCGGATGCATGCCGTCCCCCCCCTGACCCGCCGGGAGCGTGTCCCGGTCCTGTGTCGATCACTGCGAACAGCATGCGGCCACCGGCCGGATCGGCGGAGCGAGTTTTCCACAGGCGCCCCCGATAGTCATACGAACGAGCAGGGCGCTGCGGGACCCGGGCGGCCCGCCGGCGCCCGGACCGGTCCACTGTCCCTGCCTCCGGTTTCCCTCTCCCCGGCTTCCCGGCTCGTTTCCGCGGCCGTCCGGCGGCAGCGTCCGCGGCGCCTTCGCGGCTCCGTCCCGTTTCTCGCCTTTCCTCCTCGAACCTGCCTGGAGGCGGGACTTCCACCGGCGCCAGCGGGTAACGTCGAGACGTGTCCGCCGACCCGCTGAACAGCACCAGCCGTACCAGCATGAACGCGGTCGAAGTGCGCCGCAGCGCGCGCCGTCGCCGCACGGTCTCCGCCTACCGTGAGGGAGACCGCACCATCGTGCTGCTTCCTGCCCGGATGTCGGCCGACGAGGAGAAACGCTGGGTCGGCGTGATGCTGGACAAGCTGGCCGCCCAGGAGAGCCGGCGCATGCTGGACGACAACGATCTTGCGCGGCGGGCGGCGCAGCTCTCGGAGCAGTATCTGGACGGGCACGCGTGTCCCTCGTCGGTCCGCTGGGTGACCAACCAGAACACCCGCTGGGGCTCGTGCACCCCGGCGGAGGGCAGCATCCGTCTGTCGCACCGGTTGCAGGGGATGCCCGAGTACGTCATCGACTACGTGCTGCTGCACGAGTTGTCGCATCTGCTGGTACCCGGGCACGGTCCCCGTTTCTGGCGGCTGCTGGAGGCGTATCCGCGTACGGAGCGGGCGCGTGGCTACCTGGAGGGCGTGGCGGCTGCCGAGCGGCTGCCGCACCTGCCCGTCAGGGGAGCCGGTCCGGACGAGGGCTGAGCGACAGGGCCGCAGCCGCCTGCCGGGCGAGCCGTACCACGGAGGTGTCCGCCACTTCGGCGACCTCGTCGAAGGCGAACCAGCGCAGTGCCAGCGACTCGTCGCTGATCGCTTCGACGGCCCCGGCGGGGGCGAGGGCCGCGTACTGGACGTCCAGGTGCCAGGCGCACGGGGTGCGATGCCTGTCGAGCCGGAGCGGGCCGCCCGGCAGGAGCGTCAGCCCGGTGATGCCCGACTCCTCCGTGGCCTCCCGCAGGGCGGCCTTGGCCAGGGTGGTGTCCTCCGGCTCGCAGTGGCCGCCCATCTGGAGCCACATCTCCAGCTTGCGGTGGAGGGTCAGCAGGACCCGCCCGCCCTCGGGATCGACCACCAGCGCGCTCGCGGTGAGGTGCCCGTCGGTGCACGCTTTCCACATGCCGTCGGGGTGCTCGGACAGGTGGCGGAGGTAGTCCTGGCGCAACCGTTCCTGCTCCTGGTCGCCGTCCCGGTCCCGCCATGCGGCCAGCACCCGCTGAGCGTCCGCCCGCAGGGCACCTGTCGTCAGGATGTCCTCGGAGGGGACGCTCACCGCTTGCTCTCGCCTTCGCCGCCCTCGTCGTCCCGGCCGTCCTTCCCGGGGGCGCCGTCCTCGCTGTCGCCGCCGGAGGTGGGCTCCCCGCCGCCGCTTCCGCCTGCCGGACGGTCGCCGCTCTTGCCGGCCGCCGCGTCGCCCAGTATCCGGTCCAGCTCGGAGAAGTCCGGCTGCTCGCGGTGGACGAACGCGTCCGGGTCGTCCAGGTCGGCGGCCGTGGGCAGCATGTCGGGGTGCTCCCACAGGGCGTCGCGGCCCTCTGTGCCGCGTGCGTCGGCCAGCGAGGCCCATAGCCGGGAGGCGTCCCGCAGCCGGCGCGGGCGCAGCTCCAGGCCGATCAGGGTGGAGAACGTCTGCTCGGCGGGCCCGCCGGAGGCGCGCCTCCTGCGGAGCGTCTCCCGCAGGGCGGACGCGGACGGCAGGTGCGGTTCGGCGGCGGCGTGCACGACGGCGTCCACCCAGCCCTCGACCAGTGCCAGTGCCGTCTCCAGGCGGGCGAGTGCCGCCTTCTGCTCGGGAGTGTCCTCGGGCTGGAACATGCCCTGCTGGAGTGCCTCCTGCAGCTCCTCGGGGCGCTGCGGGTCCAGCTGGCCGACGAGGTCCTCCAGTTTGGCGGTGTCCACCTTGATGCCGCGGGCGTAGCCCTCCACGGCGCCGAAGAGGTGCGAGCGCAGCCACGGCACGTGGGCGAACAGCCGCTGGTGGGCGGCTTCCCGCAGGGCCAGGTAGAGGCGCACCTCCTCCAGGGGCACGCCGAGGCCCTTGCCCAGTGCCTCGATGTTGACCGGCAGCAGCGCCGCTTTGCCCTGGGGGCCGAGCGGCAGGCCGATGTCGGTGGAGCCGACGACCTCACCGGCCAGGACGCCCAGGGCCTGCCCGATCTGCGTGCCGAACATGGCGCCGCCCATGGAGCGCATCATGCCGAGCAGGGGGCCCGCCATCGCCTGCATCTCCTCGGGCAGCACGCTGCCCATGGCGGCGCCGACCCGTTCGGCGACCGGGTCCACCAGGTCCTTCCACACCGGCTGGGTGGATTCCACCCATTCGGCGCGGCTCCAGGCCACTGCCGTGCCGGCGCCGGACGGCAGGGAGGTGACGCCGTCCAGCCACAGGTCGGCCAGCCGTACCGCCTCTTCGACGGCGGCCCGCTCGTGCGGCCCGACGGAGGCGTCCTTGGAGCCGTCCTGTGCTCCGGCCGCCACCGTTTGCCGGGCGATGTCCTTGGCCATTTCCCAGTTCACCGGGCCGCCCTCGTAGGAGAGCATCTGGCCCAGCTTCTGGAAGGCGGCTCCCAGGTCACCGGGGTCGAGCTGGCCCTGTCCGCCGCCCAGCGAGCCGAACATGGCCGCCAGGGGGTTGTCGGCGCCTGTTCCGCCGCCGAATCCGAACGGGTTGGGCCGGCCGCCGCCCGGCTGCTTCTTGTCCTTGCCCTCGTCCCCGTCCTCGGGCTCCTCGGGAGGTACGCCGAATCCGAATGGGGTGTCACTCACGGGTTTCCTCGGCTCTGTCTCGTCGTCTCGTCGGACGGTCTGCTGGGCCCCGGACGGTTCCCCGGGCGGGGTCTGCCTGGGCGCGATCTGCGGGCTCTGCCCCCAGCCTAGACACCAGTCAGGCAGGATGGAGCCTGCGCACCTCGTACCAGAAACAACCACTGGAGACGCCCGGTGAGTTCCTCCGAGTCCCACGTTCGCGCAGCGCGAACCCCGACCGTCGCCGTCACCGGCGCCGCCGCGGGGGTCGGCGCGCTGCTCACCGAGCGGCTGGCGGCTTCCGGGGAGATCAAGCAGGTCATCGGTCTCGACGAGCGGCGCGGTGAGGTCAGCGAGGCGCAGTGGTACACGCTGGACGTGCGTGATCCGGCCATCGCCGACCGGCTGCGCGGGGACGGCGATCCGGTGGACGTCGTCGTCCATCTGGCGCTCGATCTCGACCTGGAGACCGATCCGGCGGCCCGCACCGCCTACAACGTGCGGGGTACCCAGACGGTGCTCACGGCTGCGGCGGCGGCGGGTGTGCGGCGGGTCGTGCTGTGCACGTCCGCGATGGTGTACGGAGCGCTCCAGGACAACGACGTACCGCTGTCGGAGGATGCAGAACTGCGGGCCACCGCCGATGCCACCGGGGTGGGCGATCTGCTGGAGATCGAGCGCCTGGCGCGCCGCGCGCCGCGTGCCCATCCGGGGCTGAACGTGACGGTGCTGCGGCCGGCCGTCCTGGTGGGCGCGGGTACGGACACCACCCTGACCCGTCATTTCGAGTCGCCGAGGCTGCTGGTGGTCGCCGGCTCGCGGCCCTGCTGGCAGTTCTGCCATGTCGAGGATCTGGTGACCGCGCTGGAGTACGCGGTGCTGGAGAAGGTCGACGGCGAGATGGTGGTGGGCTGCGACGGCTGGCTGGAGCAGGAGGAGATCGAGCAGCTGACGGGGATGCGCCGTCTGGAGCTGCCCTCCAGCGTCGCCCTGGGCGCCGCCTCCCGGCTGCACCGGCTCGGGCTGACGCCCTCTCCGGCGGCGGACCTGGCGTACACGATGTACCCCTGGGTGGTCAGCGGCAGCCGGCTGCACGACGCGGGGTGGCGTCCGCGGTGGACGAACGAGGAGGTGCTGGCCGCTCTCCTGGAGGAGGTGGCGGGCCGGCACACCGTGGCCGGGCGCCGGCTGGGCCGTACGGAGGCGGCGACCGCTGCCGGGGCGGCGGGCGCGACGGTGGCGCTGCTGGGCACTGCCGCACTGGTGCGCCGTGCCCGCAAACGGCGCGGACTGTAGGGGCTGTGTCGCTGCCGACCGGTGGAACCGGGCACGGACGGGACGCACGGGACGGGCGCACGGCCGGGTCCGCGACGCCCGTGTGGGACGCCGGCCGTGCGGTGGGTGACCGTCTGTGCGCGGCCAGTGCGCACCGTTGCCGCGGTGGCGGAACGGCTCACCGTACGGCGGCGGGCAGGTGTTCCGGATTCACGGCGGGTAGGGCAGCATGACCGGCATGGCACAGACGTACGACGCCGCAGGCACCGGCGACCAGGGGGCGCGCCCCGACCATCCCGGGGAGCGGGGGGCGAAGGACCCCATCCGCCTGCTGGGCATCCGTGAGACGCCGCTGTCCGTGGACGAGGTGTTCACCGCTGTCGGTGATGACGCGGCAGGCGGCACGGCGCTGTTCGTGGGTACCGTCCGCGACCACGACGGGGGCGCGGATGTCGCCCGTCTGGGCTATTCCTCGCACCCCAGCGCCGAGGCGGAGCTGCGCAGGGTTGCGGAGAAAGTCGTCGCCGACTACCCGGTGCGGGCCCTGGCCGCGGTTCACCGGGTGGGGGATTTGGAGGTGGGGGACCTGGCCGTGGTCGTGGCCGTCTCGTGCCCGCACCGCGCGGAGGCGTTCGACGCCTGCCGCAAGCTGATCGACGACCTCAAGCACGAGGTTCCCATCTGGAAGCACCAGACGTTCTCCGACGGCAGTGAGGAGTGGGTCGGCGTCTGACCCGCCCCGTTCCGGGCCGCCACCGGCTGGAGTGCCGCAGGCGAGGGGACGGCGGGCGGACGGCCGGCGCCTCGGGCCGGGGACCGTCCGGCGGACGTGGACGGGGCTGTCCGGCGGACCCGCCCGGGCCCGTCCGGCGGACCTGCCCGGGGCCGTTCGAACGACCCCGCCGTGCAGCCGGGTGCCGACCGTTCCGGTTGCGTAACCGGGCCCCGGACAGGACCGTTGAGGAACCGACGGTTAATCTGCTCATCGGCCGGTCTGCCGGCCGCCGGGCCGCTTGCCCGGAAGGCATGTACGAGGGGTCGGGAGGTTCCGATGGCGGCTCTCGCCTGGTTGCTGATTCCGGTCGTCGCCGCTGTCGCCGTCTGCCTGTGGGGAAGCTGGGCGGGCCGGCGCCGTGTCAAGACACCCGACGCCGTGGGCGTCGCGGGGTACGAACGTTTCCGTGCCGCGATGGAGCGGACCAGCCCGCCCGGTGTCATGACCGCCCGCCATCCGTCCGGTACGCCGTCGGCGGAGCCCGGCGCCGGGGACGGTGAGCCGCTGCGGCGTCCCGGGAAGCGTGCACGGGTCACCGGACGGAAGCGCGCACGCACCGCCGAGCTCGCCGCCGCCGGGGCGGCGGCCCACACAGCCACGGACGGACCGGCCCGGAGCGCCGACTGACAGGACCGTCCCGTACTGTCGTGCCATGCCTCGCCGCACCGCAACCCTGCTCGCATCAACGCTGCTGCTCATAGCGATGCTCTGCGCCGGAGCGCTCATCGAGGTGCCCTACGGGGAGATGTCACCGGGGCCCACGGTGAACACGCTGAGCGTGCACGACGGTGATCCGGTCCTCAACATCAAGGACCGGCCGGGGCACAAGGGCAAGCCGAAGGTCTACGACACCTCGGGCCACCTCAACATGACGACAGTGCGGGTCACCGGTTCCGAGTACCGCATGACACTGCTGGGGGCGTTCACCGGCTGGCTGGGCCACGACAGTCTGGTCGTCCCCTACCGGACGCTGTACCCGGAGCAGAAGTCGGCCGAGGAGGTCGACGAGGAGAACGCCGAGGAGTTCACCGCCTCCCAGGAGAGCGCCAAGGTCGCCGCCCTCAAGAAGCTGGGCCTCCCCGTCAGCTCGCATGTGGTGGTCGGCTCCGTGCAGAAGGGCGCGCCCGCCCACAAGCGGCTGCACGCCGGGGACGTCATCACGGCGGTGGACGGCAATCCGGTCGGGGAGCCGGAGAGCGTCAGCAAGCTGGTCACCCAGCACAAGCCGGGGGAGCGGGTCACCTTCACGGTGGTCCCGGCGGCCGAGGCGAAAGCCGCCCAGAAGAAGGGGAAGAAGCCCTCCTCCCGGGACGCCCGCAAGGTCACGGTCACCACCACGAAGGCGAAGGGCGGCCGGGCGATCGTCGGCATCACGACGGCGCTGGGCCACACGTTCCCGTTCGAGATCGACATCAAGCTGGCCGACATCGGCGGCCCGAGCGCCGGCCTGATGTTCTCCCTCGGCATCGTCGACAAGCTCACCCCCACCGACCTGACCGGCGGCAAGTTCGTCGCCGGCACCGGCACCATCGACGACGCCGGACAGGTCGGTGAGATCGGCGGAATCCAGATGAAGACCGTCGCCGCCCGCCAGCAGGGTGCCGAGTTCTTCCTGACCCCGGCGGGCAACTGCGCGACTGCCGCCAAGGACAAGCCCGAGGGGCTCACCCTGGTGAAGACCTCCTCCATAGACGACGCGCTCGACTCGCTGAAGAAGATCCGCAAGGGTGAGACGGACCAGCTCACCCAGTGCAAGGCCCACTGAGGGGCGCGGCCGGCCCGTCGGCGCGCCCCGCGGGCCGGCCGGTCACTCGGCGAACGTCGCGCCCAGTGCCTCCGCCAGGCCGGGCACCAGATCGGGCCCGGTCAGCACCTCGGTGGGGGAGTCCTTCTCGCGCAGACGCAGTGCCGATTCCCGCTCGCCGTCCCGCAGGACCGCGACCGTCATCCGCACTTCCTGCCGCTCGGGGTGTTCGGCAACCCACCGGGTGAGTGCTTCGCCGTCGAGGTCGGCGGGCACCGCCGCCTCGGCGGACGGCGGCAGCATCAGCCGCTCCACCGTGACCGCGCAGCCGTCCACGGCGTCGGGCCAGGCGATGGTCGCCAGGAACTCGTCCAGCGGCACGTCGGCGGGGATCTCGTCCTGCTCGACGGGGGTGAGGGCGGCGGCCTGGGCGCCCTCGTTCTGTTCGTCGAGCCCGAGCTGGCCGGCCAGCTCGGGCTCCTCGGTGCGCAGCCGCTCGGTGTTCACCAGGGCGAAGAGGCGGGCGGGCCGGTCCCAGCCCAGCCCTGCGGCGTATTCGTCGATCTCCAGTACGGCGCGGGTCAGGGGACGGGCGGCGAGGGGGGTGCCCTCGTGGGGGAGGTTGTTCATGCCCCATATCGTGCCGTCTCCGCCGTCCGGGAGCGGACCTGGACCCGGTTTCGGCAGCCGGACCCCGGAAACGGGAACTGAGTAAAGCCTCGGTAAGTTGCTCAAGTGGGCCGTACGATGCGGGCCCAGCTTCATCGCTCCACAAACTGCCGATTTTCGAGGTGCGCACCTTGGCTTTCCAGATGCCGGACCGGGGCTCAGGGGGCCCCTCCGGGCCACGGATCAGAGTGGGCCGGCCCTCCCGGCGTGCCCGGACGCTGTTGCTGACAGCGGGCGTGCTGGCCGTTCTGGCGATGCTCTTTGTCATGTTCTCCGGGTTCTGGACGGACTGGCTGTGGTATCGCTCGGTCGACTACAGCTCGGTCTTCACCAAGACCCTCTGGACGAAGATCGGCCTGTTCGCCGTTTTCGGCCTGCTGATGGCCGCTGCCGTGGGGTTCAACATCTGGCTGGCCCACCGGCTGCGTCCGCCGCTGAGCGCGATGTCGCTGGAGCAGCAGAGTCTCGACCGTTACCGCATGGGGCTGGCGCCGTACAAGAAATGGGTGCTGCTGGGCATCACGGCGCTCGTCGGGCTCATCTCCGGTGCTTCCGCGGCGGGCCAGTGGCGCACCTGGCTCATGTGGGTCAACGGCGTCGCGTTCGGCACCAAGGACCCGCAGTTCCACAAGGACGTCGCCTTCTACGCGTTCGACCTGCCCTTCTACCGCTTCCTGCTGAGCTTCGGCTTCGCCGCCGCGATCCTCTCGCTGCTGGCCGCCGCGCTGGTGCACTACCTCTACGGCGGGCTGCGCGTCACGACGCCGGGTGCCCGGGCGACCGCGCAGGCCACCGGCCACCTTTCGGTGCTGCTGGGCATCTTCGTCACCCTCAAGGCGGTCGCCTACTGGCTGGACCGGTACGGGCTGGCGGTCAAGTCGGGTGACTTCAAGGCGACGGACAACTGGACGGGCCTCAAGTACGTCGACGCGAACGCGTACCTGCCGGCGAAGACGATCCTGTTCATCATCGCCATCATCTGCGCGGTGCTCTTCTTCGCCACGATCTGGCGGCGCACCTGGCAGCTCCCGGTGATCGGTTTCGGTCTGATGGTGCTCTCCGCCATCCTGATCGGCGGGCTGTACCCGGCGCTGGTGCAGAAGTTCCAGGTCGCTCCGAACGAGCAGGCCAAGGAAGCGCCGTACATCAAGAAGAACATCGAGGCGACCCGCAAGGCGTACGACATCGGCGACGCCGAGGTGCGCCAGTACAACGGCAAGAGCAAGGCAAGCAACGAGGAGTTGCGGGACGCGGCGGACACCACCGCCAGCATGCGCCTGCTGGACCCGAACGTCGTCTCGCCGACGTTCCAGCAGAAGCAGCAGGTGCGCGGCTACTACCAGTTCCCGCAGACGCTGGATGTGGACCGCTACAAGAAGGACGGCAAGGAGCAGGACACCGTCGTCGGCGTCCGGGAGATCAACACCAACGGGATCCCGGAGAAGAACTGGATCAACGAGCACTTCAAGTACACCCACGGCTACGGCATGGTCGCCGCCAAGGGCACCTCGGTCGACAAGGACGGTGCCCCGGACTTCACGGAGAAGGACCTGCCGCCCAAGGGCCAGATGGGCGAGTACGAGGGCCGTATCTACTACGGCGAGAAGACGACGAAGTACGCCATCGTCGGCGGCCCGCAGAAGGAGCTGGACTACGCCGACGACGAGGGCGAGAAGACCTACACCTACAAGGGTGACAGCGGCGTCGACCTCTCCAACCCGGTCAACCGCGCCGCCTACGCGGTGAATTTCAACGAGCCGCAGATCCTCTACTCGGGAGCGATCGGCGAGGGCTCGCGCATCCTGTACAACCGCACCCCGAAGGACCGGGTGGAGGCGGTCGCCCCGTGGCTGACCATCGACGGTGACCCCTACCCCGCGGTGGTCAACGGCCGCATCCAGTGGATCGTGGACGCCTACACGACCTCCAACGGCTACCCGTACGCGTCGCGTACGACCCTGGGGGACACCACGGAGGACTCGCTGACCGACGGGCAGCGTGCGGTGGTGGCCCAGCAGAACCGCGTCAACTACATCCGCAACTCGGTCAAGGCGACCGTGGACGCCTACACGGGCAAGGTCCAGCTGTACCAGTGGGACAAGAAGGACCCGGTCCTCAAGACGTGGATGAAGGCGTTCCCCGGCACGGTCAAGCCGAAGTCGGCGATCAGCGGCGATCTGATGGACCACCTGCGCTACCCGCAGGATCTCTTCAAGGTCCAGCGGAACCTGCTCCAGACCTACCACGTGACCTCGCCGTCGCAGTTCTACAGCGGCAGTGAGCGCTGGCAGATCCCGGACGACCCGACGCACAAGGGCAACGCGGTCCCGCCGTACTACCTGAGCCTGAAGATGCCGGGCCAGTCCAAGCAGCAGTTCCAGCTGACGACGACGTTCAACCCGAACAAGCGGGAGACGCTGGGGGCCTTCATGGCCGTCGACGCGGATGCCCGCAGTGACGAGTACGGGAAGATCAGAATCCTGAGACTCCCGCCGAACACGACCGTCGCCGGCCCCTCGCAGGTGCAGAGCAAGTTCAACTCCGAACCGGACATCGCCGAGACGATCAACCGCATCCGCAGGGGTGACTCGGAGGTCGAGTACGGCAACCTGCTCACGGTGCCGCTGGAGGGCGGACTGCTCTACGTGGAGCCCGTCTACGTCAGGGGCGCCGGGGTCAACTACCCGCGCATGAGGAAGGTTCTGGTCACCTACGGGGAGCAGGTCGCCTTCGAGGACAGCCTCACCAAGGCGCTCAACAAGGTGTTCGACACCCCGGACAGGGACGAGGGCGGTGAGCGCACCGGGCCGGGCGACCAGGAGAAGGAGAAGGACAAGGACCAGCCGAACGCCACCGTCGAGGAGGCGCTCAAGGACGCCCAGGAGGCGTACGACGCCGGCCAGAAGGCCCTCGACGACCGCGACTGGGAAGAGTACGGCAAGCAGCAGAAGGCGCTGGAGGACGCGTTGGAGGACGCGTCCGAGGCCGAGCAGTCCGGCGGCGGCAAGAACGGATCCGGCAGCGGATCCGGCAGCGGCCGATAGGGCGATCGGCAGTCGGGTGAAACCACCCCGCGTCGTGGTGTAGGGTTATAGACACAACGACGCGGGGTGGAGCAGCTCGGTAGCTCGCTGGGCTCATAACCCAGAGGTCGCAGGTTCAAATCCTGTCCCCGCTACTCGGAAGAAGAGGCCCGGAGTCAACAGACTCCGGGCCTCTTCGCTTGTGCGGGGGATAGCGGGGCACCTGAGTTTGGTGTATCTCTTCGTCGGGAAGTCGACAAACCGCCGAAGTGACCTCACTGGCTGCGGTATACCAGGTGTACGCGGGTTGCAGGTGGTGCGACGATGGAGCTTATGGGGGAGAAGGCAAGGCCGACGGACCCGGTACGTCCCGGTCCGAGCCTGAGCGTGGAGGAGTACACCGACAAGACCGCAGCCGCAGCGACGGCCACTGCCACCCGGCAGCCCGTCGCGGACAACGCCGCAGCGGACAGCGTGCTGGGCGCCCAACTGCTGCGCCGGGGGGATCTGGACGGCGCCGAGCCGCATCTGCGTGCCGCCACGGCGGCGGGGGACCGCGCCGCGGCGAACAACCTCGGGGTACTGCTGCACCAGAGGGGATACACGGAAGAGGCAGCCGGCTGGTGGCGCACCGCCGCCGTGGCCGGTTCCGCCGCCGCGGCCCACGCGCTGGGCCGCTACCACCGCGAACGCGGCGACGAGCCCGCGGCGCTCTACTGGCTTCGGCAGTCGGCCGAGTCCGGGCACGCGCTCGGCGCGTACGCCCTCGCCGACCTGCTCGAACACCGCGGGGAGGACGGCGCCGAGGAATGGTTCCGGGCCGCGGCCGAGCGGGGGCACAGAGAAGCCGCGTACCGCGTCGCACAGTCCGTCAGCGCCCGCGCCGCGGACATGGCCGCCAAGGGGGAGGCCAACGCCGCCGCCGTCCGCGAGGTCGAGGAGGAAGCCGAACGCTGGTACCGGCAGGCCGCCGCACGCGGTCACCGCAAGGCCGCCCTGCGGCTGGGCGCCATCCTGGAACGCCGCGGCGAGCTCAAGGAAGCCGGCCGGTGGTACCTCACCTCCGCCAAGGACGGCGAGGCCCGGGCCGCCTGCGCGCTCGGGTTCCTGCTGCGGGACGCCGGTGACGAGGAGAGCGCGGCCGTCTGGTGGCGCCGCGCGGCCGAGGACGGCGACGGCAACGCCGCCAACGCGCTGGGCGCCCTGCACGCCGACCGCGGCGAGCGGCAGGCCGCCGAACGCTGGTACCGCGTAGCCCTCGAAGCCGGCTGCGACAACGGCGCCTTCAACCTGGGCCTGCTGTGCGCGGCACAGGGCCGCACCGCACAGGCCGAACAGTGGTACCGCCGAGCCGCGTACGCGGGGCACCGGGAGGCCGCCAACGCGCTCGCCGTCCTGCTGCTCCAGCGCGGCGACGCCGAGGGCGCCGAGCCGTGGTTCTCCAAGGCCGCCGAGGCGGGCAGCGTGGACGCCGCCTTCAACCTCGGCATCCTGCACGCCGGACGCGGCAACGAGCGCGCCGCACGCGGCTGGTACGAGCGGGCCGCCGCGGCGGGCCACGCGGAGGCCGCCCTCCAGGTCGGCATCGCCCTGCTGCGGGAGGGCGAACTGCACACAGCCGAACGGCACCTGCGGTGCGCCGCCGGCGGCGGCAGCGTCGAGGGCGCCTTCCGGCTCGGCGCACTGCTGGAACGCGTGACCCGGCGCGGCACCGGCGAGTTGGGCTCCACGCACGAGCT
>Ga0164243_10009577_pt1 | contig 14085 bp, 13 predicted proteins | sample OricompcompostOP_FD_108781 | JGI IMG/M metagenome (GOLD analysis project Ga0164243, IMG submission 108781) | Organic Plus compost microbial communities from Emeryville, California, USA - Original compost - Organic plus compost (OP) | ecosystem: Engineered > Solid waste > Mixed feedstock >... | reverse complement strand
GACGTCGGCAAACCCTGGAGCGAATGGGCGGGAATACCGCGTCGAGGGGTACGGTTGTAGTCACGGGCACAACCGGTCGACCTCCCGGCGAACGGTGCGTGTCTCCTCGCTTCGGGCACCACGCCGAGGCGCTGGGACGAGCCCATCCCGGGACCACACCACAACAGGAGCATCTATGACCGTGCAGAACGAAACGGGTACTGCCACCGGCGTCATCCTCACCGACGCGGCCGCCGCCAAGGCGAAGGCACTGCTCGATCAGGAGGGTCGCGACGACCTGGCACTGCGTATCGCCGTGCAGCCCGGTGGATGTGCCGGCCTGCGCTACCAGCTGTTCTTCGACGACCGCACCCTCGACGGTGACCTCACCGCCGACTTCGGCGGTGTCACGCTGGCCGTCGACCGCATGAGCGCCCCGTACGTGCAGGGCGCGACGATCGACTTCGTCGACACCATCGAGAAGCAGGGTTTCACCATCGACAACCCGAACGCGACGGGCAGCTGCGCCTGCGGCGACTCGTTCAACTGAGTTTCTCCCTCACGACGGCCTCGCGCCGTCGACCGTCAACCGGCCGCGTCCCACCTCGGGACGCGGCCGGTGTCGTCTGGCGGGACCGGTTGGGTAGCGTGGACAGCTGTCCGTCCCACCACCTGAAGGGCTGAGAGCGCCAGTGGCAATCGTTGTATGCGGGTCCATCGCAACCGACCATCTGATGAAGTTCCCCGGGAAGTTCTCCGAGCAGTTCCTCGGGGACCAGCTCGAACACATCTCCCTGAGCTTCCTGGTGGAGGATCTCGTCGTCCGCCGCGGCGGCGTCGGCGGCAACATCTGCTACGCCCTCGGCCAGCTCGGCGGCAAGCCGGTCCTCGTCGGCGCCGTCGGCGCGGACTTCGCCGAATACCGTCAGTGGCTCGAGTCCAACGGCGTCGACTGCCGCGGCGTCCGGGTGTCGGAGACCCAGCACACCGCCCGCTTCATGTGCACCACCGACACGACGATGGCCCAGCTCGCCTCGTTCTACCCGGGTGCGATGAGCGAGAGCCGCGACATCCGGCTCGCCGACGTCATCGCCGAGACCGGCGACCCCGACCTCGTGCTCATCGGCGCCGACGACCCCGACGCGATGATCGGGCACACGCAGGCCTGCCGTGCCGCGGGCATCCCGTTCGCGGCCGACCCCAGCCAGCAGCTCGCCCGTCTCGACGGCGAGCAGGCCCGTGCGCTCATCGAGGGCGCGACCTACCTGTTCACCAACGAATACGAGTGGGGCCTGCTCCGCCAGAAGACCGGGTTGTCCGAGGCCCAGGTCGCCGAACTGGTCGGCACCCGCATCACCACTCTCGGCAAGGACGGCGTCGAGATCGTCGACCGCGAGGGCACCCGGATTCACGTCGGCGTCGTGCCGGAGAAGGAGAAGGTCGACCCGACCGGCGTCGGCGACGGCTTCCGCGCCGGCTTCCTGTCGGCTTTGACGAAGGGACTGTCCTACGAGCGCGCCGCGCAGGTCGGTTCGATGGTCGCGGTGCTGGTTCTCGAGACCGTGTCGACGCAGGACTGGTCGTGGGACCTCGACGAGGCGCTGTCCCGCATCGAGGGCGCCTACGGCGTCGAGGCCGCGGCGGAGATCAAGGCCGCGTTCTGATCCGAACCCACCGAACGGGTGGCATGTGCCCCGGCGTCCGACCGGGGCCCGTGCCACCCGTTCTCCGTCGTCCGCCGGGTGCGACGCCGGTGACCGGCCTGACATTGCCGGGTGGAGCGGCGATGTGCCAACGTGGAGCCAGAGTCCGCCCACCTGGACTCCCGGACGAGGGGTGCCGTACCCGGAACGCGACAAGACGGCCCGAGGAGGTTGTCGTGTCCTGGCTGGTCCTGGTGATCTCCGGTGTTCTCGAAGCGGCATGGGCCACCGCGCTCGGCAGGTCCGAGGGCTTCACCAAGCTCGTGCCGACGGCGATCTTCTTCGTGGCGCTGGCCGCGAGCATGGGTGGCCTGGCCTACGCGATGCGGGAACTGCCGGTCGGCACCGCATACGCCGTCTGGGTCGGGATCGGTGCGACCCTCACCGTCGTCTACGCCGCGATGACGGGCGAACAGACCCTGTCCGTCGTCAAGGTCCTGTGTCTGGTGATGATCGTCGGCGGGGTGATCGGGCTGAAGCTCGCCCACTGAGTCGCACGAGACGAAACCGCCCCCGGATTCGGCCCTCGGGAGGCCCGCGAACGACGCATCGGCGTCGGCAGGCCTGTGGAGGGCGTCTTCCGGGGGTGGCTTCTCGGCGTGAGGCCGGGCGCTACAGCCGAACCGGGTAGGTGTGGTCGACGATCTGCGGCACGATCGTCCCCTCGACGAAGATGCCGTGCCACAGCATGAAGATCAGGACGGTCCACAGGCGGCGGCTGTTGTCGACCTCGCCCTCGCGGTGCTCCTCGAGCATCTTGATGACCGCGGCCTTGTCGAAGATGTGGTCGGTCTGGCTCTTGGTGATGACGTCGTGCGCCCAGTCGTACATCTCGGTGCCGGCCAGCCAATGCCTGATCGGCACCGGGAAGCCGAGCTTCTTGCGATGCAGCACGTGCGCCGGGACGATCTGCTCGAGCGCCTTGCGCAGCGCGTACTTGGTGGTGCCGTGCGCGATCTTCTCGTCGTGGGGGAGGCGCTCGGCGACCGCGAACACCTCCGGGTCCAGGAACGGCACACGCAGCTCGAGGGAGTTGGCCATCGTGATCTTGTCGGCCTTGACCAGGATGTCGCCGCGCAGCCAGGTGAACAGGTCGAGGTGCTGCATGCGCGCCACCGGATCCCAGCCCTCGCTCATCCGGTAGATCGGGGCGGTGACGTCGGTGTGGGTCCACTCCGGCCGGTAGTCGCGCAGGACGGCGCGCAGCCGTGCGTCGTCGAAGCTGCGGGCGTTGCCGTAGTAGCGCTCCTCCAGGGTCAGCGATCCGCGATGCAGCAGGCTCTTTCCGCGGGTGCCCTCCGGGATCCGATCGGAGACCTTGCCGGCCAGGCGGCGCAGGGAGCGGGGGAGACGGTCGAAGGCCGCGAGCGACAGCGGCTCCTTGTAGATGGTGTAGCCGCCGAACAACTCGTCGGCGCCCTCGCCGGACAGCACCACCTTGACGTGCTTGCGGGCCTCGGCCGCGACGAAGTAGAGGGGAACCAGGGCCGGGTCGGCCACGGGGTCGTCGAGGTACCAGACGATCGCCGGCAGGGCCTCGATGAACTCCGACGGGCTGACGACCTTGACGACGTGGCGCGCGCCGATCGCCTCGGCCGACTCCGCCGCGACGTCGATCTCCGAGTACCCCTCGCGCTCGAAGCCGGTGGTGAACGTGATCAGGTCCGGGTTGTGCCGGATCGCCAGGGCGGCGATGGCCGTCGAGTCGATGCCGCCCGACAGGAACGAACCGACGGTCACGTCGGCGCGCATGTGCTTGGCCACCGAGTCGGCCAGCACGTCGGCGATCTCGTCGTACCGCTTCTGCCGCGTCGCGTCGGTGAACGGCTTCACGCCGAACTGCGGGGTGAAGTAGCGCCGCACCGACAGCGGGCTGCCGGGGGTCGCCGTCGCGTGGCACCCGGACTCGAGCCGGCGGATCGACGTGTGGACGGTCTCCGGCTCGGGGACGTACTGCAGCACCGTGTAGTGCTCGATGGCGCGCGGATCGAGCTCCTTGCCGAGCCCGACGCGCTCGATCAGCTCGAGCAGGCTCTTCTTCTCACTGCCGAAGACGAGCCCGCCCGGGCCGGTGGCGACGAACAGCGGCTTGATGCCGAACGGATCGCGCGCCAGGAACAGCGATCGGTTCTCGGTGTCCCAGATGGCGAAGGCGAACATGCCGCGCAACCGCCGGACCGCGTCCGGGCCCCAATGGTGGAAGGCCGCGACGATGGCCTCGCCGTCGCCCTCGGTGCGGAAGGTCGCGCCCTCGTCGCGGGCGAGCTCCTCGCGGATCTCCAGGTAGTTGTAGATCTCGCCGTTGAAGACCAGGGCGTACCGCTCGGGATTCTCCGGCGGGCCCCACCGCAGGGGCTGGTGGGAGTGCTCGATGTCGATGATCGACAGCCGGTTGAACCCGAAGACGATGTCCTCGTCGTGCCAGGTGCCCGGTTCGTCCGGGCCGCGATGCCGCATGCAGTGCGAGGCCGTCGCCACCGCGTCGACGACCTCGGCGGCCGTCCGGTCGGATGTCAGAAGGCCGAGCAGACCACACACGTTGGCTAGTCCCCAATCTTTTCGCAGGCGAATCGAGTGCCCGGCTCGTCGCCGGGTCGCGTCCGAGTATGCCTGAGCGACCAGCGGGATTCCGATCTGGCGTGCCCTGACACGACCGGATCAAGACCCAATCACGAAAGCTTCCGCCGGTTGGTCTACGCTGCGTAGTACTAGGTGCAAGACTTGGTCGTATGTGTGCGGCCGGTACTTGCCCTGTGCAGGTCATGTGGCATGCACTCACCACGGCGCGAGGGCGCCGGTGAGCGAGCAGGAAGGCGTGAAATTGGCACACGGTGGACGGCCCCGAGCGCGGCGTGTCTCATCTGCGTCGCGGGCGATGAAGCGACTGGGAGTGGTCGCCGCTCTCGGACTCGGCGCTCTGCTGATGTCGGGATGCGACGCCAGTGAGGCGATGCGTTTCGGTTGGCCGGAGGGCATCACGCCCCAGGGCAAGGAGATGGTCGACCTCTGGACCTGGTCGGTCATCGCCGCACTGTTGATGGGCATTCTGGTCTGGGCCCTGATCTTCTGGACCATCACTTTCCATCGGGCGAATGACGCCAAGAAGGGCGTGTTCCCGCGTCAGACCGCGTACAACGTCCCGCTGGAGCTCACCTACACGGCGATCCCGTTCGTGATCATCGCGGTGTTGTTCTACTTCACCGTGATCGTCCAGAACGACGTCGAGGCGAAGAACGACGACTCCAAGGTCGTCGTCGACGTCACCGCATTCCAGTGGAACTGGAAGTTCGGCTACAACAAGGTCATCTTCGACGACGGCACCACCTACAACGGCTTCGAGGCCGACGGCAACCCGTTCCAGCTGCAGGCGCAGCGCGACGGCGAGGTCGAGGCCGAGCCCGAGGTCGAGGGTGAGCACGGCGGCGAGCTGCCCGGTCCCGCCGGCGGTCGCGACGATGACATCCGCGACTACCTGAAGTTCAACAAGATCGAGACCGTCGGCACCTCGACCGAGATCCCGGTCCTGGTCCTGCCGACCGGCAAGCGCATCGAGTTCGACCTCGCGTCGGGCGACGTGGTCCACTCGTTCTGGGTCCCGGAGTTCCTGTACAAGCGCGACGTCCTGCCGTTCCCCAAGGAGAACGCCAGCGACCCGATCTTCCAGATCAGCTCGATCGATCGCACCGGCGCCTTCGTGGGCCGCTGCGCCGAGATGTGCGGCACCTACCACTCGATGATGAACTTCGAGATCCGCGCGGTGTCGCCGGAGGACTTCGAGTCCTACATCCGCTTCCGCCAGGCCAACCCGAAGGCCACCAACGCCGAGGCGCTGCAGGCCATCTGCCAGGTCCCGGATTCGGTCGTGACGGTTCCGTTCGACACCCGCCGCAAGAGCGACGGCTCGGCGACCGCCACCGGCAACCCGAATGACACGACCCTCCCCAACTGCACCAAGAAGGAGAGCTGACGATGAAGATCGAGGCCCGCATCTTTGAGATGCTCACCGCCTTCTTCGCGCTGGCCGGCGTCGCCTACACCATCTTCACGGTGTTCACCTCCAAGGGCATCGAGTGGGTCGGCGTCGTGGGTCTGTTCTTCGCGGCCGGCCTGACCCTCATCGCCGGCACGTTCTTCCGCTTCGTGTCGCGTCGCGTGGAGATCCGCCCCGAGGACTACGAGGATGCCGAGATCGAGGACGGCGCAGGCGAGCTGGGCTTCTTCAGCCCGCACTCCTGGTGGCCGATCCTGATCGCGCTCGGCGCGGCGATGTTCGCCGTCGGCTTCGCGAGCGCCAACTTCTGGCTCGCGATCTTCGCGGCGGTCGTGATCATGGGCACCGCGGCCGGACTCGTCTTCGAGTACCACGTCGGTCCCGAGAAGCACTGACACACTCTCAGAGCATCAGCGAAAGACGCCCCCACCGTCTCGGTGGGGGCGTCTTTCGTCTGCGGGGCCATGGGATGGTGTCCGAAACGTCGGGGAGCTGCCCTCCCGGGGCGAAGAGAGGCTCAGAGGCCCTGCGCGGGCCGACAGACGACCAGCTTGCGGTAGTCCACGCGGAATCGGGCCTCGGTGAGCGTCTCCTCGACCTCGCCGTCGTGCGACAGCGCGATCGGACCGTCCACGCTCCGGAAGGCGAACTCGGGGACCTGCATCTCGTGATAGAGCCGCGAGCGCTGCAGCTGCCCGGCGACCAGCGCGGCGAACAGCCGGACCGTCGACCGATTCCCGCCGGCTTCGAGGTAGCGGACGTCGAGTAGACCGTCGTCGAGTCGGAGACGCCGCGTCGGCACGAATCCGGTCGGCTGGTAGACCGAGTTCCCGAGAAGGAACAGCGAGACCTCGCTCACCCGCCCGTCCACCTCTATCCGGACGCTCGGGTCCTTGCGGAGCACGCGGAAGACCGCGGTGGCGGTCGCCAGGGGACGGCTGATCCGATGGCGCAACCGTTCGCGGACCCGGACGAAGTGCGGGTGAGCGCCCACGCTGGCCGTGTTGAGGATGAGTCGAGAATCGTTGAGCCACACAACGTCGACGCGTGAGCCCGAACCCGAGGCCACCGCCGCGACGGTGTCGGACACCGTCGCACATCCGATGTCGCGCGCGAAATGGTTGAACGTGCCGGCGGGGAACACCGCGAGCGGAATCCCGGCGCCGATCGCCTCGGCCGCAGCGGAGGCCACGGTGCCGTCGCCGCCGGCGACCCCGAGCACCTCGGCCCTCGACGCCGCGTCGGCCATGACCGCGGGCACGTCGTCGCCGTCCCCGAGCTCGACGATCTCGGCGGCGGGGAGCGCCGCGCGGATCTCGGCGAGGACGCGGCGTCCCTCGCCGTCCGCGGACTCCGGATTCACCACGACGACGAGACCCTGTCCGTCCGGGCGCGCGCCGGTGTCGACGATCCACGGATCGGCAAGCGACAGCGAGGGTTCGGTGATGGGCGGGACGATCCGCGCGCCGATCGTGGCGATCGTGGCACCGATGCCCAGGCCGATGACGACGTCGCCCGGGTAGTGTGCGCCTGTCGCGATGCGGGACAGGCCGACGAGGCCCGCCAGAGCCGACAGGAGGAGCCCGGCGGGCGGGCTCTCGATGGCGACGCCGACCGCGAAAGCCGCTGCGCTGGCGGAGTGTCCGGACGGCAGGGAGTTGGACGTCGGTTGCCGGCGCCCTCGGCGGGGGAGCGGGATCAGCCCCGGAGAAGGCCGCGCACGGCGTCGAATCCGTTTGGCGCCCTGATTGGTCACCAGGCTCGTCACCGCCAGCGACGCCATCCCTCGGGCCGCACCGCGTTGCAGGGACGGTCGACCGGACATCGCGAGGCCGGCGGCGATCGCCATCCAGAGCTTCGAGTGATCGGCGGACCGGGACAGCACCGGCATGGTCGCGTCGAGCAGCGGGCTGGGCGAGCGGGCGATGCTCTCGTAGATCTCGGCGTCGAGGGCGCCGAGGCCCCTGACCATCTGCGAGAGCCCGCGTGCCGGGAGCCGAACGGACGCCGTGTTGCCTGGACTGCGCATGGCGTCCACGGTGCCACAAACCGGACGAGGGCGGCGGGCAGACGGTGGGGTAGGGGAGGGGTTGCTCCTCACCGCTGACAACGAACGGGACAGAAAAGAGAACGGGCCGCCGGCACCAGAGGTGCGCGACGGCCCGTTCTCGTGGGTCTCGCTGTCAGTCGAGCGGGTTGCCACCCTTCGCCTGCAGCTCGCGGAGCGCCTTCCGCTCTTCGGCCTCGAGCTCGTGCTCGAATTCGACGTTACGGATCTGTTCGTCCGCAGGGTCGGCGACCATGAGCGAACCCGTGCCCGGGGCGCCGGCCGAGCCGAGCTTGTTCATGCGCTTCGGCAGGGCAGCACCCTCGTAGGGGAGCGGGATCGGGTGTCCGTGGTCGTCGACCGGGCCGAGCGGCTGGTGGACCTCGATGTAGGCACCCTGCGGCAGGCGCTTGATGATGCCGGTCTCGATGCCGTGGGCCAGGACCTCGCGGTCGCTGCGCTGGAGTGCGATCGCCCAGCGGTAGGCGATGAAGTACACCAGCGGCGGCAGCACGATCAGGCCGATGCGACCGATCCACGTGGTCGCGTTCAGCGAGATGTGGAACTTCAGCGCGATGATGTCGTTCATACAGCACAGCGTGAGCAGGATGTAGAACGCGAAGGCCATCGCGCCGATCGCCGTACGGACCGGGGTGTCACGCGGACGCTGCAGCAGGTTGTGGTGAGCGTCGTCGCCGGTCAGCTTCTTCTCGATCCACGGGTAGGCGAACATCAGGACGAACATGATCGTGATGATCAGGACGACCCAGTTCGACATCGGGACCGTGTAGTTGCCCAGGTAGAGCTCCCACGCCGGGAACATACGGATCAGACCGTCGGTCCACATCATGTAGATGTCGGGCTGCGAACCCGCGGAGACCTGTGCCGGGTTGTACGGGCCGATGTTCCAGACCGGGTTGATCTGGAAGACGCCGGCCATGATGGCGAGCACACCGGTGACGAACGCGAACATCGCGCCGCCCTTGGCCGCGAAGACCGGCATGATCCGAACGCCGACGACGTTCTTCTCGGTGCGGCCGGGGCCGGGGAACTGGGTGTGCTTCTGGTACCAGACCAGCGCCAGGTGGGCGCCGATCAGGGCCAGGATGATGCCCGGGAACAGCAGGATGTGCAGGACGTACAGGCGCGGGATGATGATGTCGCCGGGGAAGTCACCGCCGAACAGCGCCCAGTGGATCCAGGTGCCGACGACCGGGATGCCGAGGACGATGCCGGACATCGCGGCGCGGACGCCGGTACCCGACAGCAGGTCGTCGGGGAGCGAGTACCCGAAGAAGCCCTCGAACATCGCCAGGATCAGCAGCAGGCAGCCGATGATCCAGTTCGCCTCACGCGGGCGGCGGAACGCACCGGTGAAGAAGATGCGCGCCATGTGGATGATGATCGACGCCGCGAACAGCAGGGCCGCCCAGTGGTGGATCTGGCGGACGAACAGACCGCCGCGCACCTCGAAGGACAGGTCCAGCGTGGTCTCGTAGGCGCGGGTCATCATGACGCCGTTGAGCGGCTGGTAGGCGCCGTCGTAGACCACATGGGTCATCGACGGGTCGAAGAACAGGGTGAGGTAGACACCCGAGATCAGCAGGATGATGAAGCTGTAGAGCGCGACCTCACCGAGCATGAACGACCAGTGGGTGGGGAACACCTTGTTGATCTGGCGTCGCATGCCCGCGGCGAGGTGATACCGCGAGTCAACTTCCTCGGCCTGTGTGCCGAGACGGTCGGCGATGGTCATGACTTACGCTCCCAGAATGCCGGTCCGACGGGCTCGATGAAGTCGCCTGCAGCAACGAGGTAGCCCTCGTTGTTCACCGTGATCGGCAGCTGTGCCAGAGCGCGGGCGGCGGGGCCGAAGATCGGCTTGCCGTACTCGATCGCACTGAACTGCGACTGGTGGCAGGGACACAGGATGATGTTGGTTCGCTGTTCGTACAGCGAGGCCGGGCACCCGAGGTGGCTGCAGACCTTCGTGTAGGCGAAGTAGTCGCCGTAGTTGAAGCTCTCCTGGCCCTTGCGCTTGACGGCGCGGGCCGCATCCTCCGGGCGGAGGCGGATGAGCATGACGGGGTTGCGGACCTCGTGCAGGCTCTCCATCAGCTTGTGGCGGGAGTGCTCGGTCTCTCCGAAGCCGTCCGAGCGACGCCACGGGAAGACGGTCTCCATGCCGCCGGCGTCGAGGTCCTCCGGGCGGACCAGGGCGACCTGGTACGGGTTGCCGGTGTCACGACGCAGGTAGACGGTCTCGTTCGGGTCTTCCGGCGAGTTGTAGATCGGCGACCAGCCGGAGTGCCAGAGCGGGGCGTCGCCGCGCTTGGCCCACGGGTTCTTGATGAAGCCGCCGATGCCGGCGATGAGGCCGGTGAGGGCGAGAGCGCCCAGACCGAAGCCGGCGGTGCCGAGGAGCATCTTGCGACGGCCGAGGGTCGAGGTGGTCCCCGTGTCCTGCAGCAGCGCGACGATGGTCTTCTTGTCGACCTCGGCCGAGCCGCCGTCGTGGCGGTCCTGCACCGAGATCTCGGCGGGGATCAGCTTCTTGGTGATCAGGATCAGCGCGATGCCGATCGAGAGCACCGAGAGGCCGAAGGTCACGCCCAGGAGGGGAGTGTTGACCGTGTACCACCAGTAGTCCGGGTCGTCCGGAAGGGCGAATTCCCAGTGGTTGAAGAGGAAGATGCCCAGGCACGCGAGAGCCGAGACGCCGGCGAGGGCGAACCAGAAGGCGATCTGGCGCTCGGCGCGCTTCTCCGCCTTGGTTCCCTCGACGGGGTACCGCTTGGCCCGGTGAATGATCTCGACACCGTCGAGATTGGTACCGAGCTTGACGAGCTCCTCGGTGCTCATCTGCTCCAGCTCGTCCCTCGACGGGACGTCCTTGCCACTGCCGCTCATGCTCGAGATCCAATCCACATGGCGCCTGCGACGATGGCGACGACGCCGACGAACCACATCACCATGCCCTCGCTGACGGGACCGAAGCCACCGAGGCCGAAACCGCCGCTGGGGTTTGCCTCGGTCACGTACTTGACGTAGGCGATGATGTCTTTCTTCTCATCCGGATTGAGCTGACGGTTCGAGAACTTCGGCATGTTCTGCGGACCGGTCAGCATCGCGGTGTAGATCTGCGCCTCGTCGACGCCGTCGAGGTTCGGTGCGAACTTGCCCGACGACAGGGCGCCGCCACGACCGGTGAAGTTGTGGCAGGACGCGCAGTTGAGGCGGAACAGCTCACTACCGCGGGCGATGCTGTCGCCACGCAGCGAACCCTCGGCGATCTCACCGTTGGCGTCGCGCGGGGCACGGGGGCCACCGCCCTCGGCCTGGATGTAGGCGCCGAGCTGGTCGATCTGCTCGGTGGTGAACTTGGCGGGCTTGCGCTGCGCCTGTGCCTCACCACGGGCGGCCGGCATACGGCCGGTCGAGACCTGGAAGTACACGGCTGCGTCGCCGACGCCGAGCAGGGCGGGACCACGATCGGGCACACCCTGGAGGTTCGCGCCGTGGCAGGTGATGCACGAGGTCTCGTAGAGCTTGCGACCATCGTCGATCATGGCGGCGTTGCTCTCGTCGGCCACCGCGACCTGGGGGTCGGGGGTCAGAACCGAGGCGAGCACGCCGGCCATGACCAGACCGGCCAGGAGCAAGATGGTGCCGCTTGCACGTCGACGGAGCTTGCGTCGGGCCTTGGCGCGGCGGGCGTCGGTGCCGCTATCCGACGGTCGCGGTGGAGATGAACTCATCTGTGACTCTCTACTAAGCGGGACGGACTGATTCTTCTAGAGCTGGTTGCGCTGTGCGTTCGACAGGCGAGGTGCGCTCTGCTGCGGGCGTGGCCGCGAGGTGCGCGAGGTTGCCGGCGTCATCGGATGAAGTAGATCGTGACGAACAGTCCGATCCAGACGATGTCGACGAAGTGCCAGTAGTAGGAGACAACGATTGCGGCGGTTGCCTGCGCCGGGGTGAACTTCGAGAGCTTGGTGCGGATGAGCAGGTAGATGAATGCCACGAGACCGCCGATGACGTGCAGGCCGTGGAAGCCGGTCGCCATGTAGAAGACGGAACCGTACGCGCTCGAGCTGAGGGTCGTGCCCTCGTGCACCAGGGCGACGTACTCGAAGATCTGGCCGCCCACGAAGAAGGCACCCATCACGAACGTGATGATGTACCAGCGTCGGAGGCCGAAGACGTCACCCCTCTCGGCGGCGAACACGCCCATCTGGCAGGTGACCGACGACAGGATCAGGACCGTCGTCACCGGGATGGCGAGGGCCAGATTCAAGTGCGTCGGGGGCATCGGCCAGCCGACTGCGGAGTTGGCCCGGGCGACGAAGTACATCGCGAAGAGGCCAGCGAAGAACATGAGCTCACTGGACAGCCACACGATCGTGCCGACGCTGACCATGTTGGGACGGTTCAGCGAATGGACGCGCGAGGTGATGGCTGTTCCTGAGGTACCTACGGCGCTTGTCACAAGTGAAGTATGACGGTTCGTAGTAAGCGGTGACCACCCGGGTCGGAAATTGGGGGCTTATTTCTCTCTCCCCGCAGGTCGGGGGCCTGCCAGATGGGTTCCCGGCGTGTCTCGACGGCCGATTCGCGGGCTCGGGGACGGTGGCTACCGTGGGGGCATGTCGAGTTCGGATGTCTCCGGTCCACGGGATCTCAACGGGCGGGTGGTCCGTCAGGGGCGCCTGGCCCGCCTGACGGCGAGGTGGCGGGGCGGTTCGTCGTCGAAGCCGCTGGAACTGGCGGACGAGGTGGTCGTCGTCGCCGAATCCGACGACGACGCGGTCGCCAGTTCCACCGCGCTCGAGGGGTCGGACTGGCGGGCCGACGACGAGGTGATCCTCCGGCACGACCTCGAGCTGCCCTCGAATCGGGTGCAGGATGCCGCGGAACTGGCATCGCTCGACGGCTACGTGCGGATCGACGACGACCGGTGGGGGCCGCTGCCAGACGCGGCCGTCGCCGGACACGAGGTGCTCGTGCTGGCGCGGGTGCAGACGCTCGACGCCCTGCATCTGTCCCAGGAACGCTCCCGGATGGCCAGCCTCGGGTCCCGCCACGGCGGCATCGCGCGGCGGTGGGCCGTCCTTCAGCGTCCCGCGGGCTGATCGGGCATTAGGCTCAATGCCTGTGAACACCGCAGAGCCCGCCTTCACCTGGCCGCAGATCCTCGGCAAGATCACCGACCGCATCGACCTGACCGCCGAGGAGGCGGGCTGGGCGATGAACGAGATCATGACCGACAGCGCGACCGGCGCCCAGATCGCCGCATTCGGCGTCGGGGTCAAGATGAAGGGCGCCGCGCCGACCGAGCTGGTGGGTCTCGCGCAGACGATGCTGGAACACGCGACGCTGGTCGACGTGTCGCGGCCCGCCGTGGACGTGGTCGGCACCGGCGGCGACCGTTCCCACACGGTCAACATCTCGACGATGACCTCGATCGTCATCGCCGCCGCCGGCATCCCGGTGGTCAAGCACGGCAATCGCGCCGCGTCGTCGAAGAGCGGCGGGGCCGACGTCCTCGAGGCGCTCGGCGTGGACATCTCGCTGCCGGCGCAGGGCGTGGCGCGCTGTGTCGAGGAACTCGGCATCGGATTCTGCTTCGCCCCGGTCTTCCATCCGGCGTTCCGGTTCACCGGCCCGCCGCGCAAGGAGATCGGCATCCCGACCGTGTTCAACGTGCTCGGCCCGCTGACCAACCCGGCGTGCCCGCGCAGCGGCCTGATCGGGTGCGCCTTCACCGACCTCGCGCCGGTGCTGGCCCAGGCCTTCGCCGACCGTGGCAACACGGCCCTGATCGTCCGGGGCGACGACGGCCTCGACGAGCTGACCACGACGTCGACCTCGACGGTGTGGCAGGTCGTCGGCGGTGAGGTCAACCAGCTGACCGTCGACCCGGCCGATCTCGGTATCGCACGCGTCGAACTGTCGGCCCTGCAGGGCGGCGACGCGGCCGCGAACGCCGTGATCGCGCGTGAATTGTTCGCCGGCACAACCGGTCCCGTGCGTGATGCGGTGCTGCTCAACGCGGCCGGCGCGATCGTCGCCTTCGAACAGACGGCTCCGATGACCTCGGCGGAGCTGGCCGCCGCGCTCGACGCGGCCCGCGGCCGCGCCGCCGAGGCCGTCGACTCCGGGGCGGCGGCGGAACTGCTCGACCGCTGGTCGATGCTGTCGACGCGCATTGCCGCGGAGCTGCGCGACTGATCGATCACGCAGACGAGCGCCTGATCGCCGCGTAGGCGACGGGATCAGGCGTTGCGCCGGCGAGAAGTGCTGTGCGAGATCAGTTCTCGCCGATGGAGAAGCCGCCCTCGACGTCCGAGCTGGAGTAGCTGCGG
>Ga0164243_10009576_pt1 | contig 14086 bp, 10 predicted proteins | sample OricompcompostOP_FD_108781 | JGI IMG/M metagenome (GOLD analysis project Ga0164243, IMG submission 108781) | Organic Plus compost microbial communities from Emeryville, California, USA - Original compost - Organic plus compost (OP) | ecosystem: Engineered > Solid waste > Mixed feedstock >... | reverse complement strand
TGTTGGAGCGCCTCGGCCTGCCGCTCGGTGTCGTGCTCGGAACGTTCGGCGTCGAGCGCCACCGCGTCCGTTTCACCGGCGCACACGCGCACGCCGGCGCGACGCCGATGGACGCACGCCGTGACGCCTTCCTCGCTGCGGCTCGCAGCGCGCTCGCGCTCCGCGACGAGGCGGCGCGGCGCGACGACGTGCGCGCGACGACCGGGAGCGTGGCCGTCGTTCCCGGGATCGTCACCGCTTTCAACGGCGCCGCGGAACTCTCCGTCGACCAGCGCGCGCTCGACGCGGAGGAGCTGACGGCGCTGCTGGATAACGCGCGAGAGGCGAGCCAACGGATCGCCGCCGAAGAGGGTTGCTCCGTCGCGTGGGAGCGGCTGCTCGCGATCGAGCCGATGCTCTTCGACCCCGAGCTGATCGCGCTCGCGGACGCCGTCGTCACAGAGCTGGCGGGCGCCTCTCACCGCCTGCCGAGCGGGCCGCTGCACGACGCCGCGGAGATGGCGCGCGTCGTGCCGACGGCGATGCTGTTCGTACGCAGCATCGGCGGCGTCAGCCACACCAACGAGGAGAACAGCTCGGAGACGGACGTCGAGCTGTCGATCCGCGCGCTGCACGAGCTCGCCGTCCGCACGGCCGCTCTGGCCGAACGCTCTGCCGTAACCCTCCCCAAGCCCTGAAGGAGCTGCCCCCAATGGACTTCGGCGTCACCCTCCAGACCGATCCGCCCGCGCGGCGTTTGATCGAGACATTCCAGCGTGCGGAGCGCCTCGGCTTCACCCACGCCTGGACGTTCGACTCGCACATCTTGTGGCAGGAGCCGTACGTCATCCACTCGCAGATCCTCTCCGCGACCGACCGGATGGTCGTCGGCCCGCTCGTCACGAACCCGGTGACCCGCGACCCCACCGTCACGGCGTCGGTGTTCGCGACGCTCAACGACATGTTCGGCAACCGCACGATCTGCGCGATCGGCCGCGGCGACTCCTCCCGGCGCGTGCTCGGGAACGTACCGACGACGCTCAGACAGACGGAGGAGGCGATCCACGTGATCCGCGACCTCGCCGAGGGCCGCGCGATCCGCGCGGCAAGCGGGGAGGAGGTCTCCATCCCGTGGGTCCGCGACGGCAGGCTCGAGGTTTGGATGGCGGCGTACGGCCCCAAGGCGCTGGACGTCGTCGGACGCGCGGCGGACGGTTTCGTGCTGCAGCTCGCCGACCCGCTGATCCTCAGATGGACGCTCGGGCGGGTGCGCGCTGCGGCAGAGGCGGCCGGACGCGACCCCGATGCGATCAAGGTGCTCGTGTGCGCCCCTGCGTACGTGGGCGACGATCTCGCGCATCAGCGCGAGCAGTGCCGCTGGTTCGGTGGCATGGTCGGCAACCACGTCGCGGACATCGTCAAGCGCCACGGCGAGGGAGGCGAGATCCCGCATGCGCTGACGGACTACATCCGCCGGCGCGAGTCCTACGACTACGCTCACCACGGTCGAACCGGCCATCCCGACACCGAGTTCGTGCCCGACGAGATCGTCGACCGCTTCTGCGTCCTCGGGCCGCCGGAGGCACATGTCGAGAAGCTGCATGAACTGCGAGACCTTGGCGTTGACCAGTTCGCGATCTACCTCATGCACGACGCTCCGGAGGCGACGCTCGACGCCTACGGGGCCGAGGTCATCCCGGCGCTGAACGGCGAGCGCGACGCCAGGCCGTGATGCACGCGGGGCCGGCGAGCCACGGGGCGCGGCAGGACGGATGCCGGCGGCCTCGCGCGCCGGCCCCGTCCGTGCTGGCTGGAGGAGAGAGGGGGCGCGCCGGCCACGGCGAGACGTCAGCGGGCGGGCTCTGCCGCGATCGCGTCGAGCAGCGCTTCCTCGAGCGCCGCTGCCCGCTCGAAGCCGCCGAGCAGGCGCGGGACGAATGCGAATCCGAGTTGGCGAGTCTCGTCGCCCCACGCCACCGTGCCGCCGATCCCGCCCATCCCGAAGGTGTCGCCGTCGAGCATCATGCCGAGCCCCCAGCGCACGTCGTACCCCAGCAGCTCGTCGCACCCCTCCGCCTGCACCGCGATGGTCTCGTCCAGCAGATTCCGGCTGAGGATGCGCATGCCATCCAGTTCGCCGCCGGTCGCGAGCGCGCCGTAGACGCGCGCGAGCGATCGCGCCGTCGCGTGTCCGTTGATGCCCGGGATCTCGGCGCGGCGCCACGTCCGGCTGTTGAGCACCTCGACATCGAGCGCGCCAGGCGGGTTCTCGAGCGCGCGCCGCTTGCGCTCGTCGGCGTCAGCGAGCATCGAGGCTCGCCAAGGGCCCCCGGGGTCGAGCACGTCGAGCACTCGACTGAGCTCGCCTTCGCGCAGGCCGATGTGCACGTCGAGGCCGAGCGGCTCGCACAGCTCCTCACGCAGGTACGTGCCCAGGCTCCGACCGTCGACGCGTCGCACGAGCTCGCCGGTCAGGTGGCCGAAGAACAGCGCGTGCTCGCCGTGGCGCGTGCCGGGCTCCCATTGCGGCGGCTCGGCGGCGAGGCGGGCCGTGCAGCGGGCCCAGTCGAGGTACTCCTCGAGCGTCGCGGGCTCCGACAGCGCGAGCAGGCCGGCTTGGTGTGCCAGGACGTGGCGGACGGTCGTGCGCCCCTTGCCGGCCGCAGCGTACTCGGGCCAGATGGACGCGACCAACTGGTCGAGTTCCAGCCGGCCTGCGTCGACAAGGCGCAAGACGCACAGCGCCGCGATCGGCTTGGTCGCCGAGAAGACGTTCACGAGCGTGTCAGGCTCCCAGCCTGCGCCGCAGTGGAGGTCGACGACGAGCTCGCCGGCGTGGACCGCGGCGACGGCGGCGCCGGGCTCGTCGAGCGCGGCGAACGCCGCGGCGACCGTCTCGAAGCCGGGGGCGACGGATCCGTGGACTGGGGCGGGGGACATCTGACACCTTTCAACACGCGGACTTGATCGTTCCAGTATAGTCGCGGCGGCGCCGTCGGACCGAAGTCAGCGCAGCTCGCGGCCGGCGCGGCCGGCCCGCCCGCTCGGTTCGGCCGGCGCCGACACGGTCGCAAGGAGAGGAGTGGCAGTGAGAGACGTGGTGGTGATCGGAGGCGGCGTGATAGGCGCCTGTTGCGCGCTGCATCTGCGCGAGGCCGGTGTCAGGCGCGTGACCGTCCTCGACGCGGGCGCGATGCTTGGGTCGCAGACAACAGCAGCAGGCGCCGGGTTCGCCGCGTACTGGGCCGGCTCACTGGAGGGGTCGCTCGCCGACTACGCCGTCGATTTCTACGCCCGCCTGCAGGAGGAGTCCGGCCGGAACCTCGGCATCCGCCGCAGCGGCCTGCTGCTGCCCGCGCTGAGCGAGCGCGGGCTCGAGGTGGTGCGCGGCCTCTACGAGCATGAGCGATCGTTCTCAGAGCACGTCGAGATGCTGGACGGCCCTGCCGCCGAGGCGCTGTCGCCGCTGCTGGCGCAGTCAAAGGTTCGGGCAGCGGTCTTGCAGACCAACGCGCACCGGGTCCCCACAGGCGCGATGATGGGCGCACTTGCGCGTCGTCTCGACGCCGCTGGCGTGGACGTGCGAGCCGGCGTGCGCGCGGTACGCGCCGTGACGTCGCGCGAGCGGGTGACCGGCGTCGAGACCGACGCCAGCACGATCGCGTGCGGAGCGGTCGTGAACGCCGCTGGCGCATGGGCGCACGCGCTCGGGGCTCGCAACGGTGTGACGGTGGGCGCGGTTCCGCTGCTGGAGTCGCGCTACGTGACCGAGCCGTCGCCCGTGGTGTCCGACGACGCGCCGATGCTTCTGTTCCTCGAGCGCAACGCGCTCTACGTGCGCCCGGAGCGCGGCGGCCTGCTCGTCGGCGCGATCGAGTCGGCGGTGGAGGCCGCCTCGCGGGTCGACCTGCACGATCCGCCCGACGCGGCCGCGCTGCCGCGCCACGCGGTCGAGCACCACGAGCGGCTCGCGCGGCGCAGCGCCGACGTGGTGCCGCTGCTGGGCGAGCTGGCGACGGCGGCGCGGGCGAGCGGGATGCCGACGTTCACCCCCGACGGGCGTCACGTTCTCGGCGAGGCGCCGGGCTTGAGCGGCTACCACGTCGTTGCGGGCTGCAACGAGTCGGGCGTCACGCACGCGCCGGGGCTCGCGCGGCTGCTCGCGGCCACGATGACGGGCTCCGACGCCGGCGCAGACCTCTCGCCGTACCGAGTCGGCCGCTTCGATGGCATGACCGACGCGCAGCTCGGCGACGCCGCCGCGGCGACCTACCTCAGGCGGCTCGTTTGACCGGCGCCGGAGGGCTCACGCGGAGTCGCGCAGCACGAGCGTCGGCGGCAGCGTGACGACGTCGCCCGCCGGCACGGCGCCCTCGACCGCGCCGATCAGCCGCTCTGTCGCGATCGAGCCCAACTCGTAGCCCGGCGTCCGCACAGTCGTCAGCGGTGGATCGACGTACGCGGCGAAGTCGAAGTCGTTGAAGCCGCTGACCGCGACGTCGCCGGGCACGTTGACTCCATGCATGCGCAGCCCCTGGATCACGCCGAGCGCGAGCAGGTCGTTGCCGCACATGATCGCCGTGGGAGGGGAAGGGAGGGCGAGGAGCGTTCTGGCCAGCACGGGACCATGACGGGCGTCCCACGTGCCCTCGAAGCGGGCGAGCTCGGGATCGGGCTCGATGCCAGCGTCGCGCAGGGCATCCTCATAGCCGAGCCGGCGCTGTTCGACCATCGGCCACGGCACACGCGCCGCGATGAACGCGATACGGCGGTGGCCCGACGCCAGCAGGTGGTCGGCAAGTCTGCGCGCACCGCTGCGGTTGGCCGTCACGACCGAGATCGCCTCGGAGCCCGCGTGCGTCTCCTCCAGCACGACGCACGGCACGCCGAGCTCGAGCACGCGGTCGACGTAGCGGCGGCGCAGCTGCGGATCGCCCGAGAGCAGCAGCAGCGCTCCATCGGCCCTGCGCTCGAGCAGCGGGCTGAGCACCGCGTCGGCGTCGCCGTCGGGCCGTCCCGCCTGGATCAGGAGCCCGTAGTGGCGACCGCGCACGACGTCACCGGCTCCGGCGAGGATGCGATCCGTCATCGGGTCGGCGAGGAAGCCGGCGCCCTCGTCGAGCAGCAGGAACGCGAGCGCGTGCGTGCGTGTCGAGCGCAGCCCGCGCGCGCTGGAGTTGGGGTGGTACGACAGCGACCGCATCGCCTCCTCGACGCGCTTGCGCGTCTCGGCCCTCATCTCGCCATGGCGGCCGTTGACGAAATTGGAGACGGTCTGGATCGAGACCCTGGCGGCCTCCGCCACCTCCTTCATCGTGGCACGTCTGCCGCGTGCAGTTTCACGTTCAAGTTCCGGTGCCATCGCGTATAGCCTACGCCTCCGGCAGGACGGTCGTGCGGTTGTCCGCGCCCCGGGAGTGGGCTTTCTTGCGGAGGCTCGCCGGTGACGGTACGATCCAGAGATTCGCAACTGTAACGTTCAAGTTGACCTCGTGCTCGTGTCGCGGCGGTCGCACCTGAGAGCCGGACCGACAATCGACTCAACGAGGAAGGGAGAGCAGTGACGCTCGATGAAGGGACGGGGCGCACGCAGACGGAGCTCGACGTGCATGACGACGGCAGTGTCGTCGTGGCGACGCTCGGGACGCTGCGAGCGGAGGTCGCGAAGCATCCGTTCGGACTCGTCGTGCGCAGCGCGGACGAGACGATCCTGCGTGGGTCGAGCGCCGCCGCCGAGGACGTCTTCGACCCCTTGGCACGCTACGCCGCCGCCATCACCTACGTCGTCGACGGCTCGATTCACGGAGGCTACGTCGCGACCGGCCGACGGCGCCGCTCGTACCGGTTGACTGAGGTGCGGGCCGTCGAGACACCGGATGCGGAGACGCTGCGGCTCGAGGCGCTGACCGATGATCCGCTTGGGCGCGTCGCGACGGTCACGCTGCGTTTCGATGATGAAGCGCTCGCGCTCGACGTGCGACTCGACGACGGGCAGGCGGTGGTCGAGCTGTGTCTCGCGGCGACGCTCGCGCCCGACGAGGACTGCTACGGGCTCGGGGAGCGCTACGAGCGCGCCAACCACCGCGGCCGAGAGATCGTCGACTGGGTCGAGGACGCCTGCATCCAACCGGGCCGCGGCCACGACTGGACGTACTGGCCGGTGCCGTTCCTCCTCTCCAGCCGCGGCTATGGGGTCTTCGCGGACACGACCGCGCGCGCCACGTTCCGCCTCGGCAGCGACCGCGACGACGCCTGGTCGGTCGGCGTCGACGGCGCCGCGCTCTCGGTCGTGCTGTTCGCCGGCCCGCGGCCGGCCGACGTCGTGCGGCAGTTCACCGCGCGCACGGGCCGCCCGGCGCTGCCGCCGCCCTGGGCGCTGGGCGTCTGGAAGACGACGATCGGGGGCGAGCGCTCGATCCTCGCGGAGGCCGGGCGCCTGCGCGATGAGGAGATGGGCGTCTCGGCCGTCTGGCTCTACGACCAGCTCGAGCTGGAGACGAATTCGGGCTGGGGTTCCGGGCTCGGCTACCCGACAGGCAGATACGAGGACGTGCCTGCGCTGATCGCGAGCCTCCACGACGAGGGCTGGAAGGTGCTCGGCTACCTCAACCCGCATTTCATCCCCGGGCGCCCGACCTTCGAGGAGGGTGATCGGCGCGGCTACTTCGCGCAGCGCGAGGACGGCGGGACGTATCTGATGCCGGGGGTCGCCGCCGACCCCGTTGAGGACTACATCGTCGAGTGTCCGATGGCGATGATCGACTTCACCAATCCGGACGCGGTCGCGTGGTGGCAGGCGATGCTGCATCGCCTGCTGACCGTCTCAGGCTACGACGGCTGGATGGAGGACTTCGGCGAGTACCTGCCCGCTGAGGTGCGGCTCTCCGACGGGCGCTCGGGCTGGGAGGCGCGCAACGAGTATCCGCTGCTGTACCACCGTGCGTCGGCGGAGGTGCGGGCGACCGTGCCCAAGACGACGGCGACGCTCGTGCGCTCGGGCCACACCGGCTCCAACCAGCATGCGACGGTCGCCTGGCCGGGCGATCAGCACACCGACTGGACCCGCGACAAGGGGCTGCCCGGCGTCCTCGCCGCCGGGCTCTCGCTCGGGTTGTCGGGCATGAGCATGTGGGCCGCCGAGATCGCCGGCTACTTCGACGACTCGGATGGCTCGGGCGCCGCGGGCGAGGAGGAGCTGTGGGTGCGCTGGTGCGAACTCGGCGCGTTGACGCCGCTGATGCGCGACCACCTCGCCCAGAAGATGGAAACTCCCGAGCCGGTGACCGTCTGGTCGAGCGCGCTGACGAGGGAGACCTGGCGCAGGCTCGCCGCGCTGCACAACCGGCTGTTCCCGTACCTCTACCGCCACGCCGTGGCCGCCCACGAGACGGGTCTCCCAATCATGCGCCACCTTGTGCTCGACTACCCCGACGACCCCGTCGCGCGCCGGTGCGAGGACGCGTATCTGTTGGGAGATGCGCTGCTCGTCGCGCCGGTGCTCGAACGCGGCGCGCGCTCGCGAACCGCGTACCTGCCCGTGGGTGGCTGGTTCCGCTTCGCCGACGACACGCACTACGCCGGTGGACGTGAGCACACCGTGCCCGCTCCGCTCGGGGAGCCGCCGCTCTTCGTCAGAGCGGGCAGCGTGCTGCCGCTGCTGGCGGAGGCACCGCGGGATCTCAACGCCGAGCTCGAGCAGCTCGCGCGCCTGCCGCTGGAGCTGCGCGTCTACCCGCACCTGGGAATGGACGACGCGACGTACGGGTCGGCGTTGCACGACGGCACGCGATTCGTCGTAGCCCAACGCGAGGGCGTGTTCGAGATGGAGGTCGTCGCCGGCGCGAGCCCGCGTCCGCTCATGGTGCGGCTGCCGCGCGGCGTCGTTGCGCGAGCATGCCGGGTCGACGGCGTCGAGCAGTCGCCGCTGGCGGACGGGCGCGTGGAGTTGGAGTCGGGCGCGTGCTCGGTGTGGATCGAGCTGGACGGCCCGGGGCTCCGGGACGCGGCCGGCTGAGGAAGGCGGACGAGAAACCCATGCTGGACCTGCTGCTGCGCAACGCGACGATTGTGCCCGGCCCTGCCGCCGAGGCACCGTTCGTCGGTGACCTGGGCGTCGCCGAAGGGAGGATCGCGCTGCTGCGCCGGCGCGATCAGGAGGATCGGCCGGCCGCGGAGGCGGCCGAGACCTTCGACGCCGCCGGCCATGTCGTGCTGCCCGGCTTCGTCAACGCGCACCTGCACGCCGTGCCGTCGCTGCTGCGCGGCGCGTTCTCGGCGATCACGATCGACGAGCACGTCGCGAGCCCGCTCGTCGGGCGGCTCTATGAACTGCTGTGGAACGACCGCGAGGCGGTCGAGTTGGGTGCCCGCCTCTGTCTTGCCGAGGCCGTGATGGCGGGCGCGACGAGCGTCGCGCTGATGGAGTACATCGACGCCGCCGCCGCCCTCCGCGTCGGGGCGGAGCTCGGCGTCGGCGGATCGATGAGCGTGTACCCGAAGGAGGAGGGGTGGCGCGAGACGCTTGAGGAGATCCGCGCGCGCGGCTTCGTGCCGATGCTGTGGGCGCCCAACGAGGACGACCCTGACTTCACCGATGCGTTCCTGCGCGAGGTGCTCGCCCACGCCCAGGCCGAGGACGTGCGGGTTCACATGCACGTCAGCGAGACCGCCGCGCGGCGCGACGCGGTGATGCGCCGCCACGGCGTGACGCCGATCGCCAACCTCGCGCGGCTGGGCCTGCTCGACCGTGTCTACGCGGTCCACTGCACGGTCGTCTCCGACGCCGACGTCGAACTGCTGGCCGCCCACGACGCGCCGGTCGTGATCACGCCGACGTCGGAGGCGCTGCTGGGCGACGGCGTCACGCCGCTGGCGCAGCTGCGGGCGGCGGGCGTGACGGTCGCGCTCGGGACCGACGGCGGGCCATGGGCGGGCAGCGAGGACATGCTCGGCGAGATGAAGGCGACGGCGCTGCTCAACCGCGCGCATGGCGGGCCGGCGTCGATCACGGGCGCCGATCTGATCGAGATGGCGACCGTCAACGGCGCGCGGGTCCTGGGCCAGCACGATCGGCGCGGCACGCTGGCGGTCGGCATGGACGCCGACGTCGTCGTGTTGGACGCGCGCGCCGCGCATCTGCGCCCGGCGTTCGCCGACGGTGCGCTGGCGACGCTGCGCGACGTGATCGCGTTCGCGGCTACCGCGGCGGATGTCGCGTGGGTGATCGCGGGCGGGCGAACGCTGCACCGGCGAGAGCGCGGATCGCTCCTGCTCGCCGAGGAGACGGCCGCCATCGAGGCGGCGGCGCATCGCCTGTGGCATGCCAGCGGAGCGGACAGCGCTCGGTCGTGGCACGCGCGAGACCTGCCTTCATTCACCTGAGCTGTATGTCTCAGGAGGTTGACAAGAGTGACGACCGCGGGTACGTTACGTGAACGTTCAAGTTGCGTTCGGGAGACGCGCATCAGACGCGGGCACGGCGCTCGCGCGTGCGCGCCGGTGGCTGGTCGCCACTGTGGCGTACCCGTCGAAGGACTGCTCGTCGGAGCAGTGATCGGAGAGGTGTTCTATGTCCCTGTTGGCAATCGCGACCCGCTGCGCGGTCGTGGCGGCGCTGTGCGCCGGTGGCGTCTCCGCCGCCGGCTGCGGCAGCACGCCCAGCACATCCGGCACGTCCGGCGCCACAGCGCCGGACGGAGCCGTCAAGACCGGCCCGGCGGCGGTGAGAGCCGCCGGCAGGTACACGCTCGAGGTGCTGGACTCTGAGAGCTACAGCCCGCGCACCGAGCTGATGGACCGGATCAACGAGCGCTTCGAGAGAGCGCACCCCAACATCACGGTGAAGCGCGTCACCAAGGCCTTCCAGGACTACATGTCGAGCGTCAAGCTGACATTGTCGGGCGACAATCCCGCCTGCGTCGCGATGGGCGATCAGGGCCGAGACGTCGACGGGCAGCTCGTGCGCGCCGGCCTGCTGCGGCCGCTCGACGACTACGCGAGAGCGTACGACTGGCCGGTCGACCGCACCGCTCAGTGGTCCGACGGTGGCGACGTCTGGGGGGAGGGCGAGACCTATTCGGTGTCGCCGTTCTACAACGTGATCGCGCTCTACTACAACAAGGCGATCCTGCGCAGACTCGGTCTCGCGCCGCCGACCACGTTCGACGAGTTCGTGAGAAGCCTCGAGAAGGCAAAGCGCGCCGGCATGACGCCGATCGCGTTGGGCAACGCCGACCGGACTGCCGCTGCGATGCAGTACGAGGCAATCCAGGGCCAGTTCGTGCCCAAGGAGCAGCTGACCGACTTCGTCTTCCGCTCCGGCGACGACCCGACGTTCGACCACCCGGGCAATCTGGACGCCGCCACGTTGCTGCGCGACTGGACCAAGCGGGGGTACTTCACCGAGGGCTACAGCGGCCTCACGCCGCAGGACGCCGTCACGCGCTTCATCAAGGGCAGAGGCCTGTATCACCTGACCGGGCCCTGGTACGCAGGCATGATCGCCGACGGACTCGGCGAGGACGCCGGCCTGATGCTCTTGCCGCCGCGGAACCCGGGCGCGTCGTCGGTCGCGACGGGCGGGCTCGGCGGACCGTGGCACATCACGTCCGGGTGCGACGAGCCCGACGTGGCGGCGGCGTACCTCGACTTCCTGATCGGCCCGGAGGTCGCGAGAATGGTCGCCGACGCCGGCGAGCTGCCGTCACGGCCCGAGCCCGCTCCGGCCGGCGCGTCGCCGATCCTCAGACAGCTGTTCGCGGCGCGCGACGAGCTGCAGGCCGACGACGGCATCGTCCCGTTCATAGAGGTTGCCTATCCCGGCTTCGCCGACTCCTTCTACGGTGCGCTGCAGGAGCTGATGGAGGGCCGCGTCGAGCCGGCCGCATTCGTCGAGCGCATCGAGCAGGGCTACACCGACCACTTCGAGGCCGCCGGATGAGCCGGCGCGTGACGCTCCGATGCCTGACCTGCTCGTAGAAGCACGCGATGCGCACGGCGGTGCGCGCCCTCGGGCGCGCACCACGCGGCGCGGCGGCGACCGCCGGACCCACACCAACAGCGCGTACCTCTTCCTCGCGCCGGTGTTCCTCGTCTTCGGACTGTTCCTGCTGCTTCCGCTGGCGCACGCGGCGTACCTGTCGCTGTTCGACTGGGACGGCCTCAACGCGGGCACGTGGGTCGGGCTCGAGAACTACCGCGAGCTGCTCACGAGCCCGGCGATCCGCTCGGCGTTCCTGCACAGCTTCGTGCTGATCCTCTTCTACGGCGTGCTGCCGATCGCCATCGCGCTCTTCCTCGTGTCGCTGATCTCGCGCTCGCGCCACGTGCGCGGGCTCGGGCCGTACCGCACGCTGCTGTTCCTCCCGCAGGTGATCCCCTCGGTCGTCGTCGCGATCGCGTGGCGCTGGATCCTGGCTCAGGACGGGCCGCTCAACGAGCTGCTCGACGCCGTCGGCCTCGGCGGGCTGACGCGACCGTGGCTGGGCGACTTCGAGACCGCCCTGCCGTCAATCGGCCTGATCGGCACATGGGCCTATTACGGGCTCGCGATGGTCCTGTTCATCTCGGGCGTGCAGAAGATCCCGCAGAGCCTCTACGACGCGGCCCACATGGACGGCGCCGGACCGGTCCGCGAGTTCTTCGCCGTCACGCTGCCGGGGCTGCGGCGCGAGCTGGTCGTCGCGGCGACGCTGACGGTGGCCGCCGCGGTCGCGACGTTCGACCTCGTGTTCGTGGCGACGGCGGGCGGGCCCGGCAACGCGACGACCGTGCCGGCGCTGGAGGTCTACCGGCGCGCGTTCACGAACGGCGAGGTCGGCGCCGCCGCGGCGGTGGCGACGGTGATCGCGGTCGTCGTGTTCGCCCTGATGCTCGCGATCCGGCGCGTGGGTCGCACGCCCGAGGAACGGGAGGCCGGCCGATGACCCCGTCGCGCACCGAGCGGCTCGCCACGCATGGCGTGCTGCTGCTGTTCGCCGCCCTGGCCGTCGCGCCGCTCGTCGGCATCGTGCTGACGGCGCTCAACGGCACTGCCGGGCCCGTCAGCGGCTTCGCCTGGCCGGAGACGCTGACGTTCGACAACGTCAGCCGCGCCTGGGACGCGGCGAACCTGTCGAGCGCGCTGGTCTCCAGCGCGCTCGTCTCGGCCGGCGTGGTGGCGCTGACGGTCACCCTGTCGGTGCTGGCCGGCTACGCGTTCGCGCTGCTGGACTTCCGCGGCAGAAACGTGCTGTTCGGCGTGCTGCTGCTCGGCTTCGTGGTGCCCAGCGAGGCGGTCGTGATCCCGCTGTACTACGACGTCCGCGCCTACACGCCGTTCCTGGACGGCACGTACGCGCTGCTGATCCTCGCCGAGACCGCGCGCTTCGTCGCGTTCGGCGCCTTCTGGATGCGCGCCTTCTTCGGTGCCATCCCGCGCTCGCTCGTGGACGCGGCGATGCTCGACGGGGCGGGCCCGTGGAGAACGCTGTGGCGCGTCGCGCTGCCGCCGGCCAAGCCGGCGATCGTGACGCTCGTCGTGATCATCTTCCTGTGGTCGTGGAACGAGTTCCTGCTGCCGCTGGTGCTGTTCGCGGCCACGCCTGAGAACGTCACGGCTCCGGTCTCGCTGGCGGTCCTGACGGGCCGCAACACGACCGACGTCACCGGCCTGGCGGCGGGTTCGCTGATGATCGCGCTGCCCGTGGTGCTGCTGTACGCGTTCTTCCAGCGCCAGCTGATCCGCGGGGTGCTGAGCGGGGCGGTGAAGGGATGAAGCATGACCAGTCGCGCGCCAGAGCAATCGAAGTGAGGGAGTGATGAAGGCGATTCGCATCCAAGGCGTCACGAAGCGGTTCGCCGGCGGGGTGACGGCCGTCGACGCCGTCGATCTCGAGGTCGAAGCGGGCGAGTTCATGGTGCTCGTGGGGCCGTCCGGCTGCGGCAAGACGACGTTGCTGCGCATGCTCGCCGGACTCGAGACCGTCAGCGACGGCTGCATCCTGCTCGACGGGAACGACATCACCCACGTCCACGCGCGCCGGCGCGACATTGCGATGGTCTTCCAGGACTACGCGCTGTATCCGCAGATGACGGTCGAGGCGAACCTCTCCTTCGCGTTGCGGATGCGCAAGCTGTCCAAGGAGGACATCCGGAGCCGCGTCACGGATGTCGCCGCGACGCTCGAGCTGGAGCCGCTGCTGGACCGCCGGCCGCATGCCCTCTCGGGAGGACAGCGCCAGCGCGTCGCGCTCGGTCGCGCGATCGTCCGCGAGCCGGCCGCGTTCCTGATGGACGAGCCGCTGTCCAACCTCGACGCCAAGCTGCGCGGCACGATGCGCAGCGAGTTGGCGCGGCTGCACGCGCGACTCAACGTCACGACCGTCTACGTGACGCACGATCAGGTCGAGGCGATGACGCTCGGCGGCCGCGTCGCCGTGATGTCGGAGGGGCGCGTGCAGCAGTGCGGCACGCCGCGCGAGGTGTACGAACGCCCCGCCAACGCGTTCGTCGCCGCCTTCATGGGCTCGCCGCCGATGAACCTCGTGACGGCGCGCATCGACGGCGACACCGCCGTCGCGGGCCCGCTGCGCGTCGCGTTGCCGCGCGACGCCGCCGTGGAGGAGACCGTGACGCTCGGCGTCCGTCCGAACGCGCTCCAGCTCGCGTCTGAGTCCGACCCCGCCGCCTTCGCCGCCGTCGTCGACGTCGTCGAGGAGCTCGGCGACGAGCGCCTGGTCGGCTTCCGCGTCGGCGGCGAGTCCGGCACCGATGCGACCGCGAAGCTGCCGTCCGCGGGCGAGATCCGCATCGGCGACCGCATCCACCTGACCGTGGTGGGTGACGTCCACTTCTTCGCCGCCGATACCGGGACTGCGCTGGGCGTGGCCCCGCCGGTCAGGCATGCAGCGACCAAGTGAAGGGATCGATGGGATGACGAGACGACTGGCGGGGCAGACCGTCGCGATCACGGGCGGCGGCGGCAGCATCGGCCGCGTGACCGCGCTGCGGATGGCGCGCGAAGGCGCGCGGATCGTGGTGCTCGACTGGGCCGCGGCTGCCGGCGAGCACGTCGCCGAGGAGATCCGCGAACTGGGTGGGAGCGCGCTGGCGCTGCCGTTGAACGTCG
>Ga0164243_10009575_pt1 | contig 14087 bp, 13 predicted proteins | sample OricompcompostOP_FD_108781 | JGI IMG/M metagenome (GOLD analysis project Ga0164243, IMG submission 108781) | Organic Plus compost microbial communities from Emeryville, California, USA - Original compost - Organic plus compost (OP) | ecosystem: Engineered > Solid waste > Mixed feedstock >... | reverse complement strand
CGCGCCACCGTAACGGCGGTTCCGGACGTTCTGCTTCCTAAACCCCCTCGACCAGCGGCCGGTAGGCCACCCGCTGGTCCCACGGCACCCAGGTCGGCGCGCGCCGGGCGTCGATCATGCGGCCGATCGGCGAGCAGACGCAGAGGCCGTCGAGCTGCTCGCCGCCCACCAGCGCGCGCACGATCAGGTCGCCGACGATCCCGCCGATGCCGGTGATGTCGAGGTCCCAGGTGCCCGAGTGCACGCCGTCGAGCACCGCCCGCACCGCGAGCGGGTTGCCGTTGCGGGAGACCATCGCCAGCTTCCCGAGCCGGCCGTCGTCGCGCAGGGCGTCGATGGCGCCGAGCAGGGTCTCGTCGTTGAACGGGATCAGCCCGTCGAGGTCGGGAAAGTCGGCGAGCAGGTTGGCGGCCTTCTCCCGACCGCCCTCGCGCACGTCGGTGGTGTTCTTGTAGCGCGGGTCCTCCGGGTCGTTGACCAGGGTCAGCCCGGAGATCTCCAGCCCGTGACGCAGGCCCAGCATCAGCTCGATGTCGTCGACCACGTCGGGGCCGCCGATGAGGCCGACCCGGGCACCGCGCGGCAGCAGGGTCGCGAGGTGCTCCGACATGTAGACGCCGTGGTTGAAGTTGGGAAAGACGACCGACGCGTCGACGGCGAAGCGCGGCCGCTCCATCGCGATGACGGGGATGCCGGCCGCCCGCGCCTCGGCCACGCCCGCGGCCGGCTCGGCCGGGTCGACGACCCAGATCGCGATCGCGTCGACGCCCGCGGCCACACCGGCGCGGACGGCGTCGTCGGCCGAGCCCGGCCAGCCCGGGTCGCGGAAGTCCGCGTAGATCACCCGCAGCTCGATGTCGTCTTCGGCCAGCCGGCTGTCGAGCCCGTGCGCGAGCGCGTCGACGCCCGGGTTGGAGCCGTACGCCATCGGGCTCAGGTAGAGCACCCGCATCCCGCTCACCCCTTCGGATCAGATGTTGAACAGATAACGGTCGACCTCCCAGGCGCTGACCACCCGGTGGTAGTCTTCCCACTCCCGGCGTCGCATGTCCACGTAGGACGATACGAACTGGGCAGGAAACGTCTTGTGCACCAACGCGTCCGCCTCGAACGCGTCGACCGCTGCCGTCATCGTGCGCGGCAGGTGCGGCGCCCCGGTGACCCAGCCGCTCATGTCCTCGGTGACCGGGTCCCCCGGGTCGAGCCCTTCCTCGATGCCCGCCAGCCCGGCGGCGAGCGCGAAGGCCGCGGCCAGGTACATGTTGGCCGACATGTCGACGCTCCGGTTCTCGACGGCGGGCCGGTTCTGCGGCAGCCGCAGCATGCACGAGCGGTTGTTGACGCCGTACGCCGCCCACACGGGCGCCCACGACGCGCTCCCGTCGGTCAGCGTCGGCACGAGCCGCTTGTAGGAGTTGACGGTCGGGCAGGTCAGCGCGCTCAGCGCCGGGGCGTGGCGGATCAGTCCGGCCACGAACCGCCGCGCGAGCGGCGTCCACGCGCGTGACCCGCCGGATCCGGTGACGAACAGGTTCTCCCCGTCGGGCGACTCGAGGCTCATGTTCATGTGGGCGCCGGAGCCCCACGCGGCGGCGTTCGGCTTGGGCATGAAGGTCACCACGGCCCCGTGCGCGTCGGCGACGCTTCGCAGCAGCAGCCGCAGGTAGGTCAGCCGGTCGCAGGTGGTCAGGGCGTCCGCGTGGGCGAAGTCGAGCTCGTACTGGCCCTCCCCGCCCTCGTGGTCGAACGAGAAGAGCCCGAAGTCGGACGCGGACAGGTGGCGCACCACCGTGCCGAGGAAGTCGAGCGAGTCGAGCGCCGCCTGCACGTCGTACGCCGGCGTGGGCCGCAGCGTCGACGACGGCGCGAGCGGGACGAGGTCGGGCAGCGCGTCCTTACGGTAGACGTAGAACTCGGGCTCGACCCCGAGCATGAAGCGGTAGCCGCGGTCGGCCGCCGTGGCCAGGACGGTGCGGAGGATCGAGCGCGGGCAGCAGGCGAACGGCTCCCGCCCGCCGTAGAGCAGGTCGGCGTTGAAGAACGCCACCCGCGGCTCCCACGGCAGGATCCGCAGGGTCGCCGGGTCGGGCAGCGCCACGCACTCGTCCTCCGAGGGGTTGAACCGCCCGAGGTCGCCGATCCCCCGGGGCGTGTAGCGCTCCGACCCGGCCAGCATCGCCGGCAGGTTGCCGATCGGGACGAGCTTGCTCTTCGCCCGCCCGGCCACGTCGACCCACGCGCCGAGGGCGAGCTCGACGCCGGCGTCGGCCAGCTCGTCGGCGAGGGCGGCGTGGTCGTCAAGGGGTGCGCGCAGGGTGTCCATGCTTCTCCTCCGGTTGTGGGCCGCGTCGTCGCGACGTGGGGCGGCGGCGCAGCAGGCGGTCGATCTCGCGCCCGCCGGTGAGGCCCGAGGGCCGCAGCAGCAGCACGACGAGCAGCACCAGGGCGAGCCCGACCTCGGCGAGCCCGGACCGGCTCGGGACCTTCCACCCGCCGACGTAGAGCCCGCGCTCGACGACGCGCAGGGCCTCCAGGGCGGCGGAGACCACGAAGGTCCCCAGGACGGCCCCGGACACGGTCGTCAGCCCGCCGACCACCAGCATGGCCACGGCCATGAACGTGAGCGTCAGGAAGAACGAGTCGGGGTTGAGCGAGCTGAAGTACTGGGCGAACAGCGAGCCGGCCGCGCCGACGACGAAGGCGCTGAGCACGAACGCGGCGCCGCGTTCGTACCAGACCCGCACGCCGACCGCCCGGGCCGCGACCTCGTCCTCCCGGCTCGCGGCCAGCCGCATGCCGGTCCGGGTCTGCTGGAACGCCGTGGCCACCACGACGGCGAGGCACGCCCAGAGCACGAGGGTCCAGATGCCGGGCGGGTCCGCGTCGAGGATCAGGCCCGCGCTGCCCCGCGTGACGGTCTCCCAGTTGTCGAAGACCGAGTTGGCGGCGATCAGGATCGCGAAGGTCGCGAGGCTCGCCGTCAGGCCGGAGAGCCGGACGACGGGCGCGGCCAGCACCGCCGCGAGCACGGCGGCCACGGCACCGGAGACGAGGACCGCCACCGGCGCGGACAGCTCGAGACCCGCCAGCGGCGCGGGCAGGTGCGGCAGCTGGAACGACTTCTGGGTCGGGGAGAGGCGGCCGATGACCGTGACGTAGGCGCCGACGCCCATGAAGGCGAGGTGCCCGAAGGAGAAGACGCCCGACGTGCCGATGAAGACGCTCAGGCCGACGACCAGCACGAGCATGATGAGCGCGGTGCCCGTGGCCCGCACCAACCGGGGGCCGCCGGCGTCGCCCGCGGCAGCCAGAAGCACCACCACGGCGCAGAGCAGGCCCGCGCGTACGGCCGCCGTCCTCATCTCACACCCTCACCGCGGCGTCGGGTGCGCGCAGAAGCCCGCCCGGCCGCACGGACATCAGCGCGAAGACGCCGAGGAAGAGGAACGCGTCGCGGTAGCCGGCCAGCTGGTAGGGCAGCGCGTACTGCAGCAGCGTGGTCCCGGCGCCGAGCAGGTAGCCGCCGGCGACCGCGCCGGGCAGGCTGCCCAGGCCGCCGACGGCCGCGGCCGTGAAGCCGAACAGCACCGGTGCGAGACCCATCGTGATGGAGATCCCGCCGGTCTGCGCGACCAGCAGGACCGCGCCGACTCCGGCGAGGAGGCCGCCGATCGCGAACGCCGCGGCGACGACCCGGTTGCTGCGTACGCCGCAGAGCCGGGCCATCTGGAAGTCTTCCGCGGCCGCCCGCATCTGCACGCCGAGGCGAGTCCGCCGCAGGAACAGGGCGAGGCCGGCCAGCAGCGCGGCGGTCGTCACGATCGTCACCACCGACAGCCAGCTGACCGACAGTCGCCCGGCGCTGACCGACCGGCTCAGCCCCGGCAGCACGTCGGCCGACTTCGGCAGCGTGGTGAACACCATCTGGGCGAGGTTCTGCAGCAGGAAGCTGACCGCGAACGACGTGATCAGCAGCGTCGCCGGGTTGGCGCCGCGCACCGGCCGGAACGCGATCCGTTCCATGGCCAGGGCGAGCACGACGACGGCGGCCACGGCCGCCGCGAGCATCAGCGGCCACGGCCAGGCGTGGGTCAGGTAGACCACGTACGCGCCTACCATGATCAGCTCGCCGTGGGCGAAGTTGACCAGCTGCATGATGCCGAAGATGAGCGCGATGCCGAGCGCGAACAGCGCGTAGAAGCTGCCCGCGGTGAGCGCGTCGACGACCCACTGGGCGGCCGTGGTCACAGCAGCTCCCGGTCGCCGAGGTAGAGGGCGCCGAGCCGGTCGGGGTGCAGCTCGCCGCGGCCTGCCCGGGCGACGACCTCGCCGCCCCGCATGACGTAGCAGCGGTCGGCGAGGTCGACCGCGCGGCTGGCGTTCTGCTCGACCAGCAACACCGTCAGACCCTCGTCGCGCAGCCGGGCGACCGTCTCGAAGACCAGGTCGACCAGCTGCGGGGCGAGGCCGAGCGACGGCTCGTCGAGCAGCAGGAGGCGGGGCCGCGACAGCAGGGCCCGGGCGATCGCGAGCTGCTGCTGTTCGCCGCCGGAGAGCAGGCCGGCCGGTGACCGGTAGTAGCGGCGGAGCACGGGGAAGCGGGCGAGCTGCTCCTCGACGTCGGCTGCGGCGCCCGCGCGGTCGCGGCGCACGGTGGCTCCGATCGCGAGGTTCTCCGCGACGGTCAGGGTCGCGAAGATGCGCCGGCCCTCCGGCACCATCGTCACGCCGTGGCGGACCATCCGCTCCGCCGGCTGCCCGGTCACGTCGGCGCCCGCGAGCGTCACCCGGCCGGCGGCCGGTCGGTGGGCGCCCGCTACGGCGGCCAGCGTCGTGGTCTTGCCGGCGCCGTTCGGGCCGAGCAGCCCGACGATCTCGCCGGGCGCCACGCGCAACGAGACCCCGCGGACCGCGCGGATCCGTCCGTAGTGGACGGACAGGTCGTCAACGGTCAGCATCGCCACCTCCCCGACGGCCGAGATACGCCTCGAGTACCAACGGGTCCTTCGACACCGCCTCGGGCGTGCCGGTCGCGATCGTGCGGCCGTGGTCGAGCACGTGCAGGCGCTCGCAGAGCCGCATGATGATCCGCATGTCGTGCTCGATGACCAGCAGCGCGCACCCGCGCGCGCCGCGGATGCCCTGGAGCATCGCGAGCAGCTCGTCGCCCTCCTGCTCGTTGAGTCCCGCGGCGGGCTCGTCGAGGAGGAGGAAGCGTGGCTCGGCGCAGAGCGCGCGGGCGATGCCGAGCCAGCGCTCCTGACCGTAGGCCAGCGAACCGGCCAGCTCGTCGGCGCGGGCGGCGAGGCCGACCAGCTCCAGCGCGTCGTCGGCCACGCCGCTGGCGGCCCGGGTGGACCGGCCGACGGCGTACGCGGCGGCGAGCAGGTTGTCGCGGACGCTCAGGCCGCGGAAGACCCGGACCGACTGGAACGTGCGCCCGATGCCGTGGCGGGCCCGGCGGTGCGGCGGCCAACGGGTGACGTCGGCGCCGTCGAGCCAGACGCCGCCGGCGGTCGGCCGCTGGAACCCGCTCACCGTGTTGACGAGCGTGGTCTTGCCCGCGCCGTTGGGTCCGATCAGCCCGACCACCTCTCCCGCCCGCAGCGTCAGGTCGACGGCCGCCACCGCGTGGACGCCGGCGAACCGGACGTCCACCCCACGGGTCTCCAGAAGCGCCGTCACGTCAGCACGCGGAGGTCGGTACGCCGGTCACGTCGACGCTCTCCACGAAGCTCGCCTTGCCCTTGTCGATCTTCACGATGACCATCGGGCGCGAGATCGGCGCGTGGCACTCGGCGCTGTAGCTGGTCGGACCGACGACGAGCGGCTCGTCCTTGAACGACTCGATCGCCTTGGCCAGCGCGGGCCCGTCGGCGGTGCCGGCGCGCTCGATCCCCTTGGCGATCGTCTCGATGACCAGCTCGCCGAAGAGCGCGTAGCTCGCGGAGCCCTCGAACTTCACCGTGGAGAGGAACTCGTTGACGCCGGCGTGCGGGTCGTCGCCGGCGGAGGAGACCATCGCCGCGTGGTAGAAGTTGGACAGGTCCGGCACGGCCGAGGTCCAGAACGTGCCGTCGAAGCCCGAGCCGCCGTAGATGGGCAGGTCCACACCGGCCGTGCGCAGCTGCCGGATCGCGCTGGCGCCGCCGGGCGGGTAGGAGCAGAGCACCACGAAGTCGGTCGCCGTCGCGGCCTTGACCTTGCTCACCTGGCTGGCGACCGACGGGTCGGTGTTCTGGAACGTGTCCTTGCCCGCGATCGTGCCGGGGCCGGCCACCTTCTCCCACGCCGTCTCGAACTCGGCGCACAGCGACTTGGAGTACTGGATGCTCGTGTCCTCCAGCAGGTACGGATGCCGCAACCGCTGGCTGCCGTACGCGAGCTGGGCCATCGTCACCGACTCGGTCGGCGTACCCTGGTAGACGTTGAAATGCAGCGGGCCGAGCCCGCGCAGACCGAACTCGGGAGCGCCGGCGCCGCTGATCGAGACCTTGCCGGCCCGCCGGGCGGCGAGCGCGGCCGGCGCGCCGAAGTCGTAGTCCACTGTGGTCACCACGACGTCGGCGCCGCGGTCGAGCACGTCCTGGGCCGCCGCCTGGATCTGGGCGGGGTCGGTCTTGTGGTCAGCGGTGATGAGCTCCATCTTGCGGCCGTTGACCCCGCCGGCGGCGTTGATCTTATCGATCGCGAACTTCATCCCGGCGGTCTGACCGTCGTCGTAGAGCTCGAAGCCGCCCGACTGGGCGACCGCGGCACCGATCACGATCGGGTCGCTGGTCCCGGCCGAGGCGCCGGTGTCGGCCGGCGCTGTGGTGCTGCACGCCGCGGCCGTGGCGACCACGAGCGCCACGGGCAGGGCAAGAAGGCGTCGTCGCATCGTTGGACTCCCAAAGGGGTGGTGCGGACCGTTCGCTAGACGGGTGGTTCCTCCGTGCGCGCCCGCTCGACCAGGGCCGCGAGGGCGCGGGCGGCGTCGCCGACCAGGCCGGCGCCGAGCTGCTCGGTCGCCTCCCCTGGCCGGCCCGTGACGCCGTTGCGGGACAGGGCCGTGACGGTGTAGCGGAACACCAGGCCCGCGCTGCGGTCCTCGTCGCCCGCGACGGCGGCCGCCGCGAGGTCGACGAGGTCCGGCGCCAGATGCAGCATCATGGCCGTCTCCGCGCGGTTGCCGTGGACGTCCGGCCCTTCGCGGAACATCGCCTCGTGGAGGTCGTCGGTCAGGTCCCACCACGCGACCGTGCCGACCCGCAGGTCGGGCCGGTGCAGCCGCAGGTGGTCGGTGCCCACGTTGATCGCGGCGGCGTTGCCGAGGTGGGCGTTGAGGTAGACGAGGCGGCGCAGGCCCGAGGCCGACGCCCAGTCGGCGTACGACCGCACCGTCGCCGCGAGCTCCTCTGGGCTCAGCGACAGCGTGCCGGGCAGGGCCCGGCCGTGGCCGTAGCTGCAACCGACCGCGATCGGCGGCAGCACCACCGCACCGCAGAGCGCCGAGGCGCGCTCGCAGAGGGCCGTCGCGATGAACGTGTCGGTGCCGGTCGGCAGGTGGGGACCGTGCTGCTCGGTCGCGCCGACCGGGACGAGCCCGACCTCGCCCGCGGCCGCGGCGAGAGCCGGACCCGCCAGCTCCGACCACAACCGCGCGCTCATGCCGGCTCTCCGCTTCGCTCCGTGCCGTCATGAGGCGCAGTGGGGCGGAGCCCGATGATCCGCTCGCTTCGTTCGCTCATGCGCCGCTGCCCGCCATCGCGGTGGCCACGTCCTCCGGCGCGCAGCCACGGGCGAACCAGCCCCGCACCCGCCCTTCGCGGAGCACGAGAACCCGGTCGGCCAGGGCGAGCAGCTCCTCCATCTCCGAGGAGACCAGCAGGACGGCCGTGCCCTGCTCGGTCAGTGCCTGGAGGATCTCGTAGATCTGCTCCTTGGCGCCGACGTCGATGCCGCGGGTCGGCTCGTCGAGGAGCAACGCGCGGGGCGTGCCGGCGAGCCACCGGCCGAGCACGATCTTCTGCTGGTTGCCCCCGGAGAGGGTCCATACCGGCGCGTCGACGTCGGGTGCCTTCAGCGCCAGGCGGTCGCGCAGCTGGGCGATCATCGCACTGTCGCGGGAGCGGGAGACCCGGGAGACCCAGCCGCGGCGGCCCGACTCGGCGAACATCGCGTTGTCGCGCACCGTCATCGTCATGGCGAGCCCGTGCGCGCGCCGGTCCTCCGGCACATATCCGAGACCGGCGGCGACTGCCGCCCGCGGCGACCCCGGCCGCAACGGCCGACCGTCGACGGCGACCGAGCCGTGGCGGCCGCGCAGCCCGAAGACGGCCTCCAGGACGGTCGAGCGGCCGCTGCCGACGAGCCCGCCGATACCCACGATCTCGCCCGCCCGCACCTCGAGGTCGACCGGGTCGGCGAGCCGGCCGGCGGTCACCCCGGCCAGCGTGAGCCGCACCTCGCCGGTGGGCACCGGGCGGCGGACGACCTTGTCCGCCAGCGCCCGGCCGACCATGTCGCGGATCAGCCGTGCCTCCGTCGTCCCGGCCGCCGGGCGGTCGGCCACCAGCTCGCCGTCGCGCAGCACCGCGATCCGGTCGCACAGCGCGAAGACCTCGTTGAGCCGGTGGCTGATGAACACCACGGAGGTGCCGCGGTCGCGCTCCCGCCGGACGATCTCGAAGAGCCGCTGTACGTAGTCGTCGGTCAGCGAGGCCGTGGTCTCGTCCAGCACGAGCGTCCGGATACGCCGCGCCAGCAGGTGGGCCACATCGGTCAGGTGGCTGTCGTCGCGGGACAGGCCACGCACCCGGGCGCGGGCCGGCAGCCGCACGCCGGCGCCGGCGAGCACGTCGGTGGCCCGCCGCCGGGTCGCACCCCAGCGGACGACCCCGCGGCGGGCCGGCAGGGCACCGAGGAACAGGTTCTCCGCGACGTCGAGCTCCGGACAGAGCGTCGGCTCCTGGAACGCCACGCCGACGCCGGCCGCGAGGCGGGCCGGCACGTCGCCGTGGGGCAGCGGGACGCCGTCGACCTCGACCGACCCGGCGTCCGGGGTCTCGTCGCCGGCGAGGACGCGCATCAGCGTCGACTTGCCCGAGCCGTTCTCGCCGACCAGTCCGACGATCTCACCCGCCCCGATGTCGAGGTCGACGCCGCGCAGCGCGGCCACCCCGCCGAAGTGCTTGACGATCCCCCGCAGCCGCACCTGGGTCATGTCGCACCGCCGCGCCGGAGCCGGTCGACCCAGACGGCGAGGATGAGCACGCCACCGGTGACGACACCGCGCCAGAGGGCCTGCACGCCGAGCAGGTTGAGCCCGTTCTGGAGGACGGCGATGAACAGCACCCCCAGCGTCGTGCCGACCAGCGAGCTCTGCCCGCCGAGGAACGACGTGCCGCCGAGCAGCACGGCGGCGATGACCTCCAGCTCGATGCCCGCGCCGATCAGCGGGGAGCCGGCCTGGATGCGGCCCACGAAGAGGATCGCGGCGAGCCCGACGAGCAGCCCGTTGATCGCGAACACGGCGACGCGGATCCGGTCGATCGAGATCCCGGAGAGGCGGGCGGCGTGCTCGTTGCCGCCCACGGCGTACACCTGGCGCCCGAAGTTGGTCCAGCGCATGACGAAGAACGTGGCGGCCAGCGCGAGCACCGACACGACCACCGGCACCGAGACCTTTCCGACCTGGCCGTCGCCCAGCCAGGTGAACAGCCCGAAGCCGGGCTCGTCGGAGAGCTGGACGCTGATCCCCTCGGTCGGCAGCTGCGCCGCCGAGCGGTAGATGGCGAGCGTCCCCAGCGTGACGACGAAGAACGACAGCCCGGCCTTCGCGACGAGCAGGCCGTTGACCGCGCCGAGCAGGCCACCCGCGACGACGGTGACGACCAGCGTGAGCCAGGCCGGCAGCCCGGCGACGAAGCAGCCGGCCGTCACCATCGTCAACAGCGCCAGCATCGAGCCGATCGACAGGTCGATCATGCCGGTGGTCAGCAGCAGCGTCGCACCGACCGCCAGCAGCAGCGTGATGGCGAGGCCGCGGGCGACGTTGTTGAGGTTGAGGTAGGTCAGGAAGAGGTCCTGCGTGGTAGCGAGCGCCACGACCATGACGACGAGCACGACGCCCACCCCGGTCCACGGGGGCGCGTCCCGGACGGCGGCCGCCAGGCGGCCGCGCCAGGCATCGCTGTCCGCAGAAGATGGTGGCCCCGGATCGACCGCCACGTCCGTGTCGCTCACCGTGTGGCTCACTTCACCGCGGCGCAGCGCTGCTCGGCGGGAATCCACTCGGCGGCGTTGGTCGAGTCCCACCGCTTGAACTCCAGCGGAACGGGTGCGGCCGAGCCACCGCCCTTGATCTTGGCGCCGAGCTCCGCTGCCTGGTAGCCCATCCCCCACTGGTCGGCGTCGTAGGTCGCCGTGATCGTCCCGTCCTTGACCGCGCTGATGCCTTCGGGGGTCCCGTTGATCCCGAAGATCAGCAGCCCGGACATGTTGCGGGCCTTGGCGGCCAGCCCGGCGCCGACCGCGGAGTTGTCGTTGAAGCCGAAGATGACCTGCACGTCGGGGTGCTTGGTGAGCAGGTCGTCGGCGAGCGCGCGGGCGTCGTTGACGTTGTCCTTGAGGTTGTCGACCTGCTCGAGGATGGTGATGTCGGCGCCGGCCGCGCTGTCCTTGAAGCCCGCGATCCGCTGGGTCACCGCCGGGATCGGCGGCCCGCCGATGACCAGCGCCTTCGCCCCGCCCGGCAGCTTCTCCTTGACGTACGCCGCCGCGTCCTTGCCGGCACCCGGGCTGTCCTCGTAGATGGAGCCGGGCGCGGTGGACTGGGCATTGTAGAGCTCGACGACGACCGCGCCGGCATCCTTGGCCCGCCCGAACGGTGCGGTGAACGCCTTCTGGTCGAGCGGCAGGAAGGGCAGCACCGTCGCACCCTGCGCGAGCAGGCTGTCGAAGTCGGAGATCTGCTTGTTGACGTCGAGGTTGGAGTCGAGCGTGATGACCTTGCCGCCGGTCTTCTCGGCGTAACAGGTGATGCCGAGGTTGATGTTGTGCTCGCCGGGCTCGGTGGCCAGCGGCGACGGGATGCCGTACGTGATGGGCGTGCCCGTGGCGCCGGCGCCGGCGGGCGTGCCGCCGTCGTCGTCGCCGCAGGCGGCCAGTGCGGGTATGGTCAGCAACGCCGCGACGGCGGCGGTGACGGTCCTTCTCATCGGAACGCTCCTCAAGGTCACGCGGGGGCCCGCCACAGGCGGGTTTCCAGATCGCCCGAGAGCACCTCGACGCCGTCCGCGGTCACCGCGACCTGGTTCTCGAACACGAAGACCCCGACCAGCCCCGCGTCGTCGCGGGGCATCAGGATCGGCTCGAGGGACAGCGTCATGCCCGGGCGGAGCGCCACGTCCTCGACCGGATCACCCGTGTGGTCCCGGACGAAGGGGCGCTCCCAGAGATCCATGCCGATGCCGTGACCGGACAGGCCCCCGCCCGCCGTACCCACGCCGGCTTCGTCGAACACGGCCTGGCCCGCCGCGAACAGCGCGGACGCGCGTGCGCCCGGCCGTACCCGGCCGACCACCGCGGTGAGCGCCGACCGGGCGGTCTCCACGTGCCGTTCGACCTCCGCGCTGACCGCGCCTACCGCGACCAGCCGGATGATGTCGGACATGTAGCCGTCGCCCGCGCCGCCGCCGTCGAGGAAGACCACGTCCCCCGCGGCGAGCGGCCGGTCCGACGCTGTCGTGTCCACGAGCGGATAACGGTCCCGCCCGGACACGCAGTTGAGGAACGCCGGCTTGGTGCCGGTCGTGATGCCGTCGGCGTACATCGTCGAGGCGGCGATGGCCACGAGCTCGCGCTCGGTCATCCCGGCCTTGGCGGCGTCGAGGGCGGCGCGGTAGCCGCGCGTGGTGGCCCGGACGGTCCGGCGGATGCGCGCCAGCTCCGCGTCGCTCTTGACCATGCGCAGCACGCTGATCAGCCGGGTCGCGTCGACAGGCGCGCCGCCGAGGGCGGCGACGAGGGCCGTCGCGGCGGGCCAGGGCAGCGCGACGAAGGCGCCCGGCCCGGTCTCCATGCCCACCCGGTCGGGGCGCAGGCCGAGGCGGCGCAGGTGTCCCACGACCTTGTCGGGGATGGCCATCGGGTCGGGGTGGCCGTCGACCGTCCCGACCCACGAAGTGCCCTCGGCGGCACCGACGTCGAAGGCCGACGGGATCAGGACCGCGTCGCGCGGGTCGCGGGTCGCCACCATGCAGGTGGGCAACCAGCGCCCGACCGCCCAGATCACCGAGACGTAGCCGCTGAGGTAGCGGACCGTCTCCTCCTGGGTGAGCACCAGCGCGTCGAGGTCGTAGGCGTCGAGCAGGGCCGCGAGCCGGCCGTAGCGGGTCGCGTGCTCGGCGCGGGGGAAGTCGGGCCACGCGGGCTCACGGCCGCCGAGGTCGACGGGGCCGATCCCGGCGTCGTCGTGGATGAGTGCGAGGGCCTCGTCGAGCTCGTGCTCCGGATGGAAGCTGACCTTGGTCGCCATGGCGGGTTCCTATGGAAGGAAGACGCGCCGACCGTCGGCGGTGAACGAACGCTAAGACCGTGATCTTCGAGAGTCAACGAGGAACGTCCGCCTGGGACCGGATATCGACCCGATGCGCCACCATCGATTCGGAAAACGAACCAAGCGTCGATCAGTCGAAATCCACCTGCCACTCGTACGAAAACTTCACGACCTTGAGGATCAGCGAGTTCTCCACGGCGGTGACGCCTTGCAGGGTGCCGAGCCGGCCGCTGACGAACTCGAGCACGTGCTCCTGGTCGGTGAAGAAGGCCTCGACGATGATGTCGTAGCGCCCGGCGGCCAGCCCGACGTAGCGCACCTCGGGGTAGGAACGCAGCTGCTCGGAGACGTCGTGCAGGGCCGCGAGATGCACCCGGATCCCGATGATCGCCGAGACCGTCAGCCCGGCGACCGCCGGGTTGGGCACCCCGACGATCGTCACCAGGCCGTCGTCGACCAGTGCGTTGATGCGCTTGCGGATGGTCGTCTCGGTGACCTTGAGCCGCCGCGCGATCTCCGTGTTGGAGAGCCGCCCGTCCTGTTGCAGGAAGCCGATGATGCGCCGGTCGAGCGCGTCGGCCGGGCGGCGCAGCCGGTCGTCGGAGCGCTGCGCGGGGACCTTGCCGTCTGGCGTCACGTTCGAGATCCGTTCTCTGAGGCGTCTGATGATACGAACATCGACGCGGTACGCGCGAGACACCTTGACTTCCGATTTCACGGGTGCTGGATTCGGGCGCAGTTCCATCCATCACCGGGGAGCATCCGTGACCGAAGCATCAGACGTGCAACGCCGGCTCGCGGAGGCGGGGGTGCGCTACTTCTTCGGTGCCTACACCGACGTGCACGGCGTCCCGAAGGCCAAGGCCGTGCCGCTGTCGCACCTGGCCGGCGCCGCCGCCGGATCGGAGATGTACACCGTCGGCGCGCTGGAGGGGATGGGCAAGCTCGGCCCCAACGAGGACGAGTGCAGCGGGGTGCCCGACCTCGACGCCGTGACCGTGCTGCCGTGGGACACCCGCTACGCGGTCGCCCCCGTCAACCTCTACCTGCGCGACGAGCCCTACCCGTACGACTACCGGCGGCTGCTCCAGAACCAGGTGGCCGCCGCCGGCGCGCTCGGCTACCGGTGCGACTTCGGCGTCGAGCCCGAGGTGTACGTGTTGCGACGCGGCGCCGACGGTCTGGAGCCGTTCGTGCCCGAGGACGTCGTCAACCCGGAGACCCGCGGCTACGACCTCTACACCACGATGCTCGCCGACCCGTTCCTGGAGCCGATGGTCGACCACATCGACGCGCTCGGCTGGGGCCTCTACTCCTTCGACCACGAGGGCGGCGCCGGGCAGTACGAGTTCGACTTCGGCTACGCCGACGCGGTCACCACGGCCGACCGGATGGTGCTCTTCCGGCTGATGTGCAAGCACGTCGCGAAGTCGCTCGGCTGCGTGGCGACCTTCATGCCCAAGCCCTTCCAGGCCTCGTTCGGCTCCGGCGCCCACTTCAACCTCAGCCTCGCCGGCCTCGACGACGGGCAGAACCGCTTCCCCGG
>Ga0164243_10009574_pt1 | contig 14088 bp, 13 predicted proteins | sample OricompcompostOP_FD_108781 | JGI IMG/M metagenome (GOLD analysis project Ga0164243, IMG submission 108781) | Organic Plus compost microbial communities from Emeryville, California, USA - Original compost - Organic plus compost (OP) | ecosystem: Engineered > Solid waste > Mixed feedstock >... | reverse complement strand
TGGCGGACTCGCTGGTCGTCCCGGCGGCGGTGGCGGCGCTCCCGGTCGTCCCGGCGGTGGCGGTGGCTTCAGCGGCCCGCCGCGCACCGGTGGCCCGGCAGGACGCAACACCCGTGGTGGCACCCAGGGCGCGTTCGGTCGCGCCGGTGGTCCCGTCCGCCGTGGACGCAAGAGCAAGCGCGCGAAGCGTCAGGAATTCGATCAGATGCAGGCGCCCGCCATCGGTGGCGTGCGTGTCCGCAAGGGCAACGGCGAGACGGTTCGTCTCACCCGCGGCTCGTCGCTGAGCGACTTCGCCGAGAAGATCGGTGTCGACGCGGCATCGCTCGTCGAGGTGCTGTTCCACCTGGGCGAGGTCGTCACGGCGACGCAGTCGGCCAACGACGAGACGTTGCAGCTGCTCGGTGAGGAGCTCAACTACCACGTCGAGGTCATCTCGCCTGAGGACGAGGACCGCGAGCTGCTCGAGTCGTTCGACCTCGAGTTCGGCGAGCACTTCGGCAACGACGACGACCTCGAGGCACGTCCTCCGGTCGTCACGGTCATGGGTCACGTCGACCACGGCAAGACGAAGCTGCTCGACGCACTGCGCTCGACCAACGTCGTCGACAAGGAGGCCGGTGGCATCACGCAGACCATCGGCGCCTACCAGGTCGCGACCGAGGTCGACGGCACCGAACGTCGCATCACCCTGATCGACACACCCGGTCACGAGGCGTTCACCGCCATGCGTGCCCGTGGTGCGCAGGCGACCGACATCGCGATCCTCGTGGTGGCGGCCGACGACGGCGTCATGCCGCAGACGGTCGAGGCGTTGAACCACGCGAAGGCGGCCGGCGTGCCGATCGTCGTGGCGGTCAACAAGATCGACAAGCCCGGCGCCGACCCGACGAAGGCGCGTGGCCAGCTCACCGAGTACGGCCTCGTGCCCGAGGAGTACGGCGGCGACACGATGTTCGTCGACGTCTCGGCCAAGGAGGGCACCGGACTCGAGGAGCTCCTCGCGGCCGTCGTCCTCACCGCTGACGCCTCGCTCGACCTGCGGGCCAACCCCGACCAGAACGCCGAGGGTCTCGTCATCGAGGCGCACCTCGACCGTGGTCGTGGCCCCGTCGCCACGGTGCTGGTGCACCGAGGCACGCTGCACGTCGGCGACTCGATCGTGGCCGGACCGGCCTTCGGTCGTGTCCGCGCCCTGCTCGACGAGCACGGTCAGAACATCGACGAGGCGACCCCGTCCCGTCCGGCGCTCGTGCTCGGCCTCACCGCCGTGCCCGGAGCCGGCGACAACTTCATGGTGGTGGCCGACGACCGTCTGGCGCGTCAGATCGCCGAGAAGCGCGAGGCGCGCGAGCGCAACGCACTGCTCGCGCAGCGCAGTGGCCGTCGCACCCTCGAGGACTTCATGTCCTCCATGGAGAAGGGCGAGACCGACGAGCTGCTGCTCATCCTGAAGGGCGAGGGCTCCGGCTCCGTCGAGGCGCTCGAGGACGCGCTGGCCAAGATCGACGTCGGCGACGACGTCCAGCTGCGGGTCATCGACCGCGGTGTCGGTGCCATCACCGAGACCAACGTCATGCTCGCCGCCGCGTCGAACGCCGTCATCATCGGCTTCAACGTGCGGCCGCAGGGCAAGGCCACCGAGGTCGCCGATCGTGAAGGCGTCGAGATCAAGTACTACTCGGTGATCTACCAGGCGATCGAGGAGATCGAGGCCTCGCTCAAGGGCATGCTCAAGCCGGAGTTCGAGGAGGCGCAGCTCGGCACCGCCGAGATCCGCGACATCTTCCGCTCCAGCAAAATCGGCAACATCGGTGGCTGCATGGTCACCGGCGGCACGATCAGGCGCAACTCCAAGGCGCGGCTGCTGCGCGACGGCGCTGTCGTCGCGGACAACCTCGACCTGGGCAGCCTGCGTCGTGAGAAGGATGACGTCACCGAGGTTCGTGAGGGCTTCGAGTGCGGCATCGTGCTCCGTGGCTTCAACGACATCAAGGTCGGCGACATCATCGAGACCTTCGAGATGAGGGAGAAGGCGCGCGCCTAGCGCTCGTCCCCTTCCCCGGTGAGGGGCGCCCAGCGCGCCCCTCACCGCAAGGGTCTTCACGACCCGTCCGTCCAAGGAGGAAGCCACCATGCCAGGACCTCGTCATCACAAGACCGCCGACCGCATCAAGGTGATCGTCGCCGAGATGCTCAAGCGGCGCATCAAGGACCCGCGCCTGGGGTTCGTCACGGTCACCGACGTCCGGCTCACCGGCGACAGTCAGCACGCGTCGGTGTTCTACACGGTCATGGGCGACCAGTCTGAGATCGACGCCACGGCGGCGGCGCTCACGAGCGCCACCGGCGTCATCCGCTCCGAGGTCGGCAAGCAGCTCGGGGTGCGTCACACGCCCTCGATCGAGTTCTTCCTCGACTCGGTCCCCGAGGCCGCGCGCCAGATGGAGGACCTCCTCGCCAAGGCGCGTGCCCTCGACGAGGCCGCCGCCGAACGGTCCGTCGGCGCCACGTACGCCGGTGACGCCGACCCGTACAAGAAGAAGGACGAGGACCCGGACGAGTGAGCGAAGGCTCTCCGCCCTCCGGTCTCGTCATCGTCGACAAGCCGGCCGACTGGACGTCCCACGACGTCGTCGGGCGGCTCCGTCGGCTGGCGGGCACCCGCAAGGTCGGTCATGCCGGCACGCTCGACCCGATGGCCACCGGGGTCTTGGTGGCCGGGGTCAACCGTGCCACCCGCCTGCTCGGTCATCTGGTGCTCGCCGACAAGGAGTACCTGTCCACGATCCGGCTCGGCAGCAGCACCGTCACCGATGATGCCGAGGGTGACGTCGTGTCGTCCACACCGGCCGGCCACCTGACCGCCGACCAGATCGCAGCGGCCATGGTGCCGTTGACGGGTGACATCCAGCAGCGTCCCTCGGCAGTCTCGGCCATCAAGGTCGACGGGGTGCGGTCGTACACCCGGGTGAGAGCCGGCGAGACCGTCGAGCTGCCCGCTCGGCCGGTGCGCGTCACCGCCTTCGAGGTCCTCGACGTGCGTCCGGACGGCGACGTGGTCGATGTCGACGTCCGCGTGGAGTGCTCAAGCGGCACCTACGTGCGGGCGCTCGCCCGCGACCTGGGCGAGTCGCTCGGAGTCGGCGGTCACCTGACGGCGCTGCGTCGCACGCGGGTCGGCGGCTTCGGCCTCGACGAGGCCCACACCGTCGACGCTCTCGCGGAGTCGTTCGTGATGCTCGACCTCGACACCGTCGCCCGACGAGCCTTCAGGTCCGTCGACGTCGATGCCGACACCGAACGACTCGTGCGCACCGGACGTGCCCTCGACGACCTGGAACTGGGTGCCCCGGGCACGCATGCGGTGTTCGCGCCCGACGGAACCTTCCTGGCGCTCTACGAGCCGTCGGCTCACGGCTCCCGCCCGGTCGCGGTCTTCGCTACCCTCGACAGACCATGAGTCGCCTGCACCGGAGTCCCCGCCAGCTGGTGAAGCGTGTGCTGCTGGGGATCTTCTACGCCCAGGTCGCGGTCGTCGTCTCGCTGATGGCGACGACGAAGGTGCGCACCCTGTTGCGTGGCAAGCGCGCCACGACGTTCCCGGTGACGCCACCGACGACGGTCCCGCTGGGTGGGGTCGACACGGCCACCACCTTCACGTTCGGCACCGACCTCTACGACGACATGCTGGCCGCCATCGCGTCCGCCGAGCACCGGATCCTGTTCGAGACGTACATCTGGAAGGGCGACGCGGTCGGGGCCCGGTTCAAGAAGGCCCTCATCGACGCGGCTGCCCGCGGCGTCGATGTCCACGTCATCTACGACGGCTTCGCCAACATGGTCGTGCGGCCGAGCTTCCTGCGCCTCCCGCCCCCGATCAAGGTGCTGCGCTACCCGGTGCTCGCGGCGGGTCTGCGGGTGCTCAGCCCACGCCGCTACGGGCGCGACCACCGCAAGATCCTCGTGGTCGACGGCGAGATCGGCTACGTCGGCGGGTACAACATCGGCTCGCTGTACGCCACCGAGTGGCGAGACACCCACGTGCGTCTCGACGGTCCTGCCGTGTGGAACCTCGACAACGCCTTCGTCGACTTCTGGAACCTGCGCAAGGGCAGCGGCCTCGACCGGCTGCACGAGCACGGCGTCTCCTCGTGGGAGACCCACATCCGGGCGCACCGCAACATTCCCGGCCAGCTGCTGTTCCCGATCCGGGGCATGTACCTCGAGGCGATCGACCGCGCACGGGAGCACATCTCGATCACGGCCGCGTACTTCATCCCCGACCGTGACATCCTCCAGGCGCTGCTCGACGCGTCCGAGCGGGGGGTCGAGGTCACGATCCTGATGCCCGAGGTCTCGAACCACGTGGTCGCCGACTGGATGTCGCGGGGCTTCTACTCGACATTGCTCGACGGGGGAGTCAAGGTGCTGCTCTATCGCCACGCGATGGTGCATGCCAAGACCGCCACGATCGACGGCCGCTGGACGACGATCGGCACCGCGAACATCGACCGCCTCAGCCTCACGGGCAACTACGAGATCAACCTCGAGTTCGTCGACGACGGCCTCGCCGCGCACATGGAGAAGGTCTTCGCGACCGACAGCCAGAACGCACGGGAGCTGACACGGGCCGAGTGGTCGGCGCGGCCTCTCGTGGCCAAGGCCTGCGAGCTCATCCTGGCGCCACTGCGGCCCCTGCTCTGAGTGCCTAAGAGCCGTCTCATCGGCCTCTCACGTGGTTATCACGCTCGGCCCTGAGAGTGGTGGCACAGCCACTCGAAGGAGCACCTCATGAAGACCTCGATCCGTATCGGAATCGTCACCCTGGCCGGCACGCTCGCGATCGGCACCGCCGGCGTCGTCTTGGGGACGTCGGCGTCTGCCGCTGAAGGCGACCAGGTCGTCAAGCGGGAGGACACCACGAGCTCGTGGGTCGTCACCGCCGACGACGACGGCGATCGTGACGACGACTCGCCGACCAACACGCAGAACACCCAGAACACGCAGAACACGCAGAACACGCAGAACACGCGTGACACCACCAACACCCAGAACACTGGCCCGACCACCAACACGGGCCCGACCCGCTGATGCCCGACAGCTGGGGGCTGGCCGGGGGCGACGAGATCGTCCCCGGCCTCGCCGCGGTCTCGTCGTTGGGTGGGGGAACGGTCTACGAGGCCTGGCTCGCCTACGACGAGCGACTCCAGGCGCCTGTGGTGGCCAAGCTCCTGCGTCCCGGTCACGTCGACGACCCGGCGTCCCGGACGGGGATCGAGCGCGAGGCCATGGTGCTGCAGGAACTGGCCCACCCAGGCATCGCACGGCTCTTCGCCCACGACCTCGTCTCCGACCGTCCGCATCTGGTCCTCGAGCACGTCGACGGTCCCACGCTCTCGGCCCTCGTGTCCTCTTATGGGGCCCTGCCCTTGCAGCAGCTGCTCCCGCTGGGCATCGAGCTCTGCTCCGTCCTGCACTACCTGCACGGCCGCGGAACCTGTCATCTCGACGTCAAGCCCAGCAACGTGGTGATGGGTGCGCCGGCCAAGCTCATCGACTTCAGCGTCGCCATGGACGTCGACGCTGCTGCTGCGCTCGACCATCCGGTGGGCAGCGACGAGTACATGGCGCCTGAGCAGTGCCTGCCCGGAGAGCGGGGCCCTGTCGGCCCCAGCAGCGACATGTGGGGGCTCGGCGCCACGATGTTCCGTGCGGCAGCCGGTTACCGGCCCTTCGACCGCGACCCGCGCTGGGCGCAGCTCACCGCTGCTCCGAAGGCCTTGCCAGACTTCGTGCCTGCCGCCGTCGGCAACACGATCCTCTCCTGTCTCGCACCCGATCCTGCCGACCGTCCGCTTCCGGTCGAGCTCGCTGCCAGGCTTGCCGATCTCCTCGAGCAGGTTCCCCAGGCGCGCCTCTCGGGGTTCAGCATCAAGCTGTGACCGAGCAGCGGGCTCACGCGTCGGGCACGCGATAGCCCATCCCGCGCACCGTGGCGACGATGTCGCTGCCGAGCTTCTTGCGCAGGTAGCCGACGTACACGTCGACGACGTTCGATCCGGGATCGAAGTCGTAGCCCCAGACGAGGGACAGCAGCTGCTCGCGCGACATGGTCAGACCGCGGTTGCGCAGCAGCACCTCCGCCAGTGCGAACTCCCGGGCCGAGAGCTCGACCTCCCTGCCGGCGACCTGTGCCCTCCGTCGCCGCACGTCGAGCCGGACGTCGCCGGCGACCAGCTCGGTGTCGACGGGGGCGACGTTCGCGCCGGCCCGCAGTCTCAGGCGGACCCGCGCCACGAGCTCGCCGAAGCGGAACGGCTTGGACATGTAGTCGGCGGCGCCGCCCTCGAGCGCCGTGACCGTGTCGGTGACGGAGTCGCGGGCCGTGAGCACGATGACAGGCAGCAGGGGGCGCTCGGCGGCGATTCGCTCGAGGACGGCGAACCCGTCCATCCCCGGCAGTCCGATGTCGAGCACGAGGAGGTCGAACTCGCCGGTCAGGGCGTAGTCGAGGCCGGTGATGCCGTCACGGACGACGGTGACGGTGAATCCCTCGGCGCGCAGGCCCTTGGCGACGAACGACGCGATGCGTTCCTCGTCCTCGATCACCAGGATGCGGTTCATGGATGTCCTCCGTACGGGAAACGCAGTCGGAACGTGGCGCCCGTGGGGGTCTCGTCGAGAACCACCGTGCCCCCATGGGCCTGGACGATCGCCGCCACGATCGACAGCCCGAGCCCGAACCCGTCCTCGGTCTCTTCGGCCCGGCTGAAGCGTTCGAAGATGGACTCGCGGTGCTCGGGCGGCACACCGCGCCCGGTGTCGCGCACCCACAGCTCGAGACGACCCTCGTGCTGACGTGACCCGATCGCGATCTCATCGCCCGGGCCGGTGTGCTTGACGGCGTTGTCGGCCAGCTGCAGCATCGCCTGCATCACCCGCTGTGCGTCGAGCCCGACCGTGCCCTCGGCGACGTCGTCGAGCACCCAGGAACGTTCGGCGAGGCCGCGGGACCGGTCGAGTACTCCGTGGGTGAGGGCCGCGACGTCGGTGGGCTCCGGCCGGACGAAGTCGGGTCGCCGTGCCTTCGCCAGCATCAGCAGGTCGTCGACGAGGCGCGCCATCCGATCGGTCTCGTCCAGCAGGAGCGCGCGGGTGGCCGCGACGTCCTCGGGGTCGTGGGGGTCGACCAGTTCGAGATGCCCTCGCAGGATGGTCAGGGGCGTGCGCAGCTCGTGTCCGGCATCGTCCAGCAGCTGCCGTTGTGCCACGAATGCTGCCTCGAGCCGGTCGAGCATCTCGTTGAAGGTGCGTTGCAGCTCGGTGAGGTCGTCGTTGCCGGTGACCTCCAGTCGAGCGCTCAGATCACCTTCGGAGATGGACTGCGCGGTCTCGTTGAGGCGTCGAACAGGATGCAGGAGACGTCCGGCGATGAACCAGGCCACCGCGGAGATGAGCACGAGGGACAGCGCCGACACCACGGCGTAGGTGCCGATGAGCGTCCGCAGCTCGGCGCGCGCTGCGCTGACGTCGTGGGTCACGACGAAGGCTCCGGAGCGGTCGGCCTCGGTGACCGGCTGCACGGCGACGCGGTAGGTGGTCGATCCGACCTGAAGGGTGCGGGTGCCGCCCGTCGCCTCGAGACCCTGGACGAGGGAGACGAGCTCCGTCGAGCGCTGCAGCTGGCGGTCCGTCTGGCCCTGATAACGGGGCAAGCCGTCGAGGGGAAAGATGAACAGCATCTCGTTGGCGTCCGGCAGGTTGCGCTCGAGGAAGACGGTGAGCAGGCGATCTGCTGACGTGAAGGGCTGCCCGGTGTCGGGATCCTTGCCGAGCGCCGCGAGCTCACGGAACTCGGCGATCTCCTGGGAGAGCCCATTGGCGATGACGTGATCGACACGTCGCGACTCGGCGAGGTAGAGCGCGAGCCCTGCGGCGGTGAGGGCCAACCCGGTCAACACGGCGACGGCGGCGGTCAGGCGTTGTCGCACGGAGAAGTGCGACAGCCGAGAGCGCCCGGTCATCGGGCCTCAGTCATCGTCGTCCTCGTCATCGAGAGATCGCGGTGTCGGCGTGATGCGGACGTAGCCGTCGTCGTCATCATCGTCGTCATCCGTGCTCGGGACGGACGTCGGGCCGGGGGCCGGGGGCTCGCCCGAGGCTGCGCCCGGGGGGGTGAGCTCGATCGGGGACTGGTCGACGTCCAGGGTCGGGCCACCGGCTCCGAGCCGTCCGACGACCACTCCGGCCAGAGCGATCACGACGACGGCCAGCACGGCGACGCCGAGCCGATTCACGATCCTCATGAGCCCAGCCTGCCCGACACGGGCCCGTCAGGTGATGAGGCGACGGTGAGAGTGTTCTTAGGAACGACTGCTCCACCACGCCGCCGGGCCGTGTGGCACAGTTCTGTCGTGACGATCTGGCGCGAGGCCCCGGGAGCTGCCACGGCACCCCGGACAGGCCCCACAGCCGTCACGATCGGCAACTTCGACGGCGTCCACCGCGGGCACCAGCACGTGATCGCCCGCACGCGTGAGCTGGCCGACGGCATCCCGGTCGTGGCCGTCACCTTCGACCCGCACCCGATGGCGGTCGTGGCGCCCGATCGTGCGCCGCTGCGCCTCACGAGCATCGCACGCCGGGTGGAGCTGCTGCATGCTGCCGGCGCCGACGAGGTGCGGGTGCTCGCCTTCAGCCACGAGATGTCGACCTGGTCGCCTGAGAGCTTCGTGCAGAACGTGGTCGTCGAGCAGCTCGGAGCACGCACGGTCGTGGTCGGTGAGAACTTCCGGTTCGGGCAACGTGCCTCGGGCGATGTGGGCCTGCTGCGGCGCATGGGTGAGGCCGCGGGCTTCGTCGTCGACGGCCTCGACCTCGACGGAGGGGAGGTGCCGTTCTCCTCGACCCTCGTGCGCCGGCTCGTGGCCGAAGGCGACATGCGCGCCGCTGCCTCAGTGCTCGGCCGCCCACACGAGGTGAGCGGCGTCGTCGTCACGGGCGACCGTCGCGGTCGCGAGCTCGGGTTCCCGACCGCCAACGTCCCCGTCGACGAGGAGTTCTGCGTGCCACCCGACGGCGTCTACGCCGGTCATGTGGTGAGGGCGTCGGGCGAGCGCCTGCCGGCCGCGATCTCCGTCGGCAGCAACCCGACGTTCGACGGCACCCAGCGGCGGGTCGAGTCGTACGTCCTCGACCGCACCGATCTCGACCTCTACGGCGAGCACCTGCGTGTCGAGCTCGTCGAGCACCTGCGTGGCATGGTGCGCTTCGAGGGCATCGAGCCGCTCGTCGAGCAGATGCACGCCGACGTAGCCCGCACCCGCTCCCTCCTCACCTGATCCGCCCCCCGCTCGCGAGAGAGTTATGCACCCCTCGCGAGAGAGAAATGCACCGCCGGCGAGAGAGAAATGCGAGTCACAGCTCGCAGAAGTCTCTCGCGAGCGGTGCACAACTCTCTCCTCAGCGGGGCACAGCTCTCTCGCGAGGGGGGAGCTGGTGGGCGAGGAGGTTGGCGACGCCTTGCATGCCGACGGCGAAGGGATGGAAGGCAAGAGCCCGGGACGGATCGCTGACGGCCCCGTTCACCCAGGCACGGTCGCCCGCGCAGGCGTCGTGACCCCGTGAGGCCTCGCGCACCGACACGAAGCTGACGCCGGTCGCCGCTGCCGCGTGAGCGAGGGAGTCGTCCAGCCCCTCCTCGACCGTCCGTGCCCAGGCATAGTCGCCCGCGGCGAACGGCACCGCGCGGCACGTGCCGGTGTCGGGAAGGATGCGCGGGTAGCCGACGAGCACCAGCCGTGCCGACGGCGCCCGACCCTGCAGGTCGCGCAGGGTCGACTCGACGTTGGCACCGATGGCGTCCAAAGCGTCGGCCGTGCCCGCTCCGAGAGCGTTCTCGCACGGAGCCCCGCCGACATCGTCCTGGGCGACTCGCGCACACGTGCGCAGCATCGTGGCGAACAGGTTGGCGTCGTTGCCGCCGATTCCGAGCGTCACGAGGTCGGTGTCGGAGTCGACGGACGCGGCCTGGCTGGAGCGCACGCTCGCAGTGGTCGCGCCGGCGCAGCTCACGTCGACGAACGAGGTGGCCCCGAGCCGCTCGGCGAGCAGATGAGGATAGTTGTGGTCGGACCGGAGGCACAGGAAGGAGGCCGGCATCTGCTGCGGGATCGACGGACCGGACGTGTAGGAGTCGCCGAGGGCGACGTAGCGCAGCGGCGTCCTGGCCGTGCTCGTCGCGGGGGAGGCGGACGGCTCGGCCGCGGTGCCACCGCCGGAACAGCCCGCCAGCACCAGCAGGCCCACGGCGATGGCCAACACCCGTCGCACGTCCATGTCGTGCAGGCTAGCCCGGGGCCGGTCGCGGCCGCCGCAGCGATTCGCGCCACGACATCGCCGCTGATAGCCTGTGAGGTGCCGTATGACGGCCACGGATAGAGAGTGCCCCGGTGAACAGGCCCGGGCGCGCCGTGCAACGGATCCCCACAAGGAGAAAAAGTGTCGAAGAAGACTGCTGCGCCTACGGTTACTGACCTGCCCAAGGCCGAGATCATCAAGCAGTATGCCCTGTCAGACGGAGACACCGGATCCCCGGAGGTCCAGATCGCGGTCCTCACCGGTCGCATCGCCCACCTGACCGAGCACCTCAAGGAGCACAAGCACGACCACCACAGTCGTCGTGGCCTGCTGCTGCTCGTCGGTCAGCGTCGTCGTCTCCTGAACTACGTCCAGAAGACCGACATCGAGCGCTACCGCTCGCTCATCGAGCGTCTCGGCCTGCGCCGCTAGACCCCTTCGGGCGGTCATCCTCACGAGGATGGCCGCCCGTTCCACAACTTCATACAGCCACCACAGACGAGGCAGATCCAGGCACGACGTGTTCGGTCCTCGGTAGTGGCCCTCGGGACGCCCCACAGCTGGAGTCGCCCGCAGGCCTCGATCGAAGACCGACGACCCCATCGCCTTCCTGCGCCTCGTCCCGTTTGATGCAGGCATTGCCTGCGGAAGGGACTTCCATGTCGGAACCCACACTCCACACCGCCGAGACCGTCATCGACAACGGCCGTTTCGGAACCCGCACCATCCGCTTCGAGACGGGCATCCTCGCCCAGCAGGCCGCCGGTTCGGTGTCCGCCTTCCTCGACGACGACACGATGCTCCTGTCGGCCACCACGGCCGGCAAGCACCCGCGCGACAACTTCGACTTCTTCCCGCTCACGGTCGACGTCGAAGAGCGCATGTACGCCGCGGGTCGCATCCCGGGCTCGTTCTTCCGCCGTGAGGGACGCCCGAGCGAGGACGCCATCCTCACCTGCCGCCTGATCGACCGCCCGCTGCGCCCGACCTTCAAGAAGGGCCTGCGCAACGAGGTCCAGGTCGTCATCACGGTGCTCGCGCTCAACCCCGACACCCCGTACGACGTGCTCGCGATCAACGCGGCCTCGGCGTCCACCCAGATCTCGGGCCTGCCGTTCAGCGGCCCGGTCGGCGCCACGCGCGTCGCGCTCATCGACGGCCAGTGGGTCGGCTTCCCGACACACAGCCAGCTCGAGGGGGCCGTGTTCGACATGGTCGTCGCGGGCCGTATCGCCGGCGACGACGTCGCGATCATGATGGTCGAGGCCGAGTCGACCGAAGCCACCTGGGACCTCGTCCAGAGCGGCGTCCAGGCGCCGACCGAAGAGATCGTCGCCGGCGGGCTCGACGCCGCCAAGGTCTTCATCAAGCAGCTGTGCGAGGCGCAGAGCGAGCTCGCCGCCGCTGCCGCCAAGCCCGTCCAGGAGTTCCCGGTCTTCCTCGACTTCCAGGACGATGCCTACGACGCCGTCAAGGAGATCGCCAGCGGCGACCTCGCCCAGGCGCTCACGATCCTGCACAAGGCCGAGCGCGAGGACCGCGAGTCCGAGATCAAGGCCGTTGTCGTCGAGAAGCTCGGCGCACAGTTCGAGGGTCGCGAGAAGGAGCTCGGCGCCGCGATGCGCGCGCTCACCAAGTCGCTCGTCCGCGAGCGCGTCCTGCGCGACAAGGTCCGCATCGACGGCCGTGGCCTCGCCGACATCCGCGCCCTGAGCGCCGAGGTCGGCGTCATCCCGCGGGTCCACGGCTCGGCGCTGTTCCAGCGTGGCGAGACCCAGATCCTCGGTGTCACGACGCTCAACATGCTGGGCCTCGAGCAGAAGCTCGACACGCTCTCGCCCGAGACGTCGCGTCGCTACATGCACAACTACAACTTCCCGCCGTTCTCGACCGGTGAGACCGGCCGAGTGGGCTCGCCCAAGCGTCGCGAGATCGGTCACGGCGCTCTTGCCGGCCGCGCGCTGCTGCCGGTGCTGCCGACACGCGAGGAGTTCCCGTACGCGATCCGTCAGGTCTCCGAGGCGCTCAGCTCGAACGGCTCCACGTCGATGGGCTCGGTCTGCGCCTCGACGCTGGGCCTGCTCAACGCCGGTGTGCCGCTGCGCGCGCCGGTCGCGGGCATCGCGATGGGCCTCATCTCCGGTGAGGTCGACGGCAAGCAGCAGTTCGTCACGCTGACCGACATCCTCGGAGCCGAGGACGCCTTCGGCGACATGGACTTCAAGGTCGCCGGCACCCGTGAGTTCGTCACGGCGCTGCAGCTCGACACCAAGCTCGACGGCATCCCGGCCGAGGTCCTGGCCGGTGCGCTGACGCAGGCGCGCGACGCTCGCCTCTCGATCCTCGACCTCATGCACGAGGCGATCAGCGAGCCCGACGAGATGAGCCCGTACGCACCGCGCATCATCACGATCAAGATCCCGGTCGACAAGATCGGCGAGGTGATTGGCCCGAAGGGCAAGATCATCAACCAGATCCAGGACGACACGGGCGCGAAGATCTCGCTCGAGGACGACGGCACGGTCTACGTCGGTGCCGAGAACGGTGAGGCAGCCGAGGCCGCGCGCGACGCGATCAACGCGATCGCCAACCCGACGATGCCCGAGGTCGGCGAGCGCTACCTGGGCACCGTCGTCAAGACGGTCGACTTCGGCGCCTTCGTCGCACTGTCCCCGGGCCGCGACGGACTGCTGCACATCAGCAAGCTGCGCGACCTCAACGGCGGACAGCGTGTCGAGAAGGTCGAGGACCTGCTCTCGGTCGGCCAGAAGATCCAGGTCGAGATCGCCGAGATCGGCGACCGTGGCAAGCTCTCGCTGATCCCGGTCAGCGACGACAAGGCCACCGTCGACGCCTGATCGATCGCACCACCACGACCGAGGGCCCCTTCCGGATGGAAGGGGCCCTCGGTCTTTGCCCTCAGCAGGTGAACGATGCTTGGGGCGGCTCCTGGCCGGCCAGCGTCGCCGCGAGCTCGATCAGGGCGTGGTCGCGGCCTGCCGGAGCGATGACGCACAGGCCCACGGGCCGCCCGGAGGCTCCGCTGAGCGGGACGTTCACGGCAGGCAGTCCGCCGATACCGGCCAGGCAGGTGAGCCGGAGGGTCGTGGCCCGAAGAGCCTCGAAGGCGGGCCCGCCCTTCGTCGCCTCTCGTTCGCTGGGCGCCACGGAGGACGCGGACGGGATGAGCAGCGCGGTCGACGAGGACAGCAGGGACCGGATGGCCGCACGGGCCTCGACGAGGACGGCGCGACCCGCCTCGGCCTCGGCGTCGGTGTAGCCGCGGGACCTCTCGAAGCGTGCCCGGACGTCGGGGCCTAGCGTGTCGAGGCGATCGGCGAGCCACGGACCGTGGTTCTGCCAGGCCTCGTGACCCTGCACGGTCTGGAAGGCGAGCAGCCACCGCGGCAGCTCGGAGAAGGCTGCCGTGAGGTGCTCGACGGAGTGGACGGCGGCGAGGCTCTCGAGGTGCCCCACGAGTGTGTTGCGGACATCGTCCTCGACGTCTGCCAGCAGAGAGTCCGCCACGACGATGGTGTCGAGCGGCGGGCCCGGCTCGCGGGGGATCAGGACGTCCGCGACCCGGGCGAGCAGGTCTGGGCTCCTCGTCATCCAGCCGACGGTGTCGAAGGACTGGGCGAGCGGAAGCAGGCCTGCGGTCGGGACGGCACCGTGGGTCGTCCGGATGCCCCAGAGGCCGCCGTAGGACGCGGGGACCCGGATCGA
>Ga0164243_10009572_pt1 | contig 14089 bp, 25 predicted proteins | sample OricompcompostOP_FD_108781 | JGI IMG/M metagenome (GOLD analysis project Ga0164243, IMG submission 108781) | Organic Plus compost microbial communities from Emeryville, California, USA - Original compost - Organic plus compost (OP) | ecosystem: Engineered > Solid waste > Mixed feedstock >... | reverse complement strand
TTCAGAGAGAAACGATAATGAACGGCCAGAATATCCGGATCCGGCTCAAGGCGTTCGATCACCGCATCCTCGATGCGTCGACGCGCGAGATCGTCAACACCGCCAAGCGCACAGGCGCGCAGGTGCGTGGACCGATCCCGCTGCCGACCAAAATCGAGAAGTTCACGGTGAACCGCTCGCCCCACATCGACAAGAAGAGCCGCGAACAGTTTGAAATGCGCACTCACAAGCGCCTTTTGGACATCGTCGATCCGACCCCGCAGACCGTGGACGCGCTAATGAAGCTCGACCTCGCTGCAGGCGTTGACGTCGAGATCAAGCTCTGAGTCGGCATAAGGAATTTTAGCCATGCGCACCGGAGTGGTCGCAAAGAAGGTCGGAATGACGCGGGTCTTCACTGAAGCCGGCGAGCATGTGCCGGTGACGGTGCTTGAACTCGCAGGGTGTCAGGTCGTCGGCCATCGCACGAAAGACAAGAACGGGTATGTCGCGCTGCAGCTCGGCGCCGGCACCCGCAAGGTCAAGAACGTGTCGAAAGCCGAACGCGGCAATTTCGCCATCGCCAAGGTTGAGCCCAAGAGCAAGATCGTGGAATTCCGCGTCAGCGATGACAGCGTGATCCCGGTCGGTGCCGAGATCACTGCCGACCATTTCGTGGTCGGTCAGTATGTCGATGTCACCGGCACTTCGATCGGCAAGGGCTTTGCCGGCGGTATGAAGCGCTGGAACTTCGGCGGTCTGCGCGCCTCGCATGGTGTGTCGATCTCGCACCGTTCGATCGGTTCGACCGGTGGCCGTCAGGACCCCGGCAAGACCTTCAAGAACAAGAAGATGCCTGGCCATATGGGTGTCGAACGCGTGACCACGCTCAACCTCAAGGTCGTGCAGACCGACATCGAGCGCGGCCTGATCCTCGTTGAGGGTGCGGTGCCTGGCTCGAAGGGTGGCTGGATCACCGTGCGTGACGCCGTGAAGAAGGCGCTGCCGAAGGACGCTGCGACCCCGGGCAAATTCCGGGAAGCGGGCGCTGCCAATGGCGCGGCTGAAACGCCGGCCGAGAGCTCGGCTGAACCTGCGGCCGAAGCCGAGACGAAAGAGGGCGCGTGATGGAACTGAAGATGCTCTCGCTCGACGGCCAGGAAGCAGGCGCCGTCACGCTGAACAAGGATATTTTCGGCCTCGAGCCGCGTGCCGATCTCATCCATCGTTGCGTGGTGTGGCAGCTCGCCAAGCGGCGCGCCGGCACCCACAAGGTCAAGACCCGCGGCGAGATCGCCCGGACCGGCAAGAAGCTGGCCGCCCAGAAGGGCACCGGCGGCGCCCGTCACGGCTCCCATCGCGTCAACCTGTTCCGCGGCGGTGGCCGTTCGTTCGGTCCGGTCGTGCGCAGCCATGAAATCGGTCTGCCGAAGAAGGTGCGGGCGCTCGCGCTCAAGCATGCTCTCTCGGCCAAGGCCAAGGATGGCGGCCTGATCGTTCTCGACAAGGCCAGCCTCAGCGAAGCCAAGACCAAGGCGCTGATCGAGCGTTTCAGCAAGCTCGAGATCGTCAACGCGCTGATCATCGACGGTTCGGAGATTGACACCAATTTCCGCAACGCCGCGCGCAACATTCCGCATGTCGACGTGCTGCCGGTTCAGGGCATCAACGTTTACGACATTCTTCGCCACGGGAAGCTGGTGCTGACCAAGGCCGCCCTTGATGCGCTGGAGGCGCGCTTCAAATGAGCACGAAAGATCCGCGCCATTACGACGTGATCCTGTCTCCAGTGATCACCGAGAAGTCGACCGCAGCGTCCGAATACAACAAGGTTGTGTTCAAGGTCCGCGGCACGGCGACCAAGCCACAGATCAAGGATGCCGTCGAAAAGCTGTTCGACGTCAAGGTGAGAGCCGTCAATACGCTGGTCCGCAAGGGCAAGCTGAAAGTGTTCAAAGGCAATCTCGGTGTTCAGTCGCCGAGCAAGCGCGCGATCGTGACCCTCGAAGAAGGTCATCGCATCGACGTGACGACAGGCCTGTGACGAGCGCGGCAGGGAACAAGTCATGGCACTGAAAAAATACAAGCCGACGACGCCGAGCCAGCGCCAGCTGGTGCTGATCGATCGCTCGGGCCTTTACAAGGGCGCTCCGTCAAGACTTTGACGGAAGGCAAGCATTCGAGCGGCGGCCGCAACAATAACGGCCGGATCACCGTCCGTTTTCGTGGCGGCGGTCACAAGCAGTCGTATCGCATCATCGACTTCAAGCGTCGCAAGGCTGACGTGACGGCGACGGTGGAGCGTCTGGAATACGATCCGAACCGCACCGCCTTCATCGCTCTGCTGCGTTACGCTGACGGCGAGCTCGCTTACATCCTGGCGCCGCAGCGCCTGGCCGTCGGCGACAGCGTCGTGTCCGGCGAATATGTCGACGTGAAGCCCGGCAATGCGATGCCGACCGGCAATATCCCGGTGGGCACCATCGTCCATAACGTCGAGCTGAAGATCGGGAAGGGCGGTCAGATCGCCCGTTCGGCCGGTTCTTACGCCCAGATCGTCGGCCGCGATGGCGAATACGTCATCCTGCGCCTGAATTCGGGTGAACAGCGCCTCGTTCACGGCCGCTGCCTCGCTTCGATCGGCGCGGTCTCCAATCCCGATCACATGAATACGTCGATCGGCAAGGCAGGTCGCAGCCGCTGGCTCGGCCGCCGTCCGCACAATCGCGGCGTCACCATGAACCCGGTCGACCATCCGCATGGTGGTGGTGAAGGCCGTACTTCAGGTGGTCGTCATCCGGTTACGCCGTGGGGCTTCCCGACCAAGGGCAAGAAAACCCGCAGCAACAAGTCCACAACGAAATTCATCGTTTCGAGCCGCCACGCTCGAAAGAAGAAGAAGTAAGGAACGACCGTCATGGCGCGCTCGGTCTGGAAGGGTCCATTTGTCGACGGCTATCTGCTGAAGAAGGCAGACAAGTCTCGTTCGTCGGGACGGCACGAGGTCATCAAGATCTGGAGCCGGCGTTCGACGATCCTGCCGCAATTCGTGGGTCTGACCTTTGGTGTTTATAACGGCCAGAAGCACGTGCCGGTGCAGGTGTCCGAGGAAATGGTGGGGCACAAATTCGGCGAGTTCTCGCCGACCCGCACGTTTCACGGCCATGCTTCGGACCGCAAGGCCAAGCGCGGCTAGAGTTTGAGAGGATAAGGGTCATGGGCAAGACAGCGCGCGAACGCACGCTCCCCGATAACGAGGCCAAGGCCGTCACCCGCAATATCCGGGTGTCGCCGCAGAAGCTCAATCTCGTCGCGCAGCTGATCCGCGGCAAGAAGGTGGCAATGGCCTTGAACGACCTGCAGTTTTCGCGCAAGCGGATCGCTGTGGACGTGAAGAAGTGCCTGGAATCGGCTATCGCCAATGCCGAAAACAATCACGATCTCGACGTCGATGATCTGATCGTGGCGCAGGCCCATGTCGGCAAGGCGATGGTGATGAAACGCTGGTCGCCGCGTGGACGCGGTCGTTCGGGCAAGATTTTGAAGCCGTTCTCGCATCTGACGATCGTCGTTCGTCAGGTCGAGGCCAAGGCTGCTTAAGGAGAATTAGGATGGGTCAAAAGATCAATCCGATCGGGCTTCGCCTCGGCATCAATCGCACTTGGGACTCGCGCTGGTACGCCGGCAAGACCGAGTACGGCACGCTGCTGCACGAGGACATGGCAATCCGCAAGGAGCTGATGAAGCAGCTCAAGCAGGCTGCCGTCGCCAAGATCGTGATCGAGCGTCCGCACAAGAAGTGCCGCGTGACGATCTACTCGGCCCGTCCGGGTGTCGTGATCGGCAAGAAGGGCTCGGACATCGAGAAGCTTCGCAAGTCGGTCGCCAAGATCACCCCGTCGGACGTGGTGATCAACATCGTCGAAATCCGCAAGCCGGAACTCGACGCCCAGCTGGTGGCTGAATCGATTGCCCAGCAGCTCGAACGCCGCGTGGCGTTCCGCCGGGCCATGAAGCGCGCCGTGCAGACGGCGATGCGTCTTGGCGCCGAGGGCATTCGTATCAATTGCTCGGGCCGTCTTGGTGGCGCCGAAATTGCGCGTCTTGAATGGTATCGTGAAGGTCGCGTGCCGCTGCACACCCTGCGCGCCGACGTGGATTATGGCGTGGCGACGGCTTTCACCACCTACGGCACCTGCGGCGTGAAAGTGTGGATCTTCAAGGGTGAGATCCTCGAACACGACGCGATGGCGCAGGACAAGAAGATGAACGAAGGCGGTGGCGATGCGGGACGTCCGCGCCGCGAAATGACCGCTGGATAACGAGTCAAAGTCATGCTGCAACCAAAGCGCACCAAGTTTCGCAAGGCCTTCAAGGGACGCATTCACGGCGTCGCGACCTCTGGCACCGCGCTCGACTTCGGCCAGTACGGCCTGAAGGCGATGGAGCCGGAACGCGTCACCGCGCGTCAGATCGAGGCCGCCCGCCGCGCCCTGACACGTCACATGAAGCGTGCCGGCCGCGTCTGGATCCGTATTTTCCCGGACGTGCCGGTGTCCAAGAAGCCGATCGAAGTCCGTATGGGTAAAGGCAAGGGCAGCCCGGAATTGTGGGTTTGCCGCGTCAAGCCCGGCCGCGTGCTGTTCGAGATCGACGGCGTGCCGATCGAACTCGCCAAGGAAGCGCTGACGCTCGCCGCTGCCAAGCTTCCGATCAAGACGCGCTTCGTTGCGCGCATTGCGGAGTAACAGGCATGAAGATGGCAGACGTTCGCGTGATGACGGTCGACCAGCTCGACGACGAAGTGCTGAAGCTGAAGAAGGAGCAGTTCAACCTGCGCTTCCAGCGTGCCACCGGTCAGCTCGAAAACACCTCGCGTGTGCGCCAGGTGCGCCGCGATATCGCGCGTCTGAAGACGGTCGCGCGTCAGAAGAAGACGAAGAAGGATTAAGGGGTCAAAGATGCCAAAGCGTCAGTTGCATGGCCTCGTTGTGAGCGACAAGCAGGACAAGACGGTCATCGTCAGCGTCGAGCGCCGTTTTACGCACCCGGTTTTGAAAAAGACCATCCGGCGTACGACCAAGTATCATGCTCACGACGAGACCAACGAGTATACGGTCGGCGATATGGTCTGGATTCAGGAACATAAGCCGATTTCCAAGCTCAAGCGCTGGACCGTGACCCAGGGCGAAAAGAAAAAGAAGGTGCTGTGAGCTTATCTCGCAGCGAATGAAGGATTGGGTGTCCCATGATTCAGATGCAGACTAACCTGGACGTTGCCGATAATTCCGGCGCGCGCCGCGTCATGTGCATCAAGGTTCTGGGCGGCTCGAAGCGGAAGTATGCCACCATCGGCGACATCATCGTGGTGTCGGTGAAAGAGGCTATCCCGCGCGGCCGCGTCAAGAAGGGCGACGTCATGAAGGCGGTCGTCGTGCGGATTTCGAAGGACATCAAGCGGTCCGACGGCTCCGTGATCCGGTTCGATCGCAATGCCGCGGTGCTGATCAACAATCAGTCTGAGCCGGTCGGCACGCGTATTTTCGGCCCGGTGCCGCGCGAATTGCGCGCCAAGAACCATATGAAGATTATCTCGCTTGCGCCGGAGGTGCTGTGATGGCGGCCAAGATCCGTAAAGGCGACAAGGTCGTCGTACTGACCGGTCGTGACAAGGGTCGTTCCGGCGAAGTGATCGAGGTGCGCCCGAGCGAAGGGCGCGCTCTGGTTCGCGGCGTGAACATGGTGAAGCGTCACCAGAAGCAGTCGGCCCAGGCAGAAGGCGGCATCATCTCGAAAGAGGCCGCGATTCACCTGTCGAACATCGCCTTGCTCGACCCCAAGGACGGCAAAGCGACCCGCATTGGGTTCAAAGTGATGAATGACGGACGCAAGGTGCGCATCGCACGTCGTTCGGGAGCTGAGATCGATGGCTGATACGCAGAATTACGTTCCGCGTCTGAAGACGCAGTTCGACGAAGTCATCCGCGGCAAGCTGACGACGGATTTCGGTTATACCAATCCGATGCAGGTGCCGGTGCTGACCAAGGTCGTGCTCAATATGGGCATCGGCGAGGGCGTCAACGATCGCAAGAAGGTCGAAAACGCCTCGAACGATCTTGCCCTGATTTCGGGTCAGAAGGCGATCATCACCCGTTCGCGCAAGTCGATCGCAACCTTCAAGCTGCGTGACGGCCAGGCGATCGGCACCAAGGTGACGCTGCGCAAGACCCGCATGTATGACTTCATCGATCGACTCGTGAATATCGCGCTGCCGCGCGTTCGGGACTTTCGCGGTCTCAACCCCAAGAGCTTCGACGGCATGGGCAATTACTCGTTCGGCCTGAAGGAGCACATCATTTTCCCGGAAATCGAGTACGACAAGGTGACCGACGTCTGGGGAATGGACATCACAATCTGCACCACGGCGCGCACCGATGATGAAGCGCGTGCGCTGCTGGTGGCGTTAAACTTCCCCTTCCGGCAGTGAGAGCCAAGACCTCTCAAACGCGGATAGTCAGGAGACTTTGATGGCGAAGAAAAGTTCGATCGAGAAGAACAAGCGGCGTCGCAAGATGACGAAGTCGTTTGCCGGCCGCCGTTCGCGGCTGAAAGAGATCGCCAACGACAAGACCGTTCCGATGGAAGAGCGCTTTGCAGCGACGCTCAAGCTTGCTGAATTGCCGCGCAATTCCTCGGCCACGCGTATCCGCAATCGCTGCGAGGTGACTGGCCGTCCGCGCGCCTATTACCGCAAGCACAAGCTGTCGCGTATCGCGCTCCGTGAGCTCGGCAACAAGGGCCTGATTCCGGGCCTTGTGAAGTCGAGCTGGTAAGGGAGGGCATGGCTGTGAACGATCCGATCGGCGATTTGATCACCCGTATCCGCAACGCGCAGGAGCGCCAGAAGTCGAAAGTGTCTTCGCCTGGCTCCAAGCTGCGTGAGCGCGTTCTCGAAGTGCTGAAGTCCGAGGGCTATATCCGCGGTTATTCGACCGTCGAGCACAAGGACGGCCGCAACGAGCTCGAGATCGAGCTGAAATATTTCGATGGTACTCCCGTGATCCGCGAGATCGCGCGTGTGTCCAAGCCTGGCCGTCGCGTCTATGTGGCGGTGAAGAACCTGCCGCGCGTCAATAACGGCCTCGGCATTTCCATTCTTTCGACCCCGAAGGGTGTCATGGCGGACCATTCGGCCCGCGACGCCAATGTCGGTGGCGAGCTGCTCTGCACGGTGTTCTGATGTCCCGCGTTGGCAAGAAACCGGTTCCTGTCCCGTCTGGCGTCACCGCCAATGTTCAGGGCAAGACCATCAGCGTGAAGGGGCCGAAAGGCACCTTGGCGCTCGTCATCCATGACCGCGTCAAAGTGGCGATGGACAAAGGCGAGATCAGCGTCGATCCGGCCGATGAGAGCAAGGAAGCGCGGGCGCTCTGGGGCACCACGCGCGCCAACCTCAACAACATCGTCACCGGCGTGACGCAAGGCTTTGAGCGCAAGCTCGAGATCACCGGTGTTGGTTATCGCGCCGCAGTTCAGGGCAAGAACCTGCAACTGGCGCTCGGCTACAGCCACGACGTCGTCTATCCGATCCCGGAAGGTATCGCCGTTGCAACTCCGAAGCCGACCGAAATCGTGATCACCGGCATCGACCGCAAGAAGGTCGGGCAGGTGGCCGCCGAGATCCGCGCTTATCGTCCGCCGGAGCCCTATAAGGGCAAGGGCGTGCGGTATTCCGACGAATTCATCTTCCGCAAGGAAGGCAAGAAGAAGTAACGCGGGCAGTTATGGCACACAAAACCAAAACAGAGCGCCGTCAGGCGCGTGTTCGCCGGGCCATCAAGGCAGCAGCGAATGGCCGCATGCGGCTTTCCGTCCATCGCTCATCCAAGCATATCTATGCTCAGGTGATCGATGATCTGAATGGCGTAACTTTGGTATCCGCTTCAACGCTAGAAAAAGCGCAGCGCGACGCCGGCAAGACCGGCGCCGACATTGAAGCGGCCAAGGTAATCGGCAAGCTCGTCGCCGAGCGCGCCAGCGAGAAGGGGATCAAGAATGTGGTCTTCGATCGCGGGCGATTCATGTTCCACGGCCGCATCAAGGCCCTGGCGGATGCCGCGCGTGAAGGCGGACTGAATTTCTAACCGGGCTTAAGGCAGAGGGCCTGAAGCGCCCGAGGGATAAACGATATGGCACGTGAACCCAAACGCGATCGCGGCGAACGGGAAGAGTCGGAATTCATCGACAAGCTCGTTCACATCAACCGCGTCGCCAAGGTGGTGAAGGGCGGCCGGCGGTTCGGCTTCGCCGCGCTGGTCGTTGTCGGCGATCAGAAGGGCCGGGTCGGTTTCGGCCATGGCAAGGCGCGTGAAGTGCCGGAAGCGATCCGCAAGGCGACCGATGCCGCCAAGCGCAACCTGACCCGCGTTCCGCTGCGCGAAGGCCGCACGCTGCATCATGACGTCTATGGCCGTCATGGCGCCGGCAAGGTTCAGCTGCGTGCAGCTCCGGCCGGTACCGGCATCATCGCCGGCGGCCCGATGCGCGCAGTGTTCGAGTCGCTCGGCATGCAGGACATCGTCGCCAAGTCGCTTGGCTCGTCGAACCCCTACAACATGGTTCGTGCGACCTTCGATGCACTGAAGAACCAGGATTCGCCGCGCTCGGTCGCTGCGCGTCGTTCGATCAAGGTCTCGACCCTGCAGGCGCGTCGGCGCGAAGAGGGTGTCGAGGCGACCGCCGAATAATTTGCCGGGCGTTCTTCCGGTTACTGGAAAGCTGATTCATCATGGCAGCGAACAAAACCATTAAGGTCGAGCAGATCGGCAGCCCGATCCGCAGAGACGGCTCGCAGCGCAAGACGCTGATCGGTCTTGGCTTGAACAAGATTGGCCGCGTCAAGGAATTGCAGGACAATCCGTCGACGCGCGGCATGATCGACAAGGTCGGGCATCTGGTCCGCATCGTCGAAGGAAAGTAACAATGAAGCTCAATCAGATCGCAGCCCAGCCCGGCTCCACCAAGGCCCGCACCCGCATCGGTCGCGGCATTGGCTCGGGCAAGGGCAAGACCGGCGGCCGCGGCGGCAAGGGCCAGACCGCGCGTTCGGGCGTCCGTATCAAGGGTTTTGAAGGCGGCCAGATGCCGCTGCATCGCCGTCTGCCCAAGCGCGGCTTCAAGAACACCGCTTTCGCGGTGCAGCTGAACGAGATTAATCTCGACCGCCTGCAGACCGCGATTGAGGCCGGCAAGCTCGACGCCAAGAATCCGATCGACATCGACGTGCTGGTGAAGTCCGGCGTGCTCAGCCGCGCCCGCGATGGCGTGAAGCTGCTCGGCGGCGGCGAGATCAAGGTGAAGGCCGATCTCGTGGTGTGGCGCGCGTCAAAGTCCGCCATCGAAGCGGTCGAGAAGGCCGGCGGCTCGGTGAAGGTGCTGGCGCCTGCCAAGGAAGAACCGAAGGAGCCGCGCGGCAAGAACGCCCGCTTCGCGGCTGGCATCGACAAGCCGAAGATCATTGAATCTGCTCCGGCTGCCGCAGGCAAAGGCAAGAAGAAGGCCGACGCCGCGACCGATACCAAGGCCGCTGCAAAGCCAGCCAAGGGTGCGGGTAAAACCTCGAAGTGATCCCATATAACGCCTGCAGGCGACGGGGTTAGACGGGGTAGGAGCGAGCATGGTCTCTGCAGCGGAACAATTGGCGGCCAACATCAACTTCTCGGCGCTTGGAAAAGCCGAGGAGTTGAAGAAGCGTATCTGGTTCACGCTCGGCGCGCTCCTGGTCTACCGGCTCGGAACCTATATTCCGCTTCCTGGTATCGATCCTTCCGCCTGGGAGCAGATTTTCCGCACCCAGGCCGGCGGCATTCTCGGCATGTTCAACATGTTCGCCGGCGGCGGCATTCAGCGCATGGCGATCTTTGCGCTGAACATCATGCCGTATATTTCGGCGTCCATTATCATCCAGCTGATGACGACGGTTTCGCCGACGCTTGAAGCCCTCAAGAAAGAGGGTGAGGCAGGTCGCAAGACCATCAATCAATATACGCGCTATCTCACCGTGCTGCTGGCGGTGTTCCAGGCTTACGGCATCGCCATCGGCCTTGAAGGCGCGGGCAATGTCATCAGCGATCCGGGCTGGATGTTCCGGATCTCGACCGTCATCACGCTGACCGGCGGCACCATGTTCCTGATGTGGCTGGGTGAGCAGATCACCTCGCGCGGCATCGGCAACGGCATTTCACTGATCATCATGGCCGGCATTGTCGCTGAGTTGCCGTCGGCCATTGCCGGTACGCTGGAGCTCGGCCGTCAGGGCGCGCTGTCCACAGGCCTGATCCTGGTCGTCATCATCATGGCGATCGTCGTCACCGCCTTCATCGTGTTCATGGAGCGGGCGCAGCGCCGCCTGCTGATCCAGTATCCGAAGCGCCAGGTCGGCAACCGGATGTTCGAGGGCCAATCCTCGCATCTGCCGCTCAAGCTCAATACGTCGGGCGTCATTCCGCCGATTTTCGCATCCTCGCTGCTGCTGTTGCCGACCACGGTCGCCAATTTCAACGCGGGTTCGGGGCCGGGCTGGCTGACCACGATCACGACGCAGCTGGCGCATGGCCGGCCGCTATTCCTGGTTCTGTATATCTCGCTGATCGTCTTCTTCTGCTTCTTCTACACCGCGATCGTGTTCAACCCGACCGAGACCGCGGATAATCTGAAGAAGCATGGCGGCTTCATTCCCGGCATCCGTCCGGGTGAGCGCACCGCCGAGTATATCGACTACGTGCTGACGCGCATTACCGTGATCGGTGCGATCTATATCTCGATCGTGTGTTTGATCCCTGAGATTTTGATCTCGTATGCAGCGGTGCCATTCTATTTCGGCGGCACCTCCCTGTTGATTGTGGTGACGGTGACGATGGACACGGTCGCGCAGGTTCAGGGGCACTTGCTTGCGCATCAATATGAAGGTTTGATCAAGAAATCGAAGTTGCGGGGGCGACGTAGATGAGATTGATCCTGCTCGGACCGCCGGGGGCGGGGAAGGGCACGCAGGCGCAGCGGCTGGTCGAAAAGCACGGCATCGTGCAGCTCTCGACCGGTGACATGCTCCGCGCTACTGTGGCGGCGGGTACGCCGGTCGGCCAGCGCGCCAAGGATATCATGGCGCGCGGCGAGCTGGTGCCGGACGAGGTGGTGGTCGACATCATCTCCGATCGTATCGATCAGGACGACGCCCAGAATGGCTTCATTCTGGATGGTTTCCCGCGTACCGTCGGTCAGGCCGAGGCGCTGGAGAAGCTCTTGGCCAGCAAGGGCCTCAAGCTCGACGCCGTGATCGAACTGATGGTCGATGACAGCATTCTGCTAGACCGGATCGAAAACCGAATCGCGCAGATGAAGGCGCGTGGCGAGCCTGTCCGGGCCGACGACAACGCCGAATCGCTGGCCAAGCGGCTGACCGCCTATCACGTGCAGACTGCGCCGCTGTCGCAATATTATCGCCTGAAGGGCCTGCACAAGGCTACAGACGGCATGGCACCGATTGACGAGGTCAGTGAGGCCATTGACGCCATTCTGACCGCCAAACCGCGCCGCAAGGCTGCCACGGCCGCCAAGCGGCGGCCCCGCGTGCTGGCGGGCCGGCGTCCGGCAGGTCGAAAGCCGGCTGCGCGTTCGGCCTCGGGTCGTGCCACCGGCAAGGCGGCAAAAAAGGCGAAAAAGAGCGCAAAAACAGCGGCGGCAAAGGCTGCGACTCGGTCTACAGCTAAGTCCTCGGCCAAAGCGGCTACCAAGGCGGGCCGGGTGGCTTCCAAGTCCCGGAAAGCTGCCTCCAAAGCCAGCAAGGCCGCCAGCCGGAAGAAGACCGCTAAGAAGACAACCAAGAAGGCCACCAAAACGGCGGCCAAGCGCACCAAAACCGCGAAAGCGGCAAAGTCTGCAACCAGCCGTCATAAGGCTGCGAGCACCAGGAGTTCGACCCGGAGCGGGGCCAGCAAGGCCCGGTCCGGCCGCGGCCGGAGGTTGACGAAGCGTCGTTGAATCCGTAAATACCGCGTCATTCAGTGGGAGAACGTATGCGCGATACCGGCCCCCGGACAGGCGGGGACAGGGTGTCGTGCTGAATTATTGCGGTTCCCTCCGGAGACACGGACAGAATTAGAAAGGTTGACCGGCGGTCGGGATCGGCTGTCGGCATATGGAGCGAGATCGTGGCCCGTATCGCAGGTGTCAATATTCCGACCAACAAGCGCGTCGTTATCGCGCTTCAATACATTCACGGCATCGGCGAGAAAGCTGCCGACGATATCATGCAGCAGCTACACATTCCTTATGAACGGCGTGTGTCGCAGCTTACCGACGCCGAAGTGTTGCAGATCCGCGAGATGATCGATCGTCAGTACACGGTCGAGGGCGATCTGCGCCGCGAAAATGCAATGAACATCAAGCGGCTCATGGACCTCGGTTGCTACCGTGGTCTGCGTCACCGCAAAGGCCTGCCGGTGCGCGGTCAGCGCACCCACACCAACGCCCGGACCCGCAAAGGCCCGGCGAAGGCGATTGCAGGCAAGAAGAAGTAATTTGACGAGGTTGCTCCGGGTCGCGAACCGGAGCTGAGAGGAACAAGAATGGCAAAGGAAGTGACGCGCGTCCGCCGCCGCGAGCGCAAGAATATCGTCTCCGGCATTGCGCATGTGAACGCCAGTTTCAACAACACGGTGATCACAATCACGGACGCACAGGGCAACACGATTGCCTGGTCGACCGCGGGTACGATGGGTTTCAAGGGATCGCGTAAGTCGACCCCTTATGCTGCGCAGGTGGCGAGCGAAGACGCCGCCAAGAAGGCGCAGGAACACGGCATGCGCACGCTCGAGGTTGAAGTCTCGGGTCCGGGCTCGGGCCGTGAATCGGCGCTCCGCGCCTTGCAGTCGGCTGGCTTCACGATCACGTCGATCCGCGACGTGACGCCGATCCCGCATAACGGCTGCCGCCCGAAGAAGCGCCGCCGCGTATAAGCGATACGACGACCTGGCGGCTGGGCGCATGTCGTCCGCCGCCGCCGCAGCTCTCACGGGGCGGGCGTGGGTTTCGCATAAACTAGACCGGGCCGTTTTAGGCGATGGGTGCAAACGTGACGATCCAGAAAAATTGGCAGGAACTGATCAGGCCGAACAAGCTGCAGGTTTCGGCGGGCAACGATCCGCGTCGCAGTGCGACGCTGGTTGCTGAGCCCCTCGAGCGCGGCTTTGGTCTGACCCTTGGTAATGCGCTGCGGCGCATTTTGTTGTCTTCGCTGCAGGGCGCGGCTGTGCAGTCGGTTCACATCGACGGCGTGCTGCATGAATTCTCGTCGATCCCCGGCGTGCGCGAGGACGTGACCGACATCGTCCTCAACATCAAGGATATCGCCATCAAGATGCAGGGCGAAGGCCCCAAGCGCATGGTGGTGAAGAAGTCGGGTCCGGGCGTTGTGACCGCCGGCGACATTTCCGCTGTCGGCGACATCGTGATCCTCAATCCGGAACTGGTGCTCTGCACGCTCGACGAGGGCGCCGAGATCCGCATGGAATTCACCGTCGATACCGGCAAGGGCTATGTCGCGTCCGAGCGTAACCGTCCGGAAGACGCGCCGATCGGCCTGATCCCGGTCGACAGCCTCTACTCGCCGGTGAAGAAGGTCTCCTACAAGGTCGAGAATACCCGCGAAGGCCAGATCCTCGACTATGACAAGCTGACGCTGCAGATCGAAACCAATGGTGCGGTCTCGCCGGAAGATGCGCTGGCCTATGCTGCGCGCATCCTGCAGGACCAGCTCAATGTGTTCGTGAATTTCGAAGAGCCGCGCAAGGAAGTCGTCGCCGAGTCGATCCCAGATCTGGCGTTCAACCCGGCCTTCCTCAAGAAGGTGGACGAGCTGGAATTGTCGGTGCGTTCGGCCAACTGCCTGAAGAACGACAACATCGTCTATATCGGCGATCTCGTTCAGAAGACCGAAGCCGAGATGCTGCGCACGCCGAATTTCGGCCGCAAGTCGCTCAACGAGATCAAGGAAGTGCTGGCGCAGATGGGCCTGCATCTCGGCATGGAAGTGCCGGGCTGGCCGCCGGAG
>Ga0164243_10009570_pt1 | contig 14091 bp, 15 predicted proteins | sample OricompcompostOP_FD_108781 | JGI IMG/M metagenome (GOLD analysis project Ga0164243, IMG submission 108781) | Organic Plus compost microbial communities from Emeryville, California, USA - Original compost - Organic plus compost (OP) | ecosystem: Engineered > Solid waste > Mixed feedstock >... | reverse complement strand
AGCTACGTGCGGATGATGTCGCACACGGCGGCGGTGAACATCGGCGTCTTCTTCGGACTGACGGGACGCATCATCACCACGTCCAGCGCGTGCACGTCCGGGAGCCAGGGCATCGGCTATGCCTACGAGACCATCCGCATGGGCCGCCAGGTGGCGATGCTGGCGGGCGGTTCGGAGGAGCTGGACGCCACGGGCGCGGCGGTGTTCGACACCCTGTTCGCCACGAGCACCCAGAACAACGCGAGCCCGGAGCTGACGCCCCGCCCCTTCCACGCGAAGCGGGACGGGCTGGTGCTCGGCGAGGGCGGGTGCACGTTGGTGCTCGAGGAGCTGGAGCACGCCCGGGCCCGCGGGGCGCGCATCATCGCCGAGGTCATCGGCTATGGGACGAACAGCGACGGACGGCACATCACCCAGCCCCACGCGGAGACGATGGCGCAGGCGATGCGGCTGGCGCTGGAGGACGCGGGCATCCCGCCCTCCGAGGTGGGCTACGTGAACGCGCACGGCACCGCGACGGACCAGGGCGACGTGGCGGAGACCACGGCCACCCACGCCGTCTTCGGCGAGCGGATGCCCCTGTCGTCGCTCAAGAGCTACATGGGCCACACGCTGGGCGCCTGTGGCGCGCTGGAGGCGTGGATGAGCCTGGAGATGATGCGCTCGGGGTGGTTCGCGCCCACGCTGCACCTGGAGCCGGGCGAAGTGGACCCACGCTGCGCGCCTTTGGACTATGTCATGGGGGAAGGTCGAAGCCTCCAGACCGACGTCGTCATGAGCAACAACTTCGCGTTCGGCGGCATCAACACCTCGTTGCTCTTCCGCCGCTGGACTTGAGGGGGAACCGATGAAGAAGACACTGACTATCGCCCTGCTGACCCTGATGCTCCCCACGCCCGCGCTCGCGCGCGACACGGCCATCCGCCAGCCCCTGGCGGAGGTGCTGGAGATGCCAGAGGCGCAGCAGAAGCTGGATGGGACGGTGAAGTTCTACCTGGCCGGCCAGAAGACGCCCAAGGTGCTGGCGTCGCTCGGTGAGGACGTCACCAACAAGAAGACCAACGGCGTGGGCAAGTCCGACGAGGACGCCTGCCGGTGGGTGACGCTGTCCGCGCTCATCGCCCTCCAGGAAGGCGCCAAGAAGCGCGGCGCCAACGCCGTGGTCGACATCGTGAGCTATTACAAGAAGAGCGAGGTCCGCAGCCCCACGGACGTCGAGTGCCACGCGGGGACCTTCGTCGTCGGCATGGCGCTCAAGGGCACCTACGCCAAGGTGAAGGGCGGGGCCAAGAGCGCCGCGAAGTAGCGCGCGACGCGCCACGCCACGCGGGCGGGGGCCTATAATCGGGCCCCTGTCACCTGGAGGTGTCGCGTGCGTTGGCTGGTTGCCGTCGTGATGTTGGGTGCGTCGACTGCGTCCGCGCAGTCCCCGGAGTGCAAGGCCGCGAAGAAGGAGTTCAAGGAGCGCGAGGACAACCTCGACGCCCTCAAGCAGGCGCGCAAGGAGATGCGCGAGGTGCTCACCATCGCCAGGAAGGGCCGCGCCACCAGCCGCGTCCTCGACGCGCTGGAGAAGGCCGACGACGCGCTGGAGGATGGCATCAAGCGCGCCACGGCCGAGCAGGCCCAGCGTGACAAGCTGACCCGGGAGATCTGCAAGTAGCCGCTCCCGGCGCCTCCAGGCGCCCCCCTTCCCGGAGACCCCCTCCAGCCTGCCCTGGACTTCATGGCCTTTCATGACCTCCCGGGCGTTGATACAGTTGCAACGCGGCAACCATCCATGCGGGAGGTCACATGCGGAACGTCATCCAGGGGCTGTTGGCGGCGGCACTGCTGGCGGGGTGTGGTGGAGCGGAGCTGGACTCCGCTCCCAGCGCGGAGGCCACGCAAGGCGAGGTCCACGCGATGAAGGACTGTGAGCCGTGCCGTACCCGCCTGGACAACTGCATGTACGCCGCCACCACGACGGAGCAGGAAGAGGCCTGCGTCCGGGCGTGGTTGTCCTGCACCCAGGCCTACTGCGGACGTCCCACCCTCCAGCAGTAGAGCGGCCGCCGGGTGCCCGGGCCGGGAGCACGCGCTCCGGGCCGGTCCCCCGCTTCCCCCCGCCGTGGATTCAGCGCAGGTGGCTGCTGTAGCGGCTGCAGAGCTCCAGGTACTCGTCGCCGCCGATCTCCAGCGCGGACACGCGCACGTGCTTGCGCTTGGGCTTGGGCAGGGTGGTCTTGACTTCGATGGCCCGGAAGACCGGGATGCCCATGTATGACTGGTCGAGGTACGTGTTCTCCCGCACGTGCTCCCAGTGGATCAACACGCCGTCATCGAACTGGATGCCCTGGCGGCTGATGACGAGCACCGGCTTGTCGACCCGCCCCAGGCCCCGGATGCAATTGAAGAGCATCCACGCCGCGAGCAGGGTGAAGATGCCTCCAATGAGCAGCACCGTGGTGTCCGGGAGCCCCTTGTAGGTCAGCCCCCCGAAGAGCGCCGTCGCGGCGCTCCAGATGACCCCTCCGATGATGAGCCGGGTCCGCGAATAGAAGATTTGACGAGGCTTTTCAGCCTTCGCCCTGGACTGAGCAGAGCTGTGGATTTCCATGATGTCACTTCTGTGATTGAGAAACCCTGTCAGCCGGCGAGGCGGCCCGACAGGTAGGCCAGCAGGACTGGCGCGTTGACGATCTTGCTCTCGTCAATCTTCCGGGTCTTCCCGTCCGCGTCGATGATGACCTCGCGCGACGACACGCCCTGGTCATGCTCGTTCTGGATGCGGATGCTCTCGATGTCTTCCCAGCGCATGAGCCTGCGCTTGTAGGTCAGCCCCTCCGAGCTGAGCCGCACGGGGCCGAAGGCGACCTCCTCGCCGGCGGCCACCTCCTCCTCCACCCGCCGCAGGAGCGGAGGGACGACCCGCTCCAACATCACCTCGTACAGCCGCTCCGAGTCCCGCCAGAGGTTGAGCCGCAGCTTGTATCTCCCCGTGCGGTGCCGCAGCACGACCCGGTCGAGGTCGTAGTGCTCCACCAGCTCCGTGATGTCCCGCCACGCGACGCGGGTGTCCCCCACCTGGAACCCCGTCACGTCCCACTCGAACACGCGCGGCGAGACCATCCAGGCGAAGACGTCGCTGGCGCGCCACGCCATCAGATAGATGCCGCAGGGCACCCCCAACAGCAGGATGACGGGGGCGGCGTGGTAGCGGAGGAACGCGGTCACGAACCCGCGCGACACCAGGTAGATGCCCGCGGGCGCCAGGCACACCGCCACCACCAGGTACACGAGCACCAGGCCCGCCATGAACCAATAGACCTGGGACGTGGGAAAGACGAGCGGATGCGAGCGCTTCACGGTGCCTCCAAGGCGGGCCGGAACTCAGGCTGGAGCCGGGGCACGAACTCCCAGCGATGGCGTCACACGCATATAAACGAACGCTCGCTCATTTGAAACTGATTCCCCTTCAATCATGCGTTCCATGCTCGCGAACGCCCCCGCCTCCCCGAGACAAGACAAGGTATTCACGGATTGAAAACAAACCCTGCCGCGTTGCCTGTTTTGACAGGGTTTCGACCGCTTGCTTTCTGAGACTCGGGCGAAGCGCTCTTGGGCGGTGAGAGCTTGTGACACGGACGCGGCGACACCACGGTCGTCACCGCGTGGCTCGCCAGCGCACCCGAGCCCTGCCCGCGCCATGGAGAGCCCCCGTCCCTCCGTCGTGGCGGCGCGTGCCGTCGTCGTCGCCCTCGGTGCCGGGGCACGGGTGGTCGCGCCGCGGGCCCTCGCGTGCATCCCTCCGGTATGCGCCCCCACGGGCCGCTCGAGCGTTTCATGGGTCTCGCGTGACGCCACTGTCTCGCGAGGCTCATGCAGTGAATCTCTCGAATTCCGGCTTCCGCTTGACGCGGGAGCTGTGCACCCCCTAACCTCGGCTTCCTCATCAATTCGCGCAAAGCGAGAGAGGGGAGCAGCTCATGGGTTCGTCGAATGCCTCCGCAGCGCCCTGGTTGGTGGAAGTCTCCCAGAAGATCTCCGCCCATCTGCTTCAGTCCCTCCAGTCCGATGCGCCGCAGCTCGGTGACATCACCAGCGGCAAGGGCGCGCTGGCGCGTGGCCGCACGCTGGCGCTGGCCGCGTACAACCAGGAGTCCATCACCAGCTATCAGCAAGCCCTGAAGCTGGACCCGTCCCTGTACGAGGCCCGCGCGCGCCTGACGGTCCTGCAGATCCGCACGGGGCAGAAGGAAGCGGCGCTCGAGTCCGCCAAGCAGCTGGCCGAGCAGAAGCCGACCTTCGTGCTGCAGGAGATGACGTCCGACGAGCGCATCAGCGCCTATACGCTGCTGGGCAACGCGCTGCTGCTCAACGGGCTCGTCAACGAGTCCATCCAGGCCTACCTCACCGCGCTGCAGGTCAGCGTGACGGAGACCACGGCCGCGGCGCGGCTGGCGCAGGTGTACATCGCCACCGGCAAGGGCGAGGAGGCGCTCAAGCTGGCGGACACGTTCGCCAACAACCCGCGCTTCGCCGAGTTCTCCGCGCACCTGCAGCTGGTGCGCAACGGCCAGGCCCAGATGCCGTTCATCGACCTCTCCACCATCGAGCTGGACGTCCACGGGCGCCCGCTGTCCATGGTCGAGGAAGGCGCCCGCCTGGCGCCGGTCGTCCAGGGGGACTCCTCCTGGTGCGCCGACGTGTCGGACGTCCTCGTGAGCGACGCGCGCCCGTGACTCCCGAAGAGCGCGCGCTGATTGGCAAGAGGTGGTTGGAGCAGGGTCTGGGTGAGCACGCCTCCGTGGCGGCGTTCGCCCGGTTCGTGCTCCACCTGATGAAGCTGGCCGCTCCTCCCGAGCTGCTCCTCGCCGCCATCAAGGCGATGGAGGAGGAGGTGCATCACGCGCGCTACTGCTTCGGCATCGCCTCCCGCTTCACGGGCGTGCCGGCGGGCCCGGGCGAGCTGTCCCTGGAGAGCGTCCTCGACGCCTCCGACGAGCCCGCGGCCATCCTCGAGGCCTCCATCATCGAGGGGTGCGTCAACGAGACCATCTCCGCCAAGTGCGCGGAGGTCGCGCTGGAGCGCACGACCGACGAGGGCATCCGCAAGGTGCTCTCGCGCATCGTCGAGGAGGAGGGCCGGCACGCCGACCTCTCCTGGCGCTTCACCGAGTGGATGCTCACCCGGCACCCCTCGCTGCTGCCGCTGGCGCAGACGGCCTTCGGTCGCGCCCTGGCCGTCCTCCCCGCGAACGACCTCCCCGACGAGCCCGTCGTCATGGAGCAGTACGGCCACCTCACGGCCCGCTCCCGGGCCGAGGTGCGCAAGGCCATGCTCCAGGAGGTCATCACCCCGCGCGCGATCGCGCTCGTGGGCACGCAGGGGCTCGCCGCGGCCATCTGAGCCGCCAGGGATGTCGTCGTGGACCTCACCGAGTTCCTGGCCCGCCGCAAGCTCACCCTCGACGCCATCACCGTCCGCGCCCGCGAGGCCCTGTGCCTCACGGACGCGGACGTGTTGTTCGTGTGTGGCTCGCTCGTCGAGGGGCTCGGCAACGAGACGTCGGACATCGACCTGTATCTCGTCACCTCGCGCAGGGACATCGCCTTCACCTCGCTCAACGACGTGGCCTTCGCCGTGGGGCCCATCGTCTGTGACGTGCGCGTGCTCGACCGCGAGGCGCTGGAGCGGCTGCTGACGGCCTTCGAGCGGTGGGAGCGCCAGCCGCGCCAGCCGCGCGCCGCCACCGCGCTGACGGAGGATGATCGCAAGCTGCTGCACCGGCTGCGCACCGGCGGGGCGCTCCACGGCGCCGGGGAATTGGAGCGGTATCAGGCCCGCGTCCCCCAGGCCCACCTCGCGCGGCACAAGCTGGACTGGGCGCGCTATCACGCCAACACGCTGCAGATCGACCTGGCCGGCCTGAGTGGCGTCAGCGACTGGGTCAGCATGCTCTTCGTCGCGCAGGAGCTGCTCGGCCACGCGGTGGACGGCCTCGTCGCCGGCCACGGCTTCACCAACCCGACGCGCAAGTGGCGCTCGCGGCTGCTGGAGGCCCTGCCGTCGGACTGGGAGCGGCGGCTGCCCGGTCGCCCCTCGGGGCTGTCCGCGCAGGACCGCTACCTGGGGCTCCACCAGGCCCCCCCCCGGCCCACCGCCAGCGACGTCACCCGGTTCACCCACCGCATCGTGGCCTTCGCGCGCGCGGTCTTCACCTGGGCCGAGCAGCGGCTGCTCGCGCCCCAGCTGCCCCCCGTCCCCGTCGTGGAGGAGCGCGCCGAGGAGGGCGAGCCCCTGCCCGCCCTCGACTTCGACGTGACGGTGCGCTTGCGCGACGAGCGCTACGACCTGACGCGGCTGAACGCGGGCACCCCGCCGCTCCAGCTCACCGCGCAGGCCTGGTCGGTGCTGAGCCTGTTCGATGGCGAGACGTCGCACGGACAGGCGCTGCGGCACGCCGAGCGCGTCTGGGGCCCCGACGCGGGCGAGCGCAACCTGGAGAGCCTGCTGGGGACGGTGCGCTACTCCAAGCTGAACGCGCGCCCGCCCATCGACGTGCAGGGCATCCGCGCGCTCCTCGAGGCCGCGGGCTCGCGCTCCTGAGCCTCAGCCCTCGCGCGGCACGAGCCGCGCCTTGCCGTTCAACCAGCCGTCGAGCCCTCCCCGGTCGAAGTTGATGAGCTGCGCGTAGCCCGCGTCGTCGTAGTCGATGGCGGCGGTGCCGATGGAGACGATGTCCCAGGTGTCGCAGCCGGCGTCCGCGCACAGCGCGTGGAAGTCCTCCCAGTCGACCTTCCCCGTCTCCGCGAACCGCGCCCGCTGCGCCTCCAGCCGCGCGCGTGTCTGGCCCTCGGCCCGCGTAAGGATGCGCTGCCACGCCCCCTCGGGCGCGAAGTCACACGTGGGCGCCCGCGCCTCCAGCCGCTTCAGGGCCCCCAGACACCCGGCCGTGGCGTCCCCCGGGAAGTCCTCCAGGAGGGACTGGAAGAACTCACGCCGCGTGGGCCGGTCGAAGAAGATGCCGACCTCGCGCAGCACGTCCGCGGGCTCGTCCGTGGTGTGGACGAAGGTGATCATCCGGTTCGGCGCGGAGACGACGGAGCGAAGCGTGCCCGGCGCTCGCGCCTCCGGAGCGGCGGCCCCCTTGCGCTTCTTCAGACGGACCGAGCCAGGCACCTCCAACGGCGACGCGTCGTCCCGCAGGACCACCATCAGCGTCGGCAGGGCGCAGAAGGCGAGCGTCGACACGTCGATCTTGTCCAGCGTCGACGCGTTCCACTGGAAGCGCCACACCTCGCGGGTGATGGCCCGCGTGAAGGTGAAGGGGCGGTAGTGGATGGGCGTGAAGCCGTTGTCCGCCAGGAAGCGCATCGTGCCGTCCACCCGGCGCCCCACGAGCGCCTCCGGCTTGAACACCAGCAGGGTGATGCGCTGGAGGATGGGCAGCATCCGCTCGCCCAGCACCACCCGCGCGTCCCACAGGCTCTCCCGGAAGTACGACTCGAGCGCGTAGGCCGCGCGCTTCTCCTCCAGCGACGACAGGTGGCTCCACTCGATGTCGCGTGAGCTTCGGTCCATGACGTCCCCCGGTCTACCCGCCACGGGCTCTCTCCGCAATCCGTGGACTTCGAGCCCTGCGTGTTACGCTCGTTTCCACGACTGGAGAGGTGGATGGACAAGGCAGGGCCGGAGGCAGCTTCCCCGCTCGAGCGCGAGCTCGACCTGTTGATGCGGCGACAAGGCATCACCGTCCCGGAGGCGTATCGGGCCGGCGTCCTCGCGGGCTACGAGGACCTGAGGCGGATGACGGCCGTCCTGCGGCAGCCCCGGCCGGCGGAGAGCGAGCCCTCGAACGTGTTCCACCTGGACGCGCTCCTGCGCGGACGGTGACGGGGCGAGGATGAAGCCACTTCACGAGCTCTCCATCGCGGAGGCGGGCGCGCGCCTGCGCTCCGGACAGCTCAGCGCCACGGCGCTCACGGAGCACGCGCTCTCGCGCATCGCGTCCATCGACGCCCGGGTGCACGCCTTCGTCCTCGTCACGCGGGAGCGCGCGCTGGAGGACGCGCACCGCGCCGACCAGGAGCTGCGCGCGGGGCTCGACCGGGGCCCCCTGCACGGCATCCCCTACGCGTTGAAGGACATCTTCGACACCGCCGGCCTCCGGACGACGTGTCACTCGAAGCTGCGGATCGACCACGTCCCCGCGGAGGACGCCTTCGTCGAGGCGAAGCTCAGGGCCGGAGGCGCGGTGCTCCTGGGCAAGCTCGCCACCCACGAGTTCGCGCTCGGTGGCCCCAGCTTCGACCTCCCGTTTCCACCCGCGCGCAACCCGTGGAACCTGGAGCACTTCACCGGCGGCTCGTCCTCGGGGAGCGCCGCCGCCGTCGCCGCCGGGCTCCTGCGCTTCGCCATGGGCTCGGACACCAGCGGCTCCATCCGCGGCCCCGCCTGCTTCTGCGGCGCCGTGGGGCTCAAGCCCACCTATGGCCGCGTCTCGCGCCGAGGCACCTTCCCCCTCTCCTTCGCCCTGGACCACTGCGGCCCCCTGACCTGGTCCGTGGAGGACGCGGCGCTCGCGCTGGGCGTCATCGCGGGCCATGACGCGCTCGACCCCGGCAGCGCCGACGAGCCCGTGCCCGACTACACGGCCCGGCTGAAAGAGGGCGTCCACGGCCTGCGCGTCGCCTACCCCCGACACCACTTCGCAGACGCCGAGGGCACCTCACCGGAGGTCATCGCCGCGCTCGACGCCGCGGCCCGGACGCTGACCCGGCTGGGCGCCACCGTCGAGGAGGTGCGGCTGCCCGACTTCCGCCTCTTCAGCGCGTGCGGCCGGGTCATCATGATCGCCGAGGGCCATGCGATTCACGAGCGGGACCTTCGCGAGCGCCCGCACGACTTCGCGCGATACACGTATCAACGCCTCATCCTCGGAGCCACCCTCTCCGCCGCGGACCTGACGCAGGCCTTCCGCCTCCGACGCGAGCTCACGGTGACGCTCAACCAGGGGGTCATGAAACACCACGACCTGCTGCTCACCGCGACCGGCGTGGGCCCCGCCCCGCGCCTGGACGAGTTCCCTCCCGACTGGCCCCTGAAGATGCCGATGCAGACAATCCCCTACAACGTGACGGGCAACCCCGCCCTCACGATGCCCTCGGGGTTCTCCTCGACGGGCCTCCCCCTGGGGCTCCAGCTCGTCGGCCGCGTCTTCGACGAAGCCACCGTGCTGCGCGCGGGCGCCGCGCTGGAGGCCGCGCTCGGCGTGCGCGACAGGCGCCCCCTCCTCGCCGCGTCGCCCTCACGCTGACGCGCGCGTGCTCGAATCGCGCATGGAGCGCAATTACAGGCTGGTACCGGAGTGCTGGTTTTGCACGTTGACCATCGGACGGGGCGCCCGCTATGGTTCCAGGGTTGTCGCGGCTTCCACCCGACGTTTGACGGAGAGAAGGGGCTGAGATGATCCAGCAGAAAGAGAGTGTCGAGGTCCAGAACAACTTCAATCTGAAGAACGTGTCCGTCGAGCTGGTGCCCGCGAGCGAGCGCCGGACCGCGGCTGCCTTCATCGCGGTGGCGGACCTGGAGGCGATGCGCACCCAGCGCCGCGCCATCCCGGCCTCCAAGCACGGGCTGGAGACCATCTGCGGCGCGAGCTGCGACACGGGCGCCCAGTAGTCCTCCGGGAGGCCGCCGCGCGAGGGCGGCATCCTGTCTCTTCCGAAGTCCCGCTGCGCCCGTGAGGCGTGTGAGAGCAAGCACAGGCAGATGAGCACCGGTCCACGATCCTCCCCTGCCGTGTCGCTCGTGACGTCCCACGGGCGTCAGTCGCTGAGCTGGAATGGTGATGAGCGGCTCATCGACCTGCTCAATCGCCACCAGGTCCCCTGGTCCGCGTTGACCATCTACGTCGTGCCCAGGTCCGGTGGCGCGCCGACCATCCGGCCATGCCTCGACCAGACGGCGAGCGACCTGAAGGACGCGGCCGAGCTGCTGCTCTACTTCAACCGCAACGTGAACCCCTTCCTGTTCTCGCTCGCCCAGGCCATGACCGTGGCCAGCGCGGAGCCGGAGCGACAGGCGACCGAGTACTTCTACCAGCGGCTGGACAACGCCAGCTCGACGGCGGAGTCCTTCCTCAAGAAGCTCAGCCCCGACGAGTGCCGCTCCGTCATCGCGGCGCGCGTGGCGGAGACGGTGCGCGAGCACCTGCCCCCGAACTCCCAGCTGGTCGTCGGCGTCAGCGGCGGAGGCGACAGCAACGCCCTGCTCTACGCGCTGACGCAGCTGAAGGACCATGGGCTCACGGTCCACCCCATCATCATCAAGGGCATCCCGGACTGGGACGCGGGCGTGCCGCGCGCGCGGGAGCTGTGCGAGACGTACGGCCTCCAGCTGACGGTGATGGAGGAGCCGGACGTCAAGGAGCTGCTCGGCATCCCCCGGGACTCCGCCTCGCTCATCGACCGCTTCCAGAAGGAGTTCGAGGGAGACGACTTCGAGTTCCTCGGCACGCTGCTGGTGCGGCTGGCGCTCTTCAAGAAGGCCCGCGAGCTGGGCACGCGCTTCGTGTGCACGGGCCTCAATCTGGAGGACGTCGTCACGGAGGCCATGTTCCGCGTCTCCACCGGCCTCAAGCCCGCGCCCTTCCCCGCGCGCGTCATCGGCGACATGACGCTGGTGATGCCGCTGTGGCTGTGCCCCAAGCGCATCATCGACGGGTGCTTCCCCAAGTACTCGCTGGAGAACTACGACGCGCGCTACCCGTGCTTCTCGCTCGGGCGGAACCTCTATTACAGCGTCGTCTACACGCTCCAATCCCAGTACCCGGGCTTCCTCGAGCAGATGGCGCGGGGCATGTCCGAGCTGAGCCTGACGGACCCGGTGACGTACTCGCTCGACGAGCAGCTCGGCTTCCACGTCGAGCGCTTCGTGCCCTTCCCGCTGCGCCACCGCTTCCAGCGCATGGTGGGAAGGAGCTGACGCGTCACGGCGCGTCCTCCGTCGCCCACCCCGACTCCAGCAGCAGGTCCACGAGCCCGCGCGCGACGCCCTCCTCGATGGGGCGCCCGAGCGCCAGTGACGTCTCGTCCACCAGGTCCTCGCGCCCGCGGCTGCCGTCCGCGCGGATGGCGAAGTTGAGGAGCAGCGCGAGGTTCTGCTTGTCGGCGGCAATCAGGCGCGTCAGCGCCGCGCGACGGTCCGCCGGGAGGTCCGCGGCCATGGCGCGCGCGTTGAACGGGCCGGCCCAGCGACGACGGAGGACCCGACCGCGCACGGGAGCGGCGGGCGCCTCGGGCCCCGTTCCTGGGTGCACGAGCGCGCGCATGGCCGCGTTGGAGCGCTCCACGTGGCGCAGGAGGCGACGGCTCCACTCCCCCTCCTGGTGGCCCTCGAACCGGCTCGCGACCCGCCGCGCCGCCGCGAGCTGCCTGCCACACCAGTCCCCGACGATGCGCTCCACCCCGGAGGCGGGCAGTGCCCCGGGCGAGGCCATCATCCAGGCGAGCGCGGACGCGGCGACCATCGTCCGCGACATCTCCACCGCGGAGACCTTGTCGAGCGTGTCCGCGGCGGAGTGGTTGAAGCGGTCCGGAGCGTGGCAGAGCTGCACCGCCGCGGAGGCGGTGCTCGGGTCCGCGAAGAGCGCATGGTCCGAGAAGCCCGCGAACGGGATGGCCTGCCAGCCCCCCGGGTGCGCCGCCGTCCGCGCGAACACCTCGCCCACCACGTGCTCGGCGAAGGGGACGAGCAACGACGGCCGGAAGTCCGGTCCCCGCTCGAGCAGGAACGGGCTGCCGCACAGCGCCTGGTCCTCTCCCGCCATGTCGACGTTGATGACCGCCGAGGGAAGCCCCGCGCGCCCCTCCGACGCCATCCGCTCGTGGAGGACCGCGGCCACGCCCAGGAACTCGGGACCCCAGAAGAAGCGGATGCTCCTGCGTGGCGCGCGAGCACGCTCCGCGCGCAGCGCGGCGGCGACCCCGAGCAGCGCCGCGACGCCGGAGGCGTTGTCGTTGGCCCCGGGCCGGGGATGGCACAGGTGCGCCGTCAGCCACACCTCCCCGCCCGCCTCGTCGCCAGGAAGCACGCCCGAGACGACGGGCATCGACGCGGTGGCATCCACCTCGATGAGGACGCGCGCCTCCGCGCCCGCGTCGAGCAGGGGCTTCACGCGCCCCAGCTGCGCCCGCGTCAGGCTGAACGCGAACAGCGGCGAGCGGGGCTCCAGCTCGATGCGCCCGGGGTGCTCCTCGCCGGCGGCCCCCGTCCGCGCGGGCGCGTCGGTGATGAAGCCCAGGGCCCCCAGCCGGGCCAGCTCCGCCGGGAGGTCTCCCCGGGCCCACTCCTCGCGCCCCACCACGGCGACGGCCCCCCGCACGTCGAGGTCCCGCGGCGCGCCCTGGACCCTCACCAGCCGCGCGGCGACGCCGCCCGCGGGTTTTTGCGCGGATTAGGCCGCCACCGAGAAGGGCTGGAGCGCGTGGTCGAGTTGGAGCGCGCGGTCCCCTCCAGCCCAGACCTCCAGCCTCGCCACCACGGGCGTCCACGAGACGGGCGCGCGGAAGGACCACCAGCGCGCGGCGCCATCGGCGGGGAAGCGCGAGACGGTGACGTCCGCCAGCCCCAGGTCCCGGGCGCTCTGCGCCACCACGCTCGCGGCGTCGTCGATGCCGTGCGAGGCCTGGTAGCGGTCGTGCTCCGCGATGCGCGCCAGGGAGCGCATCACGTCATCGATGGGGACGGCGCGCAGGAGGCGGGAGACGAGGTCGCTCGGCATGGACGCGTCTACCCCGCCACCACGCTCGGCCCCTGGGACCGGCGCGAGACGTGCTCGGGGCGGCGCAGGCCCAGGTGCTCGCGCAACGTGCGCCCCTCGTAGCGGGTGCGGAACAAGCCCCGGCGCTGGAGCTCCGGAATCACCAGCTCGACGAACGTGTCGAGCCCGCCGGGAAGATACGGCGCCATCACGTTGAAGCCATCCGCCGCGCCCTCGAGGAACCAGACCTCCAGCTCGTCGGCGATGCGCTCGGGCGTGCCCACCAGCTGCCAGTGGCCTCGCGAGCCCGCGATGTCCAGGTAGAGCTGACGGATGGTGAGGTTCCTGCGCCGGGCCTCCTCGACGATGAGGTTCTGCCGGCTCCAGCTCCCCTGGACCCGCGGCACCTCGGGCAAGGGCCCGTCGAGGGGATGCGCGGAGAGGTCGACGCCGGGCAGCAGCCCGTTGAGCAGCGACAGGCCCACCACCGGGTCGATCAACGCCTGGAGCTGCTCGTACCGCGCCTCGGCCTCCCGCTGCGTCCGCCCCACGAAGGGGAAGATGCCGGGCATCACCTTCACCGCGTCTGCGGGGCGCCCCTTCCTCGCCGCCCGCGCCTTCACGTCCGCGTAGAAGGCCTTCGCCCCGGCAAGCGTCGGCTGCGCGGTGAACACCACCTCGCCAATCTCCGCCGCCAGCTCGCGCCCCACGTCGGAGGAGCCCGACTGGACGAGGACCGGATGGCCCTGCGGCGCGCGCGGGACGTTGAGCGGCCCCCTCACGGAGAACTCCTCGCCCCGGTGGTGGAGGACGTGGAGCTTGTCCGGGTCGAAGTAGAGGCCCGTGTCCTTGTCGCGCAGGAAGGCGTCGTCCTCCCAGCTGTCCCACAGCCCCTTCACCACCTGCGCGAACTCACGCGCCCGCCCATAGCGCTCGCCATGCTCGGGGTGCGCGTCCAACCCGAAGTTGTGCGCCTCGTCGCCATTGGACGACGTCACGAGGTTCCAGCCCGCGCGGCCGCCGCTGATGAAGTCGAGCGACGCGAACTTGCGCGCCAGGTGATACGGCTCGTTGTAGGTGGACGTCGCGCTCGCCACCAGGCCGATGCGCTCGGTGACGGCGGCCAGCGCGGACAGCAACGTCAACGGCTCGAACTGGGCGACGTAGCGGATGGCGGTCCGGCTCAGCGCCGGCAGGTCCGTGCCTCGCACGGCCACGCTGTCCGCCAGGAAGAGGAAGTCGAACAGGCCCCGCTCGGCCGTCCGCGCCAGCTGCGTGAAGTGGGCGAAGTTGACGCCCGCGTCCGCGGGGACGTCCGGGTGGCGCCAGGCGGCGACGTGGT
>Ga0164243_10009569_pt1 | contig 14091 bp, 12 predicted proteins | sample OricompcompostOP_FD_108781 | JGI IMG/M metagenome (GOLD analysis project Ga0164243, IMG submission 108781) | Organic Plus compost microbial communities from Emeryville, California, USA - Original compost - Organic plus compost (OP) | ecosystem: Engineered > Solid waste > Mixed feedstock >... | reverse complement strand
CGGTCACCGTGCCCAGCACCCGCTGGTCCTGCTCGGTGATCGGTTCGGATGCGTCGATGAGCACGACGGCCGCCTCGGCCGCCTCGACCGCCGCCGCCGTCCGCAGGCTCGCGTAGTACTCCGTGCCGCTCGCGGTCGCCACCTTGCGCCGCAGGCCCGCGGTGTCCACGAAGAGCCACGGCTCGTCTCCGATGTGGACGATCGAGTCCACCGGGTCGACGGTGGTGCCCGCCACCGAGTCGACGACCGACCGGTCCTCCTTCGCGAGCCGGTTGAGCAGCGACGACTTGCCGACGTTCGGCTTGCCCACCAGCGCCACCCGTCGCGGTCCGCGCGTGGCCGGGGCGAGCACGGGCTCCGGTCGCGGCAGCGCGTCGAGCACCGCGTCGAGCAACTCGCCCGAACCACGCCCGTGCAGCGCCGAGACCGGGTACGGCTGCCCCAGGCCCAGCGACCAGAGGCTCATCGCCTCGATCTCCTGCTGCGCGTTGTCCACCTTGTTCGCGACCAGGATCACCGGCTTGCGCGTGCGCCGCAGCATCCGTACGGCTGCCTCGTCCTCGTCGAGCGCACCCACCGTGGCGTCCACCACGAAGAGGATCACGTCGGCCGTACGGGCCGCGGTCTCGGCCTGCGCGGCGATGGCCGCGGCCCGGTCCCGCGCGTCCCGCTCCCAACCACCGGTGTCCACCAGGGTGAACCGGCGCCCCGACCACAGCGCGTCGTACGCCACCCGGTCGCGCGTCACCCCCGGCTTGTCCTCCACGACCGCCTGACGCCGACCCAGCACGCGATTGACCAAAGTGGACTTTCCGACGTTGGGCCGGCCGACGACGGCGACGACCGGTGGCGGTGTCGTGTCGACCAGCACCGGCTCGCCGGCCTCGTCCGTCAGCTCCTCGCTGCCGAAGTCCACAGTAGACGACTCGGCCTCGAACTCCGACTCGTCGAAGGCGTACCCGTCCTCGTCGAACTCGTCGTCCTCGTCCAAGTCGTCCTCGTCCAGGTCGTCTTCGTCCAGGTCGTCGTCTTCGTCGAGTTCGTCGTCCTCAAGGTCGTCGTCCTCGTCGTCGAAGTCGTCGTCCTCGAACTCGTCATCATCGACGTCATCGTCGTCCTCGTCGCCGGCGAGATCGTCCTCGTCGTCGTCTAGATCGTCGTCGTCATCGAGGTCGTCCTCATCGAGGTCGTCGTCGAAGTCGTCGTCATCCAGGTCGTCGGCGAGGTCGTCCTCGTCGTCGAAGTCGTCGGCGCGATCGCCGGACAGGGCCTCGTCCTCGGGGTCGAGCGCCCCGGAGTCCTTCGTGGTCATCGGGAACCTCCGGGAAGTAGCTCGACGAGTCGGTCGACGACCTCGTCGATGCCGAGTTCGGTGGAATCGAGGACCACCGCGTCGCTGGCCTGGGCGAGCGGATCCGCGGCCCGGGTCGAGTCGTGCTGGTCGCGGCGGGCCAGGTCCTGCGCGGTGAAGGCGAGGTCGGCGGCCTGCTCGGCGCTGCGCCGGCGGGCGCGCTCGTCGGGCGAGGCGGTGAGGAAGACCTTCAACTGCGCGTCGGGGGCGACGACGGTACCGATGTCGCGGCCCTCGACGACGATGCCTCCGTTCGCCGACGCGATGATCTCCCGCTGCTTGGCGACGAGCAGCCGGCGCACCTCGGGCACGGCCGCCACGGCGGAGACGAGGGCCGTGACCTCGGGGCCCCGGATCTCACGGTCGACCAGCTCGCCGTCCAGGGACACGTGCGGTGCCGCCGGATCCGTACCGACGACCAGGGTGACCGAACCGGCGAGCTTGGCCACCGTCTCGGCGTCGTGCGGGTCCACGTCGGCGCGCAGCACGGCGAGCGTGACGGCACGGTACATCGCGCCGGTGTCCAGATACCGGGCCCCGAGCCGCTGCGCGAGCCGGCGCGACACCGTCGACTTGCCCGACCCGGACGGCCCGTCGATCGCCACCACCGGACCGCCGCCACCGACTGCGCCCACCGTCGTCACTCCCCCAACCGGCCAGGGCATCGCCGCTGGCCACCGCTGTTGTCAGCGTCCATCATGCCGGACCCGACGCCGAATGCCCGTCAGCGCCCGCCGCGTCCCGTGCCCGGCCGCCCCTCCGAGCGTGAGCAGCGCGCCCCGACGACCAGGGCCGGCACATGATCAACCGTTCACACACGAACCGTCACGCCACGCCCGTGAACCCCGTACGGTCACGAACCTCAGTTCAGACCCGACCACCCGTTCACACTCCCGACGCCGCGGAACCTGGAGCCGTACCTTGTAAAGAGTTCTTTCTAAAGCTAGCTTTAGATAACGTGACCGGACCGCCGGAGCTGAGCGACCCCCGCGCGCTGCGGGCCTACGCCCACCCGACACGCCTGGCCCTGCTCGGGTTGCTGCGCCGCGAAGGCCCGAAGACGGCCACCGAGGCCGCGCCCCTGGTCGGTGAGAGCGTCGCGAGTTGCTCGTTCCACCTGCGCCAGCTCGCCCGGTACGGCCTGGTGGAGGAGGTCGAGGGCGGGCGCGGACGAGCCCGGCCGTGGCGCGCGACCGCGCTCTCCACGACCTGGCCGACGGACTCCGACGACCCGGCGACCGCAGCGGCCGCGGCTCGCCTCGAACTGCTGATCCTGGATCGTCACTTCCAGCAGGCACGGGCCTGGGTCGACCGCCGCGACAAGGAAAGCACCGCGTGGCGCCGCGCCGGATCGACCAACGACTACCTGCTGCACCTCACCGCGGCCGAGACCCGGCGTCTCACCGAACGCGTCGAGGCGATCATCGACGAGTTCGCGCCGCGGCTGACCGATCCCGGGCTGCGTCCGCGAGGCAGCCGACCCGTGCGCCTGATCTACCTCGCCTTCCCCAACGAGAACACCCCTGGCGAGGCCGCCGGCGAGAGCGCACCGGGCGAGGCCTCCGGCGAGACGACACCCGGCGCGTCGCCCCCACCGCAGACCCGGCCCCGCGCGGGAACCAGCGGCACGGAGAACAAGCGGTCGGACCGGGTGCGGGCCAACGACGAACGGGCCAACGACCGACGGGCCAACGACGAACGAGTGATGGCCGCCGCGCCCCGCGACCTGACCGGCACACGACCGAGCACGCGGTCATGACGGAGCAACGCCCCAGGGCCGCCTGGATCTTGCTGCGGGAGACGCAGTTCCGGCGGTACTGGGCGGCGGCGGCCGTCTCCTACGTCGGCGACCAGGTCTCGCTGCTGGCGCTACCGCTGCTCGCGGTGCTCCTGCTCGACGCGACCCCGGCCCAGATGGGCTACCTCACGGCGGCGGGGCTCGCCCCCAACCTGGCGCTCGCCTTCGTCGCCGGGGTCTGGGTGGACCGCCGGCGCCACCGGCGGCACGTCATGATCGGGGCCGACATCGCCCGCTGCGTGCTGGTCTTCTCGATCCCTCTCTCCTCCGCCCTCGGCACGCTGGACATGACGCAGCTCTACGTCGTCTCCTTCCTCGTCGGCGCATGTTCGTGCTTCTACGAGGTGGCGAACAGCACGCTCTTCGTGTCACTGGTGCAGCCGAAGCAGTACGTGCGCGCGAGTTCCCTCATGAACGGCGCCCGCGCACTGTCCTTTGTGGCCGGTCCCAGCGCCGCGGGCGCGCTGGTACAACTACTCGGCGCGCCGATCGCGCTCATCACCGACGCCGTCTCGTACGGCTTCTCCGCCCTGCTGCTCGGCCGCACCCGGGCTGTCGAGCCCGCGCCGGCCGCCCCCGGGCGCGGCCAGTTCTCGGCCGGTTTCCGCTTCCTGCGCTCGGATCGGGCGCTGAACTCGCTGCTGATCGCGGTCGCCACGCTCAATCTCTTCAACTACATGTTCAATGCGCTGATGATCCTCTATGTCACGGTGCACCTGAACGTGACCCCGGGCATGCTGGGCCTGGTGCTCGGCGTGGCATCGGTCGGCGCGCTCACCGGCTCGCTGATCGCGGGACCGCTCTCCCGCACGATCGGCGTCGGGCCGGCGTACGTCCTCGGCATGATCGCCTTTCCGCTGCCGCTGCTGCTCATCCCGGCCGCCGGCGGACCTCAACCGATGGTGCTGGTGCTGCTCTTCCTGGCCGAGGCGCTGTCCGGCGTCGGCGTCATGGTGCTCGACATCACCGCCGGCTCGCTGATGGCCGCCCTCATCCCGCACACGCTGCGGGCACGGGTCTCGGGCATGTTCCGCACCGTCAACTACGGCATCCGTCCCGTCGGTGCCCTGCTGGGCGGCGCGCTCGGCACGGCGCTGGGCGTGCACAACACGCTCTGGGTCGCCAGCATCGGCGGCTCGCTGGCCGTCCTGTGGCTCATCGGCTCACCGATCCTGCGCATGCGGACCCTGCCCGAGACGCCGCCGGAGCCGTCGTTCGCACCCGCCGACCGTCCTCCGACCGCGCAGCAGTCGACGCCACCGACCCCTGCCGAGTCGGTGCCGGACCGACTACCCGAGCCCCGCCGCCCCGATCATGACCACGACCGGCCCGCCGACTCGCGGTAGGCCACCCGGTCCTCGGTCCACAATGGCCGAGGCGCGCGGTGTGAGGATGCCCGAGCCGGACGGTCAGTCGGTGCTGGTGGCGTCGGGGGCGGCCTCGCGGATGGTCTCCAGCTTGCCGTCGCCGTCGAGGTCGATCGCCACCACGTCGAGGAAGCCGTCTCCGTCACGGTCGTGGCCGATGAAGTCGATGCGCCGGTCCCCGTCACGGTCCAGCGCCAGCATGTCGGCCCGGCCGTCGTGATCACTGTCCACTGTGTACTTGTCGGCCAGCCCGTCCCCGTCGGTGTCGTACGCCAGGACGTCGATGCGCTCGTCGCCGTTGTTGTCGACGGCCGCGACCACGTGGTGGATCTGCTCCTTGTAGAGCGCGTCCTGCGGCGTCATGCCCATGTCGCCCAGGTCGTACTGGCCACTCGGTTGGCTCATCGTCGGCTCCTGTCATCCGTACGGGGCATCGAGCACACCATAGCCGCCACACCGTGACCTTGCACCGGCCCGAGCTGGTCAGGAACGCGACGCCGTCGGCTGCGGATGTTCGAGGATCTCCGGCACGCCCGGCGCGGCCACCGGTGCCCGAGGCGGTTCAGGCTTCGGCCCGGGGTCCGGCTCGGTCACCACATCCGGCCCACCGAAGATGTCCGGAGTGGACAGTGCCTGCGGCGCGAGCATGACCAGGCCCAGGGCCGCGCCGACCAGGAGGCCGACCAGCGTCCACGGCACGGCACCGTCGTCGAAGGTGGCGAACGGGCCCGTCGCGGTCGTGAACAACGGCAGCACCCGGTAGAGCTCCCCGTTCACGCCCAACGCGAACCACAGCGACGCGACGAAGACGGCCCCGCCGCCGAGCGGAGCCAGCACGGCGATCGTGTTGGCCCGACGGGCACCCACGGCCGGCCACACTCCGCACAGCCAGGCGAGCGCGATGACGCCGGCACCGAGCGCTGCCAGCACGCCGATCTCCAGCAGCCACATCGGGTCGACCTGATCGGGGCTCTCCGGCTGGGGCCGCCACCAGAGCCGCCCGGCGACCGCGGCCGCGCCCAGCGCGACCGTCGCCAGCGCCACCCCCGCCGTGCGGGCGCCGGAACGCCCGCCCGACCACGCGCTGATCACCGCGGTGCCGATCAGCAGGGCGGCGAACGCCCCCACCGTGGGCGTCAACCACGCGGGTGTCGCGGCCAGCACGCTGCCGGTCAGGCCGAACGGCAGCAACAGCGCCACGCCGAACGAAGCTCCACTGTAGACAAGCGACCCGACCGGTGAGGGCCGCCATCCGGCGTCGCGGCCCCGCAGCGCCAACGCACCCGCACCGACGACGACCGCTGCCGCGATCACCCACACCGCGAAGCCGGCCGACCACCCCACGGCGGCGGTCGCGGCCGAACCCGCGCTCGTCTGGGATCGGGCCGCCGCATCCGCCGCGAAGAGGAGCGCGGCGTCGGCCAAGGCCCAGACGAAGACACCGGCGAGCACCCAGCGCGCTCGACGGCGGCTGCCCGCCAGCAGGCGGAGCCCGCCGGCAGCGATCACGATGGCCGCCAGCTCGCTGACCTCTACTGGAGTTGGCTGCGGCGCGGGCTCCCGCTACTGCTCGGGCTCCTCGAACTCGGCGCCTTCCTCGACGTCGGCGTCCGCTCCGTCGGTCTCGACCTCGGCCTGAGCCTCCCGGATCACGGGTTCGTCGCCGGTGGCCTTCTCCTGCCCGGCGACCGCGGCGAAGAGGGCGGCCACCTCGGTGCGGGTCAGATGCCGCCAGCGGCCCGACTTCAGGTCGCCCAGCGCGATCGGCCCGACCTGCAGGCGCACCAGGCGCAGCACCGGATGGCCGACGGCGTCGAGCATGCGCCGCACGATGTGCTTGCGACCCTCGTGCAGGACGATCTCCACCAGCGCGGTGCGGGGGCTCTGGTCGATGAGCCGGAACGAGTCGGCGCGGGCCACGCCGTCGTCGAGCTGGACGCCCTCCTTGAGCGTCCGCCCCACGCCCCGAGGCAGCGGCCCCGGCACCTCGGCGAGGTAGGTCTTGCTCACCCCGTACGCGGGGTGCATCAGCCGGTGCGCCAGCGATCCGTCGTTGGTGAGCAGCAGCAGCCCCTCGCTCTCGGCGTCGAGGCGGCCCACGTGGTAGACCCGCGCCGGGATGTAGGGCCCGAGCAGTTCGGTGATGCCGGGCCGCCCCTTCTCGTCGGACATGGTGGTCACGAAGCCGCGCGGCTTGTTCACCATCAGATAGACCAGCCGGGTGTCGGTGACGACCCGTTCCCCGTCGACGTAGATCTCGGCGGTGCGCGGGTCGACCCTCTGCCCGAGTTCAGCCCGCCGGCCGTCCACCGTGACCCGCCCGGCGACGATCAGCTCCTCGCAGGCGCGGCGGGACCCGATGCCGGCGGCCGCCAGGACCTTCTGCAGCCGCTGCGGACCCTGCTCCTCGCTCTCCGGGGCCGCGACACTTCCCTCCACTGTGGAGGGACGGCGGTCCTTGGCGGGTGGTCGGGCCGGCCGGCTCGGTCTCGACGAGCGCGCCGGCGTGCGGGAGGGCGTACGGCCGGAACGGCGCGGTCCGCCCGCGGAGTCATCGTTGCGCAACGTCGATCTCGTCCAGGTTCTCGGGGAGGAACTGCGCCAGCGACGGCAGGTCGTCGACGCTGTTGATGCCCAGCTTCTCCAGGAACAGTTGGGTCGTGCGGTAGAGGTGGGCGCCGTCCTTCTCGGTGCCGCACTCCTCGACCAGACCCCGGGTCACCAGGGTCTTGATGACGCCGTCGCAGTTGACCCCCCGCACCGCCGAGACCTGCGACCGGGTGACCGGCTGCTTGTAGGCGATCACCGCGAGCGTCTCCAACGCGGCCTGGGTGAGCCGGATCTGCTGGCCGTCGAGCACGAAACGCTCCACATAGGACGCGTACTCGGGCCGGGTGTAGAACCGCCAGCCACCGGCGACGCGACGCAGGTCGATGCCCCGCCCGCCGCGGGAGTACTCCTGCGCCATGGCTTCCAGGGTGGCCTCGATGCGGGCCGTCGGCTCCTCCAGCACCTGGGCCAGCACCACCGTGGTGACCGGGTTGTCGACGACCAGCATGATCGCTTCGAGCGCGCCGCGCAGCCGCTCCTCACCCAGGTCCGGGACGAACTCGTCGGGGTTGGGCAGGTCCTCGTCGCCGTAGGCGAACCGGCCGACCTGCTGCTCCTGCGGGGAGAACTCGGGCGCGGGGTCCGGTGCCGTCTCGGCACCGTCCCGCGACCACGGCGGGACCCACGCCGACGCCTGGTTCTCGAACGAGGTCTGCGACTCGCGCTCCCGCTGCGCGGCGCGCTCCGCGGCGGCCTGCTCGTTGACGGCGGCCACCTCCGACTCGACGGAGGCCGCACTCGGACCGGCGACAGCCTCGGCCGGGGTGGCGACCTCGGCCGGGGCGGCGGCCCCGATCGACGCCGGCGTCAGCGTGGGCAGGACGACCGTCGGTTCGTTGATGACCGTGTGGTGCGCGGACGGATCCGGCACGATCCGCCACGACCCGGACCGGTCCGCCGCCGGCCAGGAGCGACGCGGCTCCTCGTCGCCGCCGTCCTCCTCCTCGACCACCGGCGCGGGCGCCGGCTTGCGCGACCACGGAAAGCCCTTGACCCGCCGACGCACGATCGGCTGCCCGAACTCGTCGGCGTAGTCGCCCCGGTATGCGGTGGAAGACTCCACGTTCTCCTCCGTCATGACGCCCCTTCTTCGGCCACGTCGGCGACGTCCACGCTCGCGAAGGCGCCGTCGGGCCCGTCCCCGCCGCCAGCGCCCTCACCCTCCTCGGCGAGGTAGTCGTCGTCCTCGCCCTCGTCGTCCTCGGTGACCAGCTCACCGACCACCTCGGGATCGCCCTCGCCGTACTCGTCGGCCCGGATGTCCATGCCCGCGTCGTCGTCGCCGATCCAGGTGACGGTCAACTCGCCGAGGGCGGTGACCTGGTCGAAGGTGATCAGACCTTCACGATAGAACTCCAGCAGCCCGAGGAACCGGGCGACGATCTCCAGCACCTTGGTGCAGTCGTCGCAGAGCTGGCGAAACGTCGCGGTGCGTAGCCGGATCAGCTTCTCCCGCAGGATGAGCATCTGCTCGCGCACGCTGATGCGGACCATGTGCACGTGGTCGATGGCCACCATCGGTACGGGTTTGGGCGTGAGTGCCTTGACAGCCATCTGTGCCAGCCGCTCCGGGTCGATACCGAGCACCAGCTCCGGCAGCGCCTCGGCGTAACGCTCCTCCAGCTTGACCGCGCGGGCGAAACTGCGGCCCGCCGCCGCGTCCAGCTCCGCGATGACCGCGGCCAGCTCCTTGTACGCCTTGTACTGCAGCAGGCGGGCGAAGAGCAGGTCACGGGCCTCCAGCAGCGCCAGGTCCTCCTCGTCCTCGACCTCGGCCTGCGGCAGCAGCTTCGCGGTCTTCAGGTCGAGCAGGGTGGCCGCCACCAGCAGGAACTCGGTCGCCTCATCCAGGTCCCAGGCGTCGCCCAGCGCCCGGATGTAGGAGATGAACTCGTCGGTGACCTTGCTCAGCGCCAGCTCGGTGATCTCCAGCTTGTTCTTGCCGAGCAACTGCAGCAACAGGTCGAACGGGCCGGTGAACTGGTCGAGGCGGACCTGGAAGCCCTTGGCGTCGGCCGGGGTCTGCCCGGTGCCGGGCGCATCGACAAACATCGTGCCGATGCCGACCGCCTTGACCGTGCCCTTGACCTCACCCTTGGGGTCGACAAAGGAGGGACCCAGGGCGGCGCTCGGGTCCTCCGTCGTGCCGCCCACGGTCATCCAGACTGGCGCGGCGCGTGCGCGGCGATGACCTCGCGGGCGAGCTGCCGGTAGTTGCGCGCACCCGACGAGGCCGGATCGAGCGAGGTGATCGGCGCGCCGGCCACGGTCGACTCGGGGAACTTCACCGTCTTGGTGATCACCGTCTGGTACACCTTGTCGCCGAAGGCCTCCACCACGCGCTGCAGCACCTGACGGCTGTGCGTGGTGCGGCTGTCGTACATGGTGGCGAGGATCCCCTCAAGCTCAAGGTCGAAGTTGAGCCGCTCGCGCACCTTGTCGATGGTGTCCAGGAGCAGCGCCACGCCACGCAGGCTGAAGAACTCGCACTCGAGCGGGACCAGCACACCGTGGGCGCAGGTCAACGCGTTGATGGCGAGCAGGCCCAGCGACGGCTGGCAGTCGATGAGGATGAAGTCGTAGTCCTTGTAGACCGGGCGGAGGATCCGGGCCAGCGCCATCTCCCGGGCCACCTCGGTGACCAGCTGGATCTCGGCCGCCGAGAGGTCGATGTTGGCCGGCAGCAGGTGCAGCCCCGCGACGTTGGTCTTGATCAGGATGTCGTCGATCGTGACCTCTTCCTGCATCAGCAGGTTGTAGATCGACAGGTCGAGGTTGTGCGGGTTGACCCCCAGGCCGACCGAGAGCGCGCCCTGCGGGTCGAAGTCGACCAGCAGCACCTTGCGCCCGTACTCCGCCAGCGCCGCGCCAAGATTGATGGTGGTCGTGGTCTTGCCGACCCCGCCCTTCTGGTTGGCCATGGCGATGATCCGCGCCGGCCCATGGTGATCCAGCGGCGCGGGGTTGGGGATCGGGCGACGCGTGGTGTAGGCCGTCGGATCGGCCGGACCCAGCTCAGCACCCAGGTCAAGGGCGCCCTGCTCACCGCGACCCTGCGCCCAGGCCTCGCCCTGCTCGCCGCTGCTACCCATCTCCCGAGTCCGCCTCCGCTGCGCTCCTCGCCCGCTGGCGCTCGCGACAACGCTCGCTCCGGCGAACCTGAGCTTAAGGATCCGCTCCGCAAGCTCCGCGAATGTCCTTCCGCCCGACGCGCCGACTGTACGTCAACACGAGCGCCAGAGCATGTCTCGCGCTCGGCGTGTCGCGTTGTCCCTGGACCGCACCGGGACGATCGGCCCGCTCGCGCGGCCCGACTGGTCCGTCGCGGCGATGATCGGGCCGTTTCCGCGGCCCGGCTGGCCAGCGCGATCGGCACCTCGCAGGGGACGCGACGAGGACCGACCACCCCGTACGCTGCCGCGTGTGACCTCTTCGGACCCCGCCGAGCCACAGCCGCGTCCTGCGCCGTTCCCATCGCCGGATGCGGATGCCTCCGCCATCGGGTACCCGCAACCGTACCGCGCACCGGCGGAGCAGCCGTACGGTGTCGAGCCCGCGAGCGCCCAGCCGTACAGCGCGCAGCCGTACAGCGCGCAGCCGTACAGCGCGCAGCCCGCCAGCGCGCAGCCGTACAGCGGCACGCCGGCCACGCTGCCCGTGCCCTACCCGCCCGCGCCGGCCAGCTACCCGCCGCCGGTGGTCTACCCGGCAGCCGTGGCGCCACAGACGCTGCCCCTGACCGGCTACGGGTACGACCCGGTCAGCGGACTGCCCTACTCGCACAAGAGCAAGGTCGTGGCCGGCCTGCTGCAGCTCCTGCTCGGTTTGGGGATCGGACGCCTCTACGCCGGCCAGATCGGGCTGGGCGTCACGCAACTCGTCCTGACGCTGATTGGATGGTTCGTCGGGATCTGTGGTGCGGTCCTGATCGTGCCGCTGCTGTTCCCGATCGCCATGTGGGTGTGGATTCTCATCGACGGCATCGTCATCCTCTCCGGCCGGCCCGTGGACGGTGACGGCCGCCCACTGCGCCCCTGACCGCTGCCGCACCACGGTTGGTCACCGGCCCGCGTCGGTCACCGGGCACGCGGGTGGCTGACCGCGTAGACCTCACGCAGCCGGTCCACCGTGACCAGCGTGTAGACCTGTGTCGTGGTCACCCACGCGTGCCCGAGCAACTCCTGTACCACCCGCACGTCCGCGCCGCCGTCGAGCAGGTGCGTGGCGAAGCTGTGTCGCAGCACGTGCGGCGAGACGACGTCGGCCAACCCCACCCGGTCCGCCACGCCGCGCAGCACCAGCCAGGCTCCCTGCCGGGTGAGCGGTCCGCCTCGGGCGTTGCGGAACAGGGCGTGCGCCCGGTCGCGTCCCGAGGTCGACGCGCGCGCGAGCAGCGCCGGGCGGGCCCGCACCAGGTAGGCCTCCAGCGCCTCGCGCGCGTAGCGACCCACCGGCACCACACGGTTCCGCCCGCCCTTGCCGCGCAGCAGCACGGCCCGCTCGGCCAGGTCGCAATCGTCCACGTCGAGTCCGACCGCCTCGGAGACACGGGCGCCCGTGCCGTACAGCAGCTCCAGCAGTGCGGCGTCGCGCAACGCCTCGGGCTCGTCGCCGAGGCGGGCGGCGTCGAGCAGCCGCTGCACCTGGTCGACCGTCAGCGACCGGGGCAGCCGCCGGGCCAACGCCGGCGGCGCGACCTCCCGGCTCGGGTCCTGCGTGCTGTGCCCCTCCCGGTGCGCGAAGCGGTGCAACCCCCGCACCGCGCTGACCGCGCGGGCGGCCGAGGCCGCCGACAGGGGTGTCCCGCGGGTGCTCGCGCAGGTGCCGCAGGTAGGCGCCGAGGTGCTGCTCGCTGACCTCGGTCACGGCGATGCGCTGGGCGGCAAGGAACTCGCCGTACCGGGTCAGGTCGCGACGGTAGGCGGCCAGGGTGTTGGCGGCCAGACCGCGCTCGACGGCCAGATGGTCGAGGTACGCGGTCAGCAACGAGGAGAACGACGCCGTGCCAACGCCTTACCTATAGCAGGCCACCCGGCCGACGCCCAGCAGGCCACCCGGCCGCGTTCGAAACCCGACGCCGCTACGCGAGCACCTCCTCCAGCGCCACCGCCGGCAGTCCGTGCGCCTGGGCCACCGGACCGTACGTGACCTGGCCGTCGTACGTGTTCAGGCCCAACGCCAGCGCCCGGTCGCGCCGCAGCGCCTCCCGCCAGCCGAAGTTGGCCAGTTCCAAGGCGTACGGCAGCGTGACGTTGGTCAACGCGTAGGTGGAGGTGTGCGGCACGGCCCCCGGCATGTTGGCCACGCAGTAGAACAGGCTGCCGTGCACCGGGTAGACCGGGTCGTCGTGCGTGGTCGGCCGGGAGTCCTCGAAGCAACCACCCTGGTCGATGGAGATGTCAACCAGCACGCTCCCCTTGCGCATGCGGGAGACGAGATCGTTGCTGATCAGCGTCGGTGCCTTGGCGCCCGGCACGAGCACGGCGCCGATGACCAGATCGGCGTCGAGGACCGCCTTCTCGACCTCGTACGCGTTGGAGGCGACCGTCTGCAGATGGCCGCGGTAGTCCGCGTCAGCCGCGCGCAACCGGGCGATGTTCTTGTCCAGCAACAGGACCTCGGCCTGCATGCCCAGCGCGATCGCGGCCGCGCTCATGCCGGCCACGCCCGCGCCGATGACGACGACCTTGGCCGCGTAGACACCCGGCACGCCGCCCAGCAGCACGCCGCGGCCGCCTCCGGCCCGCATCAGGTGGTAGGCACCGACCATCGGGGCGAGCCGTCCCGCCACCTCGGACATCGGGGCGAGCAGCGGCAGGCTGTGGTCGGGCAGTTCGACGGTCTCGTAGGCGATGCCGGTGGTGCCGGCCGCCAGCAGCGCCTCGGTGCACTCCCGCGACGCGGCGAGGTGCAGGTAGGTGAACAGCACCTGATCCTTGCGCAACCGCGGGTACTCCTCCGCGATCGGCTCCTTGACCTTGAGGATCAGCTCAGCCGTCCCCCACACCTCGTCGGCGTCGGGCAGAATCGTCGCCCCGGCCGCCGCGTACTCCTCGTCGGGAATGGACGAACCGGCCCCCGCGCCCCGCTCGATCACCACCTGGTGCCCGGCGCGGACGAACTCGTTCACCCCCGGCGGCGTGATCGCGACGCGGTACTCGTTGTTCTTGATCTCGCGTGGGATGCCGACCTTCACGGCGCCACCTCTTCTCCCTGCCGCCGCCGCTGGCATGCGCCCCGGGTGGGCTCCGCACGGCCTCCTTCCGGGAGTTTATGACCGGATCGGCCCCACGGGTCGCGACTGGCGGGACTACAGATATCAGGCTTCATAGCCTGCATTCCTATGGACCGTCGGTCAAGAGGGAGTTTCACCGAAGAAACTACGGAAATTGGCGGACGCACAGCACACGCCGGACGCCATGACAGGGAATCCGCGAGAGCAACCCGTACGCTCCCCTGTCGTGACAGAAGCACACGACCCCTCCCGGGCCTCCGACCCGGACAACTCGGCGCCCGCCGAGCCCCCTACCCGCCCGTGGTCCGCCACGGAACCGCCGGCTCCGGCCTACCCGCCGCCACCGGCCTACCCACCACCACCGGCCTTCCCCTCGCCGCCGGCCTACCCCCCGCCGCCGCCACTGGCGTTCCCGGCGGCACCGAGCTTCGCGGCGCCGGCCCCGGCCTCCGACGACGCCGCACCACCGGCACCACCGGCACCACCGGCGCCACCCGCGACCTACGAGATCCCCGCTCCGGCGGCACCGGTCTTCCAGGCACCCGAGCCGATCCCCGCCTACGAGCCACCGGCCCCGCCGGCGGACGCCCCGGTCGTACCGACCTTCCAGGCACCCGCGCCACCCGCGGCCGCGACCGAACCGGCCACTGTGGACGAGCCGCCAGCTCCGATCGCCGTGGTGGACGAGCCGGTGGCCCCCGCCCCGGCGCCGGCCGCCGCGGAACCGGTT
>Ga0164243_10009568_pt1 | contig 14092 bp, 13 predicted proteins | sample OricompcompostOP_FD_108781 | JGI IMG/M metagenome (GOLD analysis project Ga0164243, IMG submission 108781) | Organic Plus compost microbial communities from Emeryville, California, USA - Original compost - Organic plus compost (OP) | ecosystem: Engineered > Solid waste > Mixed feedstock >... | reverse complement strand
TCGCGCACTCGTGTGTCTATTCATGGTGGCGAGCCGTGCACGGCCCGCTGCCACCATCGCAGTGGGACGAATACGGGCGGCGGGTCACCACCGGCCTGAGCGCGGCAGACATCGTGGTTGCGCCCAGCGTCGCGATGGCGCGCGCGCTGCGCGCCTGCTACGACCTGCGCCGCGCCGCGACCGTGATTCCCAACGGCCGCGCCGCCGGCCCGTTCGCGCCGGCGAAAAAGCGGAACGTCATCATGGCCGCCGGTCGCGTGTGGGATGAAGCGAAGAACCTGCGCACGCTCATGGACGCCGCGCCCCGGCTGTCGTGGCCGGTGCGGATCGCGGGCCCCGACACCGCACCCGACGGAACACGCATCGCCGCGCCATCCGTCGACCTGCTCGGCAGGCTGAACGGGCATGACCTCGCCGACGCGCTCGGGAAGGCGGCCGTATTCGTTCACCCCGCGCTCTACGAGCCGTTCGGCCTCGGTGTCGTCGAGGCCGCGCTCTGCGGCTGCGCCCTCGTCCTCTCCGACATTGCATCGCTGCGCGAGAACTGGGACCGCGCCGCGCTGTTCGTTCCCCCCCGCGATACCGACGCGCTGGTCGATGCGATCGAGCACCTCATCGCGTTCGACAACAAACGGAACACGCTGGCACGCCGCGCGCGTGACCGTGCACTCCTGTTTGCGCCGGAACGGATGGCGCGCGCGTACATGGACCTCTACAAGCGCCTGGCAACGCGCCGAACGACGAGGCTCGCATGCGCATCGTGATCTTCTGCCACTCGATCGTATCCGACTGGAACCACGGCAATGCGCATTTCCTGCGCGGCATCGCGTCCGAATTCGTCGCGCGCGGCCACACCGTCGATTTCTACGAGCCGGCCGACAGCTGGAGCCTCCGGAACCTGCTGCGCGATCACGGCCCGCGCGCCACCACGGACTTCCACGCGGCGTTTCCGAAGCTGCGCAGCACGGCGTATCACCTCGACCGCATCGACCTCGAGAACGAGCTTGCCGATGCGGGCCTGGTGCTCGTCCACGAATGGAACGATCCCGCGCTGGTGCACGATATCGGAGAAGTGCGCCGGCGCAACGATTTCACGCTCCTCTTCCACGACACGCACCACCGCGCGGTCACGAAGCCGGCGGAGATGGCGCAATACGACCTGTCGGCCTACGACGGCGTGCTGGTCTTCGGCCGCGTGCTGCGTGACATCTATATCCGGAACGGCTGGGCGAAGCGCGTGTGGGCGTGGCACGAGGCCGCGGACGTCCGGACCTTCCGGCCGATTCCGGCCGCCAGGGAAGTCGATGTCATCTGGATCGGGAACTGGGGCGATGACGAACGTACGAGCGAAATCTTCGAGTTTCTCATCGAGCCGGTCCGGCGGCTGAAGCTGCGGGCGCGCGTGCACGGCGTGCGTTACCCCGATCATGCGATTCGCGCCCTCGCCGACGCGGGCATCGAGTACGCGGGCTGGCTGCCCAACTACCAGGCGCCCGCCGCATACGCACGCGCACGCCTGACCGTGCACATCCCCCGCGCGCCGTACGCGCGGGCTCTCGCAGGCATCCCGACCATTCGGCCGTTCGAGGCGCTTGCCTGCGGGATCCCGCTCATCAGCGCACCATGGCAGGACATCGAGGGCCTGTTCCGCCCCGGCGATTTCCTCACCGCCAGGTCCGGCGATGAGATGACCGCTGCGATGGAGCTGCTGCTGCGGGACAGCGAAACCGCGCGGCAGCAGAGCCTGCGCGGCCTCGAAACCATCCACCTGCGGCACACGTGCGCGCATCGCGTGGACCAGCTGCTGCGCATCGGGGAAGCGATACAGACGCTGGCACAACCGGGGGCGGCGACGGCATGACCCGCGGACTACGGATAGCATTCTTCGGATCGAGCCTGGTTTCCGCGTACTGGAACGGCGCGGCCACCTACTACCGCGGTGTTCTGCGCGCGCTCGCGCTGCGCGGCCACAGCGTCACGTTCTACGAACCCGATGCCTTCGATCGCCAGAAGCATCGCGACATCGCGGACCCCGACTGGGCGCGCGTGGTCGTGTATCCGGCGTCCGATCCGGGCATCGTCTACAAGGTCGTTCGCAAGGCGGCGCGGGACGCGGACATCCTGATCAAGGCGAGCGGCGTCGGCGTGCACGATGCGCTCCTGGAAGCGGCAGTGCTCGAGTTCCGGCGGTCGGGCCGTTTTGTCGCCTTCTGGGATGTCGACGCACCGGCGACCCTCGACCGCGTGCAAGAGGACACGGCCGATCCGTTCCGCGCGCTCATCCCGCAATATGACGTGATCTTCACGTACGGCGGCGGCGGCCCGGTCGTCGATGCGTACATGGAGCTTGGCGCCCGCGCGTGCGTTCCCGTATACAACGCGCTCGACCCCGACACCCACTTCCCCGTCGTGCCGGACGCGCGCTTCGAAGGCGACCTCGGTTTCCTGGGCAACCGGCTGCCGGATCGCGAACACCGCGTCGACGAGTTCTTCTTCCGCGCCGCCGAACTCATCCCGGACGGCGCGTTCCTGCTCGGGGGGAACGGCTGGGCAGACCGGCCGATGCCGCCCAACGTCCGTTACGTCGGCCATGTTTACACCAGCGACCACAACGCCTTCAACTGCTCGCCGAAAGTGGTGCTGAACATCAACCGCGCGAGCATGGCGCGGTACGGTTTCTCGCCGCCGACGCGCGTGTTCGAAGCGGCCGGCGCGCGTGCGTGCCTGATCACGGACGCGTGGGTCGGCATCGAACTGTTCCTCGAGCCCGGCCGGGAAGTCCTGGTCGCGCGTGGCGGCGCCGAGGTGGCCGAACTGCTGCGCTCGATCTCGACCGCGGACGCGCTTCGCATCGGCGCCGCGGCCCATCGGCGGATCCTCGAGGAGCACACATACGCGCACCGCGCGGCGCAGGTCGACGCCGTCCTCGATTCGCTGCCGATCCCTGTCGCATCCCTCAGCGGATCCGCACGCTGATGCGCATCGTCGTTTTCGGCCTGTCGATCACTTCGTCCTGGGGCAACGGACACGCCACGACCTACCGCGCGCTCCTGCGCGCGCTGCATCGCCGCGGGCACGAGATCACGTTCTTCGAGCGTGACGTCTACTGGTACGCAAACAACCGCGACCTGCCGAAGCCATCCTTCTGCGACCTGCACCTGTACGGATCGCTCGATGAAGTGCAGCGATACGTGGAAGACGTGCGCGACGCCGACATGGTCATCATCGGGTCGTACGTGCCGGAAGGCGCGGAACTCGGCGAGTGGGTCGCGACGGAAGCCGGCGGGATCAAGGCCTTTTACGACATCGACACACCCGTCACGCTGAGCAACCTCACGACGAAGGGGGTCGACTACCTGACGCCGGCGCTGATCGCGAAGTACGACCTCTACCTCTCGTTCACTGGCGGTCCGGTCCTCCGGCGGCTCGAGACCGAATTCAACGCGCCGGCCGCGCGCGCGCTCTACTGCTCGGTCGATGCGGACGTGTACTTCCCCATCAACGATCGCATCCGCTGGGACCTCGGCTACATGGGCACGTACAGCGCGGACCGGCAGCCGACGGTCGAGCGGCTGCTGTGCGTGCCGGCGCGACGCTGGAAGCAGGGCCGTTTCGCCGTCATCGGACCGCAATACCCCGAATCGATCCGCTGGCCGGCGAATGTGCGGCGCATCAATCACCTGCCGCCGCGACGGCACCGCCTCTTCTACAACCAGCAGGCGTTCACGCTCAACGTCACGCGCGCGGACATGGTCACTGCCGGCTGGTCCCCGAGCGTGCGCCTGTTCGAAGCCGGAGCGTGTGCAACGCCGATCATCAGCGACTGGTGGGATGGCCTCGACACGTTCTTCGAGCCCGGCCACGAAATCCTCATCGCGCACTCGGCCGATGAAGCGCTCGACTTCATCCGCCACACGCGGGCCGGCGAACGCGCCGCCATAGGCCACCGCGCGCGCGCACGCGTCCTCGCCGAACACACGGCCGACCGCCGCGCGGAACAGCTGGAACGGTACGCGGCCGAACTCGCCGGGACCTCCGTCATCGCCAATTAGAGCGGGAGCAGCCAAACATGCGAACGGAACTCGCGTCGCGGGAAAGGATCGAACGCGAAATTCACGAACTCGGCCCGTGGTTCCACAACTTCACCATCCACGGCGTGCAGACCGCGCCCGATCATTTCCTCGGCGATTACCCTGCCATCAAGTGGCGAAACTTCGCCGATGCGATCCCGCACGACCTCACGGGCAGATCCGTCCTCGACATCGGCTGTAACGCCGGCTTCTACTCGATCGAGATGAAGCGCCGCGGCGCCGACCGCGTCGTCGGCATCGATACCGAAGACCTTTACCTCGCCCAGGCGCGGTTCGCCGCCGGGCAGTTCGGCGTCGATATCGAACTGCGGAAGATGTCGGTCTACGACGTCGCGGATCTTGGAGAGACGTTCGATCTCGTCCTGTTCATGGGTGTGTTCTACCACCTTCGGCACCCGCTGCTGGCGCTCGACCTGCTCCACGAACACGTCGTTCGCGACCTGCTGGTCTTCCAGAGCATGCAGCGCGGCAGCCGCGCCATCGCCGACGTCGAACGCGATTACGCGTTCCAGGACACCAGCCACTTTGACGAACCCGGCTACCCGAAGATGCACTTCATCGAGCACCGGTACGCGCACGATCCGACGAACTGGTGGGCGCCGAACCGCGCGTGCGTGGAAGCGATGCTGCGCAGTTCCGGTTTCGAGGTTCTCGAGCAGGCGGAAGAGGAAGTCTATATCTGTCGCCGCGGCTCGATTCCGGACGAGGAGCCCCGCGCCGTGTACCCTTCCCGCGGAGTTGCCCGTGGTTGAAGCCGTCATGCTCTGGAACGAGCCGAACAACAAGTCGCACTGGGACTTTCAGCTCGATCCCGACTGGTCCATCTTCGCGCACATGACTTGCCTCGCGGCGGACGCGGTGAAGGCCGAACGCCCCGATATGACCGTGGTGCTCGGCGGCATCTCGCCGATCGATGCATCGTTCATCCAGAATCTCGCCGGCAAGGGCGTCCTCGACAAAGTCGATGTCGTCGCCGTGCACGGCTTCCCGCTCGACTGGAACCACTGGCAGATCCACGAATGGCCGGAACGCATCAACGAGATCCGCGCCGTGACCGACCTGCCGATCTGGATCTCCGAAGTCGGCGTGTCGACCTTCGGTGCAGAAGAAGTGCAGGAATTCGGACTGCGCAGATCGGCGGAACTGCTGATCGGCCGCGCACCGCGTATCCACTGGTACAGCCTGTTCGACCTGCCGCGCGCCTGGCCGGCCACGACAAGGCACCGCGAAGCCGAAGGGTCGGCGTACTACCGCCACTTCTACATGGGCCTGATCCGTGAAGACGGCACGCCCAAACTCGCGCTTCGCGAATTCTCGCAGTACACGCCGGAACTCGGCATCTGCCAGTGGTTCCATTTCCGCGACCACCGTCTCGACGACGCCGTGCGCTGGCTGAAGAAGCTCGGCGTCAAGCAGCTGCGCACCGGCCTCAGCTGGTCCGACGACGTCCGCCCCGACGCACTCGACTGGTTCGACACGCAGATGAAAGCGCTCGAAGACTTCGACGTGACCGTCACCTTCTGCTTCACGCCCGAGGAGTGCGGCATCCAGCCGCATTACACGAGTCCGCCAAAGGAGCCCGAACGATTTGCCGACTTCTGCGCACGCATGACGCGACGCTACGCCCGGTGATTCCGTGGCCGCCACGGTCTGCCTCGTTCGCCACGGCCACTCGGCTTCCGTCGGCGAGTGGATCGCCGGATGGACGCCCGGCATCCACCTCGACGAGCTCGGCCGCAAACAGGCGCGAAGCGCCGCTGAACAGCTGCGCGCTGTGCGATTGAAGTGCGTTTACACAAGTCCGCTCGAGCGCTGCTACGAAACCGCGCAGATCATCGCGGACTTGAACAGCGTGCCGGTCCGAGTGGATCACCGCTTCGGCGAATTCGATTTCGGCGAATGGACCGGTATGTCGCTCGACGTGCTGCGTCGCGATGGTCGATTCGTGTTCTTCAACCGCGAACGAGGCCGCGCGGGCGCGCCCGGCGGCGAAACCGCCGCCCACGCGCAGCAGCGGATCGTCCGCGGCATCGCGGAGATTGCCCGGCGGCATGCCGGACAGCCCGTGGCGATCGTCTCGCATGCCGATATGATCCGGTATGCACTCGCGTATTACCGCGGGATGCCGCTGGACAACATCCTGGAAATCAAGGTGGAACCGGGGGCAGTGATCGGGGTGCAGGTGGAGGCCGTCAAAAGCCATTGAGAACGATCGACTTCCGCCGCCCCACCACGACGAGGGCGAGCGGATGCGCCTGGACATCCGCTCGCCCCTTCATCGTCAGCGTGCCGCGCTGGCCGCGCGCGACCCGAACGGAAGGCGGTACGACAGACCCGCACTCCACGTCACATCGAACTGCGTGCGATCAACACCCGCCAGGTCTCCGCCCAGTTCGGACAGCTCGTACAACCAGCTTTTCCCCTCGAGCACGACCCCGAAATTGCTGCGCGGAATCGCGTAACGCACGCCCAGGCCCGCCGTGCCCGCCGGCTTCGTCTTGTTGGCCCCCGATGTGCCGACCGGATGCAGCGTCACGGCGCCTGCGCCGACGAACACGTACGGCAACCACCCGGCACCCGTGGGATACTGCAGCTGTACCGCGGCATCGTAGAAGAAGCGACTCAGCTCCGAGCCCGTCTCGACCCCGCTCTCCTGAAGCTCGTTGCGGGCGAAGGTGAAATCGCCGCGCACGGCAACGTACCTGTGCAGCCCCACGCCGAGCCCGCCTCCGACGTTGTAGCCCGTCTGCTTGAAGTCGGCCGTCCCGGCTTCGTTCAGATCGCGCAGTCCATTGAAGCCACCACCCCGGATCGAAATGTCGATGGCCCTCTCCTGTGCGCCTGCCGTCTGCGCCAGGGCCAGACTGAACACCAGGGCTCCCAGAGCCCGCTTGGTCCATGACATGGATCTCTCCTCGTGCACGGTCGCCGTCCGGCGACCCCGCGTGCGTGGATCGGCCACGCTCCGTTCGCCGCGTCGAGCGGCGCAACTCCTTCAGCGATAAATGGTTAGTCGCTCGATTGTAAAGACCTTAATAATCATGACAAAAAACGCGCGCCGAAGCGCTGGTCAGATTTAGTTCACAGATCAACAATACAGACGCGTAGAATCGCTGTCAATGCCCGCGTGTGGCCTCCTTACATGACACGGGTCACTCCGAACGCAGGCAGACGACCGGATCGACGCGCGCGGCCCGCCTGGCCGGCAACAGTGCGCCGACGATGGATGCGATGCCGAGCATCAGGATGCCGCCGACCATCGCCCAAGGTACCAGAACGGCCGCGGGGATGAGGACCTGCACGCCGCGCGCGGCGGCGAAGGCGAGGAAGCTGCCGACGAGCGCGCCACCGGCCGCAATCGCGACAGCATGTCGGAAGATGAGGCGAACGATCGCCTGCGGGTCGGCGCCGATCGCCATGCGGATCCCGATCTCCGGCACGCGCCGCGCAACGGATGCGCGCAGCATCGCGTGAACGCCGTGCAGGGCGAAGAGTATGCCTGCAACCGCGATCAGCAGCATGGCCCGACCGAGGAATCGAACCGGTGCAAGCAGCCGTTGGAGCAGCGTGATGGCGGATACCGGCGCGTCGGCGGCGATGCCCGCGAGGTTTGCGATCGCCACGGCATCCGCATCGATTCCGCGAGCCACGATTTCGATGCGGTCCGGCGGATGCTGCAATGCCGAGAAGTACAGGGTGCCGCCAACATCGGGGTTGCCGATCGTGCGCGTGTGCACGTCTTCGACAACGCCGACGATGCGATAGGTCCGTTTCGCGGAGGTCGCACCGATCTCGATGGTGCGGCCGAGTACGCGGTCACGCTTGAAGTTGCGAGCGGCGAACGACGCGTTCACGATCACGACCGGTTCGGCGGACGCATCGTCCGCAAGCGTGAAGTCCCGACCGGCAATGAACCGGATGCCGACCGTGTCGAAGTACTTCGGCGCGACCGCGTGATGGATCATCTGCGGCACGTTGAACGGCACGGACATCACGCCGTACACGCAGTTGTCGCACTCCGCAATGACCCGATCGGATTCGCCGGGCCCGGCCCAGGCGCCGAGGCTGCCGAAGCTGATCGTTGCGCCATCGACGTTCTGCTCGTTCAGCAGCGTCGCCAGTTTCTGCAGCACGTCAGGATCACGCGCCAGTCCGCGCGCGCGAGCGACGCTTACACCGGCAAATTCGCGCCGGTCCTCGCTCGCCGTGACCGGCATGGCGTTCATCACCATTGTCACGGCTGCGACCATCAGCGCGAGCGAACCGGCGATCTGGATCGTGGGCAGCAGGTTGCGGAAGGCAACCTCGCCGGGGGCCGCCGTCGCGCGCCCGCCGACAATGAGGGCACCAGCGAGGCGACTCCGCACGACGGCGAGGTAGGATGCACACGCGGCCGCTAACGGCGTGAGCATCGCCGGAACCATCGTCAGTACGAGCGTCGTGCAGGCATCCCGTGCGTCGAAACCGGCAAGGCCCGGCCACAGGCGACGCGAGAAAAACACGATCACGAGCGCGATCGGTGCCCCGATCGGCATCGCCCACAACCCGGCACGCGCCGGCTCGCGCAGCAACTCGCCGAAGAGCAGATGTGGTGTTGCGCCCAGGGCGGCGCGCGTGGCGAGTTCCGCGCGCCGTTCGGTTGCGCGTGCAAGCGCAAGCGCAAGGAACGACAGAAGCGCGACAGCAGCACCGAGGATCGTCAGGACCGCAACGATGCCGAGCAATGAATTCAACCCCGCCGTCTGCACCTGCTGCGCCGTTTCAGGCGCATTGGCCGGCAGCCCGATCGTGGAGGATTCGAACATCGCGCTCAGCGCAGGCGCGAAGCGCGGCGGCAGCCCCCCTTCGAGCCGCAGCCACGCCGCGGCGGATCCGCTGATCACGACACCCGCAGTCAGGAGTTTGCGCATTGGTCTCGGCCCTCTCAGCCTCTGAAAACGAACAGCATATCGCGCCCGTCGCACACACCTGCGCACGCCCGCTGCGGCTCCGGCTCATTCGCCCACTCCGCAAGCGAGTTGCTGCGGATCACGTCACGCCCCATCTCGACGGCACTTGCGACCACGACCGCGACCGCGTCCTCATGCAGCAGCGCGATCGCGTCCGCATCCCGCGTATCGAACGCCGCGATGTACCGGCGTACCGTTTCGTCGGGGCCGGATGGTTCCACGATCCGGGCGCGGCTGCCCGTGCCTCGAAACGTGCCCGCAACTTCCGCAATGGCGCGCCCAGCCTTTCCAGGTCGTTGCTCAATGACTCCCCGGGAACTGCGTTCGTCTCAGATCGTAATTTGAGACGAAAGGGCGACGGGAAAAGATACGGGCAACCGAGACGGACCGTCCTTGACTTGTTGCGTTCCGGCCGTTCTTGATATTCAGAAAGCTCTCCTGGGAGGTTCTTTCGGGGGTAGACGGGGTATGGACTGGGTAATTTCGTAGCCTGGGCAGGGCACAACTATGGGTGGATGCGCCACGAGGGAACAACGCCAGGACGGGCCGCCTAACGGGCTACCCCCCTGCCCCCTCTGCGACACCCGCCCCCACACCTTCGCCGCCCGCCGCGACCGGACCTGGTTCCGCTGCCCCCACTGCGCCCTCGTCTTCCTCGACCCGGCCCGCCGCCCCGGGCCTGAGGAGGAAATCGCACGGTACCGGCTGCACCGGAATTCATCGGACGACCCGGGCTACACGGCATTTCTCCAGCCGCTCGTGTCCGCGATCGCCCGGTTTGTCGAACCGGGCGCCAAGGGCATCGACTACGGCTGCGGCCCAGTCCCCGTGCTCAGCGAATTGCTGAGCCAGGCCGGCTACCCGACCGCGTACTACGATCCCTTTTTCTTCCCCGACGCAGCCGTCCTCGCCGATCGGTATGATTTCGTCGCCTGCTGCGAAGTCGCCGAACACGCCTTCTCGCCTCGGCAGCTGTTCGAGCGTATGGGTGATCTCATGCGCACGCCCGGCATCATGGCCGTCATGACGCAGCTGTACGACGACGCGCCCGATTTTGCGGACTGGTGGTACACGCGCGACATTACCCACGTATCGTTCTACTCTTCTCACACGATGCAATGGATCGCCGACGAGTTCGACTGGATGCTGCACCGCCCCGCCGCGAACATCGCGGTGTTCGCCACCCAGCGAGGGTGACACGCATTCACGCACACCAGTACTCACACGCGCATCCGCCTCCGCCGCCGCGCCCGCGCTCACAACGTCCACGTCCTCATCCCCATCCAGTCGCCTGGCCGGCCCTCCCGTGCCCAGGGCTCCGGGAAGGGGCACCTGAAAGACAATGCGGGTGTAAAGCCACTTTGCAGGATTCCCCGCTCAACGGAGGCGCATTGCATGGCAGCGAGTCCGCTCTCTGTCCTCGTCGTTGATGACGAACCTGCGCTCCGCGAAGTGCTTTCGCTGCGGATCGAAGACTGGGGCTACCAGGTCACGACGGCAGCGGACGCGCACGACGCGGAACGACTGATCGAAGAATCGCCGCCCGATCTCGTCCTGAGTGACGTGGTGCTGCCGGGCACGTCCGGTGTCGAACTGCTGAAGCGACTCAAGCACCGAGACGACAGCCTTCCCGTCATCCTCATCACGGCGCATGGCAACGTCGACGCGGCGGTCGATGCGATGAAAGCCGGCGCCACGGACTTTCTGACCAAGCCGCTGAACTACACGGCGCTCCGGGATCTGCTGCAGCGCATGGCGGATGACCTGCGGCGTCGTGAACAGACCACCGCGCTCGTCCAGCGGTTGAGTACGGCCGGCGGCCCGGGCGGCCTCGTCGGCGGGTCCCGCGCGATGCGCAAGCTGTACCGCACGATCGAGCTGCTCGCCTCGAGCGATGCGCCCGCGATCATCACCGGTGAAAGCGGGACCGGCAAGGAAGTCGTGGCGCGTACCGTCCATCAGCTGAGCAGTCGCCGTGACGGTCCGTTCATCGCCGTGAACACGGCGGCGATTCCCGAGGGCTTGATCGAGAGCGAAATCTTCGGCCACGAGCAGGGTGCCTTCACTGGCGCGTTGCGTGCACGTGCAGGCTGCTTCGAACTCGCCCACGGCGGTACCCTGTTCCTCGACGAGATCGGCGAGATGCCGCTCGCGCTGCAGCCGAAGCTGCTGCGGATCCTGGAGGACGGTCGTCACCGCCGGCTCGGCGGATCGAAGGAGCTTTCCTTCGATGTGCGGGTCCTCGCCGCCACGAACCGACGGCCGGCCGACGCCGTCCGTGACGGCGCGCTGCGTGAAGACCTCTTTTACAGGCTGAACGTTTTCGAACTCTCGCTGCCTGCCTTGCGCGAACGCCGCGAAGACATCCCGCTGCTCGCGCAGCACTTCGTCCAGGAGTTCGTGCGAAAGCACCAGGTCCAGGTTCAGGGCGTGAGCGAGAACGCCGCCGCACTGCTTCAGACGTACGAATGGCCCGGCAACGTGCGTGAACTGCGCAATGTCGTCGAGCGCGCGGTCATCGTCGCGCGGACGGGCTGGATCGAGGCGGAGCACCTGCCGCCATACATCCAGGCGCTGCAGCGGGACGGCTCGCCGACGCTCGTGCTGCCCGGCGGCATCACTCTTGCCGAAGCCGAACGCCTGCTGATCCTGCACACGCTGGAACGCGTCGGTGGCAACAAGGCCGAAGCCGCGCGCCAGCTCGGCATCGACGTTAAGACCCTTCGCAATCGCCTGAAGAGCTTCGGACAGGAATCGTGAGAGTCGCGACCAAGCTCGCCGCCGCGTCCGCACTGCACATCGGTGTGCTCACGGTTCTGCTGGTCCATCACGTTCGCACCATCCGCGACACCGTCTCGACCGGGTACGAGCTGACGGAAATTTCTTCCCGCGCCTATCACACGGTCAGCGATCAGGCGGCGCGCATCTCGCAACTCGAAGAGAACGCCGCCAAGTACGTTGTGACACGTGATGCCGGCTACCTCTCGAAGTACCAGGAGCTCTCGGCCGCGTTTGCGGAGGTGCTCGCCACGCTGAAGCAGCAGCCGCTCAGCGAGCAGGAGCGCGCCGAGATCGCCGCCATCGAAGACCATTGGACCGCGTTCGTGGTGCAGTCAGGTACGCTGTCCGCGGGCAGCGGCAGCGGACCTCCGGCGACCGATCTGCTCCTGCCGCTCCAGGCGCGGCTCGATTCCATCCGCGAGCATACACGGCGGCTCGGGACCGCTTCCCAGGAAGCGATGATGGCGCAGCTCACGCGCAACACATCGGCCGCTCGCCGGGCCGAGCAGCTTTCATGGATCGCCGGCGGCCTCGTCCTCGTCGTGAGCGTCATCGTTTCCGCGATGATCATCCGCTCCATTACGGACGGCCTTGCCCGCCTCGCGGCCGGCACGCGTGAAGTCGCGCAGGGGCGCTTCGGACATCGCCTCGGTGACCTGCGCGATGACGAATTCGCGCAGGTTGCCCGCGACTTCAATACCATGACGATCCGGCTCGGCGAACTCGATCGAATGAAGCGTGACTTCATCTCGAAAGTGTCGCACGACCTGAAAACACCGCTTGCTTCCATGCAGGAGACCATCGTGGCACTGCTCGATGAAGTGCCGGGCCCCCTGCTGCCGCGGCAGCGTCGCCTGCTCGAGCTGAATCGCCAGAGCGGAGAACGTCTCTACGGCATGCTCGCGAAGCTGCTCGACCTCTCCCGCCTCGAGGCAGGTGTATTCGAGCCAAAACTCGAACGGGTCGATCTGCATGAACTGATCGAAGACGTCGCGGAGTTCCACTCCCACCCGGATGCACCGGTCGTAGTGGAGTCACCGATGCCCACGATCTCAATCGTATGCGATCGCGATCGCGTCGAGCAGCTGCTGCACAACCTCGTCGAGAACGCGGTGAAGTTCGCCACGCCCGGCGGTGTCTCGATCCGCGCAACGCTCGAACAGCAATCGGCCGGCGAGTACCGCGCCTGCCGCCTGCCTGCCGCGCACATCGTCGTGCAGGACGATGGACCCGGGGTGTGCGATGATGAGAAGGAGCGTATCTTTGAACGATTTTTCCAGGGAAGCGCGGGGAGCGGTCGCGCACCCGGCGGCGTGGGCCTCGGCCTCACGATCTGCCGCGAGATCGTCACCGTCCACGGCGGCGCCATCTGGGTCGATGACCGGCCGGGCGGCGGCAGCCGCTTCCATGTGCTCCTGCCGGATGCCCAGATCGGAAACCAGGTAAGCGCCGGCTTCGCGGATGCCGGCACACGCGAAACAACACACGTATGATGCGTCGATGGCTTCTGCCCGGCGTACTGATCGCCGCAGGATGCGCGACCACGCCGTTCGAACGACACCTCGCTGCAGGCCGGTGGGATGATGCCGCGCGCGTCTTCCGCGCAGACTCCTCGCTGCACGACAAGCCTGACGCGCTGTATCGAGCCGCCATCGTCTTCGCCTCGCCGGACCGCGAGTCGTTCGACCCCGCCACCGCCCGCGAACTCTTCGCGCGCCTCGCCGAAAAACATCCCGGCTCGAAATACACGAAATCCGCGCTGCACTACATCGAACTGCTCGATGAAATCGAACGCGTTCGCATCGCCGGACTTGTCCGGGAACGACAGCTCCAACAGGAAATCCGGCAGCTTCAGGCGGAAGTCGATCGCCTGAAATCCGATATCGCGGTGCTGGAAGCGCAGATTGCCGCGCAAACGCGCGACGCCGAATCCATGGCGGCGCTCGTCGGGCGGCTGGAAGAATCGCTCCGTCGATGTGAAGAACAGCTGAACGACGCGCGTGTCGAACTCAACAACCTGAAAGCGATCGACCTGCGCAATCCGCAGCGGAGCGGAACCGGCACCGTCGATTCGTCAGCGAATCGCTGACGTATCGACGGCACCGCGCCCCGCAGCAGCCCTCACCCTTCCGTCTTGTCGCCGACCTGGACCTTGCCCTTGCACTCGGTCTGACCGTCGCGCACCACCAGCTCGTACGTGCCCGCTACGGCTTCGCTCGTGTTCAGCGTGACCTGGAACGTCTGTGCGTCCTCACCGTCCGCACGCGCCAC
>Ga0164243_10009567_pt1 | contig 14092 bp, 11 predicted proteins | sample OricompcompostOP_FD_108781 | JGI IMG/M metagenome (GOLD analysis project Ga0164243, IMG submission 108781) | Organic Plus compost microbial communities from Emeryville, California, USA - Original compost - Organic plus compost (OP) | ecosystem: Engineered > Solid waste > Mixed feedstock >... | reverse complement strand
CGCGGCGGTGATCTGGTCGTCGAAGCGGCTCAGCCGCGACTCGTTGATCGCCTCCACCGTCGGCAGCTGCATCTGCTCCAGCGTGGAGCGGGTGGCCTTCTCGATGTGCTTGAGGAGATAGCGCTCGCGCGGGGTGATGAAGGAGATCGCGTCGCCGCTGCGGCCGGCGCGGCCGGTGCGGCCGATCCGGTGCACGTAGGCCTCGGTGTCGGTGGGGATGTCGTAGTTGAAGACGTGGCTGATGCGCGGTACGTCGATGCCGCGGGCGGCGACGTCGGTCGCGACCAGGATGTCGAGCTTGCCGAGTTTGAGCTGGTTGACGGTCCGCTCCCGCTGGGCCTGGACGATGTCGCCGTTGATCGCCGCGGCGCTGTAGCCGCGGGCCCGCAGCTTCTCGGCGAGCGTCTCGGTCTCGTTCTTGGTGCGCACGAAGACGATCGCGCCCTCGAAGTTCTCGACCTCGAGGATGCGGGTCAGCGCGTCCACCTTCTGCGGATAGCTGACCATCAGGTAGCGCTGGCGGATGTTCTCCGCGGTCCGGGTCTTGCGCTCGATGGCGATCTCGACCGGGTCCTTGAGGTAGGTCTGCGACAGCGCGCGGATCTGCTTGGGCATCGTCGCCGAGAACAGCGCGACCTGCTTGTCCGCGGGCGTGTCGGCGAGGATCGTCTCGACGTCCTCGGCGAAACCCATGTTGAGCATCTCGTCGGCCTCGTCCAGGACGAGGAAGCGCAGCTCGGTCAGGTCGAGGGTGCCCTTGTCGAGGTGGTCCATGATCCGGCCGGGCGTGCCGACCACGATGTGCACCCCGCGCCGCAGCGCGGAGAGCTGGACGCCGTACCCCTGGCCGCCGTAGACGGGCAGCACGTGCACCCCGCGCAGGTGGGCGGCGTACTTCTCGAAGGCCTCGCAGACCTGCAGCGCCAGCTCGCGGGTCGGGGCGAGGACCAGTGCCTGCGGCGTCTTCTGGGACAGGTCGAGCTGGTCGAGGATCGGCAGCGCGAAGGCGGCGGTCTTGCCGGTGCCGGTCTGGGCCAGGCCCATCACGTCGCGGCCCGCGAGCAGGTGGGGGATGGTCTGGGCCTGGATCGCGGAGGGCGACTCGTAGCCGATGTCCCGCAGCGCCTTGAGGAGGCGGTCCCCGAGACCGAGGTCGGCGAACGTCGCGTTCTCGTTCTCTGGCTCACTCACCCGTCAAGGGTAGTGCGGTCAAGCGCCCGGAGCGTGATCCTCGTCGCGGTGCGCTGGGTCACCAGCCGGTCCGGTGAGGCGTGACGGGCGGTCTCGGCGGGCCGGCGAGGGTTGAGCCGTCGCCGCAGCGGCAATGACTGGCGTAATGCCCGGGAGGCGTCGTCCGCTTCACGTTCGGCATAGGGTCATGCTTCCGCGACGAGAAAGAGCTCCATGAGGTCCGACACCCCCGCACGCCGCCTGCAGCAGGTGCTGCTCGCCGCGATCGCCGTCCTGCTGTGCTCCTCCGGCCTGGTGGCCGGTCTCGTCGAACCCGCCGACGCCGCGCCGAAGCCGGCCCGGGTGAAGGGCGTGAAGCTCAAGAAGCCGCGCGTCGACGGCACCACGGCGTCGTTCAAGGTGAAGTGGCGGCGGGCGGCCCGCGCAACGTCGTACAAGGTGAAGTGGCGGGTGCCCGGCCAGCGCGCGCACAAGGACCGCACCCGCGGCACGTCCCTCACGATCAGGCGCCTCGCGCAGGGGACCGAGTACTGCGTGAAGGTGCGCGCCTACAACGGCAAGCGCAAGGGCAAGTGGTCCAAGACGCGGTGTCGTACGACGCCGCGCCTGGACCCGGTGCAGCCGGTCTGGGTCGACCAGCAGCAGCACCAGGGCGCGAGCGTGGCGCTGACCTTCCGCTGGAACGAGGTGGCCGGCGCGACGGCGTACGAGCTCGCCTATGTGCCCGGCGAGAAGGACATCCAAAAGCACAAGAAGAAGCGGGTGGTGCGCGTCGGCGCGACCGGCACCGGCACGGCGGCGGCCGCGATCGGCGGTCTCACGCCGGGGCGCGTCTACTGCGCGCAGGTGCGGGCGATGGGCCCGCGCGGCACCGGCGCGTGGGGCGCGGCCGGCTGCAAGTACACCGTGCCGACCAGTCGGGCGGCCGGCGGGCCGGTCCGGATCAACATGATGACCTGGAACGTCTGCAGCGGTGACGGCCCGGCCTGCGCGTCGCACCCGTGGTCCTCGCGCGCCGCCGCCGCCAAGGCGCGGATCGCTGCCATCGCCCCCGATGCCGTCGCGCTGCAGGAGTCGAACCCGGCCATCGACGACCTGGAGACGACGCCCGGCTACGAGCGGGCGTGTCACGTCGGCGTGGGCCTGCCCGACCAGCCGAACGCGCGCAACCAGTCGCTGATCGTGAGGAAGTCGAAGTTCTCCGTCGTGGCGAACAGCGCGCGGGGCTTCCGCTTCGCCGGCTACAGCCACGGCGGCTGCTGGGTCAAGGCCACCGACCTCGACACCGGGCGTCCGGTGGTCCTGGCCTCGGTGCACCTCGCCCCGCCAGCACAGGCGTCCGACCGGGTGCGCGCGGAGCAGACGGCCGCGTTCTGGGCCGTCCTGTACGCCGACGCCGCGGGCCTGCCCATCGTCTTGGCCGGTGACTTCAACTCCGACCGCGGCTCCGGCTGGGACGGGCCCCGCGAGCACCTCAACGCCTTCGGCTGGGACGACGCCTACGACGTGGCCGAGCAGTACGCGTCGCTGCCCTATCTCAACTCGTTCAACAACTGGTCGACCGTCCCCCGGATCTTCCCCCGCTGGGGCGGCCACATCGACCGCGTGTTCGTCCCGCCGAGCGCGCGGGTGACGAGCTGGCGCCTGGAGGAGCCCTACGCGAACGGCCGCTGGACCGGCCTGCTCGCCGACCACGCTCCCGTGCGGGTCACCGTCGAGCTGCCCTGACCGCGCGGCGGGCGGAGGGGGGTCGCCTCACTCCACGGTGACGGACTTGGCGAGGTTGCGCGGCTTGTCGATGTCGTGGCCGAGCTCGAGCGCGGCGTGGCAGGCGAGCAGCTGCAGCGGGATGGTGAGCAGGATGGGGTCCAGCTCTCGCTCGTTGCGCGGGACGTCGATGCGCACGGTCGCCGCCCCGTCGACGCCGTCGGCGCCGACGCCGCCGGCGAGGTGACCGAGGTCGACGCTTGCGTGGGTGACGACGACGAGCGGGCCGCCGCGCGCGGCGATCTCGTGGAGCGCGGCGACGTTGCGCTCGACCAGCTCGTCGTCCGGCACGATCGCCACGGTCGGCACGTCGGGTGAGATGAGCGCCAGCGGGCCGTGCTTGAGCTCGCTCGTCTGGTACGCCTCGGCGTGCCGGTAGCTGATCTCCTTGAACTTCTGCGCCCCCTCGCGGGCCACCGGGAAGCCGCGGACCCGGCCGACGAAGAAGAGGCTCTCCGCCGCGGCCAGTCGCTGGGCGACGACGGCGAGATCGCTCTCGGTCGCCAGGATGTCGCCGATCTGCTCCGGGATCCGGGTGAGGCCGCCGATCAGCCGGCGTCCGTCGGCGATCGACAGGTCGCGCACCCGGCCGAGCTGGAGGGCGAGCATCGCGAAGCCGAGGAACATGTTGGTCAGCGCCTTGGTCGAGGCGACGGCCACCTCGGGCCCCGCGTGCAGGTAGATCCCGCCGTCGACCTGGCGGGCGATCGCGGAGCCGACGACGTTGACCAGCCCGATCACCCGGCCGCCCTTGCGCTGCACCTCCTGCACCGCCAACAGGGTGTCGATGGTCTCGCCGGACTGGCTGACCGCGACGTAGAGGGTGTCCGGCTCGATGATCGGGTTGCGATAGCGGAACTCGCTGGCCGCCTCCGCGTCGGCCGGGATGCGGGCGAGCTCCTCGATGAGCGACGCACCCATCTGACCGACGTAGTACGCCGACCCGCAGCCCAGGATCTTGACGCGCCGGATCGCGCGCAGCTCGCGGGCATCGAGGTTGAGTCCCCCGAGGTGCCCGGTGCCGAAGCGCTCGTCGAGCCGCCCGCGCAGGACCGCCTCCGCGCGCGTCGGCTGCTCGAGCAGCTCCTTGTGCATGAACGAGTCGTGCTGACCGGCGTCGTACGCCGTGGGGTCGATGTCGACCTCGCGCGCGCGTCGCTCGGTGGCCGCGAGCCCCGACGCGCCGAGCCGGTAGGTCGTGAACCCCGTGGCGGTGATCGTCGCCATCTCGCCGTCGTCGAGGTGGGCCACGGTGGTGGTGTAGCGCACGAGCGCGGCCAGGTCGGAGGCGACGTGCATCTCGCGGTCGCCGACACCGACGATCAGCGGGCTCCCGTTGCGTGCGACCACGAGCCGGTCGGGGAAGTCGGCGTGCGCCACGGCGAGGCCGTAGGTGCCCTCGACCCGGCCGAGGGCCTCAGCGACCCGCTGCTCGAGGGTCTCCGCGCGGGAGCGACCGATCAGGTGGGCGAGGACCTCGGTGTCGGTGTCGGAGGCGAGCACGATCCCGTCGTCGGCCAGCTCGGTGCGCAGCGCGGCCGCGTTGTCGATGATGCCGTTGTGCACGACCGCCACCCGCGAGGCCGCGTCGAGGTGGGGGTGGGCGTTGGTGTCGTTGGCCGGACCGTGCGTCGCCCAGCGGGTGTGCCCGATGCCGACCTTCCCGCCGAAGCGCCTGGGCAGGCCGTCGGCGAGCTCGCGCACCCGGCCGGCCCGCTTGGCGACCCGCAGGCCGCTGCCGCCGAGCACCGCGACGCCGGCGGAGTCGTAGCCGCGGTGCTCGAGCCGGGTGAGTCCCTCCAGCAGCAGCGGTGCCGCCTGCTGGGTGCCGACGTAGCCGACGATTCCGCACATGTCCCCCACTCTCCTTCGTCGCTTGCTGGTTTCGACGTGTCGGCCGCGGCCGGCTCGACCGCCGCCGCCGGATCCGGCTCGCGTCTGCGCTAGCCGTAGATGATCCGCCGGAGCTGGCGCTCCGAGAGGTCCGGAGCCGCGACCACCGTGGTGCGCAGCTCCTGCCGGAGCCGGGCGAAGATCGCGTCGTTCTTCGCTCCGCGAGCCTTGAGCTCCGCGTGCCGCCGGCGTACCCACGCCTCCACCGTCTCGTCGTGGAAGGCGAGGACGTCCTGGATGAGTCGGGCCGCTTCGGCGCTGCCGAGGCCGGTGCTGTCCTGGACGTGCCGCAGGAGCCTCGGGTCGACATGCACCCGACGAGAGTGCACCCTGCGCTGGCGCTATGCCAACTATCTGCCCGGAATCGGGCAAGAAGAGCCGATGTCGCCACCGATGGCGGGTACGCCGGTGCGCCCACGGGCGGTGGAGGGCACGAGGCTCCTTGAGCGCCCACGGGCGCTCCCGGTGGAGCGAGGCCCCCGCCGGGCGCCTGTCCGGCGCCGCCGAGTGGGGGACGTGCTATCTTGGTGAACACCAGGTGAACAGGAGGTGACCGATGACCGACCAGAGCGCGCCGGCGACCCATCTGGAGATGCGCTGGCACCAGGCGACCGACGCCGAGGGCCGCGACCACATGGAGGCCGTCTGGGTCGAGGTCGGCCCGACCGCGGCCGCCCAGCACGCCGCCTGAAGGATCCCGCGACCGATCTGTCGAACGAACGCCGCTCCCCCGGGAGCGGCGTTCGCCATTTCCTCCGCCCCCGGCGCACGGAGGACGTCCGGCTGCATGTGACGCAGGTCACGCCTTGCCTCGGAATGGTTGACGTGTCACCATTGGTTACGGTCCTTGAAGATTCAACGAACCGACTTCTCAGGAGCGACACACATGTCCGACACCGCAGCTCTCACCGACATCTCCGGCGACTACACCCTCGACACCGCGCACAGCCGCCTCGGCTTCGTCGCCCGGCACGCGGTCGTCACCAAGGTCCGCGGGCAGTTCACCGACTGGAGCGCCACCGCGCACATCGACACCGCCGACCCGGCGAGCTCGTCGGTCACCGTCACGATCAACCCGGCGAGCGTCAGCACGGGCAGCCCGGACCGCGACGGCCACCTCACCTCCGCCGACTTCTTCGACGTCGCCAACTTCCCGGAGTGGAAGTTCGTCTCGACCCAGGTCTCGCGCGATGGCAGCGAGTGGACGATCACCGGCGACCTCACCATCAAGGACACCACCTTGCCGGTCACCATCGAGTTCGAGGAGAACGGCTCGGCCAAGGACCCGTTCGGCAACGTCCGCGTGGGCTTCGAGGGCGACGTCACCGTCAACCGCAAGGACTGGGGCCTCACCTGGAACGCCGCGCTCGAGACCGGCGGCGTGCTGGTGTCGGACAAGATCAAGCTCGAGTTCGACATCTCGGCGATCAAGAACGCCTGACGCCACGGCGCCACCGCGACACACCTCCCGCCGACCGGGCCGGGCCCGAGCTCCGCACAGCTCGGAACCGGCCGGGTCGCGGCATGCCGGGACTCGGCTCCTCAGCCGCGGTCGGGTCGCACCTCGGGGCCGTCGGGGCCGTCGGGGCCGTCGGGGCCGTCGGGCTCGTCGGACTCATCGGGCTCGTGGGAGTCACCCGGGCCCGGGCCGGGGTTCGGGCCGTCGGCGAGGATGCCGTAGAGGCTGCGCCGCGCGTCGACGAGCACCCCGACCGCGGCCCGGCGCTGGTCGTCGGAGCCGGCGGTGACGATCTGCCACACCGCGCTCATCACCTGGCCGATCTCCGCCTTGAGGTCACCACCGCGGACATCGCCGCCCTGGCCACCCTGCTCAGCCTGGCCACCCTGCCACCCGCCGCCGGCCCCACCGCTGCCCGCCGCGGCGTCGCGGCGCCGGTCGAAGGGCGCCCAGACCGCGTCCAGCTCGGCAGCGTGCTCGGCGCACCACGAGGCACCCGCGGGCGTGAGGCGCAGCGCTCGGCGACCGCGCCCCTCGTCCACCTCCACGAGTCCCTCGTCCTGCAGCTGCTGGACGGTCGGATAGACCGAGCCCGGGCTCGGCCGCCACGCGCCGCCGCTGCGCTCGGTGATCGCCTGGATCACCTGGTAGCCGTTCGGCGACTCCTCGCGCTGGTTGGCCTCGCGCAGCACGTCCAGGATCGCCGAGCGGACGTCGCCGCGGCGCACCCGCGGCCCGCGGCCCGGCTCGGGGCGGCCCATTCCGAACAGTCCGGCCAGCCACGGCGGCGGGCCGGGGTGTGCGCCGAAGCCGTGCCGGCCGTGTCGCCCGGGGCCGGGCTCGCCCCAGCCGCCGCTCCACGCGCCCCAGGAGCCGAAGCCCATGTCGTGTCGTCCCATCGGGACCTCCTTCATCTCGGGGGCCTCGACGGCCCGGACCGGTCGCGATGTCGCGCTGACAGTTCGTGTGGCATCGCGATATATCGCAACAGTACGCCGGTGGTGGGGCGCGGACAACCGGGTCCGGCCGGCCTGCCGGGGCCGGCCCTGACGCCACCGCGCGCGGGGCGCCGGGATCGCGCGTCAGCGGGTCGAACGGCTGCAGCGGGTCAGGCGGGTCAGCGGGGTCAGGCGGGTCAGCGCGCCAGCCAGGCGGCGTAGGCGTCGAAGGAGAACGGCCGGCCGAGGAAGTCGGCCACGAGGTCGGCCGCGTCGGCGGCGCCGCCCGGGACGAGCACCCGGTCGCGATAGCGCTGGGCGACGTCGGGGCGGAACAGGTCGCTGTCGTCGAAGGCGCTGAACATGTCCTTGGCGATGACCAGCGACCACATGTAGGTGTAGTAGCCCGAGCTGTAGCCGCCGAGGTGGCCGAAGCTGGCGAACATGTGGGTGCCGGGGAGGTACGGCAGCGCGGCGTAGCGCTCCTGCAGCTCGATCATCCGCTCGGTGAGGTCGGGCACCGGCTGCCCGCGGTCGGCGAGCGCCCGGTCGGCGTGGAACCAGTAGGACATCGCGGCGTAGAACATCTGGGTGCGGGCGTCGATGCCCTTGCCGTAGTCGTCGGCGGCGCGCATGGCGGCGACCAGGTCGGCGGGGATGGGCTCGCCGGCCGCGTCGGTGGCGAAGGAGCGCAGCACGTCGGCGTGCCACGCCCACTCCTCGAGCATCTGGCTCGGCGCCTCGACGAAGTCCCACTCGGTGGCGACGCCGGCGAAGCGGTACCACTCCCCGTGACCGCCGAGCACGTGGTGGAGCAGGTGGCCGAACTCGTGGAAGAGCGTGACGACGTGGTCGTGCTCCATCAGGCCGCGGGAGAAGTTGCAGACCAAGACGCCCTCGGGCAGCTGCTCGCCGCGCACGCCGTCGGCCAGCGTGAACTGGGCGGCGTGCTTGTACTTCCCCTCGCGCGGGTGGAGGTCGAGGTAGATGCGCCCGATCCGCTCGCCCTCCCGGAGGACGTCGTAGGCCGTGACGTCCTCGTGCCACACCGGCACGTCGACCGGCTCGTAGCCCAGGCCGAAGAGCCGGCCGGTCACCTCGAGCAGGCCGGCGCGCACGGAGGCGAAGTCGAAGTAGGTGCGCACCCGCTGCGCGTCGACGTCGTACTGCTCGGCGCGCACCAGCTCGGCGTAGTGCGGGTAGTCGTAGCCGGGCACCGTGGTGGCCTCGGGGTGATCGCGTCGATAGCGCTCGAGCAGCTGGCCGAGGTCGCGGCGCATCGGCTCCTCGGCCGCGGCGGCGATCCGGTCGATGAACTCGGCGATCGCCGGCCCGGTGCCGATCATCTTCACGTCGGCGTCGTACGACGGCCAGTCGGGGTAGCCGACGGTCGTGGCGAGCTCGTGCCGCAGGGTGAACAGCTCGGTCAGGATCGGCTCCGTGGCCGGCCATCCCCGCTCGAGGAAGGCCACGGTGATCTGGCGGCGCACGTCCTGGTCGCGGGCGAACATCCGCACCGGCACGGAGTCGGGGTAGTCGGTGGTGACCGTGACCAGCCCGTCCTCGTCGACCGGGTGGGCGGCCAGCCAGTCCTCGGGCATGCCGGCGAGCTGCTCGGGCGTCACCCGGATGGTGCGGACGTCGTCACGGATCACCCGGCTGAACTCCTGGTCCAGCTCGGTCATCCGCTCCCGGATCTGTGCGATCCGCGCGCGGGTCGCCTCGTCCTTGTCCACGCCGGAGCGGCGGAAGTCGTCGCGGACCTTGGCCAGCAGGCGGGCGGCCAGCGGGTCGCCGGCGACCGCGCTGTCGTCGATCGCCGCGAAGACGTCGTAGAGCTCGCGGTCCAGTCCCCAGGCCGTGCCGATGCGCTGCGCCTCCTGCTCGGCGGCGTCGGCCAGGTCGCGGACCTCCGCCACCGGGTGGACGTTGCCGAACAGCGAGCCCGCCGCGGCCGCGTTGCCGAGGTGCCCGGCGGCGCGATCCCAGCACCGCAGGATCTCGACCGGATCGCTCGGCGGGTCGCTGCGCAGACCGTCGACGAGCTCCCTCGCCCGGGCGAGCTCGACCTCGGTGCGCTCGCGGAACCAGGCCGGCCAGTCGTCGCGGGTGGCGGGCAGGGCGAGCGGCTCGAGCGTCATGGCGCCAGCCTAGGGAACCGCTGAGCGTGGCCCGGTCGCGAGCGTCGCCCGGGCGCGGGCGATGGCGCGGCGGGATGGATCAGCGCTGACGCGGGCTCAGGTCGGTGGATGCGAGCGCAGCGTCGACTCAGCCCGCCAGCTGGCCTCGACGCCGGTGCAGGAACGCCCGCTCGGCGACGTTGTCGCAGACGGCCAGCGCGGCGTCGTACTGCTCGCGGGCGTCGGCGCTGCGGCCGAGGCGGCGCAGCAGCTCGGCGCGGGTGGCGTGCCAGGCGTGGTAGCCCTCGAGCGGGAGCCGGTCCACGACGGCCAGCGCCACCTCCGGCCCGTCCAGCTCGGCGACGGCGACGGCCCGGTTGAGGGCGACGATCGGCGACGGATCGAGCCGGGCGAGCTGGTCGTAGAGGGCGACGACCTGCGCCCAGTCGGTGGCCGCGGCGGTCGGGGCGTCGGTGTGGACGGCGTTGATCGCGGCGAGGATCTGGTAGCGACCGGGCCGGTTGGCGGCCAGGCAGGTCCGGACCAGGGCGTGCCCCTCGGCGATGAGTGCCCGGTCCCAGCCACCGCGGTCCTGGTCCTCCAGCGGCACGAGCTCGCCGCCGCGGACGCGGGCGGCGCGGCGCGCCTCGGTGAGGAGCAGGAGCGCGAGCAGGCCGGTGGTCTCGAGGTCGTCGGGCATCAGCCGGTGCAGGACACGCGCCAGCCGGATCGCCTCGCCGGTCAGGTCCGCGCGGACCGGGTCGCCGTCGCCGGAGGAGAGGTAGCCCTCGTTGAAGATCAGCAGGAGCACGGCGAGGACGGCGCCCACGCGGGCGGGCAGGTCCTCGGCCTCGGGCACGCGGTAGGGGATGTGCGCGCCCTTGATCTTGGCCTTGGCCCGCGTGATCCGCTGGGCCATCGTCGTCTCCTGCACGAGGAAGGCGCTCGCGATCTCGGCCACGGTGAGGCCGCCGAGCAGGCGCAGGGTGAGCGCGATGCGGGCCTCCGGCGCGAGCGCCGGGTGGCAGCAGGTGAAGATCAGCCGGAGGCGGTCGTCCTCGATCACGCCCGTCGGGGCGTGGGGGGTGTCGTCGTACACCATCACAGCCGCCTGGTGCTTCTCGTCGCGCTTGCGCTCGCGTCGGATCCGGTCGATCGCGCGGTTCCCCGCCGTGGTCGTCAGCCAGGCGCCCGGGTTGGGCGGTACGCCGGTCTCCGGCCACTTCTCGAGGGCGGCGACGAGCGCCTCCCCCGCCGCGTCCTCGGCGATGTCGATGTCGCCGAAGCGGCGGACGAGGGAGGCGATCAGCCGGCCGTACTCCTCGCGGAAGAGGCGCTCGATCTCGCGACTCGCCGGAGCGGTCACGCGTCCTGGCCGAGGAGGTCGTCGACGGCCTCCTCGGTCTGGAAGGGGCGCACCTCGACCTTGCCGCCGCACGCCTTCGAGCCCTCCGCCGCGAGCTTGAGGGCGACGTCGAGGTCGGGGGCCTCGATCACCCAGAAGCCGCCGACGACCTCCTTGGTCTCGAGGTAGGGGCCGTCGGTCATCACCGGGGTCCCGCCGGTGCCGTCGACGACCGTGGCGGTCGTCGCGGGCATCAGCCCGCCGGCGAAGACCCAGTGGCCCTCCGCCTGCAGCTTCTGGTTGAAGGCCTCCGTGGCGGCGAAGGCCGCCTCCATCTCCTCCTTCGAGCCGTAGCTGCCGTAGTCCTCCATCTCGACGGGGCCGTGCACGGACAACAGGTACTGCGCCATGGGTGTGTCTCCTTGTCTCGGGCGACCCGGCGGGTCGCTCTCATCCTCTCCACGAACAGGTGTCGACGGATACGACACCCGGGCCCGAGATTTTTCAGCGGACCCCACTCCGTAGCCTTGACCGGTGACGTTGCGGGGCATGCTGGCCGACACCCGGCCGCTCCGGAACCCTCACTTCCGGCGGCTGTGGACCGCCAACGTCGTCACGGTCGTGGGTGCCCAGCTGACCGTCGTCGCGGTGCCCGCCCAGATCTACGCCGAGACCGGCTCGTCGGCGTACGTCGGGCTGACCGGCGTCTTCGGTCTCGTCCCGCTGATCGTGTTCGGCCTGTGGGGCGGCGCGCTCGCCGACCACTTCGACCGGCGCACGATCCTCATGGTCACGACCACCGGGCTGATCGCGACCGCGACGCTGTTCTGGCTGCAGGCCGCCCTCGACGTCGGCAGCGTGTGGGTGCTGCTCGGGCTGTTCGCGGTGCAGCAGGCGTTCTTCGCGGTCAACCAGCCGACCCGGTCGGCGGTCCTCCCCCGCCTGCTCGCCCCCGATGCCCTGCCCGCCGCCAACTCGCTCAACATGACAGTGATGCAGGCCGGTGCGATCGGCGGCCCGCTCATCGCGGGCATCCTCATCCCGTTCACCGGGTTCGCCTGGCTCTACCTCGCGGACGCGGTCTGCCTCCTCGCCACGCTGTGGGCGGTGCTGCGGCTCCCGCCGCTGCCGGTCGAGGGGATGGTCGGCACGCCCGGCCTGCGCTCGGTGGTGGAGGGCATCGCCTACCTGCGGGGCCAGCCGGTGCTGATGATGTCCTTCGTCGTCGACATCATCGCCATGGTCTTCGGGATGCCGCGCGCGCTCTTCCCGGAGATCGCCCACGAGAGCTTCCACGGCCCGTCCGAGGGCGGCCTCGCCTTCGCCCTGCTCTTCGCCGGCATCCCCGCAGGCGCCGTACTCGGCGGCGTGTTCTCCGGCTGGGTGTCCCGGGTGAGCGCGCAGGGCCGGGCGGTGGTGTGGTGCATCGTCGTGTGGGGCCTGGCCATGGTCGGCTTCGGCCTGGCCGTCCTCGCGGCCGACGCGCTGCCGGGATCAGCCCGCGCGTGGCTCGTCGTCGCCGTGCTCATGCTCGTCGTCGGCGGCGCCGCCGACATGGCCTCGGCCGCCTTCCGCACCTCGATGCTGCAGACCGCCGCCGCCGACGAGGTCCGCGGCCGGCTGCAGGGGATCTTCACCGTCGTCGTCGCCGGCGGCCCCCGCATCGCCGACGTCGCGCACGGCGCGAGCGCCGCCGTGGTCGGTACGGCGACCGCGGCGGCCGGCGGCGGCGTGCTCGTCGTCGTGCTGGTCGTCGTCGCGGCACTCGCGGTGCCGTCGTTCGTGCGCTACCGGGTGGTGACCGGCCGCTGAGGGATCCTGGTGGGGTGCCTCTCCTCGACTCCGCCCTCCCCCTCGCGGCCGCTCCGATGGCCGGCGGCCCCACCACGCCCGAGCTGACCGCGGCGGTCCTGGCGGCGGGGGGATTCGCGTTCGTCCCGGCCGGCTATCTGCCCGTCGAGCGGTTCGCCGCCGACGTCGCGGCGGCGCGGAAGGTCGGGCTGCCGTTCGGGGTCAACCTCTTCGTGCCCCAACCGGGTGCGATCGATCCCGGTAGCTATGCGGCCTACCGCGCGGCGCTGGCCGCCGAGGCCGAGGCGCTCGGCGTGGACCTGCCGGCGGAGCCCCGGCACGACGACGACGCCTGGCGGGACAAGGTCGACCTGCTGCTCGCCGACCCGGTGCCGGTGGTGTCGCTGACCTTCGGGCTCCCCGGCCGCGCGGACATCGCGGCGCTCCGCGCGGCCGGGTCCCGGGTGCTCGCCACGGTGACCACGCCCGCGGAGGCGCGGGCCGCGGAGGAGGCCGGTGTGGACGGGCTGGTGGTGCAGGGGCCGCGCGCGGGCGGGCACAGCGGCACCTTCGACCCGCGGCGCACGATCACCGGCGAGGCCACGCCGGAGGTGGTCCGCGGCGTGGCCTCCGCGACCGGGCTGCCGATCGTCGCCGCGGGAGGGGTCGACGGCCCGGACGCGGTCCGTGACCTGCTGGCCGCCGGCGCGGAGGCGGTCGCGGTGGGCACGCTGCTGCTGCGCGCGACCGAGGCCGGTACGTCGACCACCCACCGCGCCGCGCTCGCGGACCCCGCGTTCGCCGACACGGTCGTCACGCACTGCTTCACCGGGCGGCCCGCCCGCGCGCTGCGCAACGGCTTCGCCGAGCGGCACCACGCCGCGGCGCCGTACGGCTATCCGGAGCTGCACCACCTGACCCGCGAGCTGCGGCGCGCGGCCGCCCGCACGGGAGACCCCCACCGCCTGCACCTGTGGGCCGGGACGGGGTGGCGCCGGGCCGAGGAGCGGCGGGCGGCCGACATCGTTGGCGGCCTCGCGGCTCGGATCTAGGCCGTCAGCAGCCCCTTGAGGTACGCCGCCTGGCCGACGTGCTGGGTGCAGTCGTTGACCACGCTGACCAGTCGCACCCCCAACGTCACCGGAGGGTCCCACCGGGTGTCGACGACGCGGTCGAGGTGGTCCGGCGTCACCGTCGCGACGAACTCCAGGCTCCGGGCGTGGGTGGCCCGGTAGTAGTCCAGGAGCAGGCCCGCCGGCGCCCGGACCAGGCCGACCTGCTCGCTGGTGTGGCCGTAGCCGATGTCACCCGGGTCGAGGGGCAGGCCGAACCGGTCGGCGTACCCGCCGTCGCGCCAGACCTGGCCGGTGCCCGCGACGCCGGCGACGTGATCGTCCTGGACGCGGGTGAGGTGCCACACCAGCCAGGCGACGGAGTTGGCGTCCGGGCCCGGCCGGTGGACCAGCACGTCGTCGGCGATCCCGTCGAGGACCGCCTCCACGTCCTCCAGGACCCGGGAGAAGGCATCGGTGAGCAGGTCGGCGGGTGTCATGTCACGACGGTACGCGCGGGCGGGTGACGCCGGCGG
>Ga0164243_10009566_pt1 | contig 14092 bp, 15 predicted proteins | sample OricompcompostOP_FD_108781 | JGI IMG/M metagenome (GOLD analysis project Ga0164243, IMG submission 108781) | Organic Plus compost microbial communities from Emeryville, California, USA - Original compost - Organic plus compost (OP) | ecosystem: Engineered > Solid waste > Mixed feedstock >... | reverse complement strand
GGTTCCTGCGGCGGTACGGGCAGGCACTGACCTATGTGGAGGCCGATCTGCCGGGAATGGTGGCACGCAAGGAACGCCTGCTGCGGCGGCTCGACGGACCGTCGCCGCGGCTGGTGACCCTCGATGCCCTGCGGGACGAGGGGCCGGGCAGCCTGGCGGAGCTGGCCTCGACGCTGGATCCGGAGGTCGGCACCGCGATCGTCACCGAGGGCCTGCTGAACTACTTCGACCTCGGCGAGGTCCGCTCGATGTGGCGGCGCTTCTCGTCGGTGCTGCTGGGTTTCCCGACCGGGGCCTACTTCGCGGACCTCATTTTGGCGCCGCAGGCGGATTCCCTGGCCGGGAAGCTCGGCAGGGGCGTGCTGTCCACCGTTGTCCGGGGCCGGGTGCATCTGCATTTCGACGCCGCCACCGAGGCGGAGGAGGCGTTGCGGGAGGCGGGGTTCCCGGCTGCGGAGGTGACGCCGGCCGGGGAGCGGAGCCCGTCGGCGAGTGTGGTGCACATCGTGGATGCGTGGACTTAGCTGTGGTCCTCGCTCGTTGTCCTCGTGGTCGCGGGGACCTCGGTGGTGGCGAACGGCGTGAACTCGAAGCGCACCAGGCCCTCCTCGCCGGGCTTTCCCGGTACCGCCGTGACGATGCCCGCCGTGTCCGCGTCGTCCAGGGCGGCGAGTAGCTGGGCGAACGCCTCCGGGGCGCCCACCGGTTCGGCGCGGGTCTGGATCAGCGTCCGGTGCAGCGCGGCGACCGCCCAGCCCTCGGTGTCGTTGCCGCTGCCGACCGAGACCGCGAGTGTGGCGTCAAGCAGCCAGTGCGCCGACTTGCCCGGCAAGGCCGGCGTGGGATGTGCCGAGATCCCGACGATGTGGTCGGCGCGGATCAACCCGTCGCTGAAGCTGCGCACCCAGACCTTCGAATGCCCCATGAACGAATCTTGCCAACGAATTCACACGGCGTCGAGCCTGTTCAGCAGCGTCGCCGGGCCGAGTACCGCCGCGCCCTCCGTCGTCACCCTGCCCCGCAGCTCCCGATCGGCCGTCACCACCGCGACGTGATCGTCCGGGCGGTCCGCGCGCAGCGCACGCACGGCCTCGACGATCGCCGAATCGCCGTCCCGTGGCGCCGAGACGACCTCGACGTGCTCGGTCGGCTCCACGTGCCTGGCCTGGCCCTCCACCACGAGCACCACCCTCGGCCACCACGACCAGGCGCCGTCCATCTCGAACTCCTCGGCGAACAGCCCGCTGTGCGCGAGCCCGGCCAGCCGGTCACGCAGGCCGGCGGCTGCGCCGGCGCGGTCACGCCACCAGCCGTTCGGCCGCGAGCCGACCACGTTCGCGCCGTCGACCACCAGCACCAGTTCACGTCCCAGCTGCCCGTGCAGCGCCGGCCAGGCCTTCGCGAAATCCTTGTGCAGCGGGAAGTCCGCCACCTCCTCCGGCGGGACCCAGCGCAGCTCGTCACTCTCCGCGTTCGTCACACGCTCGCAGACGGCGTGCCGCACGGTGGCGAGCACCGTGGTGTAGCTCCAGTTTCCGTGGTCCACGACCGAGGACGCGATGGGCCGCACGGCGGCCGCCGGGATCGCGGTCTCCTCCTCGGCCTCCCGGGTCGCCGCCTGCCACGGGGTCTCCCCCGACCGCAGCGCGCCACCGGGCAGCGCCCAGGTACTGCCGTGATGCGTCCACCAGGCCCGGCGCTGCAACAGCACCCCACGTTCCGGATCGGTGAGCAGCAGTCCGGCCGCACCGAACCGGCCCCAGTGCCGGTGCCCGCCGAGGCACACGACGAAGCCGTCACCGTCCTCGCGCTCAGAAGAATTCAGCGGCACGATGTGCCTCCGTTGCGGAAGCGCAGCGGCGCGGAGCGCCTCCACCAGTGGTGGCGGTCGGGCGACGGGTGGGCGGGAGAGGGGCTGGCCACTGTTCCAGCTTGACACAGGATCAGCCGGAACTTGAGTGTTCAACGCCTCTTCGAGGCCTCCACCGCGAGCGCGGCCGCACCGACCATGGCGGCGTCGTCGCCCAGATGCGCGGTGCGGATGCGGGCGAGCGGGCGGTGCCGTGCCCCGGTCACCGCCGCGGCGTAGTGCTCACGGGCCTCGTCCATGAACAGCGGCGCCGAACCGGACACGCCGCCGGCGATCACCACGATCTCCGGGTCGAACACGTCCGCGACCAGCGCCAATCCCTCGCCGAGCCACTTCGCCAGCTCGGCCACGGCCCGCTGCGCGATCGGGTCCCCGTCCCGCGCCGCGCCCGCGACCCGGCGGCCGGTGATCGAGCCTGGGTCCTCGGCCATCTCCCGCGCCAGCACCGTCGACCCGCCCGGGTACCGTGCCATCAGCTCGATCGCGGTGGCCGCCAGCGCCGTGCCGCTGCAGTAGCGCTCCCAGCACCCGTACTTCCCGCACGGGCACGCGCGCCCGCCGGGCACCACGGTCAGGTGCCCCAGCTCCGGCGCGACCCCGTGCGCGCCGCGGTAGATCTCGCCGTCGAGCAGCAGCCCGGCGCCGATCCCGGTGCCGATCGCGACCAGCGCCGCCACTTTCGCCCCGCGCGCGGCGCCGAACCGGTGCTCGCCGACCGCGGCCGCGTTCGCGTCGTGTTCGAGGGTCACCGGCAGGCCGACGCGTTTGGCGATGCGGTCCGCGACGGGCGCGTTGCGCCACGCCAGATGCGGCGCGAACATCACCGTGTCGCGGTCGTTCGCGACGAACCCGGCCACCGCCAGCCCCACCGCGCCGACGTCGTCGTGGCGGTTGCGCAGCTCGTCGATGACGCCGGAAATGGCGTCCTCCAACGCGTTCTCGTCGCTCGGGGTGCCCACCCGCGCGGTGTCCACAATGGACCCATGTGGGTCGACAACGGCGGCGCGCACACTCGTACCGCCGACATCAAGGCCGATCGCCTGCACTCGCGCTACTCCTCGCCCCGCCACTGCACCGGAATGCGCTGTACCCGGTCGGGCGCGGGTTCGGGTTTGGGGGCCGGCTGGAAACCGGGCATGTGGAAGCCGCCTTCGGGATCCCACCGGTCCGCGAGCACGGCCCGCAGCAACGCGACGATCTGCGCGAGCTGCTCGGCCAGCCGCGCCACCAGTTCGGGCCGTTCACCGCGGACCACCGCCACGACCGCGCACAGCGGGCACCAGCCACAGTTCGGCGCCTCGCGATCGGCTGGGCCGTGCCCGGCGGCGACCACGCCCTCCAGCCACGGCGCGGCGCGTTCCACCACCATGTCGACCAGCAATCGGATCTCTTCGGCGAGACGCGCCCCGTCCGCCTCGGTCATCACTGCCTCCCGGCGTGGGTCAACGACACCACGAGCCCCCGCGGATCCGATTCCGCACCGACGACGCGGCAGGGTCGCAGCACTTCCGGCAACGAGACGAGCCTGCGGAACCCGTCCACCGTGATCGCCAGATCGTCGTCGACCCTGGCCAGTTCCACCTCGGCGTCCCCGGTCAGCGGGATCGCCACCCGCAGCTGGTATCCACCGTCCACTTCGGAGACATCGAGCAACGGGGTCAGCTCGTTCCCGTTGCCGGACAAGGGATCGGACTCGCCGTAGAGCTCCCGCGCGATCTCCATCAGCGCGGGCAGCCCGACCGGTTCGCTGGCCCGGTGCTCGACCCTGGTGAAGTCCGCCAGCCCCGAATCGGCCAGCCCGGCGAGCACCGCGTCCTGCTGGCGCCGCCTCGTCCGTAGCCAGGACGCCGCCGCGCCACGCCACACCCCGGGTGCGGGCATCAGCCGGTTGACGATCACGCCGTCGACCCTGATCCCCCGCAACGCCAGCGAGCTCAGCGTGCGCCGGGCCTCCGCGACCACCATCCGCTCCGGGGTGAGCACCAGGCGCACCCCGGTGATCTCCGGATCGGTCAGCAGCGCACGCAGCGACTCCAGATGCGCCGCGAGCCGCCGGACCGACTCGGCGGTGCCCCGCGCGCCGGTGAACTTCAGCTGCCACATCCGGTCGAGATACCCCGAAATCGCCTCGGGAAGCGCGAGCAGCCGCAGCGTTTCGGCGGTCGGCCCGCAGTCGACCACGACGGTGTGCCACCGGCCGGACTCGGCCAGCCGCCGCACCTCGGTAAGTGCGAGCAGCTCGTCCACCCCGGGCAGCACGGTCAGTTCCTCGGCGTCGAGCGCGTCGATCCCGGAACCGGCCAGCGCGGACTTCAGCTTGCCGCGAAGCTCCTGCCACATGTCGTCGACCAGGCCACGCGAATCGACCTGCGCGCCGTGCAGGCAGTGCTCCACCTCGACGGGTTCGGCGCCGAGCCGCTGCTCGAACGCGTCGCCGAGCGAATGCGCGGGATCGGTGGAGACCACCAGGGTCTTGCGGCCCCGCGCGGCCAGCGCCGCCGCCGTCGCCGCGGCGAGGGTCGTCTTGCCGACGCCCCCCTTCCCGGTGAACAGCAGCAGCCGCTGCATCAGGACTTGCCCTCGACCCTGCGCTTGAGCTCCTTGAGCGCGGTGTCCATGACCATCTTCTCCGCCTTGCGGCGCAGCAGGCCGATCATCGGCAGCACCAGCTCGACGGACAGCGTGTAGGTGACCTTCGTGCCCCCGGACGCGGTGGGCTCCAGCTCGTAGCGGCCGTCCTGGGCCTTCTGCATCTGGCCCTTGACCAGATGCCAGCTCACCGAGCGGCCGTCGGCGGCCCAGTCGTACTCGAGCGTGTAGACGTCCTTGATCGGCCCGGCGTCCAGGGTCAGCCGGACCTGCTTGGGCTTGCCGGCGTCATCGGTCGCGAGCACCTCGGTTTCCCGGACCTGCTTGGCCCATTCGGGATACGACGCGAAGTCCGCGATCACGGCCATGACTTGCTCGGGCGGCGCGTCGACCTCGATGGACTGCGTGGACTGGTCGGCCATGCCGGAGAGGTTACAGGTCCCGGCCGGTTCACCAGCGCAGCACGTACGGGCGTTCCGTGACCTTGAAGTGGCCGACGTTGCGGCATTCGGTGCGGCCGACCCGCAACCGGGGTGAGAGGGGCTGGTGGACGTGCCCGAACAACGCCCAGCGCGGCTGCTGTTCCTCGATCAGGCCGGTCAGCGCCGCCGAGCCCAGTTCGTGCCTGCGGGCCACCACGTCGTAGGTCAGCTCCGGATACGCGGGAGGCACGTGCGTGCACAGGACCTCCACGTCGGAGAGCTTCCCGGCCGCGGTGTCGAACTCCTCGCGGGTGCGCAGGTAGGGCCGCCACACGGGGTTGGTGCGCCGCGGCGTCACACCTTCGGGGAGCACCACCCCGCCGACGAAGCCGAAGCGCAGGCCGCCGATCTCCACGACCTCGCCGTCCACGATCGTGACGCCCTCGCCGGCGAACTCCGACCACAGGTGCGGCGAGTCGACGTTGCCGGGCGTCGCGTAGGTGGGGGCGGTCATCGCGGCGAACAGTTCGGCGTACTGCTCGCGGATGGCCTCCTCGACCGCCGCGCCCGGATCGTCGAGGCTGGCCCACAGGGTCCGGGAGAAGGCGACCGTCTCCTCGCGCGTGCCCTCGCGGCGGAGCCTGGCGAACGTCGAGACCTTCTCCGGGCCGAACAGCGTGCCGAGGATGCCCTTGTCGTGCTCGTGGTAGTCGACGAAGTCCAGCAGGTCGCCCAGCACGACCAGCGCGTCCGCTCCGTCACCCGCCCTGGCGAGCGCCTCGGAATTGCCGTGCACATCCGAGACGACATGTACTCGCATGATCTCGACTCTATCGGGGCGGAACGCCCGGCTCCCTGCCGTCCTCCAGTACCTCTTTCAGGCCCAGCGCGATGGCCTTCGCCGCGCGTGCCCGGCGGTCGTGCTCGCGCATCAGCTCACGCGGGCGGCTCGGCATGGGCACCGGCGTCGCGCGGAGGAAGTAGTGCAGCAGGGTCCCGTCGAGCACCGGCTCCAGCCACACCTCCATCGTGCCGACCAGTGCTCCCCTGACCGTCCAGCGCAGGCCTTGCTCGCCGCGGTCGGTGTACACCTCCAGGGTGAGATCAGGCCAGTACCGGCGCCAGGCCGCGGGGTCGGCGAACGCCGCCGCGATCGTGCCCGGCGGCACCGCCAGGAAGGTCTCATCCACCAGGTCGATCGCGGGTGCGCCCCCGTTAACCATGCTCACGGGTGTCAGAATGACATGAGGTACACCGCTTGGCCCTAAGCTGGTACCGACGCTAAGTTAACCAGCGAGTAACCCAGGACGCGGAGGTTCCAGTGCGCGAGTACAGCGCCCCGGCGGTGAAGCCGGTCGCAGATGACGAGAACCTCGGCGACATTCTGTGGGCGAACGCCGAACGGTTCCCGGAGGCCATCAGTTTCCGGCGCCAGGTCGACGGGTCCTGGCTGGACGTGACCGCTCGCGAGTTCGCGACGCAGGTGATCGCCGTGGCCAAGGGCCTCATCGAGGCCGGGATCGAGCGCGGCGACCGGGTCGGCCTGATGTCCAAGACCCGCTACGAGTGGACCCTCATCGACTTCGCGATCTGGGCCGCCGGCGGCGTGACCGTGCCGATCTACGAGACCTCCTCCGCCGAGCAGGTGCACTGGATCCTGTCCGACTCCAGCGCCAAGGCCGCGTTCGTCGAGACCGACGAGCACCGCGGCGAGGTCGACAGCGTGCGGGACCGGCTCGGCGACCTCAAGTACGTGTGGCAGGTCGAGGGCACGCACTCCGCCGGCGCGATCGAGGAGCTGACCGCGCTGGGCGCGAAGGTCGCCGACGACACCGTGTACGAGCGCAGCCGTTCGCTCAACGCGGACGACGTGGCGTCGATCATCTACACCTCGGGCACCACCGGCAGGCCCAAAGGCGTGCAGCTCAGCCACTACAACCTGCTGTCGGAGATCCGCGCCGACATCAACGCCTTCCCGCAGCTGATGGAGCAGGGCAACTCGCTGCTGCTGTTCCTGCCGCTGGCGCACGTGCTGGCCCGCGCGATCGCGCTGACCGCGATCACCGCGCGCGTCACGCTCGGGCACACGCCGGACGTGAAGAACCTGGTCCCCGACCTCGGCACGTTCCGGCCGACGTTCGTGGTGGCCGTGCCGCGCGTGTTCGAGAAGGTCTACAACACCGCGAAGCAGAAGGCGCACAGCGAGGGCAAGGGCGCGATCTTCGACAAGGCCGAGGCGGTCGCGGTCGCCTACAGCGAGGCGAAGGACTCCGGTGGCGCCGGGCTCGCGCTGAAGGCGCAGCATTTCCTGTTCGACAAGCTGGTGTACGGCAAGCTGCGGGCCGCGCTCGGCGGCCGGTGCGTCGCGGCCGTGTCCGGTGGTGCGCCGCTGGGGGCGCGGCTGGCGCATTTCTTCCGTGGCATCGGGGTTCCGGTGTTCGAGGGCTACGGCCTGACGGAGACCTCGGCGGCGGCGAACGTGAACACCGAGTCGGCGTTCCGCGTCGGCACGGTCGGCCGGCCGGTGGCGGGCACGTCGGTGCGCATCGCCGACGACGGTGAGGTGCTGCTCAAGGGCGACGTCGTGTTCCGGGCGTACTTCAACAACGAGCAGGCCACGAAGGAGTCGCTGGAGGACGGCTGGTTCCACACCGGCGACCTCGGCGAACTGGACGACGACGGGTTCCTCAAGATCACCGGGCGCAAGAAGGAGATCATCGTGACGGCGGGCGGCAAGAACGTCGCCCCGTCCGGCCTCGAGGACACGCTGCGCGCGAACCCGGTGATCAGCCAGGCCATGGTGGTCGGCGACAAGCGCCCGTTCATCGGCGCGCTGATCACGATCGACGAGGAGTTCTTCCCGACGTGGAAGTCGCAGCACGGCAAGCCCGCCGACGCGACGGTGTCCGATCTGGCCCATGACGAGGACCTGCGCGCCGCCGTGCAGCAGGCCGTCGACGAGGCGAACAAGCAGGTCTCCCACGCCGAGTCGATCAAGAAGTTCGTGATACTGGAAAAGGACTTCAGCGAAGCAACGGGCGAGATCACACCGAGCCTGAAACTGAAGCGCAACGTCGTGAGCAAGAACTACGCCGAAGCAATCGAGAACCTGTACCAAAAGTAAGTCGCGAGTCGAGCCTTCCACGCGCCCGAGTCGAGCCTTCCGCGCCCCCGAGTCGACGCTTCCACGCTGTCGAGTCGAAGGTTGCTAGCCTCGACGCACCATGGGGGCTTCGCACGTGGTCGTCTACGGCGTCGTCGGGCTGGTCATGGCGGTCCTCGCCGTCACCATCGCCGGCTACGCCGTGTCGCGGCTCCGCGAGCGGCGGATGCCGTTTGAACGGCGACTCGAGAAGGTTCGCGCTGCGCTGCGCGGGAGCGAGTCAGCGACCGGGGCGACCTCAATCCGGTCCCACTACGTCTCGGGTGTGCCGGACGATCTGGTGCGCGAGGTCGCCGAAACCGAGGGCTACTGGTGGACCGGCTACGCCGGCCGGAACGACAGCACGCTGACATTCCAGCGCGAGGTCCCAGGCGAGAAAACCACCGAAAACGGTCCGGAACCAGCCCCCGGCATGGACCTCCTCCTCGCCCGGCTGGCGAAGCTGCGCCCGGACATCGGCGGCCTGGCGCGGCTCCCCATGGACAACGGGATGCGCCTGCCACGCCGCGAGTACGACGAGATCTTCGCGGCGCACGGCTGGGAGTATCACTCGGTCGAGCACCACAAAGGCGTGACTCATTGGGTCCTCAAGCGACCCGGCACGCCCGCCGTCGATCGGCGTGATCCGTACTTCCTCAAGGGCCCCAGCCTCGACGAACTGCGTCAGCATCCTGCGGCGGCGCAAGCGGCGGCACGGGCCAAGCGGGACTTCGGCGTCGACCCACTCTCCGGTACGGCGCTGAGGCAGGCGCGCGAACAGCACCTCAAGTACTACCGCAAAGGCGTGCGCTACGGCGGGGTCGGCAGTGTGAGCCTGCTGGTGCTGATCGTCGTCGTCCTCGCCGCGGCGCGGCACCTCGGGAACGCCGCCGTGTACGTGCCGGCCGCGCTGCTCGTCATCGCGATGATCGTCGGCTTCGTCAAGGCGACGCAGGCCATGCGACAGCGAAAAGCGGCCACGAGCGACTACCAGCAGGCCTACGAGCGCGTCGTGCAGGCCGTCATAAGGCCGTCAGGCTAGCGATCTTCCATTCGCCGTCGATCTTGCGGGCCTTGACCAGCAGGCAGGCCGGGGCGGAGGACTGGGCGTTCGTCGCGGTGTTCAGGGTCTGCTGGTCCATGAAGATCAGCAAACGCGCCTCGTCGCCGTGCAGCTCCTGCACACCGGCCGAGCCGATGTTGGTGGTGCGCACCAGTTTCTGGTCACTCGCCTGCTGTTTCGCCGTCGCGAAGGCCGACTGGTACTGGCCCACCGCCTCGTCGACGAGCACGCTCGACGCGGCCCGTTCCGTCCGGTCGAGGTTCGCGTAGTCGTAGGAGAAAATCGACTTCACGCCCGCGCTCACCTGGTCGGTGACCTCCGTCGTCGCCGCCGGGTCCGCCAGCGCCGCGTTGGCCGAGGACGAGTTCGCCCGCAGCCCCGCGAACACGGCGAAAGCCACCGCGAGCACCAGCACCGCGGTCAGCGCCGACAACAGATTCGCCCGTGTCATGACGCCGCCTGCACCCCCGACACCTTCCACCCCTGCGGTGTCCGCTGCAGATCCGCCGTCAGCCGGCTGCGGTTCTGCGCCGCCGGAGCGTCGTTTGTGGACAGTCGCACGTCCAGCACCGCGATCACCCGCGCCGCATCACCCTGCACCGACACCACCGCGGCCTGGTTGAGCGAGGCCCACGCGACCGTCTTGCTCGACTTGGCCCGGTCGACCTGCGTCTGCTTGTCACCGCCGATCGTCTTGCCCAGCTGACCGGTAGTGACCTGAACCCATTTGTCGACGTCGGGTTCCGGGTTGTGGTAGTCGATCGTGTTGAGCGTGACCAGCGCGTCGCTCGCCGCCGCCAGCACCGCGTCCCGGTCCGCCGCGCGACGGCTCTCGTCGTCGTGCGCGGCCCGCCACCACGACCAGCCGAACCAGCCCGCGGCCAGCACCGCGAGCACCGTCAGCGCGATCATGCCGCGTACCAGTCTGCTCATCCCGGCGACCCGAGCAGCTGCGAAAGCCCTTGCGCCGCACCGGAACCCGGGAGCAGCCCGAGCACGCCCGGCAACTGCGGTTGCTGCGAGGAGGTGGTCGCCGAAGTCGACGGCGCGGGCTGTGAAGTCTGCGCGGGCGCGGCGGGTTGCCCGGCATACGGCGCGTTCTGCGCGCCACGCACGTCGGTCTTGCTGCCGGGCGGCTCGGCACAGTAGGCGAGCGTGTTCGCGGGCGCCTCGCTGGTGTCGTTGGCCGGCCGCTGTTTCGTCGTCTCGTACCCCTTGGTGCAGGAATGGGGATCGAAGAAGTTCAGCACCAGCCCGAGATGGCCTTCGCCGTTCGACACGACCGACCGGCTGAACGCGGAGATGATCGGCAGCGCCACGAGCTGCTGCTCGATCGCGTCCGTGCGCACCTCGGTGACCTGGAACGTGGTCAGCAGGTTCGCGATCAGCACCCCGAGATCGGACCCCGACACGGACAGGATGTTGTCCACGTCGTCGGCGAGCTGCGGCGCGGTGTCGATCACGCGCCGCAGATCGGGATCCGACGTCTTGAGCTGACCGGAAATCGTGCGCAGCCCCTCGGCGAGCGAGGTGATGTTCTGCGACTGCCGTTGCTGTGTCTGCAACACGGTCCGGCCGTCGGCCAGCAGTTTCGACGTCTGCGGCAGGTTCTCGGTCGCCGCCGCGGTGAACGAATCCGCGCTGTCCAGCAGCTGCTGCAGATCCGGGCCCGCGCCCGCGAAGGCGTCGTAGGTCTCGTCCACCACGGTCCGCAGCGACTGCGGGTTCACACTGGACACCAGGTTGTCCAAATTGGACAAGACGGTGTCCGGGGAAAGCGGAATGGAGGTCCGGTCGGCCTCGATCCGTGAACCGTTCTCGAGATAGGGCCCGTCCTCGTGGTTCGGCCGCAGATCGACGTACTGCTCCCCGACCGCCGATCGGTTCGCGACCACGGCCTGCGTGTCGGCGGGAATCGAGGGCGAACCGGAGTCGATGTCGAGATCGGCCACCACACCCTGATCGTCGAGGTGCAGCGCGCTCACCCGCCCGACCGCCACCCCGCGGTAGGTCACCTCGGCGTTGACGAAGATCCCGCCCGAGTCGACGAGTTGCGCGTGCACCACGTAGCCACGCGGGCCGAACAGCCGGTCCAGCCCGGCGTAGCGGGCGCCCGCGTAACCGACGGACAGCACCGCGATGAGCCCGAACACGAGCAACTTGACCCAGTGCGTCCTGGTGAACATCAGCTACCCCCTCCCAGCAGGCCACCCAGCAATCCGCCGAGCAACCCGGGCAACTGCTGTTGCTGGCCGGTGCTTTCCTGCTGGCTCTGCTGTTGCTGCTGCGGCAGCGGCAACGGCGGCGGCTCGCTGGCGGGCCCGATCGGCAGCGGGATCTGCGTTCCCGGGACCTTGCCCGCGTTCGCGATGTTCTGCAGGATCCCGTCCAGGTTGAAGTCGACGCGGGCACGCACGTTCGCGTAGTCGCCCTTCACCACGTCGCCCGCCACGTCGGGCAGCGGGTAGGTGGGCAGGATCTTCAGCGCGGTCGGCAGGTTCTGGCCCGCCTCGGCCAGCTTGGTCAGTGTCGGGGCGAGCGCGCGCAGGTTGTCGATCAGCTCGTCCCTGCTCTGGTTGATCGTGTTCACCGCGACCCCGGAGAGCTTGTCCAGTGACTGCAGCATGCCGACCAGCTGGTCGCGCTGCTCGGTCACCACCTGCAGTCCGGGCGCGAGGTTCTGCAGCGCGTTGTTCAGGTTCGCGGTCTGCCCGACCAGTGTGCTCGACAGCCGGTTCAACCCGTCGATGGCACGGATGATCTCGCCTTTCTGACCGTCCAGTTCGGTCGCGAGGGTGTCCACTCTGGACAGCAGGGCACGGATGTCGGCCTCGTTGCCGGTGAGCGCCTTGTTCAGCTCCTTGGTGATGTCGGCGAGCTGGTTGACGCCGCCGCCGTTGAGCAGCAACGAAAGCGCGCCCAGCACCTCCTCCACCTCGGGGTTGCGGTTGGTCCGCGCGAGCGGGATGGCCGCGTTCTCGGTCAGGGTGCCGGTGGCGCCGTTCTCGGGCGCGCGCAGTTCGATGAACTTCTCGCCCAGCAGGCTGGACTGCCGTAGATCGGCATAGGAGTTGGCTGGCAGCTTCACGTCGCCGTTCACGCTCATGTACACGATCGCCGACCGGGTGTCGGGCGCGAGCTCCACCTTGTCGACCCGGCCGACCGCGACGTCGTTGACCTTCACGCTCGCCTGCGGCACCAGGTCGAGCACGTCGGCGAACTGCGCGGTCACGTGATACGGATGATCACCGAGATCCGCGCCACCGGGCAGCGGAGTGTTGTACAGCCCGGAAAACCCCGCGGTACCGCAGCCCGCGAGCAGCAGCCCGATGATGACCAATCCGAGGACACGTCTCATTGGCCGGTCTCCGGGACCTCGACGAGGTTCATCAGCGGCAGCGGCGGCAGCTTCCCGGCCGAGATGTCGGCCAGCAACTGCGAGATCGACGGCAGTTTCGCCACCCCGTCGACCACCGGCGCGATCGCCGTGCACAGGTTGCTCACCACGTCCGGCAACCCGACCGGCGTGGATGCCTTGAGCAGCCGGCACAACGTCGTGACGAGCGGGTTGGTGAACTCGTTGGCGTTGTACCGGATCGCGATGCTGCCGGACGCCGCGTCGTAGGAGTTGATGAAGTTCGACATCCCGGTCGGTGCTACGTCGAGCACCTCGGCCAGCGCCGCCCGCTGGTCGACCAGCACCTTGCTCACGTCCGCCAGCTTGTCCACATTGGACGTCAGCAGATCGCGGTTCTCCGACACGAACTGCTGCACCTCACCGAGCGAGGAACCCAGCGAGGACAGTGCCGCGCCCACGTCGTCGGAGTCATCGGCGAGGAAGGTCGCCACATCGGCGAGCCGCGCGTAGAACTCGTTGAGCTGCTTGTCACTGTCCGACAGCGCCGTGGTGAACGACTGCAGGTTGCGGACCGTGGAGAACAGGTCCCCCTTGGAATCGTCCAGCGTCCGCGACAGGTTCGCCAGTTCGGTCACCGTGTCGCCCAGGTTCTTGCCGTTGCCGTCGAGGTTGTTCGCGGCGGTGTCCAGCAGGTTCGACAGCGCGCCGTCGGAGTTAGCGCCCTGCGGGCCGAGGCTTGTGGACAGCTTGTCGAGGCTGCCATAGAGATCGTCCAGCTCCATCGGAGTCGCGGTGTGGTCCTTGGGAATCAGCGTGCCCGACGCCATCACCGGCCCGGTGTCATACGCCGGGGTCAGCTGCACGTAACGGTCGCTGACCAGCGACGGCGCGACCACGACGGCGCCCGCGTCCGCCGGGATCGGCACGCCGGAGTCGACCCGCATGTCCACCCGGACCGCGTCGCCCTGCGGGGTCACGTCGGTGATCTCGCCGACCTGGATGCCGAGCACCCGCACCGAGGAACCCGCGTACAGCCCGACCGTCTTGTCGAACATCGCGGAGATCCTGGTGCCGCCCGCGTCGCGCAGCACCAGGTACAGCCCGCCCGCGACGAGCAGTGCCGCGACACACGCGGTGGCGACCCAGCGGTACAGGCTCTGCTGCCCACGCGATTCGATCGTCACGGGTTGCTCACCCCCTGGTCCGGTGCGGACAGCGGCGGTGTGCAGCCCTCCGGGTTGATCGACAGACCGCCCGCCTTGATCACCGGCGGGAACAGGCCGCAGATGTAGCCCTCGAACCAGCGGCCGTTGCCGGTCGCGTTCGCGCCGACCCGCGAGAACGGGGCGAGCAACGCCAGACTGCGGCCGAGGTTGTCCTGGTTTTTCTGCAGGATGTCGGTGACGACGCCGAGCTTTTCCAGTGTGGGCTTCAGTTGCGCGCGATTGTCCGCGACCAGCCCGGACAGTTGCGCCGACAGATCCTGGGTTCCCTTGAGCAGCGCGCTGATCGCGTCGCGCCGCTGCTGCAGTTCGGTGAGCAGCAGGTTGCCGTCGTTGATGATCTGCTGCAGCTGGGCGTTGCGGTCGGACAGCGTCTTGGACACCTGGCTGGTGTTCGACAGCAGGTTCGCCAGCTCCTGATCGCG